>Ga0209571_1000050_pt1 | contig 303877 bp, 285 predicted proteins | sample EBPBio102011_DNA_FD_185866 | JGI IMG/M metagenome (GOLD analysis project Ga0209571, IMG submission 185866) | Wastewater treatment Type I Accumulibacter community from EBPR Bioreactor in Madison, WI, USA - Reactor 1_1/10/2011_ DNA (SPAdes)... | ecosystem: Engineered > Bioreactor > EBPR >... | reverse complement strand
CAATGGGCCTGGTCGAGCGGTTGGGCGGCGGGGCAGGTGGCGTGACCTAGTTCTCTCGCCGCGACAGGAGTTCCGGCGCAGGAAGCAGCGGCAAGAGCCTCGTCACCACTAGGCGCGCTCCTCCGAGCGACAGGTGGTGGTCGTCGGTATAGAAGGCCAGTCCGTCCCGCCCGGCGATACAGGCGTGGAGATTGCAGAACAGGGGGGTCGGATCGACCACGACCTTGTCGGACAGCCCCACCTGCCGGAACCGCTCGAACGGCGCGCGCCGCGCGTCCCAGTCAAGCCTGGAGGCGCCTGGCAGGCCAGGCCCGGCGTCCTGCGAGAGCAGATGGGCGATCTTCTGCACATCGTCGGGCAGTTCGGGCGATTGCATCAGAAAGATCACGTGCTTGGTCCGCGCCAGTCGGTCGAGGATCTGTTCAAGTTCGGCATTCACCTCGGGCCCGAGTTCGGACAGGTGGTAGGTTACCCGATAGGTCACAACGACATGGGAAATCTGTGGGGTCCCTTCCAGCCAGGCGATGGCCTCGTCTGTCCATCGCCCGCAAGCCTCGTTGAAATGGGGCGGAGTCAGGCTTGGCTCGCAGCTGCTGCGGGTGAACTGCACCACGCCCAGGCCCGCCGGGCGCAGAGCCTCGGCCAGCGCGTAGGACAGGCTGACGCCATGGCTGTCGCCGAGGACTGCGACCCGGGGCGGCAGGTCGAAGAGGCGACAGGCTTCAGACACACCGCGCTGGTCGATCTGCCGGTAATGACAGGTATCGCGCAGGGGGCTGGTCACGGCTGTGGCGAGATACTGAGCCTCGATCGACCCTGCAGGGACGCGGCTCGGGAAGCCCTGTCCCAGGACCAGAGCCCCGCCCACGGCCAACAGCGCCGCCCCATTCGCGGCAGATGCGGCAAAGACCGCTGACCTGCTCGGCAGCAGCGGCCGGCCCGACCGGAAGGGCTGCTCGACCCAGCGCCAGCTGACCCAGGCCAGAACGAAAGTCGCCGCCACAAGCCCCGCCATCGTAAGCCCCGAGGGCGCTCCAATCGTGCGCAGCCGGGCAAAGGCGAACAAAGGTTGGTGCCAGAGATAGGCCGAGTAGCTGATCAGTCCGATCCCGACCATGACCCGCGTGCCAAGCAGGCGTCCGGCCAGCGTGCTTGGCCCGGCAAACAGCACCAGGGCCACCGTTCCCGCCACAGGTGCCAGCGCATACACGCCCGGGAATGGCGTGGATTTGGTCATGACCACCGCCGAGCCCAAGATGAGCAAGATACCAGCAAGCGCCAGCGGCCCATGCGCCCGGAGAGGCCGGTGAAACAGCCACAATGCACAAAGCGCGCCAGCCAGCAGTTCCCAGGCGCGGAAGGGCAGCCAGTAGAAGGCAAGCATCGGATCGCGCTGCAGCGCCAGCTCGGCCAGCGCGAGGCTGCCCGCCAAGAGTGCCGCCATCACCAGCATCAGATGCCGTGGTGCCCGGCGCCAAAGAAGCCACAGCAGCAGCGGGAAAAGCACATAGAACTGCTCTTCCACGCCCAGGCTCCAAGTATGGAGAAGCGGCATTTCCTCGGCCTCGGGCCCGAAATAGCCGCTTTGCCACCAGAAGAGGATGTTTGATACCGACAGGACAGCGGCAATCACGCTCTGCCCGAAACCGTCCAGCTGCTCGGGCAGCATCCAGGCCCAGGCAAAGGGCAGGCTGGCCAGGATCACCACGAACAGCGCGGGCAGGATGCGCCGCGCCCGCCGTTCGTAAAAGCGCGCGATCGAGAAGCGGTCTTGCGACAGGTCGATGAGCAGGATCGAGGTGATCAGGTAGCCCGAGATCACGAAGAAGACGTCAACACCGACAAATCCCCCAGGCAAGATCGGCAGACCCGCATGGAACAGGATGACCACGCCAACGGCGATGGCCCGCAGGCCGTCGATCTCACGCCGATACGAAAAAGGCCTGCCGTCCATTCCTATCCCCGCATTACACGTCAGGGTAGAGTGGCGCTTGGTAAATTAGTTCTTAACGATCGACCAACCGTAACAGACTCTGCGACTTCCGCGAAGCAGGGTGAAGCCAGGGGCGGAAAACAGAACGGGCGCGGCTGATGCCGCGCCCGTTCCGGCCAAAATGGCCTGAAAAATCAGCGCTTCGAGAACTGGAAGCTGCGGCGCGCCTTGCGCTTGCCGTACTTCTTGCGCTCGACCACACGGCTGTCGCGGGTCAGGAAGCCCGCGGCCTTGAGCGGCGCGCGCAGCGCGGGTTCGTAAAGCTGGAGCGCCTTCGACACGCCGTGCTTCACCGCACCGGCCTGGCCCGACAGACCGCCGCCGGCAACGGTGGCGAACACGTCGAACTGGCCTTCGACATTGGCGATGGTGAAGGGCTGGCGCAGGATCATCTGCAGCACCGGGCGCGCGAAGTAGACAGCCATTTCCTTGCCGTTCACCACGACCTTGCCCGAGCCGGGCTTGATCCACACGCGGGCCACGGCGTTCTTGCGCTTGCCGGTGGCATAGGCGCGGCCAAGCTTGTCACGCTGGGGCAGACGGGGGGCAGCGGCCTCGGCCACGGGGGCCTCGGTCGAGACGGCCGATTTCAGATCGTCGAGGGATTTGATGTCAGCCATGATCAGGCGCTCCGGGTGTTCTTCGGGTTCATCGACTTGACGTCGAGAACGGTGGGCTGCTGGGCCTCATGCGGATGGGCGGCTCCGGCATAGACGCGCAGGTTCGACATCTGCTGGCGGCCAAGACGGTTGCGGGTGATCATGCGCTCGACCGCTTTTTCCACCACGCGCTCGGGGTGGTTGCCATCCAGCACCTGCTGGGCAGTGCGGAACTTGATGCCGCCCGGGTGGCCGGTGTGCCAGTAGTAGCGCTTGTCGGCGCGCTTGTTGCCGGTCATCTGGATCTTGTCGGCGTTGATGACGATCACATTGTCGCCCATGTCCATGTGCGGCGTGAAGGTCGGCTTGTTTTTGCCGCGCAGGATATTGGCGACGATCGTTGCGAGGCGGCCCAGAACGACGCCTTCGGCGTCGATCAGGATCCACTTCTTCTCGATATCCGCCGGGGTAGCGGTGAAGGTTTTCATGGTCTGACTCTCGATCTGAAGCGGGGGGTGACCCCCCGGAATCTCGGATGGCGGTGTATCGCGCAAAGGATGCGCAGCGTCAAGCCACGAAGGTCTGATTTAATCTAAGTAAAACAGAGGTTTACAAAATAGGTATCATAATACCCCAATACCGGACGGATCAGCGCAGGATCGGCGGGCGGTCAGGATCGCTGCCCGGCGCGGATGGCGCGGCAGGCTCGGGTCTCTGGGGTTCGGGCAGGTCAAAGCGCAGGGAAACCCGGGACATCGCCTCGGCGGCGGGTTCGCTTCGGGTCAGGAAGACCACGTCCATCTCGCCCGCCTCCACCCCCGAAAAGGTCAGCGCCTCGGCGGCGGCGCGGGCCAGAGGCCCTTCGGCCCCGGGCCGGGCATCCAGAAAGGCCAGAAGGTGCCCCCGCCGCCCACTTTGCCAGGTTACACCCGCCAGCAGTGCCGCCGCGGCAAGGCCACCGGCCCGGGCAAGCTTGGCATCCAGCGTCTGCACCAGCCCCTCGGGCAACCCGCCCGGCGCATGAAAGCGGTCGGGCCTGTCTTCCGCCGCAACGGGGGCATTCTGCAGCGTCTGCGCCAGCCAGTCGAGCGCCTCGGCCGGGATGAGGTAAGACGAGGGCGCCACACCCAGGTTCAGGCCCAGGCCTGTGCCCTGGCCTGCCAGCGCCGTGGCGATCACACGCCCCGGCAGGGCGGCATAAGGCGCGGGGGCACCCAGGAATTCGGCGAGCCTCTCTTCGGTATCGAAGGCCAGAACGACCGGCCCTTCCTCCAGTTCGAACACCCGGGGGGCCAGGTCGCTTCCTTCGGCTTCGCGCTCGAGCAGCAGGAACAGTTCGCCATCGGCGATCCGCTCGTAAAAGCGCAGCCGTGCGGCATCATCCTCGGGTGCCCCGACCATGCGGGCATGGGCGGCGTCAAGCGGGGTGAGGGGCTGTGGCATGGCAAATCCAGGCAAGAAGGGCACGCCTGCCATAGACCGCCGGGCGGTGACGATGCAACGGGCGTTCCGCCGCGGCCCCGTCTGCGGCCCCGTCTGCTGCCCCGTCAGCGGCCCGGATTGCGGGCGCGCCAGTCGACCCAGTCTTCGGGAGTGTCGAGGTCGGTCACCGCGGCAAGGCCGGGCAGGGCAAAGGGCGCTATGCGTTCCGCAGAAGCGCGCAGGACAGCGATGCCGCCCTGATCGCCGGAAGAGGCCAGCAGCGCCGGCCAGAGATCCGCCGGAAAGATCGCCGGATGGCCCTGCTGCCCAGTTGCGGCAACGCCGCGCCAAATGCGATCGGGCGCTGCGCGAAAGGCAGCGGCGATGCCGGCAAGGTCTTCCAGCGCAATATCGGGCATGTCGGCGGGCAGGATCATCAGGCCGGCGTCTGGCACATTTGTCAGGTCCATCGCCGCGCGCACCCCGGCGCGCAGCGAGGCGGACATCCCCACTGCCGCATCGGGGACAGCCACGATCCGCAGGGCCAGCCCCTCAAGAACCGCCGCCCGGGCCGCCCGGGCGGGGTCATGGGCCACCAGGACCGGGCAGCCGGTTTCCACTGCCAGCCGCGCCAGGCGACGCAGCAGAGGCTCGCCCTCCACCGGCTCCAGCAGCTTGTCGCCCCCCCGCATCCGGGTCGAGCCTCCGGCGGCAAGGATCAGGATGAAGGGCATCTGCATGGGCTGCCAGTCCTGCTTCCCCGGGGCCTGGGCCGACCTTTACCCCCGCATCCGGGCGCCATCCGCATCGAAGAGGGGCTCGGTCACCACGACGGCCGGGCGGCGTTCGCCAAGGATCTCGATCTCGCATTTCGTTCCGGCCACGGCCCGGTCCGCGGGCAGGAATCCCATGGCGACCGACTTTCCCGTTGTGTGCGAGAAACCGCCCGAGGTGCAGAAGCCCACGACAGCGCCGTCCAGCCAGATCGGCTCCCACGCCACCACATCGGCATCGTTCGCATCCACGACGAAGCAGCACAGCTTGCGTTTCGGGCCGGCGGCCTTTTCGGCCGTCGCGGCGGCCTTGCCGATCCAGTCGGCCTCCTTGTTCCAGCGGATGAAGCGGTCAAGGCCGGTTTCGCAGGGCGTATAGTCGGGCGAGAACTCACGCCCCCAGCTGCCGAACCACTTGTCCAGCCGCAGCGACATCATTGCCCGCATGCCAAAGGGGCGAATGCCAAGGTCCTGACCGGCATTCCACAGCGTGTGCCACAGGTGGCGCTGGCTCATGTGATCGGTGAAGATCTCGTAGCCAAGGTCGGCGGTGTAACTGACGCGCTGGACAATGCAGTTGGCCATGCCGACCGTCATCTTCTTCACGTCCATGAACTTGAACGCCTCGGCCGAGACATCCGAACGGGTCACGCGGGCCAGCAGCTCGCGCGCCTTCGGACCGGCGATCTGGAAGCCGGTGCGGCTGTCCGAGATGTTCTCGACCTCAACGTCCGGCCCCATGTTCTGTTCGAACCAACGCGCATGCCAGCCCTGCGCGCCATAGCTCGCCGTCAGCTGGAATTCGGTTTCCGACAGGCAGGAGACGGTGAAGTCGCCGAAGATCTTGCCGGAATGGGCCAGCATCGGCGTCAGGCTCAGGCGGCCGGGCTTCGGAATCGACCCCGCCATGATCCGGTCAAGCCAGGCGCGGGCGCCCTTGCCGGTGACGCGATACTTGCCGAAGTTCTGCACCTCGTTGATGCCGACGCCTTCGCGCACGGCCAGTACCTCTTGCCGGGTCGCCTCCCAGGCGTTCGACCGCTTGAAGGTGGGCGTTTCGTAGCGCGGCTCGCCGGGCAGGGCATGGTAGTTGACCACTTCGAGCCCGTATTGCGCACCCCAGACCGCGTTCATGTCGTCGAAGATGTCGTACATGGCGGTCGTGCGGAACGGGCGCGCCGCCGGTCGTTCCTCGTTCGGGTAGCTGACCGAGAAACGCATCTGGTAGTTCTCGATCACCTTCGGGACCGTATAGCCCGGCGAAGTCCAGTTGCCGAAGCGCGCCACGTCAAAGCCGCGCGGGTCGCGTTCGACCTCGCCCTCGATCATCCACTGGGCAAGCGCGAGGCCCATGCCGCCACCCTGGCTGAAGCCTGCCATGACCGCGCAGGCCGACCAGTAGTTGCGCAGCCCCGGCACCGGCCCGATCAGCGGGTTGCCGTCAGGAGCAAAGGTGAAGGGGCCATGGATCACGCGCTTGACGCCGGTGCGTTCCAGCACCGGGAAGCGGCGATAGGCGAAGTTGACCGAATCCTCGATCTTGTCGAACTGCTCGTTCAGCAGTTCATGGCCGAAATCCCAGGGCGTCTGATCCACCGACCAGGGCTCGCAGGGTTTTTCGTAGAAGCCGATGCACAGGCCGCGCCCTTCCTGCCGCAGGTAGCTTTCGCCACCCGGGTCCATGACATGGGGGAATTCGCGGCCCGATTTCAGGATATCCATGATCTCGGGGATGTCATCGGTCACCAGATACTGGTGCGCCATCGGCAGGAGCGGCAGGTAGACGCCGGCCATGGCCCCGATCTCGCGCGCCCAGAGGCCGCCCGCGTTCACCACATGCTCGGCGATGATGGTACCCTTTTCGGTTACCACTTCCCACGACCCGTCGGGGCGAGGGTTCGTTTCCAGCACGCGGTTGTGCAACACGATCTCGGCCCCGCCCAGGCGCGCGGCCTTGGCATAGGCATGGGTCGTGCCCGAGGGGTCGAGGTGGCCATCGAGCGGATCGTAAAGACCGCCGATGATGCCCTCGAGGTTGACCATGCCGTCGGTCAGCTTGGCGATTTCCTCGGGCGTGACGATCTCGGTGTCGAGGCCCATGTAGCGGTGCTTGGCGCGTTCGGCCTTCAGCATCTCGAACCGCGCCATGTTGTCGGCCAACGTGACGCCGCCTACATGGTGCAGGCCGCAGGACATGCCGGTGATCGCCTCAAGCTCCTTGTAGAGGCGGATCGTGTAACCCTGAAGCGCGGCCATGTTGGTATCGCCGTTCAGCGTGTGAAACCCGCCGGCCGCATGCCAGGTTGACCCCGAGGTGAGTTCGGACCGTTCCACCAGCATCACGTCAGACCAGCCGAGCTTCGTCAGATGGTACAGGACCGAGCAGCCGACGACGCCGCCTCCGATGACCAGAACGCGGGTATGGGTTTTCATCTGGGGCGACTCCCTGCCATGGATCCTGGCGGCAGATTGGCGCTGCGTTTGCCGAGCATCATGCGCAAATGCGACAAAATATGTCGTCAACAAGAGGAGGGTGACGGACTATGCCGGCATCCGCCCAATGAACAGGGCCCGAGGCTTGCCCCGGGCCCCCAAGCTGCGCCGGGCAGCCGTCGGTTACTTTTCGGGGATCAGCCCACGCGGGCTGAAGCGCAGCACAAGAAGCAGGATCACCCCCATGGTCAGCAGGCGCATGTGGGCGGCGCTGTCCATAAGATGTTGCTTGAAGGCGCCTTCCGGCATCCCGGCGGTAATGCCCCCCATGATGGCCGGGCCGATGCTCTCCACGATCAACCAGAGCCAGCCGATCAGCAGCCCGCCCAGAAGCGTGCCCCAGTTGTTGCCCGACCCGCCGACAATCACCATGACCCAGACCAGGAAGGTATAGCGCAGCGGGTTGTAGGTGCCTGGCGTCAGTTGTCCGTCCATCGAGGTCATCATGGCACCGGCGATACCGATGACGGCGCTGCCCAGGATGAAGACCTGCAGGTGGCGGCGGGTCACGTCCTTGCCCATTGCCTCGGCCGCAACCTCATTGTCGCGGATGGCGCGCATCATGCGGCCCCAGGGGCTTTTCAGCGCGAGCTCCGACAGCAGGATCACCAGAAGAAGCACCGCGCCAAAGAGGCTGGCATAGGCAAGCTTGACCACGATGGTCGAGGCCGTCACCGGGTCGAACCCCCAGCCAGTGGCCCAGGACAGGAAGCCGGGCTGCTGCTGCAGGTCGACCTCGTAGGGAACCGGCCAGGGACGCGGCAGGCTGGTGATGTTCTTCACCCCGCGTGCCAGCCAGTCTTCGTTGCGCATCGCGGACACGATGATCTCGGCGATGCCCAGCGTTGCGATGGCCAGATAATCCGACCGCAGCCCCAGCGCGGTCTTGCCGATGGCACAGGCTGCGAGCGCGGCCAGAAGCCCGCCCACCGGCCAGGCGACCAGCGAGGGCAGACCGAGGCCGCCGATGTTGCCATAGGTCGCGGGGTTGTTGGCCTCAATCGCGGCCACCGCCGGATCAAAGACGGCGCGGTAGAGGAAGAAGCCGCCGACCAGGATCACCAGGACCGCCAACGACCGCAGGCGGCCCTTGGCCATCCGTTGCCAGGCAAGCACGGCCAGGCCAATGGTGGCCGCCCCTGTTGCCAGACCGAGGAACAGCCGGGTGCCGCCGGCCTCCCACCCGCCCGGGGTGGGCGCGGCAGAAACGAGAACCACGGCCAATCCGCCCAGCGCCACGAAGCCCATGACGCCGGTGTTGAACAGGCCCGCATAGCCCCATTGCATGTTGACCCCCAGCGCCATGATGGTGGCGAGCAGGGCGGTGTTCAGGATCGATAGCGACAGGTTCCAGCTTTGGAACATGCCCGTCGCGGCATAAAGCGCGGCGACCCCGGCGAAGAGAAGCAGGTTGCGCTTGGTCATACCGATTTCCCCTTGAACAGGCCCGTCGGCGCAAAGAGCAGCACGATGATGAGGATCACGAAGCTGACCGCGAGCTTGTAGTCGGTCGACAGAAGTTGCACGAGCCCGTCTGGCGCCAGGCTGTCCGGCAGGACATAGGTCAGCACCTTTTTCCAGGCATAGGTCACGATGACCTCGGAAAAGGCGATGACGAAGCCCCCCGCGATGGCCCCGATCGGGTTGCCAAGCCCCCCCACGATGGCGGCGGCGAAGATAGGGAGCAGCAGCTGGAAATAGGTGAAGGGCCGGAAGGACTTGTCGAGCCCGTAAAGCACCCCGGCGATCACGGCGAGGCCTGCGGCGATGATCCAGGTGACCTGCACCACACGGTCGGGGTTGATGCCCGACAGAAGGGCCAGGTCTTCATTGTCGGAAAAGGCGCGCATCGACTTGCCGGTGCGTGTCTTCTGCAGGAACCAGAACAGCGCCGCTACCACGACAACCGCCGTCACCACCGTGATGGCCTGCGTGGTCTTGATCGCCAGCCCCTCGGCCAGGCCCGTCGCTGTCTTGAAATCCCCCGCCGAGATCACGAAACGCTCGCCATCGGCAAAGTTCTGTTCCTCGACACCGATCACCAGGCGCACGATGCCGTTCATCACGAACATCACGCCCAGCGAAACGATGACCAGGATCGCCGGCGCGGCCTTTTGCCGGCGGTAGAACCGATAGACGACGCGGTCGGTCAACAGCACCAGACCCACCGTCACCGCTATGGCAACCGGCAGGGCCAGCAGCGCGGTCGGCAGCGGACCAAAGCCGATACCTGCCGATTGCAGTCCCCAGGTGAGGATGATGGCGATAGCCGTGCCAAAGGCCATCGTGTCGCCATGGGCAAAGTTCGAGAAGCGCAGGATGCCGTAGATCAGCGTGACACCCAGCGCCCCAAGCGCCAGTTGCGCCCCATAGGCGACTGCGGGAACCGCGACGAAATTCAGGAATGCGATCAACGCGTTGAGGAAATCCATCGGTCAGCCCCCCAGGAAGGTGCGGCGCACCTCGGGGTCGGCGAGCAACGCCTTTCCCGTATCGGTGTAGCGGTTCGCGCCCTGGACCAGAACATAGCCCTTGTCGGCGATTTCGAGCGCCTGACGCGCGTTCTGTTCGACCATCAGGATAGATATGCCGGTGCGGGCCACTTCGATGATCCGGTCGAAAAGCTCATCCATCACGATTGGGCTGACGCCCGCCGTCGGCTCGTCCAGCATCAGGACCTTGGGCTGGGTCATCAGCGCGCGCCCCACGGCCACCTGCTGGCGCTGCCCGCCCGACAACTCGCCCGCCGCCTGGCGGCGCTTTGTCTTCAGGATCGGGAACAGTTCATAAACCTGTTCCATCGTCGGCCGGATGTCGTCGCGGCGCAGGAAGGCGCCCATCTCGAGGTTTTCCTCGACCGTCATCGAGGTAAAGATGTTGTGGGTCTGCGGCACAAAGGCCATGCCCTTGGCGACGCGGGCCTGCGGGGACAGTCCGGTGATGTCCTCGCCCCCCAGCCGCACCTTGCCGCCGCGCAGCTTCAGCATGCCGAACACGGCCTTCATCGCGGTCGACTTGCCGGCCCCGTTCGGACCGACGATCACCGCGATCTGCCCCTTTTCGACTGCGACGGTGCAGCCATGCAGGATGTCGACCGCGCCATAGCCGCCGGTCATGGCATCACCGATCAGGAAGGGTTCAGCCATGGGCGTGCTCCTCCTTGACCTTGTTCTTCAGCCCGGTGCCCAGATAGGCCTCGATCACGCGTTCGTCGTTCTTCACCTGCTCGACGGTCCCTTCGGCCAGCACCTTACCTTCGGCCATCACGATCACGGGGTCGCAGAGGCGGGCGATGAAATCCATGTCATGCTCGATGACGCAGAAGGTATAGCCGCGCTCCTTGTTCAGGCGCACGATGGCGTCGCCGATCGTGTTCAGGAGCGTGCGGTTCACCCCGGCGCCGACCTCGTCGAGAAAGACGATGCGGGCATCGACCATCATGGTGCGGCCCAGTTCCAGGAGCTTCTTCTGCCCGCCCGAGATGTTGGCCGCCTTCTGGTCGGCCAGGTGGCTGATTGTCAGGAAATCCAGAACCTCGTCGGCCTTTTCGCGCAACCGCCGCTCTTCAGCGCTGATGCGGCCGCGACCGAACCAGGTGTTCCACAGCGTCTCGCCGGCCTGGCCACTGGGCACCATCATCAGGTTTTCGCGCACGGTCATCGAGCCGAATTCATGCGCGATCTGGAAGGTGCGCAGCAGGCCCTTGTGGAACAATTCATGGGGGGTCAGCCCCGTGATGTCCTCTCCCGCCATGAAGACGCGGCCCGAGGTGGGCTTCAGCCGCCCGGCGATCACGTTGAACAGCGTGGTCTTGCCCGCGCCATTCGGGCCGATCAACCCGGTGATCGAGCCCTCGGCAATGGTGATCGAGGCACCGTCCACCGCGTGGAAGCCCCCGAAATGCTTGTGCAGATCCTCGACGACGATCATGCGATACCCCCGGTTCCCGCCGCGATCTCCCATGCCCCGAAGCTGGGCAGGTGTCAGGCAGGTTATCGTTATGACAACGGCCCGGGCCTATGGCCGGGCCGTTGCCGATTGTCAATCACGCGTCGTCGCGCGATCGCCGCATGATGCGATCAACGGAAGCCAACGGTGACGTTTTTGCCATCCTGCACTTCGATGATGCGATAACGGCCTGCGCTTTCGCCCGGGCCAACCAGCGTCACAGCCGTTGCGCCCTCATAGTCGATGGGCGTGCCAGCGGCCAGCAGCTCCAGCCCCTTGGCCAGTTCGCCGGGATAGATCTTTTCGCCCGGGCCATTGGCGATCTCGATGATCTTTTCCTTGTAGACCTTCGGATCGGTCGACTTGGCGGCCTGCATCGCCAGCAGGATCAGGGCGGCGGCGTCGTAGCTCTCGGGCGAATAGGCCGAGGTGCCGTCCATGTTGATGGCCTTCATCATCTCTTCGAACTTGGCCGCACCGGCCGAGTCCGAGCCCGCGATCTGGCCGAACGAGCCGTTCAGGCCATCGCCGATGGCAGCCGGCAGCGAGTCGCCGATCATGCCGCCCGGCAGACCGAAGGTCGAGAAGGCACCCGAGTCGAGCGACGCCTGGATGATGCCCTTGCCGCCCTGGTCGAGATAGCCTGCGACCACCAGCATGTCGCCGCCGGCCGAAGCCAGCGCCGCCACTTCGGCGGAATAGTCGGCCTTGCCGTCGTCATGGGGCACGTTGATCGTGACGGTGCCGCCCTTGGCCGTGAAGGCCGTCGCGATGGCTTCGGCCAGGCCCTTGCCATAGTCGTTGTTGGTGTAGGTCAGCGCAATCGACTTGATGCCGCGCTCGGCAAGCACATCTGCCATCACCTCGCCTTCGCGGGCGTCAGAGGGTGCGGTGCGGAAGAACAGGCCATCGTCCTCGGCGGTCGAGAGCGCGGGCGAGGTCGCCGAGGGCGAGATCATCACCATGCCGTTCGGGCGGGCGACGTTCTGCAACACGGCCCCGGTCACGCCCGAGCAGTCGGCACCGACGATGCCAGCCACCTTGTCGGTCGTCACCAGACGCTCGGCCGCGGCGGTCGCGGCTGCCGTGTCGATGGCGCAGGTCGAGTCGGCTTCAACCACGGCAACGGTCGTGCCGTCGAGCAGCTTGCCCGAGTCGGAGACTTCGGTCGCGGCGAGTTTCGATGCAGCAGACATGGCCGGGGTGAGCGATTCAATCGGGCCAGTGAAGCCGATCAGCACGCCGATCTTGACTTCCTCGGCCCCTGCCACGCCGGCGAACAGTGCCGCTGCGGCGGTGGCGGTAAGCAGTTTTTTCATGGTTTACTCCCTGGTTGGAACATTGTCCTGAAGTCAAACTAGAGGGCTGCGCAAGAAAAGAAAAGCACCCAAAAGGACACCTCGGTCGGGCGATCCGGTCTCGCGTTGCGGCACTTCGTGATCGGGCGTGAGCACCCCGGCCATTGCCCAGGGCCGCGGCAGGGCTAGCTCGGAGTAAGCGAAACTGAACTCATCCAAGAGTGTCCCATGCCCTGTGCCCCTTTTCGTGGCCGCCTGATGGAAACGGCCTTCGTGCTGGGCCTGTCCCTGGGCGCTCCGGCCTTCGCAAGTGACCTGCTGCCACCTGCCGGGACGTCGATCGGCCAACTCGATGTCACCCGGATGGCGGATGGCCTGATCGAGCCCTGGGGGCTGGCATTCCTGCCAGACGGCCGGTTTGTGGTGACGGAACGCGGTGGCGTGCTGTCGCTTTTTCCGCCGCAGGGCGGTGCCCCGATTGCGCGGTTCGATGACTTTCCGGGTCTTGTGGTCAACGGGCAGGGCGGCCTGCTGGACGTTTCGGTGCCCCGTGACTTTGCGCAGTCGCGCGAAATCCTTGTGACCTATGTCAAGCAGCAGGGGCGGGGCGAGGGTTCGGCGGTTGCCGCTTTGCGGCTGTCAACAGATGGCACGTCTGTCGAAGCGGTACGGCCCTTGTTCGAGGTGGCGCCCGGCAGCATGGGCGGGCGGCATTTCGGCTCGCGGATCGTCGAGGCACCTGATGGCACGCTCTTCGTGACGCTGGGCGACCGGGGCGCCGACCGGCTGGCACAGGACGTGACACGGCACGAAGGTTCGGTCGTGCGCCTCACGCGGGATGGCACGCCTGCCTCTTCCGGCCTTTTCGGTGGAGACGGGTTGCCCGAACTCTACTCCAAGGGCCATCGCAACCCACAGGGCGCGACGTTGGACAGCGAGGGGCGGCTCTGGGTTGTTGAGCATGGCGCGCGGGGCGGGGACGAGCTGAACCTCGTTCAGCCGGGTCGCAACTACGGCTGGCCCGAGATCAGCTTTGGCGTGAACTATGACGGGAGTGCGATCGGAACCGGGACCGAGGCGCCGGGTATGGAGCAGCCGGTCCACTACTGGGATCCCTCGATCGCGCCGTCAGGATTGATGATCTATTCGGGCGCAATGTTCCCCGAATGGCAGGGCGATGTCTTCATCGGCAGCCTGAAATTCGACCTGATCTCGCGGCTTGACCCCGCGCAGGGCTATGCCGAGGAGCAGATCCAGACCGCACAGACCGGCCGCGTGCGCGACATTCGCCAAGGCCCTGACGGGTCGATCTGGTTCCTGTCGGTCGAGGATGGCGCGGTATACCGACTGTCGCGGCCTGCGCCAGCGGGCTAGATCAGATCGAAAGCCGGGCCGGCCCGGGCAGACTGGCCGTCGCCCCCTGCGTGCCCCGTTCGCGATAGGGCGTGGTGCTGTAATGCGCGCGGTAGCATTTCGAGAAATGCGACGGGCTGGCAAAACCGCAGGCCAGTGCGACGTTGATCACGCTCATGTCCGTCTGCATCAGCAGGTTGCGCGCCTTCTGCAGCCGCAGTTCCATGTAATAACGCTTAGGGCTGCGGTTCAGATACCGACGGAACAACCGCTCAAGCTGGCGGGTCGACATGCCGACATCCTCGGCCAGGTCGGCCGGGCTGATCGGTTCTTCGATATTGGCCTCCATCATCTGGATGACCTGGCTCAGCTTGGGGTGGCGCACGCCAATGCGTGTGGGAATAGACAGGCGCTGGGTGTCCTGGTCTGTGCGGATCGAGGAATAGATCAACTGGTCGGCGACCGTATTCGCCAGTTCGTCGCCATGGTCCGCGGCGATGATCTTCAGCATCAGGTCGATGGACGACGTGCCGCCTGCCGTGGTCATGCGGTTGCCGTCGATCACGAAGACCGACTTCGTCAGCTTCACCTCTTCGAAGTCCTCGAGGAAACCATCCTGGTTCTCCCAGTGGATGGTCGCTTTCTTGCCGTCGAGAAGACCGGCCTTGGCGATGGTCCAGGCCCCGGTGCAGATGCCGCCGATGGGGATACCCCGGCGCGCCTCGCGGCGCAGCCAGGCGATGATCGCCTTGGTCGTCGCGCGCTGCACGTCCAGCCCGCCACAGACCAGCAGCGTATCTTCGCGGTCGATCTCCTCCAGCCCCATATCGAGCTTGAAGGCAGCGCCGTTGGAGCAGACTGTTACATCTCCCGACTCGCCCGCCAGTCGCCATTCGTATAGCGTCTTGCCCGCCATGCGGTTTGCAATGCGCAAGGGTTCGATGGCGCCGGCAAAAGACAGCATCGTGAAGCGGTCAATCAGCAGGAACACGAAGCGCTTCGGGCGCTCGCTATCGCGGCGGCGGGGTTCGGCTTGCAGGCTGGGGCTGGCCATTTGCGACCTACTTTTGTCGTTCGGGCGCACTCAATCAGGGAAATTCGGCCACTGCAAGTTCCTTTGCGACCTGTTCATGGCGCATCGGGCCGATTGTGATCGGGCTTTGATGGGGCGGCTGTTGCACGGCCTGCCGCCCGATGAGCAGGTCCCGGCCTTGCTGCACTGCGGCGGGGTTGGACCCCTTTCCATTCGTGTGGCGATTCCCTATAGGACGCTACCGCTAACGGACGGAGACAAGCCATGACAAAAGGCTGGAGCAAATCGGACTGGCGCGCAAAGCCGCGGATCCAGATGCCCGATTACCCGGATCACGCCGCATTGACCGCCGTCGAGGCGCAGCTTGCGAAGTATCCGCCGCTCGTCTTTGCAGGCGAGGCGCGCAAGCTGAAGAAGGCGCTCGGCCAGGTGGCCGAGGGCAAGGCCTTCCTGCTGCAAGGCGGCGACTGCGCCGAAAGCTTTGCCGAGTTCAGCGCCGACAACATTCGCGACACGTTCCGCGTGATGCTGCAGATGGCGGTCGTGCTGACCTATGGCGCCAAGGTGCCGGTGGTGAAGGTGGGCCGCATGGCGGGCCAGTTCGCCAAGCCCCGTTCTGCCGCGACCGAGGTTCTCGGGGGCGTGGAACTGCCGTCCTACCGCGGCGATATCATCAACGGCTTCGACTTCACGTCGGAAGCCCGCGTGCCTGATCCCGACCGGATGCTGCAGGCCTATACCCAGGCGGCGGCCAGCCTGAATCTGCTGCGGGCCTTCTCGACCGGGGGCTTCGCCGACATCCATCGGGTCCACAGCTGGACGCTGGGCTTTGCCGAGCATGACAAGGCAGAACGCTATCGCGAACTGTCCAACCGTATCTCGGATGCGCTCGACTTCATGAATGCCGCCGGCATCACCTCGGACTCGGCCCCTTCTCTGGCGACGGTGGACTTCTACACCAGCCACGAGGCGCTGCTGCTGGAGTATGAAGAGGCGCTGTGCCGGATCGACAGCATCACGGGCCAGCCCGTCGCCGGGTCGGGCCACATGATCTGGATTGGCGACCGCACGCGGCAGCCCGATGGCGCCCATGTCGAATTTGCGCGTGGGGTGCTTAATCCCATCGGGCTGAAATGCGGCCCCACCACCACGGCAGAAGACCTGAAAGTGCTGATGGCCAAGCTGAACCCGATGAACGAGCCGGGTCGTCTGACGCTGATCGCGCGGTTTGGCGCGGGCAAGGTCGGCGACAACCTGCCGCGCCTGATCCGCACCGTGCAGGAGGAAGGCGCCAATGTCGTGTGGTCCTGCGACCCCATGCACGGCAATACGATCAAGGCGGCGTCGGGCTACAAGACGCGCCCCTTCGAAAGCGTGCTGCGCGAGGTGCGCGAGTTCTTCGCGATCCACAAGGCCGAGGGCACAATCCCCGGCGGCGTTCATTTCGAGATGACAGGCAAGGATGTGACCGAATGCACCGGCGGCCTGCGCGCGGTGACTGACGAGGATCTGTCGGACCGCTACCACACTGCCTGCGACCCGCGTCTGAACGCCAGCCAGTCGCTGGAACTGGCCTTCCTCGTGGCCGAGGAACTTTCCACGCTGCGTGACGAGGCCCGGCGCATCGCGCTCTGACACAGGCGGCAAGGCATTGTCACGAAGGGCGGCCCTCGGGTCGCCCTTTTGTTTGATCGTCGCCAGGCAGCCTTTCAGTCGTCGAACTTGATCAACCGCAGATGCGGGCGTCCCTTCGCCGGGGTGGGCGTCGATGTCTGGACGGGCGGTGGTGCGGCAGTGGCCGGAACGAAAGCCGGCGCGGACTCGGCCATCCCCGGCGAGAACTGGCGCCGGGGCGACATCGGCGGCAATGGCGGGTCCAGATCGACGTCGAGAGCTTGCAGGACGTGGCGCTGGATCGTGAACCGGCGCGGCCCCCGGCCGATCCGGCCCAGACTGACCAGGCAGCCCAGGGCGCGGTCACACCGGCCCTCGTCGCCCAGCACGGGCAGCAACTGCATGCGCGCCTCCAGCGCGGGGCGACCGAATTCGTGCTCTGCCACCAGCGCCAGATCAAGGATCGCCGGTCCCGAGAAGACCTGCTCCAGCACAGGAGGAAGTTCGTTCCGGCCAGCCGGATTGATCAGCGCGGTCAGCGGCATGCCGCGAACCTCCATGCCCAGGATTTCGGCAAGATGGTGCCCGGCCAGACGGACACGTGCATGGCCCGGGGCGATCCGTTCCAGGAGGAACACATGAACCAGCACCTGATCCATGCCGAGTGGGTCGATATCGGACCGTCGCGGCAGACCCCGCGCGGGACGCAGGCCCTCCCAATACGCGCGCACGATCTGGAGGGGTGCGAATGCGGTTCCTCCGGGCCTGCCCGGACCTTGATCCTTGCCTGACAACGCGCGCCCTCCAAAACTCCACATTCCCGCTACTCCCGGCACTTGTCACTTTCCCTGCCGGTCGCCCTTCGCTCGCTTTGCGGGTGCGGTTAACGGCATGGCAACGAAGGTTACCTCTCCGTAAACTACACCTGAACGTCCGCCGGGCCGACAAGATTCGGCAGGTCTGGTTAATCCCGCACGCCTGCTGGGGCGGTTTCCGGGCATCATGCGGCGCGGCCGCCGAAGAGGGAGGCAGCTATGGTGCAGTCGATGACGGGATTTGCCAGCCGGAAGGGGCAAGGGGCGGGCGCGAACTGGCTGTGGGATCTGCGCTCGGTCAACGGCAAGGGGCTGGATTTGCGCCTGCGCCTGCCGGACTGGATCGAGGGCCTTGAGCCTCTGGTGCGCGCCGAACTGTCCCGCCATCTGCATCGCGGGAATGTGAGCCTGTCGCTGCGTGTGGCGCGCGACGCGGGCGACGACGCGCTGCGGGTGAACCCCGATGCGCTGGCGTCCGTGCTGGCCAGCCTTGCGGTCGTGAAAGCGCAGGCGGATCGGCAGGGGGTCGTGCTGGCCGATGCCAGCGTGGCCGAGGTGCTGGCCCTGCGCGGGGTGCTGGAGCAGCAGGCCGAGGGAGAGGAAGACACCGGCCCGCTTCGCGCCCTGCTGATCGAGGATCTCGCACCGTTGATCGCGGCCTTTCAGGTGTCGCGCCAGACCGAAGGCACGGCGCTGGCCGCAGTGATCGCGGGCCAGATCGAGACCATCGCGACGCTGACAGCCGATGCGGCGGTCGAGGCTGCGGCGCGGCGCGAGAGCATGGCGGCGACCCTGCGCGACAACCTGGCGCGGGTGCTGGAAAACGCCGAGGGCGCGGACGAGACGCGGCTGGCGCAGGAACTCGCGCTCCTTGCCGTGAAATCCGATGTGACCGAGGAAATCGACCGGCTGACCGCCCATGTGGCCGCCGCCCGCGCGTTGCTGGCCGCCCCCGGGCAGGTGGGCCGCAAGCTGGATTTCCTGATGCAGGAATTCAACCGCGAGGCCAACACGCTGTGTTCCAAGGCGCAGTCGCTTGCCCTGACCCGGATCGGCCTTGACCTGAAGACGGTCATCGATCAGATGCGCGAGCAGGTGCAGAACGTGGAATAACTCATGGCGCGGCGCGGTCTCTTGCTGATCCTGTCGTCCCCTTCCGGGGCGGGGAAATCGACGCTGACCAAGCGCCTGATGGCCTGGGACCCCGAGATCCGCTTTTCGATCTCGGCCACCACCCGGCCCCCGCGCCCCGGTGAGGTCGATGGCCGCGACTACTACTTCCGCAGCCGGCCCGCGTTCGAGGCGATGGTGGCCGAGGGCCAGATGCTCGAACATGCCGAGGTTTTCGGCAACCTTTATGGCAGCCCGCGCGGGCCGGTCGAGGCGGCGATCCGCAGCGGCGTGGATACGGTGTTCGACATCGACTGGCAGGGTGGCCAGCAGATCAAGCAGGCGATGCGTGACGATGTCGTGTCGATTTTCATCCTGCCGCCCTCGATTGCCGAGCTGGACCGCCGCCTGCGCAGCCGCGCGCAGGACAGCGATGAGGTGATTGCCGGGCGCATGGCCAAAAGCCGCGACGAGATCAGCCATTGGGCGGAATATGACTATGTGCTGGTCAACACCGATCTGGACGAGGCCGAGGCCGCGCTGCGGTCGATCGTTGTGGCCGAACGGCTGCGCCGCGACCGCCAGCCCGACCTGTCGGATTTCGTGCGCGGCCTGAACAGGGAGTTCGAAAGCCGATGATCTATGCGCTGGACGCAATCGCTCCGCAGATTCACCCGGACGCCTGGGTGGCGCCCACAGCCGTTCTGGTGGGGCGTGTGGTAGTCGAGGCCGGCGCCTCGATCTGGTTCGGGGCGGTATTGCGTGGCGATAACGAGGAAATTCGTGTCGGCGCGGGTTCGAACGTGCAGGAGAACGCTGTTCTGCACACCGACATGGGCTTTCCACTGACCATCGGGCCAAACTGCACCATCGGCCACAAGGCCATGCTGCACGGCTGCTCCATCGAGGAGTGCAGCCTGATCGGTATGAGCGCGACGGTGCTGAACGGCGCGCGGATCGGGCGGCACTGCCTGGTCGGAGCCGGTGCCTTGGTGACCGAAGGCAAGGCGATCCCCGAGGGCAGTCTGGTGATGGGCGCGCCGGGCAAGGTGGTGCGGGAACTGGACACAGAGGCCCGGCGGCGCCTTCTGCTTTCGGCCGAGGGCTATCAGGCCAATGCCCGGCGGTTCCGGGCGGGGCTTCAGCCCGTTTGATCCCTGCGGCAGCACGGCTGCGCCCGTTGACCTTTGGCCCCGGCAAGGCTAGCTCGGCGCCATGGCACGCGCACCCCTTCTGCAATTGTCCGGCCTGTCGCTGACCTTCGGCGGCAATCCGGTGTTCGACGACCTGTCCCTGACCATCCAGCCGGGCGACCGGGTGGCGCTTGTGGGGCGTAACGGGTCTGGGAAATCCACGCTGATGAAGGTCATGGCGGGCCTGGTCGAGCCTGACAGGGGCGAGCGTGTGGTGCCTGCTGGCGTGACCGTGGGCTATATGGAGCAGGACCCCGACCTGTCCGGCTTTGCCACATTGGGCGACTATGCCGCCAGCGGGCTGGATCCGGCCGAGGCCTGGCGGGTGGCCGCTGCCGCCGAGGGGCTCAAGTTCAACCCCGAAACGCCGGTGGTGCAAGCGTCGGGTGGTGAGCGGCGCCGGGCGGCTCTGGCCAAGCTGATGGCCGAGGCGCCGGAACTGATGCTGCTGGACGAGCCGACCAACCACCTGGACATCCAGGCCATCGAATGGCTTGAGGCGGAACTGCGCGACACGCGCGCGGCTTTCGTACTGATCAGCCATGACCGCGCCTTTCTGCGCGCGCTGACCCGGGCTGTGCTCTGGATCGACCGGGGCGAGGTGCGCCGCCGCGAGGCGGGCTTCGAAGGGTTCGAGGACTGGCGCGAACAGGTCTGGGCCGAAGAGGATGAGGCCCGCCACAAGCTGGACCGCAAGATCAAGGCCGAGGCCCGCTGGGCTGTGGAAGGGATCAGCGCCCGGCGCAAGCGCAACCAGGGCCGCCTGCGCGCGCTGGCGGCCATGCGCGAGGAGCGCCGCGCCCAGATTCGCCGCCAGGGCACGGCGGCGATGGAGCTCGACAGCGGGCCGGTCTCGGGCAAACGAGTGATCGAGGCGCGGGGCCTGTCGAAGAGCTTCGGCGACAAGCCGATCCTGCGCGGGTTCGATCTGCGCGTGCTGCGAGGCGATCGTGTGGCCTTCGTCGGCCCCAATGGCGTGGGCAAGACGACGCTGCTGAAGATCCTGACGGGCGAGGTCGCCCCCGACGCCGGCACGGTCACGCTGGGCACCAACCTTGAAATTGCGGTCTTTGACCAGACCCGTGCCCAGCTCGATCTGGAGGCGAGCCTGTGGGACAACCTGACCAATGATCCCCTGATGCGGGTTTCTGGCCAGTCGGATCAGGTGATGGTGCGCGGCGTGCCGCGCCACGTCGTGGGCTACCTCAAGGATTTCCTGTTCGACGAGACGCAGGCCCGCGCACCGGTGCGGTCGCTGTCGGGGGGCGAAAAGGCGCGGCTCCTGCTGGCCCGGATCATGGCGCGGCCATCGAACCTTCTGATCCTTGACGAGCCGACGAACGATCTGGATGTCGAGACGCTGGACCTTCTGCAAGACATTCTGGGCGAGTATGACGGCACGGTCCTGCTCGTCAGCCACGACCGAGATTTCATTGACCGGGTGGCAACCACGACGGTCGCGCTGGAAGGTAATGGTCAGGCGGCGGTCTATCCCGGTGGCTGGTCGGACTATGCCGCACAGCGGCCCGATCCGGTTGCCGAAGCACCGCAACGGACCAAATCCGCCCCCGCTGCCGCCCAGGTGCAAGAGCGCCCCGCGCCGCGAAAGGCGGCCGAGGGGCTGACCTTTGCCGAACGCAAGCGGCTCGATGCCCTGCCTGCCCAGATCGAGCGGCTGGAGGCCGAGATCGCCAAGCTTGCCGAGTTCCTGTCGGCGGATGGGCTTTACCAGCGCGAGCCGCTGAAGTTTGCCAAGGCGTCCGAGGCAATGGCCGAACGGCAGGCCGCGCTGGCTGCGGCCGAAGAGGAATGGCTGGCCCTCGAAGACAAGGCCGCCAGCTAAGTCGGCCGGAATTGGCCGATTTCGGCCAATGCGATCGGCAGTTTTGAACCGATCAGTTCACTGAACCGTGAGCCCCCCTTTGCTTCGCCGTCCGCACACTACAGTTGCTGCAGACGCGCTGGACAGGCGCGGACCGGAAGCGTCCAGGCCCGTAGGGCCAGGATCTCCGAAGCCAAACGGAACAGGAGACAAATCATGAAGCACATTTCGGCGATGGCCCTGGGGACGGCCCTGCTGGCCCCGATGGCGGCGCAGGCAGGTGGGCCGACGACAGTCGTGGCAGAGCCGGTGGTGGCTGCCCCGGTGGTCGAGGTCGTGACCGTCACGCCCGACTGGACCGGCTGGTACGGCGGTGCGGCGCTTGGCTATGCGGATGTCTCGTCCAGCGTGGACGGGCTGGACGGCAGCGGCGTGATCGGCGGCTTCTTCGGCGGCTACCGCCAGGACTTTGGCCAGTTCGTCGGCGGCGTCGAGCTGGACTACGACTGGACGAACACCGACCTGAACGACGCGGGATCGGCCACGCTCGACTCGGTCTACCGGTTGAAGCTGCAGGCCGGTGGCGATCTGGGACAGACCTTCCTCTATGGTACGGCCGGCTGGGCCTGGGCGGATGCAACCGTCGCCGGCCAGGGGCTGAGCGACAATGGCTGGTTCGCCGGTGTCGGTGCCGACTATGCGATCAACGACCGCTGGCTGGTCGGTGGCGAAGTGCTCTGGCACCAGTTCGACGATTTCGACAACACCGGAATCGACATCGACGCAACCACCTTCAAGGTGCGGGCGGCGTATCGCTTCTGATCCTGCACGATCGGGCGAGGAAGGGCGCGCGGGCAACCTCGCGCCCTTTTCACATGAGTTGGCCAACCACCCGGGCAATCATCGCCACATCCTCGGCCGTACAATCGAACTGGCCGACCTGCACGCGGATGACGGACCGGCCCTGATGGCGGGTGGGGGTAAGGTAGAGGCGGCCGTCATCGTTGATGCGGGCCAGCAGCGCCTCGGTCGCGCCGCAGCCCGCGCTCAACGCAAAGGTGAAGAGCGACAGCGACGGCGGTGTCACGATTTCGACCCCCGGCAGGGCGGCAAGGTCGCGCGCGGCCTGTTCCGCCCAGGCGACATGGTTGCGGATGCGCGACCGCAGCCCGTCAAGCCCATAGGCGCGGATCAGGAACCACAGCTTCAAGGCCCGGAACCGCCGGCCCAGCGGCACCGTCCATTCGTTGAAGTTGGTGATCTCGTCCTCGCCCGGCGTCGCCAGATAGGCGGGTCGCAGCCCAAGGGTCCGGATCTGCGCGCCCGGATCGGACACGAACTGCACCGCGCAGTCAAACTGCGCCCCCAACCATTTGTGCGGGTTGAAGACCAGGCTGTCGGCGCCCTCGATCCCTGCCCAAAGGGGACGGAATTCGGGGCATATCATGGCCGAGCCCGCCCAGGCAGCATCCACATGCACCGGCACCCCCGCCGCCCGGGCAACCGCGATGCAATCGCCGATGCGGTCAAAGGCGCCAACAGACGTGCCGCCGGCGCAAAGGATCACGCCCGCAGGCAAGGCACCCGCGCGCCGGTCGGCATCGATCAACAGTGCCAACGCTTCGGGCCGCATCGAGAGGCCGGGGTCGGTCGGGATCTTCACCAGGTTGTCTTGCCCGATCCCCGACAGCCGCGCCGCCTTGTCGACCGAGGAATGGGTTTCGGCACTGGCGTATAGGCGCAGACGGGGTTGGCCGGACAGACCCGCCGCATTCCCCTGCCAGCCAAGCGCGCGTTCGCGCATGGTCAGCACGGCTGACAGCGTTGCCGTGGTGGCCGAGTCGTGGATCGTGCCGACCATCCCCGGTGGCAGGTCGAGCGCCTGGCGCAGCCAGTCGACCATCACTTGTTCGATCTCGGTCGCGGCGGGCGAGGTCTGCCAGATCATCCCCTGGGCGGCGATGGCATTGGCGAGTTGCTCGGCCAGCATCGAGGCAGGCGCGGCATTGGCCGGAAAATAGGCAAAGAACCGCGGGTGCTGCCAGTGGGTCATGCCGGGCAGGGCGATCCGCTCGAAATCCGCAAAGATCGCCTCCATCGGTTCGGCGGCCTCGGGCGGGGTCCTTGGCAACTGCCCGGCGACGGCGCCTGGCACCAGCGGTGCGCGCACAGGACGGTCGCGCAGCGTTGCATGATATTCATGTGCCCAATCAGCGGCCCGCTTCGACCAAAGCAGAAGGTCGTCGTGATTCATCGGATGGTCCTTGGTCAGGGGGTGAGCGGCGCCAGCGTGGCCTGCACCCTGCGCGGCAGTCTTGCCCGGATCAGCCGATACGAGGTTGTCAGCCGGTCGCACAATTCGGCCTGCGGTACCAGACCCCAGGGCAGGCGGATCCAGCTTGGGTGGAGATAGGGGGCCTGCAGTCCGCGCCCGAGGTCGATCAGCATGCGGGCGGTCTCGACATCGGCGCATTTGACCGAAACGCCGTGATTGTCCTTCGCACCGACCACGGCAAAGAGTTTGCCTCCCACTTTCCAGGCATCATGGCCGCCGCCCCATGGGTCGGAATGCTCGGCCCCGGGGAGCGCGGCGCAATGAAGGTTGACGATCGAGCGGGTCATGATCCCCAAAGGATGACCGCTGCGGGGCCGGTCGTCCAGTAGCCCCGATGCAGCGGTGCAACATCGGGGCAGACCTGTCGTTTTGGCCAAGGTGCGCCATGGCCAAAACTGCGCTAACGGACAACCAGAGTGGGAGCATGTGTTTTTCGGGGCTGACGGTTCGGCCCCCTGTATGTCGGAGTTACCAGTCTTGATTGCACGCCGTTATCTGATCCTTGCCGCCGTTTCCCTGTCGGTCCTGTCTGCCTGCGGAGGGACGTTCAAGACCGACTATACCGATCCCGTTCCCCCCGAAGTGTCGCGCAACTGGCGGGTGCAGGACGTGGTTGTCTCGGTCCCCGAGACGCTGAGCGTCAGCGAGGCGCGCAGCCTTGCCCCGCAGGCGGACATCGTCTGGCGCGAAGACCCGCCCGGTGACCGTCGTGCCCAGGTGGGGGTGATCGTGGCCGACGCGGCCCGCAAGGGCGCTGCGGGCCTGCGCGGCAGCCGGCCCGTCATTCTGGAGCTGACCGTGACCCGCTTTCACGCGCTGACCTTCGAGGCCGAGAAGCGCCTGTCGAACGCGGGCGTGCACAACATCGATTTCATGGCCCAGGTGGTCGATGCGCGGACGGGCGAGGTTCTGGCCGGGCCGGAACTGGTCGAGGCGGCGCTGCCGGCCTTTTCGGGCGCGCAGATGGCGGCGATGCGCCAGCGGGGCGAGACCCAGCGGTCGCAGATCAGCGCTCATCTGGCGGCGACCGTCGCCGGCTGGCTCGGGGCAGGGCCAGACGCGCGCGGCAGCTTCACCCGCACCGGGGTCTGACCGCGCCTGGACGCGCCTTGCCGCCTGCGAAAGGGCTTGGCGGGCGCGTCCGCGCGGGATAGAAGGCCATCCATGACGCAAACGGGCATCATCGGCATCTGCTGCATTACCGGCTGACTTCCGTCAGGCGGGCCCGTCCTTTCGTCCTTCCCGAACGAAACCGGTTCCCGCCCGAGGGGCGCGAGAGGGAAGAAACATGGTCACGATCCGTCTGCACAACACCGCGACGCGCAAGAAGGAAGACTTCGTTCCGCTCGATCCGCTGAACGTGCGCATGTATGTCTGCGGACCCACCGTCTATGACCGTGCCCATATCGGCAATGCCCGCCCGGTGATCGTGTTCGACGTGCTCTACCGGTTGTTGCGCCACGTCTATGGCGCGGGGCATGTGACCTATGTGCGCAACTTCACCGATGTCGATGACAAGATCAACGCCGAGGCGCTGCGCCGCAAGGCGGCCGGCGCGCCCGGCACGTTGGAAGATCTGATCCGGGAACGGACGGAAGAGACGATCCGCTGGTATCATCAGGACATGGACGCGCTTGGCGCGCTGCGCCCCGATAAGGAGCCGCGCGCGACCGAGTTCATCGGCGCCATGATTGCCATGATCGAGGGGCTGATCGCGCGCGGCCACGCCTATGCCAAGGACGGGCATGTGCTGTTCCGCGTGCGGTCCTACAAGGACTATGGCGCGCTGTCGGGCCGGTCGGTCGATGACATGATCGCGGGCGCCCGGGTGGAGGTGGCGCCCTTCAAGGAAGACCCGATGGATTTCGTTCTGTGGAAGCCGTCGGACGCGAACCTGCCCGGCTGGGACAGCCCCTGGGGCCGCGGGCGGCCGGGCTGGCACATCGAATGCTCGGCCATGAGCTATGAACTGTTGGGTGAGAGCTTCGACATCCATGGCGGCGGGATCGACCTGCAGTTCCCCCATCATGAGAACGAGATCGCCCAGAGCCACTGCGCCCATCCCCATGGCGCCTTCGCCCGTTACTGGCTGCACAACGAGATGCTTCAGGTCGAGGGCAAGAAGATGTCCAAGTCGCTGGGCAATTTCTTCACCGTGCGGGATTTGCTGGAGCAGGGCTGGCCGGGAGAGGTGATCCGGTTTGTCTATCTGCAGACGCATTACTCCAAGCCGATGGACTGGACGGAGGAGAAGGCGCGTCAAGCCGAGGCAACGCTGAGGAAATGGAGAGCGCAGACAGCGGGCGTAACTCCTGCTGCTACGCCGCCTGAGCATGTCGTCGCGATGCTTTCCGACGACCTGAACACTGCAGGCATGATTGCAGAATTGCACCAGCTGTCACATTCCCACGATCAGCCCAACCTCTTGGCGTCGGCGCGCCTCCTGGGACTCCTGACCGAGGAATTGTTCGGTTGGACAGAGGAAAGCAGGTTCTCCGGCGCAGACTTGTCCATCATCGGGGATCTGGAGAGGCGTCTTATCGCTCTTCGTGAAACAGCCAAGGCTACGAAGGATTTTTCTGGCGTTGATGCGCTGAAGGCAGGCTTGATCGAGGCCGGTCTGGAAGTGCGCATGTCCAAGGCTGGAGTGGAACTTGTCCCTGGTCAGGAAATCGACATGTCCAAACTGGAGACCTTGTTATGACCTACCTCCAGCTCCGCGCCTCAGAGGTCAGCGCCCGGCACGCCGGGGGGGGCGTGAAGCGCCCGCCCCGGGGGGGCGGGTCGGGCGCTGACCGGGCCGCTGGCCCGGTCGGTTTTCCGGAACCGTTCGGCACTGATGGGACCTTTGAAGGGGCCACCGCATGACCCGCGAGCGCCTCTACCTCTTCGACACCACCCTGCGTGACGGGCAGCAGACCCAGGGCGTGCAGTTCTCGGCGGCCGACAAGGCCATGATCGCCCGGGCGCTCGATGCGCTTGGCGTCGATTACATCGAGGGCGGCTGGCCGGGTGCGAACCCGACCGACAGTGAATTCTTCCGCGATGCGCCCGCCACCCGCGCCACCATGACCGCCTTTGGCATGACCAAGCGGGTGGGGCGGTCGGCCGAGAATGATGACGTTCTGGCTGCCGTGCTCGACGCCCGCACGCCGGCGGTTTGCCTGGTGGGCAAGACGCATGAGTTCCATGTCACCACCGCGCTTGGGGTGACGCTGGAGGAAAACCTCGCCGCCATCCGCGACAGTATCGCCCATCTGGTGGCCCGGGGGCGCGAGCCCTTGTTCGATGCCGAGCATTTCTTCGACGGCTACCGCGCCAACCCCGGCTACGCGCTGGCCTGCCTTCGCGCCGCGATGGAGGCCGGCGCGCGCTGGATCGTGCTGTGCGACACCAACGGTGGCACGCTGCCGGCCGAAGTGGGCCGGGTGACGGCCGAAGTGATCGCAGCGGGCATCCCCGGCGACCGGCTGGGCATCCATTGCCATGACGACACCGGCAACGCGGTGGCCAATTCGCTGGCGGCGGTGGATGCGGGCGCGCGCCAGATCCAGGGCACGCTGAACGGCCTGGGCGAGCGCTGCGGGAATGCGAACCTCATCTCGCTGATCCCCACGCTTCTGCTCAAGGAGCCCTATGCCAGCCGGCTGGAAACCGGTGTCAGCCGGCAGGCCCTGTCGGGGTTGACGCGGGTCAGCCGCATGCTGGATGACATCCTGAACCGCGTGCCGCTGCGCAGCGCGCCCTATGTCGGCGCCAGCGCCTTTGCCCATAAGGCGGGGCTGCATGCCAGCGCGATCCTAAAAGACCCCGCAACCTATGAACATGTCGATCCCGCGCTGGTCGGCAATGCGCGCGTCATTCCGATGTCGAACCAGGCCGGCCAGTCGAACCTGCGCGAACGCCTGCGCGCCGCCGGGATCGAGGTCGAGGCCAGGGACCCCCGCCTCGGCCGTATCCTGGAGATCGTGAAGGAGCGCGAGGATCAGGGCTATGCCTACGACGGCGCTCAGGCCTCGTTCGAACTGGTCGCCCGCGCCGAGCTTGGCCTTCTGCCGCAGTTCTTCGAGGTCAAGCGCTATCGCGTGACGGTCGAGCGGCGGAAGAACAAGTACAACCGCATGATCAGCCTGTCCGAAGCTGTGGTCGTGGTTAAGATTGGCGAGCGCAAGATGCTCTCGGTCAGCGAAAGCATGGATGAGGCAGGCACCGACCGCGGCCCTGTCAACGCGCTGGCCAAGGCGCTGGCGAAGGATCTCGGCCCCTATCAGGCAGTGATCGACGACATGAAGCTGGTCGATTTCAAGGTGCGCATCACCCAGGGCGGCACCGAGGCGGTGACCCGCGTGATCATCGACAGCGAGGATTCGCAGGGCCACCGCTGGTCGACCGTCGGTGTCTCGCCCAACATCGTGGATGCCAGTTTCGAGGCGCTGCTGGATGCCATCACCTGGAAACTGATCCGCGATGTGGGCCAGCCCGTGGCCGTGGGTGCCGTGTGAGCCTCGATGCCTGCGCTGCCCTGGTCGCCAAGGGTGATCCAGACCGCTATGCAGCTCTTCTGGCCGCGCCCCTTGCGGCGCGGGCGCGGCTCTTGCCGCTCTATGCCTTCAACCTCGAGATCGCGCGTGCCCCCTGGGTCACGCAGGAGCCGATGATCGCCGAGATGCGCCTGCAGTTCTGGCGCGACGTGGTCGAAGCAGCCGCAACCGGCGCGCCGCAGCGCGCGCATGAGGTGGCGGGCCCGATGGCCGACCTCATCCGTGGGACTGATTTGCCGGTCGATGTGCTTGACCGGTTGATCGACGCGCGGCGACGCGACATCGACCGTGCGCCCTTTTCCGATCCGGCCGCCCTCGTCGCTTACCTCGACGACACGGGCGGGGGATTGATGTGGCTGGCCGCCCGCGCCCTGGGGGCTTGTGCCGAAGTCGAGCCTCTGGCCCGTTCGGCGGGCTGGGCAACGGGCCTTGCGGCCTATCTGCGCGCCGTGCCCGAACTGGAAGCGCGGGGCCGCATGCCCCTGGTCGATGGACGGCCAGAGGCGGTCGCCGATCTGGCGCGCCGGGGCCTCGCGCGTCTGGACGCCGCTCGACGGGGGCGGGGCAGGGTGCCGGCGACCGTTCGTCCCGCCTTCTTCCCGGCGCGGGCTGCGGGGGTGATCCTGCGCCAGGCGGCCCGCGAACCGGGCCGTGTGGCTGCCGGAACCCTGGCGCTGCCGGAATTGTCGCGTCGGGGCGGGCTCTTGTGGCTGTCGCTCACAGGGCGCTGGTGACGCCGTTTTCAGTGATCTTGTATTCTCGGCGGATGCCAGCCGAGGCATTGGCCCAGGCCGTGTCCGCCATCCGTGCCCTATGCGCCTCGAAGGCCGCGCGGTCGGCATAGCTTTCGTCCACCTGCCAGAAGAGCGGATCCGCACCCTGCGACACCTCGAAGGACAGGCATCCCGGCTCGGCCCGTGTCAGCCGCAGATGCTCGCCCAGATGCGCCCGCACCCGGGCGGCCTCTTCCTCGGTCGCGCAGATCAGCTGACCGAAGACGCGGATCACTCCCATTCGATGGTGCCCGGGGGCTTGGACGTGATGTCGTAGGTGACCCGATTGATCCCGCGCACCTCGTTGATGATACGGGTCGCCGTTTCACCCAGAAACTCATGGGTGAAGGGATAGTAATCGGCGGTCATGCCATCGACGCTGGTGACGGCCCTGAGCGCGCAGGCATAATCGTAGGTCCGCCCGTCGCCCATCACACCGACCGTCCGTACGGGCAGCAGCGCAACGAATGCCTGCCAGATCTCGTCGTACAATCCATGGCGTCGGATCTGATCGATATAGACCGCATCGGCGTTGCGCAGGATTTCCAGCTTTTCCCGCGTGATCTCGCCCGGGCAGCGGATGGCAAGGCCTGGCCCCGGGAAAGGGTGCCGCCCGATGAAGCTCGCCGGCAGGCCAAGCTCGCGGCCAAGCGCGCGGACTTCGTCCTTGAACAGCTCGCGCAGCGGCTCGACCAGCTTCATTCCCATCTTTTCGGGCAGGCCGCCGACATTGTGATGGCTCTTGATCGTGACCGATGGCCCGCCCGAGAAGCTGACGCTTTCGATCACATCGGGGTAAAGCGTGCCCTGGGCCAGGAAGGTCGCGCCGCCGACCGACTTGGCATGCTTCTCGAAGACCTCGATGAACAGCCGCCCGATGGTCTTGCGCTTGACCTCGGGGTCGGTCACGCCCTCCAGGGCGGTCAGGAACAGCTCTGACTCATCGGCATGGATGAGCGGCATGTTGTAATGGTCGCGGAACATGGTCACGACTTGCGCGGCCTCGTCCTTGCGCAGCAATCCGTGGTCCACGAAGACGCAGGTCAGCTGATCGCCGATCGCCTCGTGGATCAGCACGGCCGCCACCGAGGAATCGACGCCGCCCGACAGGCCGCAGATCACCTTCTGGTCGCCGACCTGCGCGCGGATCTTGGCGATGGCATCCTCGCGATAGGCGCCCATCGTCCAGTCACCGGAAAAGCCCGCCAGCCGCACGAAGTTCTCATAAAGCTTTGCGCCTTTCGGGGTGTGGTGCACCTCGGGGTGGAACTGCACCGCGAAGAACCGCCGCGCCGGGTCGGCCGTGATCGCAAAGGGGGCGTTGGGGGAAGTGCCATAGACCTGAAAGCCCGGAGCAATCTCCGACACATGGTCGCCGTGGCTCATCCAGACCTGTTCGCGCCCGCCTTCCTCGAACCAGCCCGCAAGCAGGCCCAGCCGGTCATCCGTCGGTGTCACATAGGCGCGTCCGAACTCGGCCGTGCCATGCCCGCGTTCCACCTTGCCGCCAAGGCAATGCATCATCACCTGCTGGCCGTAGCAGATGCCCAGGATCGGCACGCCCATGTCGAAGGCGACACGCGGCGGCATGGGCGCGCCTTCGGCGAAGACTGAGGCCGGGCCACCGGAAAAGATGATCGCCTTCGGCGCGAAGGTCCGCAGGAAGGCATCGTCCACCCGATTGAACGGATGGATCTCGCAATAGACATGCAGTTCCCGAAGACGGCGCGCGATCAGCTGGGTGACCTGGCTGCCGAAATCGATGATGAGGAGGCGCTCGTGATGGGTCATGGCAGGGCCATAATGACCGGCAGCGCGCGGTGCAAGAGGCTGTCGTTCCACTGCCGGGAAACGACATCGCCCGATGTCGCATTTTCACCCAATATGACGGAAACGGGGGGCGGTTCCGCCCGGATCGCAGGCATAACCACGCCTATCACGCGGAGGGTTTCCAGATGAGCGATGTGGCAGTGGCAGGGCGTCGGGCCCGGGGTGGCGGCGGTTCCGCGCGGCGGGCCGAGCGGACGGCGGTCAGCTTTGAAGTGGCGAAGTTCATCGAGCGCAAGATCCCGAACTTCGAAATCCTGAACGATGAAGCGCTCGAGATCATCGAGCGCAACGCCGAGACCGTGCTGGAAGAGATCGGCGTGAACTTCGTCGAGAACCCGGGCGCGCTGGAACTCTGGAAAGCCGCCGGCGCGGACGTGAAGGGCGAGCGGGTGCATATCCCCCGTGGCCTGGCCCGCAAGCTTTGCGCTACAGCCCCGAAAAGCTTTACCCAATACGCGCGCAATCCCGAGCGCAGCGTCGAGATCGGCGGCAAGGGGCTGGTGCTGGCGCCGGTCTATGGCCCGCCCTTCGTACGCGACATGGAAGGCGGCCGCCGCTATGCGACGATCGAGGATTTCCGCAACTTCGTGAAGCTCGGCTACATGTCGAAATGGCTGCACCATTCGGGTGGCACGGTCTGCGAGCCGACCGATGTGCCGGTGAACAAGCGCCACCTCGACATGCTGCTGGCCCATATGGAGCTTTCCGACAAGCCATTCATGGGTTCGGTCACCGAGCCCAGCCGCGCGGCAGATTCGGTCGAGATGGCGAAGATCCTGTTCGGCTCGGACTTCGTCGACCAGAACACGGTGATGACCAGCCTGATCAACATCAACTCGCCGATGACCTTCGACGGGATCATGATGGGGGCGCTTGAGGTCTATGCGAAGGCCAACCAGGCCGCGATCATCTCGCCCTTCATCGTGGGCGGCGCGATGGCGCCGGTGACGGTGGCGGGTACGCTGACACAGGTTATGGCAGAATGCCTGGCGGGCGTGGCCTATAGCCAGCTTGTGCGGCCCGGTGCGCCGGTCATCATGGGGGCCTTCGTCACCTCGATCGACATGAACTCGGGTGCGCCCACCTTCGGCACGCCGGAAGCCGCCCACATCACCTATGGCGCGGGCCAATTGGCGCGGCGCCTGGGTCTGCCCTACCGGTCTGGCGGGGCCTTCTGCGGCTCCAAGCTGCCTGACGCGCAGGCGGCCTATGAAACCGCCAATTCGCTGAACATGGCGTTGCTGGCCGGAGTGAACTTCATGCTGCATGCCTGCGGCTGGCTGGAAGGCGGGCTCGTGTCTTCCTACGAGAAGTTCGTGATGGATGCCGATCAGCTGGGCTGTCTGCATCACCTGGCCAAGGGCATCGAGATGGATGCCAATGGGCAGGGGATGGACGCGATCCGCGAGGTTGGCCCCGGTGGGCACTACTTGGGCTGCGAGCATACGCAGGCGAACTTCAAGTCGGCCTTCTGGCGGTCCGACCTGCTGGATTACAAGCCCTTCGAAACCTGGGACGAGGAAGGCGCCCGCGATACCCAGGCACTGGCTTCGGAGCGGGTGAAGAAGCTTCTGGCCGACTATCAGGCCCCCGATCTCGATCCCGGCATCCGCGAGGCGCTGCATGACTATGTCGCGCGCAAGAAGGCCTCGATGCCCGACGCCTTCATCTGAGAAGTCCTGGCCCCTGGGCTGGACCGACGCTTCGGGGCGGTGGCAAAAATGCCGCCGCCCCTTTGCTTTGGCGCGGCTCGCTAGACCTGCAGATCTCGCGGCAGCAGGCGTACCTCGGCAATCAGTGCGATCAGAACCTCGATGTGGCGGGTAAAGTTGTAGGCCGCGCTGCCGGCCTGGCGATCCATTTCCAGCCGGGCCTCCTCCGACAGCAGGCGGGGCACGACGACGTCGGGGGCCGGAACGGACAGCGCGCCCATCAGGCGGCGCAGATCGCGGTCGCGGCGGTATTCTGTCTGGCCCAGACGCGCCGCCCGCATGAGCAAACGGGGGCGTCGGATGGCGGACAGAAGGGTGCGCAGGTCGTTCATGGCAAGTCTCCTTGATCGGACGGCGCAGCATGGCGCAACACAACCAGGCGTTGCGTGACTGTTGCCGTCGGCGCACGGATCACTGAGATATGTTTAGGTTTTGGAAACAATTATCGACCGAAGTTGCCACGTTAACGAACCGGTAAGAAATGCTACCAAATGGTGAATCCGCTCGACCCAGGCGAGGGCGAAACGACGGGGCGTGGATAGCGCGGATGACGACAGAGCAGAGGGCAGACACCCGTCTGCCGACATGGTTGCCCGAGGCTGTGCGTCTCTATCTCGACCACATCGAGGACGGACAATCGCTCCGCGCTCTGGCCCGAGAGAGGGGCTGCGCCGCCTCGACCGTCATGCGCCAGATCCGGCGCTATGAGAACCGCCGCGACGATCCGCTGGTCGATGAAGCCCTGTCGGCCCTGGGGCAGGCGCATTCCGCCCGCGCCAGCGCGCCCCAATCCCTGCCGACCGACCGTCACGCTACCCCCGAGGAGGAACACACCATGGCCGCCCCGATCCGAGTCAACTCGCTGATCCTCGACGATGCCACCATCGCCGCCGAGGCGCTCCGCATCCTGCGCCGCCTGGCCGAACCAGGCTCAATCCTGGCCATTGCGCCTGATATGGAGAAGGCCATCGTCCTGCGCACCCTGCCTGATGGCCGCACCGCCCGCACCGCGGTGGTGGATCGGACGGCGGCCCAGGCCTTTGCGCTCAAGGAATGGATCATCTGCCGCAAGCCAGGGCGGGTCGCCAGCTACGAGCTGACCGGCGCCGGACGGGCAACCCTGCGCCACCTGATCGAGGCGGACGCCCGCCGCCCGGGCGGCTTCTCCGAGGCGCAGGCCGGCTTTGACCGCGACATGGCCGAGACGGCACCGGCCGACGAAGCCGACAACCCCCGACGCCTGCGCTACAATCTTGCGGAAAGCCCCGTTGCCGCGCTGGGGCGGCGGCGCGACAAGGATGGCACCCCCTTCCTGTCCTCGGACCTGGTCACCGCGGCTGAGCGGCTGCGCGAGGATTTCGAGCTGGCCCAGATGGGACCCCGAGTGGCCCAGAACTGGGACCGGTTCCTGACGGGAGGGGACCGAGGCAGCTTCCGACCCGAGGCCGGTCTGGCCGAAGGTCCCCGCGCGGCGCGTGACCGCGTGGCGGCTGCGCTGCGCGATCTCGGCCCGGGTCTGGGTGACATGGTGCTGCGATGCTGCTGCTACCTCGAGGGGCTTGAAGCGGCCGAAAGGCGCATGGGCTGGTCTGCCAGGTCGGGCAAGATCGTGCTTCGGATCGCTCTCCAGCGTCTCAAGCGGCATTACGAGGAAACTTACGGCCGCTCGGGCCCGCTGATCGGCTAGGCCGCAATGAGGACGGGCGCGAGAGGTCTCTCGCGCCCGCTTGTCATGTCAGGGGTCTGGGCGATCAGGCGTCGGCCTTGGTCAGGCCGGCGCCATAGACGATGCCTGCGATCGCTCCGCCCACCAGCGGCGCAACGATGAAGACCCATAGCTGCGCCAGCGCCTCACCCCCCATGAAGACCGCGGGTCCGATGGAACGGGCCGGGTTCACGGACACGCCAGTCACGTTGATGCCCACGAGGTGGATGCCGGTCAGGGTCAGCCCGATGGCGAGGCCGGCAAAGCCTGGCGCTGCACCGGCCCCTGTGGCCCCCAGGATCACGGCAACGAAGACAAAGGTCGCCACGACCTCAAAGACCAGCGCCGCCCCCAGGGTGTATTCTCCCAGGTAGCCCGGCCCGTAGCCGTTCGTTCCCAGCCCCGTGACGGGCGAACCGCCCGCCTGTCCGCTGAGAATGATGTAGAGCACACCCGCCGCGATGATTGCCCCGATTACCTGGGCGATGACGTAGCCGATGAAATCTCCGATGCTCATCCGCCCCGATGTCACGAAACCCAGCGAAACCGCCGGGTTCAGATGGGCCCCCGAAATCGCGCCGAGGCCATAGGCCGCCGCCACGATCGAGATCCCGAAGGCAAATGCGATGCCGGTGTAGCCCACCAGCGGCCCCGCGATGGCAGCGGCGCCGCAGCCGAAGAACACCAGGATGAAGGTTCCCAGGGCTTCGGCGATCAGTTTCTTCGACATGTTCCCTCCTGACGGCGGCGCCGAGTCTGGTGCCGGGCTGACCGCCATTTGTTTGCCGCCTGCCGCCAAAGCAACAGAAACGGTGCGTACATGCTAAGCGGCAGGCCGACAAAACAATTGCCGCATCTTCAACAATTCTCAGGAAATGCGGCAACTGTGGCGCGAACGCAGCGCCGCAGACGGTGCGGCGCCCGCTGCATGGCTGGCCTTCTGCGGGCGACGTTGCGATAGGTGGCAAAACGGCCTATTCCCTTGACCAAAGCCCGGCGAGGGAGAGGCCTTGATGCGCGACCTGAACATTCCATCGGAACGTCACCCTGAAAAGGCGCACCGGGCCGACAATGTCCAGCCGAAGAAGCCAGGCTGGATTCGGGTCAAGGCTCCCACCAGCGAGGGCTACAAGCAGACGCGCGACATCATCCGCGAGCAGAAACTGGTCACCGTCTGCGAGGAGGCGGGCTGCCCGAACGTCGGCGAATGCTGGAGCCAGGGCCACGCCACCATGATGATCATGGGCGAGATTTGCACGCGGGGCTGCACCTTCTGTAACGTGGCGACCGGCAAACCCCAGACGCTCGACGCCTTTGAACCGGGCCGGGTGGCCCATGCGGTCGCCCAGCTTGGCCTGAAGCACGTGGTCGTCACCAGCGTGGACCGGGACGACCTGGAAGACGGCGGTGCCGAGCATTTCGCCCAGACGATCCGCGCGATCCGCCATCGCGCCCCAGGCACCACCATCGAGATCCTGACCCCCGATTTCCTGAAATGCGCACCCTCGGCGCTGGAAAAGGTGGTCGAGGCCCGGCCCGATGTCTTCAACCACAACCTTGAGACGGTACCTGGCCTTTACCCCGAGGTGCGCCCCGGTGCACGGTACTTCCACTCGCTGCGGCTCTTGCAAAGGGTGAAGGAGCTTGACCCGGGCATGTTCACCAAATCGGGGATCATGGTGGGCCTGGGCGAAGAGCGTCAGGCGGTCCTGCAGGTGATGGATGACATGCGGGCCGCGGATGTCGATTTCCTGACGATCGGGCAGTACCTGCAACCCACCCCCAAGCACCACCGCGTCGACCGGTTCGTGACACCCGAAGAATTCGAGGCCTATGAAAAGGCCGCGCGTGGCAAGGGGTTCCTGATGGTCTCGGCCACGCCCCTCACCCGGTCTTCCTATCACGCGGGCGACGATTTCGCCCGCCTGCGCGATGCCCGCGCGGCAAGGCTCGGCCGGGGCTGACGCGCCGGGGGTGCGGCGTCACTCTCGCCGCACGTCGGGCAGGAAGACCGCCAGCAGCCCGATCAGCGGCAGGAAGCTTGCCAGCCAGAAGACATGCTCGATCGATGTGGCGTCGGCGATCATGCCGATACCGGCAGCCCCCAGCGCGCCCATGCCGAAGGCCAGGCCAAAGAACAGCCCCGCTACCAGCCCCATCTTTGACGGCATCAGGTCCTGAGCATAGACAATGATCGCCGGGAAGGCCGAGGCCAGGATCATCCCGGCGAGCGCGCTCAGGATCACGTTGGGCCAAAGCCCGACATAGGGGATCAGCAACGACAGTGGCGCCACCCCCAGGATCGATACCCAGATCACGCGCTTGCGCCCGATGCGGTCGCCGATCGGCCCGCCGATAATGGTTCCCACTGCCACCGCGGCCAGGAAAAGGAACAGGCAAAGTTGCGCATTGGCGACCGACAGGTCGAACCGGTCCATCAGATAGAAGGTGTAGTAACTCGAATACATCGCCATGTAGACGAATTTGGAGAAGGTCAGCGCGATCAGCACGGCGATGGCAAAGACCACCACCCGGCGCGGCACGGTCGAGCTCCGCGCCCGCCCGCGCGCCGCTGTCATGCGCGCGAGGCCGACGCTGCCATACCAGCGCCCGACAAGCCCAAGAACCGACATTCCGACCAGTGCGACCACGGCAAACCAGGCCACGCTGGACTGTCCGAACGGCACCACGATGAATGCCGCCAGCAGCGGCCCCAGCGCTGATCCGGCATTGCCGCCCACCTGAAAGAAGCTCTGCGCAAACCCTGGTCGCTTGCCCGCCGCCAGCCGCGCCACGCGGCTTGATTCCGGGTGGAACACCGCCGAGCCCAGCCCGATGAGCGCCACTGCGACCAACACATGGTAGAAGCTGTGCGCCAGCGACAGAAGCACCAGTCCCGCCAGCGTGCTGCCCATGCCGAAGACCAGCGAATAGGGCAGGGGGCGGCGATCGGTGTACAGACCCACCATCGGTTGCAGGATCGAGGCAATGCCCTGGAACACGAAGGTAATCAGCCCGATCTGGCCAAAGGTCAGCGCCAGTTCCGTCTTCAGGATCGGATAGATCGCCGGGATAAGCGATTGCATCAGGTCGTTCAGCATATGACAGAGCGCGATCGCCGCGATGATCGGCAGCACTGTTGCCTCGTGGCCCGCACGGTCGGTTTCCAGGCCCTCGGCCGGGGCTGATGCCGTCTTGTTCGTCATGGGAAAAGCCTTCTCTGGTCGGACCAAATCAACTCCCGCCGCTGGGGGAAGTCAACCTTCCGAGACCCTGGCCGATGGCGCGAAATTTCCTGTCCCGAATGCAAATCAGGCCCTAATATTGTTGCAAGACCCCGCAGCGGGTCTGGGAGGAGAATGACAGATGAGCATCCAGCGCAGCCCCTTCGCGGGGGTGGAGAGTCCAGTCGATCTGACCATTACGGAACTGGTGTTTCGCGGCCTGCGCGACCGGCCCGACGAGACAGTCCTGACCTGCGGTCTGACGGGCGAGCGCCTGACTGCGGCCCAGACCATCGAGACGGTGCAGCGGCTGGCAGGCGGGTTTCTCGCACGCGGGTTGGGGCCGGGCCATGTCATCGCGCTCATGGCGCCCAACATGCCGCATTATGCCACGGTCTTTCACGGATCGGCGTGGTCCGGCTCGACGCTGACCACGATCAACCCGACCTACACGCCCGACGAGTTGCGCCACCAGCTGAACGATTCCGGCGCCGAGTTGCTGGTGACGATTCCCGCCTTTCTTGCCACCGCCCAGGCAGGGGCCGCGGGCACCCGCGTGCGCGAGATCGTGGTCATCGGCGAGGCCGAGGGCGCCACGCCGCTGTCGGCGGTCATGGGCGATCCGCTGACGAGCGAGGTTGCGGTCGATACGGCCCGCCATGTAGTGGTCTTGCCCTATTCCTCGGGCACCACGGGCCTTCCCAAGGGCGTGATGCTGTCGCACCGCAACCTGGTTGCCAATGTGTTGCAGTGTTCCGGCCCCATCTCGATCGAGCGGGGCGAAACGACGCTGGCCGTGCTGCCCTTCTTCCACATCTACGCGATGCAGGTTCTGATGAACCTCTACCTCGCGAAGGGGGCCTCGATCGTGACCTTGCCACGGTTCGATCTGGAGGCGGCCTTGCGCCTGATTGCCGAGCATCGCGTACGACGTTTCATCGTGGTGCCGCCAGTGGTGCTGGCGCTGGCCAAGCATCCCCTCGTTGCGCAGCACGATCTGTCATCCATCACCCATGTCATGTCGGCGGCGGCGCCACTCGGTGCCGAATTGCAGCAGGCCTGTGCCGCGCGGCTGGGCTGCGAGGTGGTACAGGGCTACGGCATGACCGAGCTTAGCCCCGTCAGCCATGTCGTGCCCGACGGCACCTCGCGCCCCGGCGCCGTGGGCGTCTGCGTGGCGGATACCGAATGCCGCATTACCAGCCCCGAGACCGGCCAGCCCGTGCCCCAGGGCACCGAGGGCGAGGTGACCGTTCGGGGCCCGCAGGTGATGCTCGGCTATCTCAACAACCCCGAGGCCACCGCCCGCACGATCGATGCGGACGGCTGGCTGCACACCGGAGACCTGGGCTATATCGACGAGGCAGGGTTTCTCCATATCGTTGACCGGGTCAAGGAACTGATCAAGGTCAAGGGCTTCCAGGTCGCCCCGGCGGAACTGGAGGCGTTGATCGTCACCAGGCCGGGCGTCGCCGATGTGGCGGTCGTGGGGGCTCCGGATGACGAGGCGGGCGAGGTGCCGGTGGCCTTCGTGGTCAGATCGCCGGGTGGCGAGGTGAACGAGGATGAGATCAAGGCCTTCGTTGCCGAACACCTTGCCCGCTACAAGCATCTGGGGCGGGTCGTCTTTGTCGAGGCCATCCCGAAATCACCGTCGGGCAAGATCCTGCGCCGCGTGCTGCGGGGGCAGCTTTAGGGCACGTCACGCGGGGGCGATGAAGGGCTGGCGGATCTCTTGAAACACCGCCATCGCCTCCAGCGCGTCGGTGCTCTGCGCTAATGCCGGCAGCGCCGCGCGGTCGACCAGGCCCGGATGGGCCTCATCGGCGAAACGCAGGGCGCAGGCGACCGCGATATCGGCATGGCTGATCCGGTCGCCGAACCAGAAGGGCGCGGCATTCACTGCCCGCTCGGCCTCCAGCACGGCAAGGGTGGCGCCCAGCTGCTGGCGGCACCGCTCTGTCCACACGGGAGAGGCGACATCATGCAGGCGCCGCTCGTAGAACAGGCTTACCGCCTTGTCCGCCAGTCCCGTGGCCAGCGCCGCCACGCGCAGGACCCGCCGTCGCGCAGGTTCATCGCGCGGGGCCAGCGCCACGTCGGCGGGTACGAGGCTGTCCAGATGGTCGAGGATCGCCGCGCTGTCGATCAGTGCCTCGCCCCCGTCTAGCACCAGGGTCGGCACTCGCGTCAGCGGGTTATGGACCCGGATCCGGTCGGCATCGCCAAAGACCGACCAGGGCCGGTGCTCGAACGGCCGATCATAAAGCCGCAGCGCGATACCCACACGCCGCACAAAAGGCGAATCGTACTGGCCGATCAGGATCATGGTGCGGGTTCCCTTCCGGTCGGCCCCCTTCAGGGATGGCTCGGCACGGCCTTGAGATAGGCGGCCATCGCTGCACGATCTTCCGGCGGCAGGCGGGACATGTTGCCCACGACATCCGCCATCTGCCCACCGGCCGAGTCATAGTCGGGCGTGAAGCCCGAGGTCAGGTACTCGGCGATCTCGTCTTCCGACCAGTCCAGCGCCCCGGGGGTGATGTTGGGAATAGTGCCCTTGCCGTCGGGGTTCGGCCCGCCGGCCAACCATTGGGTCATCTCGCGCCCACCGATCAGGTTGCGGGGCGTATGGCATTCGCCGCAATGGCCAAGTCCTTCGACCAGATAGCGCCCGCGTTCCACCGTCGGCGACAGCGTTCCTTCCACCACCCAGTCCGGCGACAGGTTCAGGAACTTCCAGCCTCCAAGCAGGACCCGCTGATTGAAGGGGAACCCAAGTTCATGCGGCTCGTCCGTACGGTCCGAGGCGGGCAGAGTCATCAGGAAGGCATGCAGATCGGCCACGTCCTGCGGCGTGGCATGGATGTAGGAGGTGTAGGGGAAGGCCGGGTAGTAGTGCTCCCCCTCGGGCGAGGTGCCATGCCGCATCGCGCTGTCGAGATCCGTCACCGTCCATTGACCGATGCCATGGACCGGATCGGGCGAGATGTTCGGCACCACGAAGGTCCCGAAGTCGGACGCGATCTTCAGCCCCCCGGCCAGAACCAGTTTGTCATCGCCTTGCGCGCCGGGGGCGGCATGGCACGAGGCACATCCTCCGGCCCAGAAAACCATTTCACCCCTTGCGGGATCGCCGGTCAGCGCCGCAAAGGTGGCCGGGTCGCTGCTTTTCGGGCGGGTAATGGCCCAGAAGGCCCCAAAGCCCAGAATTGCAGCAAGGATCAGACCAGAGATCAAGCGCATGGGGACACCTTCGCTTCTGCTATGTCGCCCCCAAGGCTAGGCAATTCCGACGGCTTGTCCAGCGGCGGCTGCTGCGGTCCTGTCCGGCCCGGATCACGGTTCCGCGAAACGCGCGAGGTAGTCGTCCACCGTCTTGCCCGGCTCGGGCAGGAAGGCCGTCCCATCAGGCTGCACTGACAGGATCAGGTCCACCCGGAACAGCCGGAAGTCGCCGCGCAACTCGCACCAGGCAGTCAGGATCCAGACATTGCCCCAGTATTCCAGGCGCAGGGGCCGAATCCGCCGCTCGGTCTCGGTGCCGCGTGGGTCGCGGTAATGGAGTGTCAGCGTCAGATGTTCGCGCAGGGCGCGGCGCAGCGTGCCCAGGAAACGCGCCGCGCGGGCAGCCTCGGCGGTGGCAAAGACAAAGCTGTCGCTGCCGGCCTCTTCCATCCCACCGGGCGCCACTGCCGCGATCTTGGCGCGCAGGCTGCCCGAGGCGCGGGCCAGTGTCGCCTCCTCCCCGCTGGACACCAGAGTCAGACCCAATCGCAAGGCCTCAAGCTCGTCCCGCGTCAGTGCGATCGGCGGCAGGGTGATCGGCGCGGTCAGCACATAGCCCATTCCGCGTTCGCCCTCGATCGGCAGGCCATTTGCGGCAAGGGTGGCCATGTCGCGCCAGATGGTGCGGACAGAGACGCCCAGTTGTTCGGCCATGTCGCGGGCACGGTGAAGCTGCCCGTCGCGCAGGATCTGCAATGTCTGCATCAGGCGTTCCGAGCGGCGCATGGCTTCCGGGTGCGATAGGGGTGGCAACTGACAATATACTGTCAGCAGCCCCCCGCACCAGCCCCCCGATCACGCGTTTGGGCGCAGCGCGCCCGGAAAACCGCGTTATGCTCGACAAGATGCGGGGGGAAACCTCCACGAAGGAATCGGACATGCCGCCCGCCAGGGCGCCCATCTTGGAGTTCTGAAATGCTGAACAACATCGGCCTTCCCGGCCTTCTGCTCATCGCCGTCGTCGTGCTGGTCCTGTTCGGACGCGGCAAGGTCAGCTCGCTCATGGGCGAGGTCGGCAAGGGCATCACCGCCTTCAAGAAGGGCGTCAACGATGGTCAGGCCGAGATCGACGCCGCCCGCGACGTGACCCCGCCCACCGAGAAGGACAAGGTCTGAGCGCAGCCCGGCGGCTGACCCGGTTGAAAGGCGCGAGGCGGAATGTTTGATATCGGCTGGACCGAACTGTTGGTGATCGGGGTGGTGGCGCTGATCGTCATCGGCCCGAAAGAACTGCCCGAGATGTTCCGCACGCTGGGGCGGTTCACCGCCAAGGCGCGGTCCATGTCGCGTGATTTTCAGCGCGCCATGGATGCCGCCGCGCGCGAGACCGGTGTGAACGAGGTGGCAAGCGACCTGCGCAAGGTGGCCTCACCCGCCTCGATGGGCCTCGATGCCGTCAAGCAGGCGGCTGACAAGTTCGAGAAATGGGATCCGCTGAAGCCCGCGCCCAAACCCGCGCCCGTCCTGCCCGAGACGATGGGACCGGCAACCAAGGCCTTGGCCGAGGAAACCGCGGCCCGCCGAGCCGCCCTTGCCGCCGGCCCGGTTGCCGAGCCCGATCCGGCGGCCCCGTTGGTCGCGCCAAAGCCGGCTCTGGCCGCGACGGCTCCGGTCGAAGCAAAGCCGGAAGCCGCTCCGCCGGCGGCGGCTGCGTCCGTCGCGGCACCCCAGCGCAAGGCGGTGACCCGCAAGCCCAGGGCAACGGCCGCCGCGCCAGCGGCCGCGCCGGCACCTGCCAGGCCAGCCCCGGCCAAGCCTGCAAAGACCGCCGCTCAGGCCGTGGCCAAGCCGGCCAAGTCTGCGCCAAAGACCGAAACGGCCCCCCCCGCCGCAAAGCCCAAGGCCACGCGGGCCAAGGCCAAGGACAACGGCCCCGCGCGGCTGGCAGCGGCCGTCGACAAATCGACGGCAGAAAAGACACGGCGCAAGGCGCGCAAGGATACGGGTGAGGCATGACCGCCGACCAGATCGACGACAGCAGTGCCCCCCTGATCGAACACCTGATCGAACTGCGCAACCGCATCATGTATTCGCTGATCGCCTTTGTCGTGGGCGTGTTGATCAGCTTCTCCTTCTGGAACCCGATCTTCAACATCCTGGCCCAGCCCATCTGCTCGGCCCTGACCGAGCGCGGTCAGGATTGCGGGCTGATCCTGGTGAAACTGCAGGAAGGCTTCTTCGTCGCCATGCGCATCTCGTTCATGGGCGGCTTCATCCTGGCCTTCCCGGTGATCGCGACACAGATGTGGCGCTTCGTGGCGCCCGGCCTCTACAAATCGGAAAAGAACGCGTTTCTCCCCTTCCTGATCGCCTCGCCGGTCATGTTCGCCATCGGCGCACTCTTTGCCTTCTACGTGGTGCTTCCGATTGCCTTCAACTTCTTCCTGACCTTCCAGCAGTCCTTTACCCCCGATGCCACGGCTGAGGGCGTGGCCAATCCCCAGGTGGCCGGCATCGTCTTTCAGGGCTCGATGGAGCAGTATCTGGCCCTGACCACCAACTTCATCCTGGCCTTTGGCCTGTGCTTCCAACTGCCGGTGTTGCTGACGCTCATGGGCAAGGCGGGGCTCGTCACCTCAAAGGGGCTGGCGGGGATGCGCCGCTACGCCATCCTGTTGATCATCGTTCTGGCGGCCGTGGTCACCCCGCCCGACATGATGTCGCAGCTGATCCTCTTCGCGGCCATCTACCCGCTTTACGAGGTGTCGATCTTCCTGATCCGCCGGATCGAGCGCAGCCGCGAGGCCAAGCTCAAGGCCGAAGGGCTCTGGTTCGAGGACGAGGAAGACCAGACCCCCGCCGCCACGTCGTCGGCTTCCGCCCCTGCGGCTGCCCAGGCTGGTTCCAGCACGCCGTCGCCCAAGGCCTGAGCCCGTACCATGTCCGATCCCCTGATCCGCATCGCCGAGGCGCTGGAACGGCTATCGCCCGCGCCCTTGCCCGCCCCAGGCATGGGGGAGGCAGACGCCTTCGTCTGGCACACCGGCCCCGACCGGCTGGTGCCCGTACCCAAGGTCAACCGGGTGGACCTGTCGCTTCTGCACGGGATCGACCGGGTGCGCGACATCCTTCTGGCCAACACCTTGCAATTCGCGCGCGGCCTTCCGGCCAACAACGCGCTTCTGTGGGGCGCGCGTGGCATGGGCAAGTCCAGCCTCGTCAAGGCCGTCCATGCCGAGGCGGTGCGTCAGGGCCTGCCGCTCAAGATCGTGGAACTCAGCCGCGAGGATCTGGGCTCGGTCAGCCGCCTGTTGTCGATCCTGCGGGGGACGCCGGCGCGGTTCCTGCTGTTCTGCGACGACCTGTCCTTCAGCCATGACGACCAGCAGTACAAGGCGCTGAAGGCCGTGCTCGATGGCGGGATCGAAGGGCGACCCGACAATGTGATCTTCTACGCCACCTCGAACCGCCGCCACCTGATGCCGCGCGACATGATCGAGAACGAACGCTCCAGCGCCATCAACCCATCCGAGGCGGTCGAGGAAAAGGTGTCGCTGTCCGACCGGTTCGGGCTGTGGCTGGGGTTCCATCCCTGTTCGCAGGACGAATATCTCGCGATGATCGATGGCTATTGCGCCGCCTATGGCCTGTCGCCCGATCCCGCCGCGTTGCGGGCCGAAGCGGTCGAATGGTACACCACGCGCGGCGCCCGTTCGGGTCGGGTCGCCTGGCAATTCTTCACCGATCTCGCGGGGCGGATGGGCGTCGCGCTTTGATCCTTGGGTGCGCGTGACTTGAGTTCCGGGGCAGGGATGCCTAAACCGGGGCAATCGGAAAAGGACCCTGTGCCATGCGGATCAACCATGACCTCGCCGAGACGATCGGCAACACCCCCCTCATCCGGCTCAACCGGGCCAGCGAGGCTACGGGCTGCGAGATCCTCGGCAAGGCCGAGTTCATGAACCCCGGCCAGTCGGTCAAGGACCGCGCCGCGCTGTTCATCATCCGCGATGCAGTGGCCAGCGGCCGGTTGCGCCCGGGGGGCACCATTGTGGAAGGCACCGCCGGCAATACCGGGATCGGTCTCGCGCTCGTCGGCGCATCGATGGGCTTCCGCACCGTCATCGTCATCCCCGAGACGCAGAGCCAGGAAAAGAAGGACATGCTGCGCCTTGCCGGGGCCGAACTGGTGCAGGTGCCCGCCGTGCCCTATCGCAACCCCAACAACTACATCCACTACTCGCGCCGTCTGGCCGAGAAGCTGGCGCTGACCGAACCCAATGGCGCCGTCTGGGCCAACCAGTTCGACAACGTGGCCAACCGGCAGGCCCATGTCGAGACGACCGGGCCCGAAATCTGGGAACAGACCGGGGGCAAGGTCGATGGCTTCATCTGCGCGGTGGGCTCGGGCGGCACGCTGGCGGGCGTGGCGCTGTCTTTGCAACCAAAGGGCGTGAAGATCGGCCTCGCCGACCCCGAGGGCGCGGCGCTCCACAGCTTCTACACCACGGGCGAGCTGAAGGCCCAGGGCAACTCGATCACCGAAGGCATCGGCCAGGGGCGCATCACCGCGAACCTGGAAGGCTTCACGCCCGATTACAGCTACCAGATCCCCGATGCCGAGGCGCTGCCCTATGTCTTCGACATGCTCGAGGACGAGGGGCTGTGCCTCGGCGGCTCCTCGGGCATCAACGTCGCAGGCGCGGTGCGCATGGCGCGTGACATGGGGCCGGGCAAGACGATCGTCACGATCCTGTGCGACTATGGCAACCGCTATCAGTCCAAGCTCTTCAACCCGGTCTTCCTTAAGGAAAAGGGGCTACCGGTGCCAGTCTGGCTCGACGCGCCCCCGCGCGCGCTGCCTGCGGTGTTCGAAGACGCATGAGCCGGATCGCCGCCCTTGTGAAGGCCGCTGTCCTCGCGGTCTTGCTGGCGGCGATGGCGCCGGCTGCCCTGGCGCAGACCGCGCCGGCGCCCGCCACACAGGCGGCGACCGGCGCCGCCTCCGCCACGACCGACGCGCCCGGGCCCGACTATGCCACGTGGGAACGCATCGCCACCCGGATCGAGGCGCTGATCGCCAACCCCGAGACGACAGACGACCTCTTGAACCGCGTGCGAGCGCAGCTGGTCGATTGGCGCTCGGTCTTCCAGAACGCGCAGAACACCAACTCCACCCGCATCGCGACCTTGCGCGCCCAGATCGAGGCACTGGGGCCGGTGCCGACAGAGGGCACGACCGAAGCCCCCGAGATCGCTCAGCGGCGAACCGAACTGAACGATCAACTCGTGCGGCTGCAGGCGCCCGGGCTGGCGGCGGATGAGGCGTTCCGCCGCGCCGACGGTCTCGTGCGCGAGATCGACAGCCTCTTGCGCGAACGGCAGGCCGATGAACTGCTGCAAATCTGGCCGTCGCCGCTGTTGCCCACCAACTGGCCGGGCAGCCTGAAGGCGCTGGCTGCCGCCGGCAGCGGGATCGCCGCAGAAACCGTTGCCGCCTGGACCAACCCCGCCGCGCGCGAAGAGGTCAAGCGCCAGCTGCCGTTGATCATTTTCTACATGTTGATCGGCCTGGCGATGATCCTGCGCGGCCGCCATGTGATGCGTTATTTCGCGGGCATGATGCAGGTGAAGCAGCGGGGCCGCTGGCGCACGCTGCTGGAAAGCATCATCTCCTTTGGCCAGTTCCTCTTGCCCTTCATCGGGGTCCTTGCCGTTTATCAGGCCCTGACGCTGACAACAGTGCTCGGCCCGGTCGGCACGCTGCTTCTGGAACTGCTGCCCGCCGGCGGCCTTCTGGTGATCGGCGGCATCTGGCTTGGCGCCAAGCTTTTCCCGCGCGAAGATGAGGCCGACGCGCCCTTGAACCTGAACGCCGCACGCCGGTCCGAAGGGCGGCTGCTGGTCGTGGGCTTTGCCGTGGTCATGGCCCTCGAAGGCTTGCGCGAGACCGCGTTGGAGGGCTTGCAGGTCGACAATGCCACCAATGCCTTCACGGCCTTCCCGGCGATGGTGCTGGGCGGGCTGATCGTCTATCGGCTGGGCACGCTCCTGCTGATCCACAGCCGGAACGAAACCGCTCCGTCCGAGGGGCTGACCTTCCGTAACCGGATGCTCGATCTGATGGGGCGCGCCGCGCGCCTGATCGGGGCGGCGGGCCCGATCCTCGCCGCGATAGGCTATGTGCCCGCGGCCTCGGCGCTCATCTTCCCGGCGGGTCTGTCGATGGGCCTCATGGGCCTGATCCTGGTCCTGCAGCGCTGGATCGATGACATCTATGCCATGATCGCCGGCACCGAGAACGGGCGCGACGCGCTGATCCCGGTGCTGATCGGCTTTGCGCTGACCTTCGCCTCTCTGCCGCTGTTTGCGCTGATCTGGGGCGCGCGCATCGCTGATCTGACTGAACTTTGGGCCAAGCTGCGCGAAGGCTTCGCCATTGGCGAGACGCGCATTTCTCCCACGTCTTTCCTGGTGTTCCTGGCCGTCTTCGCTGCGGGATACATGGCGACCAAGCTGCTGCAGGGGGCGCTCAAATCCTCTGTCCTGCCGCGCACCAAGCTTGACCAGGGCGGCCAGAATGCCATGGCCGCGATGGTGGGCTATGTCGGGCTGTTCCTGGCCGGCCTCATCGCCATCAACTCGGCCGGGATCGATCTGACGGGCCTGGCCTTCGTCGCCGGTGCCCTGTCGCTCGGCCTTGGTTTCGGCCTGCAGAACATCGTGTCGAACTTCGTCTCCGGGATCATCCTCTTGATCGAGCGCCCGGTGTCGGAAGGCGACTGGATCGAGGTCGGGGGCGTGCAGGGCACGGTCAAGTCCATCTCGGTCCGCTCGACCCGCATCCAGACCTTCGACCGTTCGGACGTCATCGTGCCGAACTCGGAACTGGTGACCAAACAGGTCACGAACTGGACGCGTTTCAGCCTGGCCGGGCGGCTCATCGTGCCGGTGGGTGTCGCCTATGGCTCGGACACCCGCGAGGTGGAGCGCATCCTGCGCGAGATCGCCGAGGCCGAGCCGCTCGCCGTGATGAATCCGGCCCCGATCATCGCCTTCATGGGCTTTGGCGCAGATGCGATGAACTTCGAGATGCGCATGATCCTGCGCGACGTGAACTTCTCGCTTTCGGTCCGCTCCGACATCAACCACGAGATCGTCCGCCGCTTCGGCGAGGCGGGCATCGTCATTCCCTTCTCGCAGCGCGAGATCTGGTTGCATCGCGCGCGAGAGAGCCAGAATGCGCCCAGCCAAACGCCCTCCCAGCCGGAACATCCCGCATGACCGAACTGCTGTTCCGCATCGATCCCTACCTGCGCGAGGCCGAAGGCGTGGTGACCGGCCATACGGCCGAGGGCGGCATCCTTGTCAGCCGCACGCCGTTTTATGCCACCGCCGGCGGCCAGCCGGGCGACAGTGGGCGCATTCGCTGGCCGGGTGGCGCCCTGGCCATCGCCACCGCGGTCAAGGCCGAGGCCGGGCAGATCGCCCTTGTCCCGGCCGAGGCCGCCGCCATGCCGCCGGTCGGCACCCTGCTTCAGCAGACGCTCGACTGGGACCGCCGCCACCGTCACATGCGCGTTCATACCGCGCTTCACCTTCTGTCGGTCGTCATTCCCCTCCCGGTGACCGGCGGCCAGATCGGCGCAGACAAGGGGCGGCTCGACTTTGACATGCCCGAGCCACCAGAGGATACCGAGGCGCTGACCGAGGCGCTGAACGCGCTGATCGACCGTGATCTGCCGGTCACCGACAGCTGGATCACCGATGAAGAGCTTCTGGCGAATCCGGGCCTTGTGAAGACTCTCTCGGTCATGCCGCCGATAGGGCAGGGCCGTGTGCGCCTGGTGCGCATCGGCCAGGGGGCAGATCAGGTCGATCTTCAGCCCTGCGGTGGCACCCATGTGGCCCGCACCGCGGAAATCGGCCGGGTCGAGATCGGCAAGATCGAGAAGAAGGGCCGCCAGAACCGCCGCGTCAGCCTGCTTCTGGTCGACTGACGGGCAGACCGCTCAGGGCAGAAGGACGGGCCGGCGATCGCCCGTCGCATAGCGGCGCAGGACCGCCGGATAAAGCTGATGCTCCATCCCCAGAACCCGTGCGGCCAGCGTCTCTGCGCTGTCGCCCGGCAACACCGGCACCCGCGCCTGGCCCAGGATCGGCCCGTCATCCAGCACCGGCGTCACCTCATGCACCGTGCAGCCCGCCTCGGTGTCGCCCGCCTCCAGCGCCCGCTGATGCGTGTGCAGCCCGGGGTAGAGCGGCAAGAGCGAGGGGTGGATGTTGAGCATCCGGCCCGCGAACCGGTGCACGAACCCCGGCGTCAGCACCCGCATGAACCCCGCCAGGCACAGGATATCGGGTCTTGCATCGAGGATGGGGCGCAGCAGCGCGGCCTCGAACGCCTCGCGGTCCTTGCCGAAGGGGCGGTGATCGACCGCCGCCGTCGCTATCCCCAGATCGGCCGCCCGCGCCAGCCCCGCGGCGCCGGGATCGTTCGAGGCAACCAGCACCGGCACGGCGGCGTGCCCGGGCCGCGCCATGTCGCGCACCAGCGCCAGCATGTTCGAGCCACCCCCGGAAATCAGGATGGCAACGCGCTTCACAGAAGCTTGCCCGTATAGCGCACGCCCTGGCCCGGCTCGACCGCGCCCAGCACGCAGACCCGCTCGCCCTCGGCCTCCAGCGCGGCCGTCAAGGCCTCGGCGCGGTCGGCAGCGACAACAGCGATCATGCCGATTCCGCAGTTGAAGGTTTTCAGAAGCTCGGCCTCTTCCATGCCCGAGGTCTCGGCCAGCCAGCGGAAAACCGGTGGCAGAGCCCAGGCCGACAGGTCGATCCGCGCGCCCAGACCCTCGGGCAGCACGCGCGGCAGGTTCTCGGTCAGCCCGCCGCCGGTGATATGGGCCAGACCATGCACGCCACCGGCACGCAGCGCCGCCAGGGCGGGCTTCACATAAAGCCGCGTGGGCGTCAGCAGCACTTCGCCCAGGGATCCTTCCGCAAAGGGGCAGGGCGCGTCCCACCCCAGGCCTGACAGGGCAACGACCTTGCGCACAAAGGAATAGCCGTTCGAATGAACCCCGTCCGAAGCAAGGCCGAGCAGAACGTCGCCCTCGCTCACCCCCTGCGGCAGGTCTGTCCCGCGCTCCATCGCGCCCACCGAGAATCCCGCCAGGTCGAAGTCGCCGCCGTGGTACATGCCCGGCATCTCGGCCGTCTCACCGCCCACCAGGGCACAGCCGCTGGCCTCGCAAGCCCGCGCGATGCCCTCGACGATGCGCACACCCTGATCGACGTCCAGTTTGCCGGTCGCGAAGTAATCCAGAAAGAACAGGGGCTCTGCGCCCTGGCAGACAAGGTCGTTGACGCACATCGCGACAAGGTCGATGCCGATCGTGTCCACATGGCCCGTGTCGATGGCGATCTTGAGCTTGGTGCCGACGCCATCCGTCGCGGCCACCAGGATCGGGTCGGTATATCCGGCGGCTTTCAGGTCGAATAGCGCGCCGAACCCGCCCAGGCCCGCCATGCTGCCGGGCCGCGCAGTGCGCCTGGCCGCGGGCTTTATCCGCTCGACCAGCGTGTTGCCGGCATCGATGTCCACACCCGCCGCCGCATAGGTCAGCCCATTTCCCGAACCCGTCGCGCCGCTCATGAGAACCCCCGTCCGTCGTCGCCCGTCAATGCTGCCGCCCCCATAGACGATCCGGCCCCCCGGTGCAACGCGCCGCCCTCCCCGGGCGAGCGGTCCGAACCTGGCCGGCATCGCTTGACCAACCGCTTCCGCCCCCTTATGCCGTGACCAGCTTCGGGCCTGTAGCTCAATGGTCAGAGCAGGGCGCTCATAACGCCTTGGTTGGGGGTTCAAGTCCCTCCGGGCCTACCAGAAGCCTGGTCGCGGGATCAGCGATCCAGACGCGCCATCCGTCCGCCGCGGCGCTTCTTCAGCCGGGGGGCACGGTCGGGCAGGTCTGCCATGATGCTGGCACGTTCCTCATGGGTCAGCCGCGACCAGCGCGAGATCTCCTCGATTGTGCGGAAACAGCCCACGCAGATGCGTTCCTCGGGGTGCACGACGCATAGCTTGACGCAAGGCGACTGAATCTCCTCGCGCTTCCAGATCTCGTGCTTCAATGGCCGCTCTCCCGCGACAGGAACCCAAGGCGATCTAGTGCCCCTTGCAGGATATAGCCCGCCGCGACATGGTCGATCACCTCGGAACGACGCTTCCGCGACGTATCCGCCTCCAGCAGTGCCCTTTCTGCCGCAACCGTGCTCAGCCGCTCGTCCCAGAACCCGATCGCAAGGTCGGTCAGCCGGCTCAGGTTGCGGGCGAAGGCGCGGGTCGATTGCGCGCGCGGGCCCTCGCTGCCGTCCATGTTCAGCGGCAGGCCCAGCACCAGTCCCTTCAGGTCGCGCGCGCGGATGATCTTCAGCAGTTCCTCGGCATCGGCGGTGAACTTCACCCGCCGGATGGTCAGAAGCGGTGTCGCCACCTGGCGCAGGCCGTCCGACACGGCCACGCCGATGGTCTTCTCCCCCAGATCGAGGCCCGCCAGCGCGCCGTGCCGGGGCAGGGCGCCCGCAAAGGCCCTGATCTCGTCATGCACGCTCACGGCGCCACCCCCGCGCCGCGCGCGGCCTCCCGCACCAGGTCCAGGTCAGCGGCACGGTCGGCAAAGCGGCCCTGCGCCTCGGCCCAGATCGCGGCGGCCTGGTCGGTCTCGCCCAGCACGCCATAAGCGGTGATCAGCCGCGCCCAGTCCTCGGCGGGACCGCCCTCGGTTGCCAGCCGTTCGGCCAGCCCCGCCACCATGCCGCGGATCATTTCCTGACGCTCTTCCGGCGTCATCTCTCCCGCAGCTTCGACATCGGCGGCACTCGGCCCGGCGGGGCCTTCTGCGGCGGGCAACTGGTAGCGCACGCCCGCCTCCATCGCGACCTGTGGCAACTGCGTGCGCACCGCCGTCAGCCAAGGCGCATCCGGCGCCGACCGGGCCAGCAGCGGCTCCCACAGCGCGAAGGCCCGGTCCGGACGCCCGATCTGGCGGAACATCAGCCCCGCGTAATAGGTGGCCGAGCCATTCTGCGGGTCGCGCCGCAGCGCCTCGGTCAGTTCCGCCTCGGCCTCGGGCGAGACATAGCCCGCCGCCGCCAGGATCATCATCTCGGCCAGCGCAGCGTGATCCTCGGCGGTGGCCCCGCCCGGGCGCAGCGCGATCACGCGGCCCTGCGCTGCAATCGCAGCGTCGTAATTCCCCAGCGCCGCCTCGTTCCGCGCCAGCAATTCATGCCCCGTCAGATCATCCGGCCGCGCGGCCACGGCGGTGCGCAGCTTCTCCATCAGCTCCAGGAACTGCGGGTCAGGCTCGGGCAGCGGAAAGGCCTGCCCCTGCAGCGATGCGACAGCCTCGGCCTGATCCGGCCGCGTGCGGTGCCATTCCTCCGACATGGCGATCCGCTCGGCGATGGGCAGGTCGGGGTAGCCCGGCGCGCCCAGCCGCAGATAGGCCCAGACCCCGCCCAACAGCACCGCCACCACGGCCATCAGCGCGCCCAGCGTCGCCACCCGCGGCGCGACGGCCAGCGAGGGGCCCGCGCCCTGCAGCGCCCTGTCGGCGTCCAGCACCCGGCGCGACACCTCGACCCGCAGCCGTTCGGCCTCCGAAGCCGGAATGATCCCGCGTGCGGCATCGCGTTCGACCTCGCGCAGCTGGTCGCGATAGACCTGCAGATCATAGGCCGCGCCCGGGCCAGCCGCCACACGCCCGCGCCACAGGGCAAGCGCCATCAGCGCCCCCACCGCCAGGGCCATCGCCCCGGCCGCCAACCAGAATGCCATCACGCCTCCGCCGAACAGGTCCCTCTCATGTAGTCGCTGCGCGCGCGCGACAAAAGCGGCAAAGACAGCGCGCTTCCGTCGCAGGGCCCCTGCCGCGCGATGTCGCATTTTTCCCGATTGTGCCGTTTGCGGCAGCGGCTAAAACTGCCCCCCGTTCCAGAAGCAGGAAGACCCCGCAGTCGGGGCCGCCGCCCCGGGGAAAGTCGCGCATGAAACGCTATTCGGTCTTCGCCATCGCCCGAGAGGCCCTTCGCTACCACCAGGGGTGGGAGAAGGCCTGGAAAAGCCCCGCGCCCAAGGCGGCTTACGATGCGATCATCATCGGTGCCGGCGGCCACGGCCTCGCCACGGCCTATTACCTTGGCAAGAACCACGGAATCACCAATGTCGCGGTGATCGAAAAGGGCTGGCTCGGCGGCGGCAACACCGGGCGCAACACCACCATCATCCGCTCGAACTACCTGCAGGATCCCTCCGCCGCGCTTTATGAAAAGGCCCGCAGCCTCTACGAGACGCTCAGCCAGGACCTCAACTACAACGTCATGTTCAGCCCTCGTGGCCTTCTGATGCTGGCCCAGACCCATCACGAGGTGCGCGGCTACCTGCGCACGGTCCATGCCAATGGCCTGCAAGGCGTGCAGACCGAATGGATCGGCCCCGAACGCGTCAAGGAACTCGTGCCGATCATCAACATCGACGGGCCGCGCTATCCCGTCCTCGGGGCGCTCTACCAGGCCCGCGGTGGCACCGCGCGGCACGATGCGGTCGCCTGGGGCTACGCGCGGGCCTGTTCGGCCATGGGCATGGACATCATCCAGCAATGCGAGGTGAAGGGCGTCCGGTCGGAAAACCGCCGTGTCACCGGGGTCGAGACGACCAAGGGCTTCATCGGCACAAAGAAGCTGGGCATCGTCGTGGCCGGCCATTCCGGCCAGGTGGCCGAAATGGCGGGCTTCCGCCTGCCGATCGAGGCGGTGGCGCTTCAGGCCCTTGTCTCCGAGCCGATCAAGCCCTGCATGGATGTGGTCGTGATGGCCAACACCGTCCACGGCTACATGTCGCAATCCGACAAGGGCGAGATGGTGATCGGCGGCGGCACCGACGGGTTCAACAACTACACCCAGCGCGGCAGCTTCCACCATATCGAGGAAACGCTGCGCGCCCTGGTCGAAACCTTCCCGATGATCTCGCGCCTCAAGATGCTGCGCCAATGGGGCGGCATCGTCGACATGACGGGCGACCGCTCGCCGATCATCTCGAAGACCCCGCTCGGCAATTGCTTCATCAACTGCGGCTGGGGCACCGGCGGCTTCAAGGCGATTCCCGGCTCGGGCTGGGCGATGGCCGAGCTGATGGCCAGGGGCGAACCGGGGCCATTGGCCGCCGAATTCGGCATGGAGCGCTTCCGCGAGGGCCGCTTCATCGACGAGTCGGTGGCGGCGGGGGTGGCGCATTGATGATCGCCTCGCCAACGCCCCTCCTTCTTCTGTTCCCAAATATCCCGGGGGTCCGGGGGCAGCGCCCCCGGCCCCTCCACCAGGACGGACGCCCGATATGCTAACTCTCACCTGCCCCTATTGCGGCGTCGCCGCCGAGGAAACCGAGCTTGCCCCGGGGGGCGAGGCGCATCTCAAGCGCTATGGGCCCGGCTCGTCGGATGATGATTTCGAATCCTACATGTTCGCCCGCCGCAACGAGAAGGGCGTGCATTTCGAACGCTGGCGCCATGCCTATGGATGCGGCAAGTGGTTCCTCGCCGCGCGCGATACCGCCACGCTCGAGGTCTTCGCGACCTATCCGGCCCAGACGCCCGAGCCGCCGCCCGAGGTCATCGACAGGATCAAGGCCCGCCGGCCGGACTGGAAGGGGTACAAATGAGCACGCGTCTTGCCCGGGGCGGTCGCCTGATCGACCGCAGTTCCGCCTGTGACTTCACCTTCAACGGCAAGCGCTTCCGGGGCTTTGCGGGCGACACGCTCGCCGCCGCACTTCTGGCCAATGACCAGATGATGGTCGGGCGCAGCTTCAAGTATCACCGCCCGCGCGGTGTCGTGGCCGCCGGCCCCGAGGAACCCAACGCGCTCGTGAACCTCGGCACCGGCGCCCGGCACGAGCCGAACCAGCGCACCACCACGACCGAACTGTTCGACGGGCTTGCCTGCACCAGTCAGAACCATTGGCCGAGCCTCGAATTCGATGTGGGCGCGGTGAACAACTACCTCGCCCGCTTCCTGCCCGCTGGCTTCTACTACAAGACCTTCATCGAGCCGCGGGCGGCCTGGAAACACCTCTTCGAGCCGATCATCCGCCAGTCTGCGGGCCTCGGCCGCGCGCCGCGCGAAGGCGATGCCGACCGGTACGAACAGGCCTATGCCTTCTGCGACGTGCTCGTTGTGGGGGGCGGCATTGCCGGGCTTCAGGCGGCGCTCTCGGCCGCGCGGGTGGGGGCCCGCGTCTGGCTGGTCGAGCAGACGCCGCTCTGGGGCGGCCGCGCCCCGGTCGATGGGGTCGAGATCGACGGCAAACCGGCCGAGGCCTGGATCGAGGCGACCGTGACGGCGCTTTCGGGCATGGCCAATGTGACGATGCGCACCCGCACCATGGGGGCCGGGGTCTATGACCATGGCTATGTGCTGGCCGATGAACGGGTGGCCGACCATACGCCGGGCGACGGGCGGCCCAAGCATCGCCTCTGGCGGATCCGTGCAGGTCGGATCGTGACGGCGACCGGGGCAATCGAACGTCCTTTGTCCTTTGCGGGCAACGACATTCCGGGCGTGATGCTGGCCGGGGCGCTGCGCGACTATGTGGTGAACTGGGCCGTCAGCCCCGGCGACCGCACCGTGGTCGTGACCAATAACGATGATGCCTATCGCACCGCGATGGTGCTCAAGCAGGCCGGGCTCGACGTGCCTGCCGTGATCGACAGCCGCGCAAGCGTCACGGGCGCGCTGCCCCAGGCCGCGCGGGCCATGGGCATCCGGGTCGAGGCGGGCCGGGCCGTGGTCAAGGTCAAGGGCGGGCGCCGGGTGACCGGGGTGGCCATCGGCCTTCAGGCCGGCGAGGGCGCGGTGCTGGAAGAGATCGCCTGCGACGCCGTCGCCATGTCGGGCGGCTGGTCGCCTGTCGTCCATCTGTGGAGCCATTGCGGCGGCAAGCTCATCTGGGATGACGCCGCCGTCTGCTTCCGCCCCGACCCAGACCGCCCGCCAACCGGCGCGGATGGTCAGGCCATGGTGCTGGCCGCAGGCGCCGCGAACGGGCAGGGCGAGGCCGGCCTTCTGGCCGAGGCCGATGCCCAGGGCCGCGCGGCGGCCGCCGCGACCGGACACAAGGGCCGCAAGGGCACTGTCGGTGCCATATCGAACCCATATGATTGCCATACGGAATCCAGCTGGGTCATGCCCCAGGGTGCTGGCCCCGCACTGCGGGCAAAGATGTGGCTCGACTATCAGAATGACGTGAAGGTCTCCGACGTGCAGCTTGCCGCGCGCGAGGGCTATGAAAGCGTCGAGCATACCAAGCGCTACACCACGCTCGGCATGGCGACGGATCAGGGAAAGCTCAGCAACATCAACGGCCTGGCCGTGCTGTCGCAATCGCTGAATGCCCCTATCCCGCAGGTGGGCACCACCACCTTCCGCCCGCCCTACACGCCCGTGACGCTGGGCGCGCTGGCGGGCGAGGCGCGGGGCGAGATCTTCCAGCCCCTCCGCCGCACCCCCATCCACGCCTGGCACGAAAGCCGGGGCGCCTATTTCGAACCCGTCGGCCTCTGGCGCCGCCCCTACTGCTTCCCCCACACGGGCGAGACCCATGCCCAGGCGGTCGAGCGCGAGGTTCTGAACGTGCGCCGCAATGTCGGGCTGCTGGATGCCTCGACGCTGGGCAAGATCGTCGTAAAGGGGCCTGACGCGGGGCGTTTCCTCGACATGCTCTACACCGGGGTCATGTCCACGCTGCCGGTCGGCAAGTGCCGCTACGGGCTCATGTGCAACGAGAACGGTTTCCTGATCGACGATGGCGTGGTCGCGCGCATCGACGAGGAGACGTTCCTTTGCCACACCACCACCGGCGGCGCCGATCGCATCCACGCCCATATGGAAGACTGGCTGCAATGCGAGTGGTGGAATTGGCAGGTCTATACCGCCAATGTGACCGAACAATACGCCCAGGTGGCGGTTGTCGGCCCCAATGCACGGAAATTGCTGGAAAAACTGGGCGGGATGGATGTCTCGAAAGAGACGCTTCCCTTCATGCAATGGGCCGACGGAACCCTGGCGGGCTTTCCCGTGCGCGTTTACCGGATCAGCTTCTCGGGCGAGTTGAGCTATGAGATCGCGGTACCGGCCAGCCTTGGCCGCGCCTTCTGGGATGCCTGCATCAGCGCGGGTGAGAGCCTTGGCGCCATGCCCTACGGCACCGAGGCGCTGCATGTCCTGCGCGCCGAAAAGGGCTTCATCATGATCGGCGACGAAACCGATGGCACCGTGATCCCGCAGGATCTGGGTCTTGGCTGGGCGATCTCCAAGAAGAAGGCCGACTATCTGGGCAAGCGCGGGCAGGAACGCCCTCACCTCGCGGATCCCGAGCGCTGGAAGCTGGTCGGCGCCGAGACGCTGGATGGTTCGGTCATCCCCGATGGCGCTTATGTGCTGGCCGAGGGGCTGAACGCCAATGGCCAGCGCAATGTGCAAGGCCGGGTGACCTCGACCTACTATTCGCCCACGCTCAAGCGCGGCATCGCCATGGCGCTGGTGCGCCGCGGGCCGGAGCGGATGGGCGAAGAGATCGAGTTCAGCCAGATCGGCGGCGGCACCGTCAAGGCGCGTATCGTCGATCCGGTGTTCTACGACAAGGACGGGGAGAAGCAGAATGTCTGACCCAGTCAGCGCGCTTGGCGGCACGCGGTTCCAGGGCTTTGCCACGGTGACCGAGATCGGGCCTCTTGGGATGATCACGCTGCGCGCCAAGGCGGGCACTCCCGGTCTGGACAAGGCAGTCAAGGCCGCCACCGGCTGCGCCCTGCCGGAGCCGCGTCGGATCGTGGTCAAGGGTGACAGCGCGGCGGGCTGGATGTCGCCCGACGAGTATCTGTTGATCCTGCCCTATGCCGAGGTCGGCGCGGCGCTGGCGGCGCTTGGCAAGGCGCTGCAGGGGCAGCATCACCTTGCCGTCGACGTCTCCGACGCCCGCGCGGTTTTCGACGTGACGGGGCCGATGGCCGCCGAGGTGCTGATGAAGCTCTCGCCGGTCGATCACGCCACGCTCGCGGAAGGCGAGTTGCGCCGCACGCGTCTGGCGCAGGTGGCCGGCGCCTTCTGGCGGCAGGGCGAGGGGTATCGCGTGGTCTCGTTCCGCTCGGTCGCGGGTTATGTGATGGGCTTGCTCGAACACTCGGCACAGCCAGGCAGCGAACTGGGGCTCTGACGCCTGCCGGGGCTTGCCGCAGCCCCCGCGGCAACCCATGTCCAGGGTGCAGGCTTGGCGGGGAGCCGTGGCGATGGCCCAGGCGGCCAAGAAAGCGACGACGGCAAAGGTGGCGAGGACGACGGCTGGGAGCCGTCATCGCGAAGGCTGGCCCGGTGTCCGGGCGCGCAGCTTGCGATGATGCCCCGTGGCCATTGCACTATCGACAGCGCCCGGGGCGACTGCGCGCCCGTTCCCGGTGACCTGCCCGCCACTGCATCGCCCGTGGCGACAGATTGACCTTGACCCCGCCGGCTGCCCGGCAAAGATGGCGCCCGGCAAATACCTGACTGATCAACTCACCGAAAGGATGCTCAGATGGCTTTCACCCTTCCCGATCTTCCCTACGCCCATGATGCGCTCGCCGCGCTTGGCATGTCGAAGGAGACGCTCGAGTATCACCATGACCTGCACCACAAGGCCTATGTGGACAACGGCAACAAGCTGATTGCCGGCACCGAATGGGAGTCGAAGTCGCTTGAAGAGATCGTGACCGGTACCTACCAGGCCGGGGCCGTGGCTCAGAACGGCATCTTCAACAATGCCAGCCAGCACTGGAACCACAACCAGTTCTGGGAATGGATGGCCCCCGGTGAAAACAAGAAGATCCCCGGCGCGCTGGAAAAGGCGCTGACCGAGGCCTTCGGTTCGGTCCAGAAGTTCAAGGACGATTTCGCCGCCGCGGGTGCGGGCCAGTTCGGTTCGGGCTGGGCCTGGCTGGTCAAGGACAAGGACGGCAGCCTGAAGATCACCAAGACCGAGAACGGGGTGAACCCGCTCTGCTTTGGTCAGACGGCGCTTCTGGGCTGCGATGTGTGGGAACACAGCTACTACATCGACTTCCGGAACAAGCGACCTGCCTATCTTTCGAACTTTCTCGAGAAGCTTGTGAACTGGGAAGCCGTGGCGGCCCGCCTCTGAGGCATTTGGTCCCATGCGGCGCTTGTCCGCAGCTTGAGATTGTGCACAGAGTTCACCCGCCGTCCGGACCCCCGGGCGGCGGTTTCCACATCTGGCATCAAGGCGGGCAGGGAATTGAGCGAGGCAACCAAGGGCGTGCTGGCCATGTTGGCCGCCGCCGTGATCTGGGGCCTGTCGCCCCTGTACTACAAGGCGCTGCAGCAGGTTCCGCCACTTGAGGTGCTGAGCCATCGTACGGTCTGGTCGATGGTGTTCTTTGCCGCGGTCCTTCTGGTCAAGGGACGGCTGGGCGAGGTCAGCAGCCTGATCCGGTCTCGCAAGGTCGTGGTGGTGACCATTGCCGCGCTGATGATCTCGACCAACTGGTTCCTGTTCATCCTGTCGGTGCAGATCGGCATGGCAACCGAGGCGAGCCTTGGGTACTACATGTTCCCCATTGTTGCGGTGATCATCGGTGTCGCGTTCTTTGGGGAACGGCTGGACAAGCTGCAGGCCGTGGCGGCGATCATTGCGACGGTGGCGGTGGCTTTGCTGACCTGGGGGCTGCAGGTGCCCCCGTGGATCGCGCTGACCTTGGCCACGACCTTCGGTATCTACGGGCTGGTCAAGAAGCAGCTCAAGGCCGATCCCATCGCCTCGGTCACCGCCGAGGTCACGCTGCTGGCGCCGCTGGCTCTGGTCTGGATTGTCGGTGTCCAGATGGGCTGGTTCAGCGAATTCGGGCGGCCTGGCGGGCATTTCTTTGGCCACAACCCTGGCGACGGCTGGCGCACGACGCTGCTTCTGGCCTGTTCGGGGGTCATTACCGGCGGGCCACTTATCCTTTTTGCCTATGCCGCGCAGCGCGCGTCGATGGCCACGGTGGGGTTGGTGCAGTTCGTGAACCCGACGTTGCAGTTCCTTTGCGCCGTCGTGATCTTTGGCGAACCCTTCACTGTCTGGCACAAATGGGCCTTCGCCCTGATCTGGGTCGCGGTCGCGGTCTATTCGTTGGGATCCTTCCGGGCCGAGCGAGCCGGCCACCGCCCCACGCATGGGCTGCCGGGGCCAAGCTAGGCAGCGGGCGCGTCATCCAGGAACCGCACCTTGCCGATAAAGGGCAGGTTGCGGTTGCGCTGCGCAAAGTCGATGCCATAGCCCACGACAAATTCGTCGGGGATGGTGAAACCGGTCCAGGTGGCGCTCACGTCGATTTCGCGCCGGGAGGGCTTGTCCAGCAGCGCGCAGACTTCCAGCCGGGCCGGTTCCCGCGCCGAGAGCAGATGGATGACATGGGAAAGGGTAAATCCCGTATCCACGATATCCTCGACGACCAGAACATCGCGTCCGGCGATTTCGCCGCGCAGGTCCTTGAGGATGCGCACCTCGCGTGAGGAATGGGTCGAATCGCCATAGGACGAGGCTTCCAGGAAATCGACCTCGACCGGCAGGTCGATCTCGCGCACAAGATCGGCGATGAAGACGAAGGAGCCCCGCAGCAGGCCCACGACGACCAGCTTGTCGGTGCCGGCATAGTGCTGGGTGATATCACGCGCCAGCGCCTCTACCCGGGCCGCTATGGCCTTGGCCGAGATCATCGGATCGATCACATAAGGTCTCTGTGGCATGGCGGCCCCTTGATTTCGCCGGCCGGTTTAACGAAAACCGCTCACCAAGTCACGCCTTGAAGGATGGCAATGCCCACGCATTCCGAGACAAAACATCTGCCCTACACGGCGCAGCAGATGTACGATCTGGTGGCCGATGTTGCGCGCTATCCCGAGTTCCTGCCCTGGAATGCAGCGGCCCGCATCCGCTCGCGCCGGCCGATCGAGGGCGGGGGCGAGGTGATGGAGGCCGATCTGGTGATCTCGTTCAAGGTGTTCCGCGAACGGTTCGGCAGCCGCGTCACCCTCTGGCCGGACCGCAAGCGGATCGACACCGAGTATCTGGACGGCCCCTTCAAGTACATGCGATCCCACTGGCAGTTTCGCGACCTGCCCGAGGGCGGCAGCGAGATCGAGTTCTTCGTGGATTTCGAGTTCCGCAACGCGATACTGCAGGGGATCATCGGGGTGGTCTTCAACGATGCGATGCAACGCGTCGTGCGGGCCTTCGAACGCCGCGCGGCGCAGCTTTACGGTCCGGGCCAGACCATCGGCTGAGCCGTTCAAGAAAATTCACAATGGCTCGCAAAGAGGCGACGGAATTGGCGCGTTTCAGCGTATGCTGAGTCCTGCGTCGTCCGGAGAGTGCCGATGTTCCGCATCCTGCTTCTGTGCCTTGCCTTCGCCCATCCCGTCCTCGCGGCAGAAACGCCCAGCCACAGGGTCGAGATGCCCGATGGCCGCTGGTTCCGCATCGACCTGCCCGATCAGGCTGCGGGGGCGCCGATCATCCTGGGTCTGCATGGCGGGGGCGGCAACCCGGATCAGTTTGCCCGGAACTCGGGCCTCAGCCAGGCGGCGGTCGAGGCCGGCTATGCGGTGATCTATCCCGCAGGAACCGGCCGTACACGGCTTCTGACCTGGAATGGTGGCTATTGCTGCGGTTACGCCGCCCGCCAGGGGGTGGATGATGTCGCCTTTCTTGACACCGTTGTGGCCAGGGCCGCGCAGCAATTCGGGCTGGACGGGGATCGCGTCTATGTCACCGGTATGTCGAACGGCAGCATCATGGCCGAACGCTATGCGGCGCTGCGCCCCGGGGCTGTGCGGGCCGTGGCCGGGGTGGCCGGCACGCTTGACCCTGCGGTGCGGCCGCTGGGCGGGGTGCCGCTGCTGCATATCCACGGCACCGCGGATGAGATGGTGCCCTATGCCGGCGGGCAGGGCAGCGGCCTGACCGACACCGACTTCGCCCCCGTCGAGTCAACCATGGCGGCCTTTGCTGCCGCCTGGCCACAGCCGCTCACCGAAGTGCAGGGCACATCCATCGACGCTGCGGGCGGCCCCCTGCGCCAGCGTGACTGGCGCGATGCCGAAGGGCGTCCGGTGGTGCGGCTGGTCACGATCGAGGGCGGCGGCCATGTCTGGCCCGGCGGGCGCCGGGCTGACGGAACGGGACCGGATGCCACCGCCATGATCCTGCGCTTTTTCGCGCGCTATCCCTGAAGAGCCGACAGCAGGAGCGTCAGGGCGTGCCCGACCGTTGCGCGGCGCACGGTCGCGCGGCCTGGGGCGCCGAACTCCACCGTTTCGACCCGGGTAGGCAAACCCCGCACCGCCAGACCGAAACAGACGCGCCCCTCGGGCTTGAACTCTGACCCGCCGGGGCCTGCAATGCCGGTGACCGAAACGGCAATTGTCGCCTGCGACCGCGCAAGCGCGCCCTCTGCCATCTCGACGGCGACCTCTTGCGAAACGGCGCCGCGCAGGGCCAGCGTTTCGCTGCGCACGCCCAGCATGTCCTGCTTGGCAGCGTTGGAATAGGTGACAAAGCCCCGGTCGAAAATCTCGGACGACCCCGGCACATCGGTGATCGCCCCGGCGATCAGACCGCCGGTGCAGCTTTCCGCCGTGACGATCATCGCCCCCCGGGCGCGGGCAGCCGTCAGCAGCGCCACGGCCTCGGGCAGGGGGCGCGTCACATCAGCACCCCATGGGCCACTGCCGCCGCGACGAGCGTGCAGATGCCGGCGAAAAGCCCTGCCCAGAGGTCATCCAGCATGACCCCAGCCGCGTCACCCCGCGCATCGGCGGCGCCCACCAGCCAGGGTTTCCAGATGTCGAACAGCCGGAACAGCAGAAAGGCCGCAACCGGCGCGGGCCATGGCATCCAGTCGTCCCATCCGCGCGCCCAGAAGGCGGCCGAGGGGAAGAGCAGCGCGATCCACTGTCCCGCCACTTCATCGATCACGAACTCGGACGGGTCCTCGCCGGGTCGGCCCGCCAGTTCGCGCCCCACGGCCCAGAAACCGCTGCCGATGACGATGGCGGTGGCGGCGGCCAGCGCCGGAAAGCCCGCGACACGGTCGATCAGCAGCCCCAGGAGAACCGCCACGAGCGAGCCCCAGGTACCCGGCGCCGGGCGCAGGTATCCCGTGCCAAAAACGGTGGCGATCGCGCGGCTCATGCTCCGGTCCCTCCGGATTTGATCAGGGTGACAGTGGCCAGGGCCGCGATGCCTTCCTCGCGACCGGTAAAACCCAGCCGCTCGGATGTGGTGGCCTTGACGCTGATCCGGCCTGCGTCAATTCCCAGGATACGGGCCAGTTCCGCCTGCATAGCGCTGGCATGGGGGCCGATCTTCGGGCGCTCGCAGATCAGCGTGACATCGGCGTTGCCGATGCGGAACCCCCGCGCGGCGGCGCGCCCTGCGGCATGACGCAGGAAGATATGGCTCTCGGCGCCCTTCCACTGCGGATCGCTGGGGGGGAAATGCCGCCCGATATCGCCCTCGGCCAGCGCGCCATAGATCGCGTCGGTCAGGGCATGCATGCCCACATCGGCGTCGGAATGGCCGACCAGCCCTGCGCCATGCGGCACCTTCACGCCGCAGAGCCAGACATGATCGCCCGGGCCAAAGGCATGCACGTCAAACCCGTTGCCCAGCCGGATATCCATGCCCTCTCGCCCCCTCAGGATCTCTTCCGCCCGTGCGAAATCGCGGGCATAGGTCAGTTTCAGATTGTCCTCTTCGCCCTCCACGATGGCCACCCTGTGACCTGCGGCGCGGGCCACCTCGACATCGTCGGCGGCACCGCCGGGATGCGCGCGATGCGCGGCCAGGATCGTCTGGAAGTCGAACGCCTGCGGCGTCTGCGCCCGCCAAAGGCCCGTCCGGTCCTGAACCCCGGCGACCTCCAGATCGGCGCCGCGCCACAGCGCATCGGTCACCGGCAGGGCGGGGGCGGCCCCGGGGCCGACATCCAGCGCCGCGATCATCCGGCGGACCAGCGCCGGCGAGACCAAGGGGCGCGCCGCATCATGGATGAGCACCCGCGTCGTGCCGCTGCCGGCCAGGGCCTCAAGAGCATTGCGCACCGAAGCGTCGCGTGTCGCGCCGCCGGTCACGAAATCGGTATCGGGCAGGGCGACCTCCGCCATGCGGCGGTCCTCGGGGTGAATCACCACCAGCAGGTGGTCAACCAGCCCCCGAAAGGCCGCCACCGCATGGGCCACCACCGGCCGGCCAGCCAGAACCTGCCATTGCTTGGGCAAATCGCCCCCCGCACGGCTGCCGCGCCCCGCGGCCACGATGATCGCGGCAACTGTCATGCCCGCTCCATATCCATCCGGCATCTGTCTAGGCGAAGGGCAGCGGCATGACAATCAGGCGAAACCTTGAGGCATGTATGCACAAAAAACAGGCAAATGCCCGTTTCCGCCCCGTTTGCCTTTTCGGCTTGGTTGTGTTTCGGGTTTCCCCGATCTACCCCCATCAATGACGCACAAGGATTAAGCACTTGGCCATCGTTCTGGCTCCCTCGGATTTGGCACCCTCGGCCCAAGGTCACCGGATCGACCCGCCGGTGCTGCTGGCGCCTTTGGCGGGGATAACCGATCTGCCGTTTCGCCGTCTTGTGTCGCGCTTTGGCGCAGGGCTCGTCGTCAGCGAGATGGTGGCCAGCCAGGAAGTGGTACAGGCCCGGCCGCTGGCCCGCGCAAGGGCCGAGCTTGGGTTCGACCAGGCCGCGACCTCGGTCCAGCTGGCCGGGCGCGAGGCCTACTGGATGGCCGAGGCCGCCCGCTACGTCGAGGGGCAGGGGGCACGCGTCATCGACATCAACATGGGTTGCCCCGCCAAGAAGGTGACGACGGGCTATTCCGGTTCGGCCTTGATGAAGGAACCCGACCATGCGCTTCGCCTTATCGAGGCGGTTGTGCGTTCCGTCTCTGTGCCGGTCACGCTCAAGATGCGGCTAGGCTGGGACGATGGTCAACTGAATGCGCCCGAGATCGCCCGGCGGGCCGAGGCGGCGGGCATCCGGATGGTCACGATCCACGGCCGGACCCGCTGCCAGTTCTATACCGGCCGCGCCGACTGGGCCGCGATCCGCGCGGTGAAAGAGGCGGTGACGATCCCGGTCATCGCCAATGGCGACATCGTCGATGCGGCAACCGCGTCCGAGGCGCTGCGTCTGTCGGGCGCCGATGGGGTGATGGTGGGTCGGGGTGCGCAAGGAGCGCCCTGGCGGCTCGCGCAGATTGCCTCCGCGCTATATGGCACGCCCGCGCCGGAGATACCCCAGGGCGCGGCCCTGGGCGACCTGGTCATCGCGCATTACGAGGACATGCTTGGCTTCTACGGGACCGACCTTGGCCTGAAATGTGCCCGCAAGCACCTGGGCTGGTATCTGGACGAGGCCGGCCGCAGCGCACATCGCGGCGCGATCCTGACCCAGAGTGACCCGGCCGCCGTGATTGCCGCCCTGTCCCGGGCCTTCGCCTCACCGCCCGATACCCTTGCCGAGCGAGAGGCAGCATGATGCCTTACCGCATGCCCTATCCGGTTCCGGGGGTCATCTGGGCGTCGTTGCCGGTGCCGGCCTTCCTGATCGACCCCGGCGGCAAGCTGCTCGAGGTGAACCCGGCGGGTGAGGCCTTTCTGAACGCCTCGGCCCGCAGCCTGATCGGGGTGCCGGCCTTTGACCGCATCCTGATCGACGCACCGATGGATGAGGCGCTGGCCCGCGCCCGCGTCAACCAGTCGGCCCTGTTCATCAACGACGTCGACGTGACCTCGGGCGAGAAGCCGCCCGTGCAATGCAACGTCCAGGTCGCGCCCATGCACGACAACCCCGAGATCATCCTGTTGCTGATCTCGCCGCGCGACATCGCTGATCGGCTGGGGCGGGCGAGCCTGGTCAAGACCTCGGCCAAGTCGGCCATCGGCATGGCCGAGATGCTGGCCCATGAAATCAAGAACCCGCTGGCCGGCATCACCGGGGCCGCGCAACTTCTGTCGATGGGCCTTTCTCCGGAAGACCGGGAACTGACCGACCTCATCGTCGAGGAAAGCCGGCGCATCGTGAAGCTTCTGGAACAGGTCGAGCAGTTCGGCAACCTTCGCCCGCCGGAACTCAGGCCCGTGAATATCCATGATGCGCTGGATCGTGCGCGCCGCTCGGCACTCGTGGGCTTCGCCGCCTCGATGTCCATCACCGAGGATTACGACCCCTCGCTGCCGCCCACCATGGCCGATGCCGACCAGCTGATGCAGGTGTTTCTCAACCTCATCAAGAATGCGTCCGAGGCCGCCGGGCCCAAAGGGGGCGGCACGATCCGGCTGCGCAGCTTTTACGACCAGTCGCTGCGCCTGCGCCGCAAGGACGGCCCCGGCCGCGCCCTGCCGCTGCAGATCGAAATCATCGACAACGGTCCGGGCATTCCGCCCGAGATCGCCGAACACATCTTCGAGCCCTTCGTCAGCGGCCGCGAGAACGGAACGGGCCTGGGCCTCGCGCTGGTGTCGAAGATCGTGAACGACCATGGCGGCTGGATTTCGGTCGACTCGGTGCCGGGGCGGACTGTGTTCCGCGTCTCGCTGCCGGTCGCGCCGAAAGAGGCAATGCAAACCTGATTGAAGGAGGTGCGGTGGAATGGATGGCACGGTTCTGGTTGCGGACGATGACCGCACGATCCGCACGGTACTGACCCAGGCGCTCACCCGCGCCGGCTGCAAGGTGCATGCCACCTCCAGCCTGATGACGCTGATGCGCTGGGTTGAAGAGGGCAAGGGCGACCTTGTGATCTCGGATGTGATCATGCCCGACGGCAACGGGCTCGAGGCGCTGCCGCGCATCGGCAAGATGCGCCCGGGCCTGCCGGTGATCGTGATCTCGGCGCAGAACACCATCATGACGGCGATCCAGGCGGCCGAGGCCGAGGCCTATGACTATCTGCCGAAGCCCTTCGACTTGCCCGACCTGATGAAGCGATCGGCCCGCGCGCTGGATGTCAAGCGGCGCGGCGCCGCCCGCAAGGTCGAACCGCGCGAGACAGGCGACGATCTGCCGTTGGTGGGCCGCACAGCGGCGATGCAGTCGCTTTACCGGCTGGTGGCGCGGGTGATGAACACCGACCTGCCCGTGCTGGTCACAGGCGAAAGCGGTACCGGCAAATCGCTCATCGCCCGCGCGATCCATGACTTCTCCGACCGCCGCACGCTGCCCTTCGTGGTGGCCCAGGCCGCCGATCTTGCCGGGATCGACGGCCCGGCCATGCTTCTGTCCCGCGCCAAGGGAGGCAGCCTCGTGTTCGACGAGGTTGCCGATTACGACGAGGATGCCCAGGCCCGCATCGTGCGCATGCTCGACATGCTGGGCGACAGTGCGCCACGGATCATGGCCACCTCGCAGGCCGATCTTTCGGCCCGGATGGAGGCCGGCGCCTTTCGCCAGGATCTTTTCTACCGCCTTGGCGGGGTCACGCTGCACGTGCCGGCGCTGCGGGAACGGGTCGATGACATTCCGCTTCTCGCCGACCATTTCCTGGCCAAGGGCGAGCGGGATCTTGGCACCCAGCGTCGCCTGTCGAGCGAGGCGCGCGATCTTGTCCGCGCCTATTCCTGGCCCGGCAACGTCCGTCAGCTGGAAAACAGCCTGCGCCGCCTGATGGTGACCTCTGCCGAGGCCGAGATCACCAAGGCTGAGGTTGAAGCGGTTCTGGGCAACCAGCCCGCGATGGAGCCTCTGCGGGGCGGTGGCGAGGGCGAAAAGCTGTCGGCCAGCGTGGCCAAGCATCTCAAGCGTTACTTCGATCTTCACGGCGGCGCGCTGCCGCCGGCTGGTGTCTATCAGCGGATTCTGCGGGAAGTCGAGCTTCCTCTCATCGAGATTGCCCTGGATGCGACTGCCGGCAATCAGGCAAAATGTGCCGATCTGCTGGGCATCAACCGCAATACCTTGCGCAAGAAGATCACCGACCTCGATATCCGCGTGACACGCCGCCGCAAACTGATGTAAAACCGCCACAAGATCGTGGCACGAAGGCGTCAGCCTTCAGAAGGTCACGGCAGAATGGCGGTTCGGGCCGGAAACGGCCCCAAGGCGTAAGGCAGCAGGCGTGCAGCGCACGGCGCGAAGCGATACATGGCACCGGTGGAACCGGCTGCGCAAGCAGCGGCGCGTTCAGACTTGGGCAACCTTTGCGTTGGTCGTTCTGGGGCCGCTTCTGGCGCTGGCGACCTTTCTTGTGCTGGGTCCGTTCAATCGGGGCGCAAATTCTCCGGGTCTGCGAATCGTCCTGCTTGCCGATCTCATCTATGTTCTGGTCGTGGCGGCGCTGGTCATCGCGCGGATCGCGCGCATGGTGGCCGACCGGCGGGCAAAGTCGGCCGGGTCGAGGCTGCACCTGCGTCTGACCGGCGTCTTTGCGCTGGTTGCTCTGATTCCGACCGTGCTTGTGGCGGTCTTTGCCGTGCTGACGGTGAATGTCGGCCTGGAAGGATGGTTCTCGGACCGTGTGCGCCAGGTGGTGGGCAGTTCCCTGACGGCCGCCGAGGCCTATCGAGGCGAGCATCTTCGCGATCTGACCGCGGATACCGAGGCCGTTGCGGGCTATCTGAACCTAAGCCGTCAGGCGAATGCCTTCATCACCGATGGCGATTTGCGCCAGTTGCTCGCCCAGGCCCAGGCGCAGGTGCAGCGCGGACTGCGCGAGGCATTTGTGATCGACAGTTCGGCAAATATCCGGGCGCGGGGCGAGAACTCCTATCTGTTCGACTACGACGCCCCAACCCCCGATGAGATTGCCCGGGCGCTGGACGGCGAAACCGTGGTCATCGAGGATTGGGAGAGCAACGAGTTTCGCGCACTCGTGCGGCTGGATGCCTTCGCAGACCGGTTGCTGCTGGTCACGCGTACGGTCGATGGTTCGCTGCTGGGCCTGCTGGACGAGACTACGGAAACGGTTCGGCTCTACCACCAGCTCGAGGCCGAGCGGGGTCGTCTTCTGTTCGAATTCGGGCTTCTCTACCTCGGCTTCGCGATCATTCTTATTCTTGCCGCCGTCTGGCTGGGACTGTGGTTCGCTGAACGCCTCTCGCGCCCCGTAGGGCGGCTGGCGGGGGCTGCGCAGCGGGTGGGGGCCGGTGACCTCAACGTGCAGGTGATCGAGGAAGAGGGCGATGACGAGATCGCCATGCTGGGCCGGATCTTCAACCAGATGACGCGCCAGCTGAAAGGGCAGCGCGAGGCGCTGGTGGAAAGCCACGCAGAAACGGAAGAACGCGGCCGCCGCTTCGACTCGGTGCTGTCGAACGTGACCGCCGGCGTGATCGGTCTTGATGCTGCGGGGCGGGTCGACTTCATCAACCGCTCGGCGGCTCGGCTCCTGGATACGCAGGCGGAACCTGCCGTGCCGCTGGGCGTGCTGGTGCCCGAGTTTGCGCCGCTGTTCGAACGGCTGCTCGAAAGCGGCACCAACGTGCAGGAAGAGGTTCGCCTGTCGCGGCGAGGCAAGCTCGAAAGCCTGCTGGTGCGCATGAGCATCCGCCACAACGAGGCAGGAGAGGCCGAGGGTTATGTCGTGGCCTTTGACGACGTGACCGACCTTGTCAGCGCCCAGAGGATGGCCGCCTGGGGCGATGTGGCCCGCCGTATCGCACATGAGATCAAGAACCCGCTGACGCCGATCCAGCTTTCGGCCGAGCGCATCAAGCGCAAGTTTCGCGGCATGGTCGGGGAAGAGGCCGCAACCGATCTGGACCAGTATACCGATGTGATCGTGCGCCAGACCGGAGATCTGCGCCGGATCGTGGACGAGTTCTCGAAATTCGCCCGGATGCCCGAACCCGACCGGCGCGAGGAGGATGTGGTGCGCATCCTGCGCGATGCGGTGGTGTTGCAGGAAAGCGGTCAACCCGGCGTGCGGTTGACCTCCGATCTGCCCGCCGAGCCGCTGTTGCTGGATCTTGATGCGACCATGATCTCGCAGGCCCTGACAAACCTGATCAAGAACGCCGGGGAAGCAATTGAAACACTGCAGGAAAAAGGCGCTCCTGATGGCCATGTGCCCCAGGTGCACATCAGTCTTCAGGCGCTGCCCGATACGGTGGTCATCCGCATAGTCGATAACGGGATCGGCCTGCCGGAAGATCGCTCGCGCCTGTTCGAGCCCTATGTGACAACCCGCGAGAAGGGCACCGGCCTTGGCCTGCCCATCGTCAAGAAGATCATCGAGGAGCATGGCGGCACGCTGAGCCTGCTCGATGCCGAACCCTTCCAGGGCCAGACCCATGCCGGGGCCATGGCCGAAATCAGATTGCCCCGCAGCCCGCGCCCGGCGCGCGGTGCGCGTGGCGCCAGAGCAGCGGCCGGATAAGGCCGGGGAGTCAAAGAGATGAGCAGCATTCTTATAGTAGACGATGAAAAGGATATCCGCGAACTCATTGGTGATATCCTGCGCGACGAGGGCTATACGGTACGCCTTGCCGGCAACTCGGATGCCTGCATGGCCGAGATCAATGCCGAGCCTCCTGCGCTGATGATCCTGGACATCTGGCTGAAGGACAGCCGCATGGACGGGATCGACATCCTCAAGACCGTACGTCGGTCGAACCCCGATGTGCCGGTGGTCATCATTTCGGGCCATGGCAACATCGAGATCGCGGTCGCCGCGATCAAGCAGGGGGCATATGACTTCATCGAAAAGCCCTTCAACATCGACCAGCTCATGGTCGTTGTCTCGCGCGCGATGGAGACGAGCAGGCTCCGGCGCGAGAACAGCGACCTGCGCCGCCGCGATGTGACCTCGAGCGAGATGCTGGGAAATTCGCCTGCTTTCAAGGCCTTGAAGGCACAGCTTGAGAAAGTGACAAAGTCGAACGGCCGCGTCATGCTGACCGGTCCCGCCGGAGCAGGCAAGGAAATGGCTGCGCGGTTCATCCATGCGCAGTCGAACCGATCCTTGGCACCCTTCGTCTCGGTTTCGTCGGCCACGATCGAGCCGGACCGGATGGAAGAGGTTCTGTTCGGCCGTGAGTCGAGCGACCGCGGCATCGAGCAGGGTCTGCTGGAACAGGCGCATGGCGGGATCGTCTATTTCGACGAAGTGGCCGATATGCCGTTGGGAACACAGTCGAAAATTCTTAGGGTGCTGGTCGAGCAGCAGTTCGCCCGCTCGGGCGGGACCGACAAGGTGCGGGTCGATCTGCGGGTGATCTCGTCGACAACGCGCGATCTCAAGGCCGAAATAGCGGCGGGCCGGTTCAGGCAGGAGCTGTACGACCGACTGAACGTCGTCCCGATTGCCGTGCCGGGGCTGGAAGACCGGCGTGAGGACATTCCCGAACTTGCCCGCCATTTCATCGATGTTCTGCACCGCGGCCAGGGCCTGCCGCAGCGTGACCTGACGAGTGAGGCCGAGGCGATGCTTCAAACCATGCAATGGCCCGGCAACGTGCGCCAATTGCGCAATGTGATCGAACGGGTGCTGATCCTGGGTGAAGGGTCCGGCCCGATCGAGGCGCGCGAACTGCCGGGTCGGGACGATACCGACGGCGGCGAGGGGCGCATCGTGCTGGGCGGTGCCCTGGCGACGCTGCCGCTGCGCGAGGCGCGCGAGTTGTTCGAGCGCGAGTACTTGCTGACCCAGATCAACCGCTTTGGCGGCAACATCAGCCGCACAGCCAGCTTTGTCGGCATGGAGCGCTCGGCCTTGCACCGCAAGCTCAAGTCGCTGGGCGTGGTGACCACCTCGAAGTCTGGCGCGCGCGTCGCCCATCTGGAAGATGACGAGGACGAGAACGAACTTGCCGCCGAAAGCTGAGCCCCGGGCGCGGTTGACCGCGCGGGGTGCTTCTGCCATGCCAAGATCGCAGAGCCGGGAGACAGGGCGGACATGAAGGTCATCATCTGCGGGGCGGGCCAGGTCGGTTGGCAGATCGCCCGCCATCTATCGGGCGAAAAGAACGACGTTACCGTTGTCGACAGCAACGCCGACCTTGTGCGGCGAGCGACGGATACGCTTGATGTTCAGGGAGTTGCGGGCTTTGCTTCATACCCCGACGTGCTGGAACGCGCCGGCGCCCGCGACGCCGACATGATCATCGCCGCCACGCATTCCGACGAAGTGAACATGGTCACCTGCGAGATCGCGCATGCCGTGTTCAGCATCCCCCGCAAGATCGCCCGGCTGCGGGCCCAGAACTACCTCGACGCGATCTATGGGGATCTGTTCCAGACCAAGAACTTGCCGATCGATGTGGTGATCAGCCCCGAACGCGAGGTTGCAGAGGCCGCGCTGCAGCGCCTTTCGGCTCCGGCGGCGTTCGACACCGAAAGTTTCATGGGCGGGAAGGCCCAGCTTCTGGGCATCGCGCTGGATGAGGACTGCCCGGTGATCAACACGCCGCTACGGCAGCTGTCGGATCTGTTCTCGACCCTCCGTGCCATTGTGGTTGGCGTGCGGCGCGAGGAGAAGCTGTTTGCGCCCGATCCGGATGATCAGCTTTTCGCCGATGACCAGATTTATGTCTTCACCCATACTGAGGACGTGAACAGAACGCTGGAAATATTTGGAAAGACAACAAAAAAACAGGAACGGGTTGTCATCGTCGGCGGCGGCAACGTCGGCCTGGCCGTGGCCCACGCGCTCGAGATGCGGACTGACCGCGTGCGCGTCAAGATGATCGAGCGCAACCGCGCCAGTGCCGAGCGGGCCGCCGATACGCTCCAGCGGACCATCGTGCTGAATGGCGACGGCATGGATATCGATATCCTGATGGAAGCCGACATCGACCGGGCCGATGCCGTGCTGGTGGTCACCGATGATGACAAGACCAACATGCTCGTGGCCGTGCGGGCGAAATCGGCCGGATGCCCGATGGCGATTGCGCTGATCAACGATCCCACGCTGGTGCCGCTGATGGCGCCGCTGGACATCGACGCCTACATCAACCCGCGCGCGACAACGGTCAGTTCCATCCTGCGCCATGTCCGGCATGGCCGGGTGCGTGCGATCTATTCCATCGGGGATGCCGAAGCTGAGGTGATCGAGGCACAGGTGTTGTCTTCGTCTCCGCTGGCCGGGCGGCAGATCCGGGATATCGAGTTTCCTGAAGGCGTGCTTGTGGGCATGATCCTGCGTGGCGAAAAGGTGCTGAAGCCCACTGGCACCCTGCGCATCGAGGAAGGCGACGTGATCGCGATCTTTGCCTTGGCGAAGGATGTCCCCGAGGTCGAGCGCCTGTTGCAGGTCTCGATCGAATTCTTCTGAGCGGCCGATGCGGCGGATCCTGGAGCTGCCGTTTCTGGTGATCCTGATGGGGATTGCGGCCTGCGCGATGCTGTTGCCGGCGGCGCATGCCTATGTGCACCGCGATCTGGCGGTGGCGCGGGCCTTCACCTATGCCTCGGCGCTGCTTCTGGTGCTGGTGACGATGATCGGCATCGCCACGGCCTCCTGGCGGCCCAGGCATTCGGGCCGCAGCCATCTGACGGCGTTGTGCCTGGCCTATGCGGTGCTGCCGGTGCTGCTGGCCGTTCCCTTTCACGAGGCCATTCCGGACACGACATTCCTGAACGCCTGGTTTGAAATGGTCTCAGCCTTCACCACCACCGGGGCCACGCTGTATGATGACCCGGGCCGGCTTGCCGGATCGTTGCATCTGTGGCGGGCGCTTGTGGGATGGCTGGGCGGGTTCTTCATCCTGCTGTCGGCGGTGGCGATCCTCGCGCCGCTGAACCTGGGCGGGTTCGAGGTGGTCACCGGGGGCGCCGTTGGGCGTGGCGCGGTTGGCACGGGCCAGATCACCCGCATCGCGGATCCCTCCGAGCGCGTGACGCGCTATGCCCTGACCATTTTTCCGATCTACGGTGGGCTGACCCTTGTGCTCTGGGTGTTGCTTCTGACCGCGGGCGATCCGGGGCTGGTGGCGCTGTGTCATGCGATGTCGACCCTTTCGACAAGCGGCATTTCGCCCGTGGGTGGGCTGTCGGGAACCGAGTCGGGCCGCCTTGGCGAAGTGCTGATCTTTGTGTTCCTGGGGGCCGCGATCACGCGGCGGGTCTTCATGGGGCGGCTTGGCACCGTGGCGCAGGGCCCGATCCTGCGCGACCCCGAACTCAAGATGGCCGCCGTCTGCATCGCGGTCCTGCCTGCCATCCAGTTCCTGCAGCACTGGACCGGCAGTTATGAAGAGGATCAGATCCGCAACTTCTGGCTGGCGGCCAATGCGTTCTGGGGGTCGATCTTCACGACACTGTCCTTCCTGACCACCACCGGCTTCGTGTCCGAAGACTGGGTGGCGGCCCGGGCCTGGGCAGGGCCCGGGTCCTCGGGGCTGATCCTGCTGGGTCTTGCCCTGATCGGTGGGGGCGTTGCGACGACGGCGGGCGGGGTCAAGCTTCTGCGGGTCTATGCCCTTTTCAAGCATGGCGAGCGAGAGCTTGAGCGGCTGATTCACCCCAGTTCCATCGGGGGCGATGGCCCGATCGCCCGCAGACTTCGGCGCGAGGGGGCCTATGTGGCCTGGATTTTCTTCATGCTGTTCGCCATGTCCATCGGAGTCGTGATGGCCGCGCTGACGCTGACGGGCCTGGCCTTCGACCCGGCGATGGTCTTCACCATTGCGGCCCTGTCGAACACGGGGCCGCTGGCGCAGGTGGCCTCGGACAACCCGCTCAGCTACGCAATCCTCGACCCGCTGGCCAAGGTGATCCTAGCGGTGGCCATGGTGGTGGGGCGGCTGGAGACGCTTGCGGTTCTGGCGGTTCTGGCGCCGGACAATTGGCGCCGGTGAACCTTTGTTTTGGGGCTGGAATCCGGAACGAAGCCACAGCATACTCTGCCCGTCAGGCTCAGTCATGCCTCTTTCCTGGCGGAGGGGGCACAACGACAAGAAACGACAAGAACAAAGGTCAAGAACCCAATGGCTGCCGATAAACAGAATTTGCAGGATGCCTTTCTCAATCACGTCCGCAAGGCAAAGGTGCCTGTCACGATCTTCCTGATCAACGGGGTGAAGTTGCAGGGTGTGATCACCTGGTTCGACAATTTCTGCGTGCTGCTGCGCCGCGATGGCCAGTCGCAACTTGTCTACAAGCATGCGATCTCGACCATCATGCCGGGCGCGCCCATCAACCTGTACGAGGGCGAAGACTGATCGACCGCGTCCAGGGCGAGGCATCGGGCGCGACCCGCGCCTATGTGCTTCATCCAGATCTGAAATCCGACCGCGCGCGACGGCTTCCCGAACATGGTCTGGCGGAGGCGGTCTCGTTGGCAGGCGCCTTGCCCGAGCTTGTGGTGACGGGGGCCGAGGTCGTGCGTCTGGCGCGCGCGGCGCCCGGAACGCTGTTCGGGACCGGCAAGGTGGCCGAGCTCAAGGCCAGGTTCGAGGCGCTTGAGGTGGAGTTGGTGCTGGTTGACGGACCGGTCAGCCCGGTGCAGCAGCGCAACCTAGAAAAGGAGTGGGGCGTAAAGCTTCTGGACCGGACGGGGCTGATCCTGGAAATCTTCGCCGACCGCGCCCGCACGCGGGAAGGCGTGTTGCAGGTGGAACTGGCCGCGCTGTCCTATCAGCGCACGCGCCTGGTTCGGGCCTGGACTCACCTCGAGCGCCAGCGCGGTGGTTTCGGATTTGTCGGTGGCCCGGGCGAGACGCAGATCGAGGCCGACCGGCGAGCCATTGACGAGCAGGTGATCAAGCTCAAGCGCCAGCTCGACCGGGTGGTGAAAACCCGCGAGTTGCACCGCGCCGCGCGGCGCAAGGTGCCGTTTCCGGTGGTGGCGCTGGTGGGCTATACCAACGCCGGGAAATCGACGCTTTTCAATCGCATGACGGGGGCCGAAGTCCTGGCCAAGGACATGCTGTTTGCCACGCTCGACCCCACGATGCGGGGTGTGGTGCTGCCCTCGGGGCGCAAGGTGATCCTGTCGGATACGGTGGGGTTCATCAGTGATCTGCCGACGCAGCTTGTCGCCGCCTTTCGCGCCACGCTGGAAGAGGTTCTGGAAGCCGATCTGATCCTGCATGTGCGCGACATCAGCCACCCCGAGACGGAAGAACAGGCGGCAGATGTCAACGACATCCTGCAAAGCCTGGGGGTGGCCGAGGCGACGCCGCGCTTCGAGGTGTGGAACAAGCTCGACCTTCTGCCGCCGGACCGGCGCGAGGCGCTGTCGGTGCAGGCCGGGCGACATGACGATCTGTTTGCGTTGTCGGCACTGACGGGTGAGGGGCTGCCGCGTCTGCTCGATGCGATCTCGACGGTGTTTGACGAGGAAAAGTCCGAGCGCGTGCTGACGCTGGGTTTCGAGGATGGCCGGCGCCGGGCCTGGCTTCATGGTGAAGGCGTGGTGCAACAGGAAACGCAGGGCAAGTCGGGCTATCGCATTGCCGTGCGCTGGACGGCACGGCAGGAACAGCGCTATCGCGAGCTGTAGGCCGGCCGGAGGGCTGTCTGCCCCGTCGCGGCCAATGGCCGCGACGCCCCCGAGGATACTTCCGAACAGAAGATGAGATCAGCGATGGTGCGCCGACAGGGCGAGGAGCGCCGCCAGAGCCTCGTCAGCCCGGTCTTCGGGCACGAAAAGATGATCGTGGAAAAAGCCCGACACCGGGTTCACGCCCATGCCATGCCGGGCCAGTTCGGTGGTGATCGCGGCCAGAAAGCCCACAGCCTGCAGCGCGGAATGGATGTTGAGCGTGATCATCCGGCAGGGGAAGGTGCCCTGAAGGCCCAGTCGCGCCGCATCTTCCGCTGTCAAAATCAGCGTTGTGCCCTCGACCTCGGCAAAGCGCAGGCGCGCGGGGGCGGTGCGGGCGAGGTCTGGATCGGTCGTCGTGGCGAAGACATAGCTCCCGGGTTGCAGGACGGGCTCCATGCCGGCAAGCAGGCGGTCGAGGTTGGTCTCGCCTGTCATGCCGTGGGCCCAGCCGGGCGATGCAGCGCGAAATAGACGCTGTCGCACCATTCGTCACGCCATAGCAAAGTGCGTTCGGCGCGGTGGGTTTCCGCGAAGCCGAGCCGGGCCAGAAGCCGGACCGAAGCCGCATTGCGAGGATCGACATCGGCCGTCAGCGCCGGGACCGCGTGGTGGGCGAAGATATGGGTGATGGCGGCCTGCATCGCCTCATGGGCCAGGCCACGGCCCCAGAGGTCGGGTGCGAGCAGATAGCCGACCTCGGGCAGGATCCAGGCACCGGCCTTGCCGATGACCCGACCTTCATGCTCGACCAGAAAATCGTCGCCCTCGGCCGGCGTTCCGGCGGCCAGCGCTGCCTCGGTTGCCTCGCCGGCGGCCACCATCGCGGTCAGCCAGCGTTGCGTTTCCTGGAGCGTCTCGTGCTCGGGCGTGGACCAGTAGCGCATCGCGCGGGGATCCGACAGCAGCGCATGCACGGCTTCGAGGTCGGACATCCGAGCGCGACGCAGGGTCAGGCGGTCTGTGCGCAGCACGGTCATGGCGGGCTGATCGTGGTAATGCCCACCGCAGCCGCCCGGGCCAGTTCGGGGTCGAGCGACATGGGCGTGTATTCGCCTCGCCGCCAGAGTTCGCCCAGATCATCATAGTGTCGGCTGAGCGGATGGCCGGACTGTCCGGTCGAGGTGACAAAGACGGAACTGTCGGGGTCTGCGAAATCATAGACCCCGCGATAACCTGCTCCCTGCACGTTCAGGAAGGGGTTCGGCCCGGTGCCGATGGTCTGGCCGCGCATCAGCGTGTCGTCGTCGCCGCTGGTGGACTGGCGGATGTTCACCAGGTGGCGCAACACCGGCACGTCGCCCAGCACGGGATGGTCCTGCGTGGCCTGGTGGGCATCGCCCCAGCGCCAGCTTTCCACATTGGGACCATAGCGTTCGACCAGCCAGATCAGCGCATCGTCGAGTGCCATGCGCGCGATGTCGGTGCAGGTTTCGGTGGGCGAGGATTGCAGGATGTCGCACCAGACCGAGGCGCCCTCGATGTTGCGATAGACGCGGGTCACGAAGACCGGGTCGACATGGGGAAAGCTCTCGGCCAGGGGGCCAAGTTCGTCTTCGATCAGCCGCATCTGCAGGGCGCGCATCCAGGCGGCATAGATCAGCGGCTCGGGCAGGTGTTCGTTCATCTCGCCGTTCCAGGCGGCCAGCATGTCGAGTGCCTGCTGCCGGCGCCGTTCTGGCGTGCCATCGGGCGCGGCCTCGCCTGTGAACCACAGATCTGCGCCCACCAGCGGCAGAAGCGTGCGCGCCGCGTTCGAGACCGTGTCAAGCTGCGCTTCTATGAAGCTTTCCCGGGTATGCACCTCGCGCGTCTGCATCAGGCGCAGCCAGCGCTGGATGCGTTCGGTATCGCCCCAGTCGTAGGTCACATGTTCGGGGAAGGGGCGGTCGATGAACTTGTTGTTGGTATTGCCGAGGATCCCGCCCGCCGGGTTCAGGAAGCGGGGGTTGCGGTCATGAGGAAAGACCCCCTGCCAGCGGTTTTCGGCCAGCCAGCCGGGTGTCGGCATCCGCCCCTTGCTCTGGTGGCCAGGGTTGCGGATCGGCATGGCGCCGACCAACTGCATGGCGATACCGTCGGTATCGGCCAGCATCAGGTTCTGTGACGGGGCGACGAAAAGCTCGCCCGCAGCCAGTCCGTCCTCGATTGACCTTGCGCCCATCATGCGGATTGCCGCCGTCATCGAGGTATCGCGGTCGCTGAGCGCGGTCCAGGACACCGAGGCGACATGGCCCGGGGGCGTGATTGCGGCCAGGTCGAAATGCGAGGCGGGCAGGACGGGGCCGTTGTCCGTCCAACGCAGGGTCAGCGTCACCGGCTCGGCGTCGAGGATGGTCAGGATCTCGCGCCGCGTCTCGAAGGGTTTCCAGCCGTCCGGCGTCAGATACTCCTCGGGATTGTCGGGGTTGACCTTCTCGATATGCACGTCCTGGTCGTCGAGATAGGAAGAGGTCAGACCCCAGCCCACGGTTTCCGAGCGGCCGAGCAGGATGGCCGGCACCCCCGGGATCGTGGCCCCGATCACGCCGCCGGACTGAAGCTCAAGCCGGGCGAGGTACCATACCGTTGGCGCGGTAAAGCCCAGATGGGGATCGTTCGCCAGAAGAGTTCCCCCGGCGGCCGAGCGGTTGGGGGCGGCGGCCCAGGCGTTCGACGCCCCTCCACGGTCGCGCCGAGGGAAGGGCGAGAGGGGGTCGTCGGGCAGGGCGGCGGCGCTGCGCCGGTCAGGGCTGACGCCGGGCACAAGGCTGGCATAGTCGGGCAGGGTGGCGATCGGCTGGTTCGGGTCGTCGGGCAGGATGTCACGCACCCGCGCGTCCGACAGCGCAAGCGAGGTGCGGGCGCGCAGCACCTCATCCGCCATCTGGGTCGACAGTTGCAGGGCCATGAGCTTGAGGATGGCGATGGAGTCGGCGGGCTGCCAGACAGCAATCTCCGGTTCGAATAGGAAGAACTCGGGCGCGCCGCGCCCCCGGGCACCCCGGTTCACCTCGGCGATCCAGGCGTTCACGCCCCGGGCATAGGCCTCCAGCGCACGTTTCGTTGGCTCGTCCTGCGCCTCGACCGAGCGGTAGGCGAGGTCGTAAAGGTCGAAGCGGCGCAGGACTTCGTCGATGCGCTGGGTGCGCGCGCCGAAGGTCTCGGACAGGCGTCCCTGCACGGTGCGGCGCATCTGCAGCATCTGCCAGAGCCTGTCCTGCGCATGGGCAAAGCCAAGCGCGAAATACACGTCGTCATCGGTCTGGCCGAAGATATGCGGCACATTGGCATTGTTGCGCACGATCTCGACCGGGGCGGAGACGCCGTCGATCACGAAGGATTCGTCGTAATCGGGCAGCGAGCGCGACAGGAAATAGTAGAGCACGACCATCGCCAGAAGCGACAGGACAATCAGCCCGGTAAACAGGCGCAAGAGCCAGCGGAAAGCGATGATCATCGGTCGTCCGTCGCGGTGCCCATGACTTGACGGGAGGAAGCAGACCGTTTCCTAGTCGATCCGCCCGGGATGCGCAATCGACGGGGGCTGCACTCGCGGTCCTGTGACGCGTGATCCCTGGGGCGGCAATGGGAGAGGATGGCATGGCGAAGGTGGCGTTTCTGGGGTTGGGTGTGATGGGGGGGCCGATGGCAGGGCACCTGGCTGCCAAGGGGCACGAGGTGACGGTCTACAATCGCACCGCCGCCCGGGCCGAGGCCTGGGTGGCGCGCCACGGCGGGCGGCTGGCCGCGACACCTGCCCAAGCCGCGCGCGGGGCCGCCTTCGTGATGGCCTGCGTGGGCAATGATGACGACCTGCGCCAGGTCTGCACCGGTCCGGACGGCGCCTTTGGCGGCATGGCGACGGGGGCGGTCTTTGTCGATCACACCACCGTCTCGGCCGGGGTAACGCGCGAATTGTCGGCGAAGGCGGCAGCCCTTGGCCTGGGCTTTGTCGATGCGCCGGTGTCGGGCGGGCAGGCGGGGGCCGAGAACGGGGTTCTTTCGGTCATGTGCGGCGGGACCGAGGCCGATTACGCCGCGGCCGAGCCGGTCATAGCCGCTTATGCCCGCATCTGCCGACGTCTGGGGGACAGTGGGGCGGGCCAGATCGCCAAGATGATGAACCAGATCTGCATCGCGGGGCTGGTGCAGGGCCTGGCAGAGGCGCTGGCCTTTGGCCAAAAGGCCGGCCTCGATGGCGAGGCGGTCGTCGAAGTCATCAGCCAGGGCGCCGCCGGCAGCTGGCAGATGGTCAACCGCCACAAGACCATGCTGGCCGACAGCTTTGATTTCGGCTTTGCGGTGGATTGGATGCGCAAGGATCTGGGTATCTGCCTGGCAACCGCAGAAGAGATAGGCGCCCGGCTGCCGGTCACGGCACTTGTCGACCAGTTCTATGGCGACGTTCAGGCGATGGGCGGCGGGCGGTGGGATACCTCGTCGCTCATGCGCCGTCTGAAGGCCTTCGATCCAAGGTAGATTTGCGGGCCACGTGGCCCGCTCAGGGCAGGATGCGGGTGTACTTCACGCCTTCGAGCGAAACACCTGCCATCAGCCCGTACTGCCCGAAGACGAGTGCCACGACGGGATGGATTTCGGTCGTTTCCTTGCCGATGCTGCCACCCTCTTCGGGCGTCGCATAGAAGACGTCGGCCCCAACGGCCCAGCCGGCGCTGGTGCGGAAGCTTTGCAGCGCCGGCTCTGTCATGAAGAACAGCGCATGAGCATACTGCTGGGCGCCCACCTGAATGCCATAAGAGCCGCGCGTCAGCGAATAGTAGTCGACCGTCACATCGTTGATCCGCAGCGCGCCGCGCCCGTAGGCACCCCCCACGAAGAAGCCCGCCTCGGTCACCAGCGGCATCCACAGCACGCCTGTCGCCCGTGCAGCCAGATCACGCGTGCCCGGATAGCGATCGAACAGGAAGTTGCGCGAGGCATCGACGCGGGCGTCGATCTGCGCGCCGGCGCCGGTTCCGACCCCGTTGTTGCAGGCCGCCGCCGTCAGAAGCGTCGCACCGGTGGCGCCCAGAAACGCCCGTCTGGTGGTAATGGTCATTGAAACCTCTTGCTCGCCACATATCTGGCAGGTCTTTCGCCCGCCTCACGCCAGATATAGCGGGCTTTGGCGCCCTTGTCACCCGTAACCGGGCCGATGGCTGCACCGTCGGCGGGCCACCGCCCGAGCGGGGTCTAATGCGCGGCGGCGAGCTTTTCGGCCACGGCGGGCGCGAAATAGGTCAGGATGCCATCGCAGCCGGCGCGTTTGAAGGCCAGCAGGCTTTCCAGCATCGCCTTGTCGCCGTCGATCCAGCCCCGGTCTGCCGCGCCCTTGATCATCGCGTATTCGCCGGACACCTGATAGGCATAGGTCGGCGCGCCGAAGGCGTCTTTCACGCGCCGACAGATGTCCAGATAGGGCATGCCGGGCTTGACCATCACCATGTCCGCGCCCTCGCTCAGGTCGCGTTCTACAAGGCGCAGCGCCTCGTCACTGTTGGCAGGGTTCATCTGGTAGGTCTTCTTGTCGCCCACCAGACGCCCCGAGGCACCGACCGCATCGCGGAAGGGGCCGTAGAAGGCGCTCGCATATTTCGCGGCATAGGACAGGATCGCCACGTCGCTGTGGCCTGCGCCTTCCAGCGCGTCGCGCAGCGCGCCGATCCGGCCATCCATCATGTCCGAGGGGCCGAGGATATCGGCACCGGCCTCGGCCTGCGCCAGCGCCATCCTGACCAGCGCCTCGATCGTCTCGTCGTTCAGGATCACCCCGTCTCGCACGAAGCCGTCGTGGCCGTTGATGTTGTAGGGATCAAGCGCGATGTCGGTCATCACCGCGAGTTCCGGCAGTTCGGCCTTGAGGCGCCGGATCGCGCGGTTTGTCAGGTTCTCGGGGTTCCAGGCCTCGGCGCAGTCTTCGGTGCGCAGCGCGCTGTCGGTGTAGGGAAACAGGCAGATTGCCGGAATGCCAAGCGCATGGGCCCGTTCCGCCGCCACCATCAGCCGGTCAAGCGACAGCCGCGACACACCGGGCATCGAGGCGATGGGCTCTTCCACCGCGTTGCCATCACGAAGGAACACTGGCCAGATCAGATCCCTTACTGTCAGCACATTTTCCTGCGTCAGGTCGCGCAGGGCTGCCAACCGGCGCGCGCGACGGAACCGTGTGGCGGGAAAGGGGGCCTGGGTCGGGCGCATTGCTGCCTCCGCAAAGGTTTTTTTCTGCCTGCCATGGAATTGACCCTGCCTCAAGGGTAGGAATGAGCACCGGGGCAGAGTATGGAAGGCCCGGGCTGCGCGCGTCTTTCATGCCAACCGCGCACTCCGGGCATAAAACCGAACAGTTAAGGGACCGCCAAGAGTGAACTGGTACCAGAGCGTTTTTGAACTGATCGACATGCGGTCCTTCTCGAACCTTTGGTACTGGATCATCCTTGCGGTGGCCTGGTCCTCGGCCAGCCATTGGGTTCTGGGTGTCCCGTTCGACATGGTGACCCGCGCCCGCCGATACGGCGGTGAGGCCGATGCCGACCTGACGACCATGGTGCGGATCAACGCAAACCGGCTGGTGTGGATCACGCAGGTTTCCGGCCTCTGGCTCATGGCTGCCGGGTTCTTCATGCTGACGGTGCTGGCGGTGCTGGGGTTCTGGTACAGGGTCGAGTTCGCCCAGGCGGTTCTGCTGATCATGGCGCCGATGGCACTTGTCTTTGCGCTGACGCTGCGCGCCGCAAGGCGGGCGCTGTCGCTGGGGCAGGGCGGCGAGCCACTTTACAAGCTGCTGACGCGGCACCGCATGTTGATCCAGGGCATCGGGATGCTGTCGATCTTCGTGACCTCGCTTTGGGGCATGTACCAGAACATGCAGATCGGCGTGCTGGGCTAGGGTCCGGGGCGCGTTGACATCGGGCCTGATTGACTCCGGGCCTGTCTGCGGTAGGTCAGGGCCATGCAACCCTTGACCAGAATCCTTCTTGGCGGTGCCCCCGAGGGCTATGACGCCCGCCTTGTCGCCCGCGAGTTGGAGCGGGGCGCGCCCGTCATCCATGTGGCCCGCGATGACAAGCGGCTGGAAGCGATGCGGGCCGCGCTTGGCTTCTTTGCACCGGGGGCCGTGGTGCTGACCCTGCCGGCCTGGGATTGCCTGCCCTATGACCGCGTCTCGCCCAACCCTGACATCTGCGCGGCGCGCATGGCGACACTGGCCGCGCTGGCCGAGGGGGTTCAGGGCCCCTTTGTGCTGCTGACCACGATGAACGCGGCCACGCAGCGGCTGCCCGCGCGTGAGGTGCTGCGCCATGCCTCGTTCAGCGCGCGGGTGGGTGACCGGGTGAACGAAGACCGTCTTCGGTCGTTCCTGGCACGGATGGGCTTTTCGCCCGTCGCCACGGTGACCGAACCCGGCGACTATGCCATCCGCGGTGGAATCGTCGACATCTATCCGCCGGGGCCGACGGGGCCTGTGCGGCTTGATTTCTTCGGGGATGTGCTGGATGGCGCCCGCCGCTTTGACCCCGAGACGCAGCGGACCATCGAAAAGCTGGGCGCCGTCGACCTCGCGCCGGTGTCCGAGGTGATCCTGGACGAACCCGCGATCACCCGTTTTCGACAGACCTACCGGCTGGAATTCGGCGCTGCAGGCGCCGACGACCCGCTGTATGAAGCGATCAGCGCCGGGCGCAAGCATCAGGGGATGGAGCATTGGCTGCCGTTCTTCCATGACCGGCTGGAGACGCTGTTCGATTACCTGCCAGACGCGGCTGTTCTTCTCGATGACCAGGTGACCCCGGCCCGTCTGTCGCGCTGGGAGACGGTCGAGGACGCCTATGATGCGCGGCGTGAGGCCCTGGGCACGCGGGGGCGGATGGATACCGTCTACAAGCCCGCCGCGCCGGGGCTTCTCTACCTCGACGATGCCGCCTGGGAAGCGGCGGTGGCCAGGCATCGGGTGATCCAGCTGTCGCCCCTGCCGCAGGCGCCGGGGCCGGGTGTTCTGGATGCCGGCGGGCGGATCGGCCGGAACTTCGCGCCAGAGCGTCAGGTTGAATCGATCAGTCTTTTCGGGGCACTGGCGGACCATGTTCGCGCGGTGCGCGAAGGCGCTCAGGTGGTCATCGCCAGCTGGTCCGAAGGCGCGCGGGAAAGGCTGAAGGGGCTGATCGAGGATCAGGGCCTGAGCGCCGTCAGCGAAATCCGTGACAGCCGCGACATCCCCCCGGGCACCGGCAAGCTGCATCTGGCCGTCTGGGCGCTGGAGCAAGGCTTTACCGCGCCGGGCCTTGTCGTCATCTCGGAGCAGGATGTTCTGGGCGACCGTCTTGTGGCCAAGCCACGCAAGAAGCGCAAGGCCGAGAACTTTGTTTCAGAGGTCAACACCCTCAGCCCCGGCGATCTTGTGGTGCATGTCGAACATGGCGTCGGGCGCTACAAGGGGCTCGAGACGATCACGGCGCTCGGTGCACCGCATGAATGCCTGTCGCTTGAGTATGCCGAAGGGGCGCGGCTGTACCTTCCGGTAGAGAATATCGAACTCCTCAGCCGCTATGGGCATGAGGAAGGGTTGCTCGACCGCCTCGGCGGGGGGGCCTGGCAGGCCAAGAAGGCCAAGCTCAAGGAGCGTATCCGCGAGATTGCCGAGCGGCTGATGCGGATCGCGGCCGAGCGTCATCTGCGCCATGCCCCGATCCTGGAAACCCCGCATGCGATCTGGGAGGCCTTCGCCGCCCGCTTCCCCTACCAGGAAACCGACGATCAGCTATCGGCCATCGCCGATGTGATCGCCGACCTGGAATCCGGCAGCCCGATGGATCGGCTGGTGGTGGGCGATGTGGGTTTCGGCAAGACCGAGGTCGCGATGCGCGCGGCCTTTGTCGCCGCCATGGCCGGCATGCAGGTGGCGGTCGTCTGCCCGACGACCTTGCTCGCCCGCCAGCACTATCGCGGTTTTGCCGAGCGGTTTCGGGGATTTCCGATCAACGTCAAGCCCTTGTCGCGCTTTGTTTCTGCGCGTGAGGCCAACCTGACGCGGGAGGGTCTGGCAGATGGGGCTGTCGATATCTGCGTGGGCACCCATGCGCTTTTGGCCAAGGGCATCCGCTTCAAGCGGCTTGGCCTGCTGATCATCGACGAGGAACAGCACTTCGGGGTCGCCCACAAGGAGCGATTGAAGGAGATGCGGTCGGAAGTGCATGTGCTGACGCTGACGGCAACGCCGATCCCGCGCACGCTGCAACTGAGCCTGACGGGTGTGCGCGACCTTTCGATCATCGCGACCCCGCCTGTCGACCGGCTGGCAATACGAACATATGTTTCGGAATTTGACACGGTAACCCTGCGCGAGGCGCTGCTGCGCGAAAGATTCCGTGGTGGGCAGAGCTTTTTCGTGGTGCCCCGCATCAAGGATCTGCCTGATATCGAGGAGTTCCTGCGCAGCCATGTGCCGGAAGTGTCCTATGTCATCGCCCATGGCCAATTGGCAGCAGGCGATCTGGACGAGCGGATGAACCAGTTCTACGACGGGCGCTTCGATGTGCTCCTGTCGACGACGATCGTCGAATCCGGCCTGGATATTCCCACGGCCAACACGATGATCGTGCACCGCGCCGACATGTTCGGGCTGAGCCAGCTTTACCAGATCCGCGGCCGCGTCGGCCGGGCCAAGACGCGCGCCTACTGCTATCTGACCACCAAGCCCCGCGCGCCACTGACCCCGCAGGCAACCAAGCGGCTGCGGCTTCTGGGCAGTCTCGACAGCCTTGGCGCGGGTTTCAACCTGGCCAGCCATGACCTTGACCTGCGGGGGGCGGGCAACCTGCTGGGCGAGGAACAGTCTGGCCACATCAAGGAAGTGGGCTACGAGCTTTACCAGCAGATGCTGGAAGAAACGATCCAGAAGCTGCGCTCGGGCGAGATTGCCGGCCTGACCGATGCCGATGACCAATGGGCGCCTCAGATCAATCTGGGTGTGCCGGTGCTGATCCCCGAGGCCTATGTGCCCGACCTGGACCTGCGGCTGGGGCTCTACCGGCGGCTGTCCTCGCTGGGCACCAAGGTTGAGCTGGAGGGCTTTGCCGCCGAACTGATCGACCGGTTCGGCCCGCTGCCGAAAGAGGTCAACACGCTGATGCTGATCGTGCGGATCAAGGCCATGTGCAAGCGCGCCGGCATCAGCCGTATCGATGCCGGGCCAAAGGGCGCGACGGTGCAGTTTCACAACGACAAGTTCGCCAATCCAGCCGGGCTTGTCGATTTCCTCAAGGCGCAGGGCGCGGGGGCGCGGGTCAGCGGCAACAAGATCGTGCTGCCGCGCGAGTGGAAGACCGAGGCCGACCGCATCCGAGGGGCCTTTGCAATTGCCAAGGACCTGGCCGAACAGGCGCAGGCCGCCAAGGGCGCGGCCCCCGCGGCCCGCGCCAAGGCCTGAGCCCTAGCCCGCGGCGGCCTGTGTCCGCCGCGGCATCACCGCCATCAGCACCCAGCCCACCACACCCATCGCCAGAACACCCGTGACAAGCGGCAGCGGCGTGCCATCGAAGGCCAGCCCCAGCGGCACCGCCAGCATCACCCCAAGCACGGTCGAGACCGCCCCGGTGGCCGAGGCCGCCATCCCCGCGATATGGCCCACCGGTTCCATGGCCAGCGCATTGAGATTGCCCATCACCATGCCCAGCATGAAGAACATCCCGATCATCCAGATGACGAATGCCGCGAAATGGGCCGAGCCGGTCAGGCCCACCGGCCCGATCAACACCAGCACCACCAGCGACAGCGCCACAAGGCTGGTCAGCGCGCCGGTGATCATCTTGCGCATGCCCAGCCGCATGACGAGCCGCGCATTCACGAAGCTGGACCCGGCCGAGAACAGTGCCACCATGGCGAACCAGAACGGAAAGCTGTCGGCCTTGTCGTAGGTCTGCTCGAAGATGGGCTGCACCGAAGAAATCGCACCGAACAGCATGCCGAAGCACAGCGCCATCACTCCGGTCGCAAGCTGGACGGTGCGATGGGAAAACACCTCGGCCAGGGCCTGGGTCAGACTGCGCAGGTGCAAGGGGCGCCGTGCCTCGGGGGAAAGCGTCTCGGGCTGGCGAAAGCCAAGCCACAGGTTCGCGATCACCGAGAACAGCAGGAAGGCCAGGAACAGCCCGCGCCAGCCGACCTGGCTGATGATGACCATGCCAAGCGCCGGCGCCAAAGCGGGAACCAGCATGAAGACGATCATGGCAAAGCTGATCACCTGGGCCATGGCGCGCCCTTCGTACTTGTCGCGCACCATGGCAAGCGACACCACGCGTGGGGCGGCTGCCCCCAGACCCTGTACCACACGGGCCGCCAGTACCATCTCGAGCGAGGGCGCGGCCCAGGCGGCAACAGCGGCCAGACAGTAGAGCGCCGATCCCGCAAGGATGACACGCTTGCGGCCAAAGGCATCGGACAATGGTCCGGCAAACAGCGTGCCGATCCCCATGCCAAGAACAAAACTGGTCACGACCAGTTGCGCCGCGTTCGGGTTCAGCGGCGAAAGCTCTTCGGCAATCGACGGCAGGGCGGGTAGCATCGAATCGATCGAAAAGGCGATCGTCGCGAACAGCATTGCAATCAGCGCGATGAACTCGCCCTGCGAAAGGTCACGGGTGGGTTTCATTCGGACTGTTCCTTCTGCCCAAGCTCGTCGATTACCTGTTGCCACAGGGCTGGGGGCTGTGCGCCGGAGACGACGTAATGATTGCCGATCAGGAACGTCGGCACGGCCGAAACGCCCCGGCTGCGGGCGTGGCGGTCGCGCGACTCGATCTCGGCCCGGTCGGCGTCGCTCGCCAGAAGGCGTTCCATCAGGGTGCGGTCAAGGCCGATCTCGGCCCCGAGGTCGGCCAGCACGCCCGCCGCGCCAATATCGCGCCCCTCGCGCCAATAGGCGCGGAACAGCGCCGAGACCATGGCTGTCTGTTTGCCTTCGAGCCCGGCCCAATGGATCATGCGATGGGCATCCAGAGTATTGGGCAGGCGGGTCATCCTGTCAAAATTCATTTCTGCGCCAGCCTCTTGCGCGACTTTCTGCACCTGAAGATGCATCTGCACGACCCGGTCGCGCCCCCCAAAGCGCGCCTCGAGCCAGCTGGCGCGATCGACGCCTTCTCGCGGCATGTCGGGGTTCAGTTGGAAAGGGTGCCATTCCACCGCGAAGGGGTGGTCGGGATTGCGTTCCATCGCGCGGTCAAGGTTGGTCTTGCCGATGTAGCACCAGGGGCAGACCGGGTCCGAGAAGATGTCAAGTTTCAGCATGGAGAGACTCCCACTCCTGCCGCAGCGCGCGGCGGGACAGTTTGGTGTTGGCCCCGAGCGTCAGCGACGTTCGGTGGACATAGATTCGGGGCTGCTTGTAGCGGGCGAGACTGGCTTCTGCATGGGAGAAAAGCACTGTCTCGGCAACGGGTTGTGGGGCGACGTAAAAGCAGGCGATGACCCGGACACCAGGCTTCGCTTCGACCTCCGTGACCGCCGTTTCGGTCACACCGGGACAGGTGTTCATCGCGGCCTCGACCTCCAGCGGCGAGAGCCGGAACCCGCCGGCATTCATCACGTCGTCCTGTCGACCGATATAGGTGATGGCTCCGTCTTCTGAGAGGGCAACACTGTCGCCAGTCAGGAACCAATCACCCCGAAAACTGGCCGCCGTTTCTTCATCTGCGTCGAAGTAGCCCAGAAACAACCCCGGATCGCTCCGATGCACGGCAAGAGTACCCGCCTCGCCCCGCTGCACGGGCCGGCCTCCGGCATCCAGGACCGCAATCCGGCGGCCGGGTTGCGGATAGCCGATGGCGCCCGCAGGCGTGGGCCGGGCGGGGCTGCCCGAGACAAAGGTCGAGCATTCCGACATTCCAAGCGCCTCGTAGATTGGGCGGCCGGTGGCGGAAACCCAGGCATCGCGCACCAAGTCGGGCAGCTTTTCGCCCGCGGAAAGGCCGTGGCGCAGCTTGGGCGATGGGTTGAAGGGCGACTTGAGCATCTGGCGATAAACGCCCGGGGCTGCGGCGAAAATCGTGGCGTCGAACCGCTTGAGCAACAGCGGAATCTGGCCCGGTTCTACCCCCGGGGCTGGAATCAGCGCAGTGGCGCCCACCGACCAGGGATCCAGCAGGCCGACGCCCAAGGTGTAGGTCCAGTTGAGCGCGCCGGCGTGCAGCAGCCGGTCGGCCTCGGTCAGGCCCTGCCAGCCCTCGTGCATCATCCGCCGTGCCCAGACCGCGCGATGCGCATGCATGACGGCGCGGGGGTGGCCGGTGCTGCCAGAGGTGAAGACCATATAGGCCAGGCGATCCGGCTCTCCCATCGCCCAGTCGCAGGGGGCTAGCCGTTCCATGGCCAGGATCTCGGCTGCAGGGATCACGGGCAGGTCCGGGTTGGCGGGCATGGTCAGACCCTGATCGGCGATCAGGGCGGAAGGACGGAGTTGCGCAATCAGTCGTTCGACTTCGGGTCGGGTCAACTCGGCCGAGGTCGGCACCGGAACAAGCCCCGCGGCAATGGCGCCGAGGAAGGCCACGGGAAAGGCGGGCCCGTTTCCAAGGCGCAGCATCACCCTGTCGCCCGAGACCAGGCCACGCGCCAGAAGGCCCGCGCCGCAACCGCGCACCGCGGCGATCAGGCGCCCGTAGCTCCAGCGTTCGGCGCCCGAGGGACGCACGATCTGCAATGCGCTCTTGTCGGCCTGATCAACCCCGCGCGCCAGCACATGGGCGGCAAGGTTGAAGGGGCGCGGGCAGGGCAATCCCCCGGCTGGTTCGACCACGGACAGCATTTTGTCCGGTTACGCCCGGCCCTGGGCGGTTGCAAGCGACCTTTGCCTGCGCCCATGCACAGTGCCCTGGGCCGGTTTGGTCGACCTGTGGTCCCCCCCGACCCGGGCCCTTGGCCTCAGCCGCCGATCATCCGCCCGACGGTACGGGCGCCGCCGGTGATGTCTTCACCCACGCCGGCGACCGTGTTGCATCCGGCCAGCAGGGCCAGGGTGGCCATCGCCATGAGGATCCGGCTCACTGTCCCTGCTCCCTTCTCGGGTTGATTGAGCGTCTGGACCGCATCATTCCTGATACCACCAGACATCGGGCTGGAAGCCGATCCAGTCGCCGTAGATCGGCAGGGTTTCGGGATAGCGCAGTTCCTTGACATGGGCGATGCGCGACTTGTCCGAGTACCAGATCGGTACGACATAGCGTCCCGCTGTCAGCACCCGGTCCAACGCATGGACTGCGGCGGTGAACTGTTCCGGCGTCTGCGCCGTCAGCATGGCCTGGATCATCGCCTCTGCCGCGGGAGAGTTGACGCCCATCCAGTTGCGGGTGCCGGGTTCGGTCACCCCCTTCGATCCCCAGTAAAGGGTCTGTTCATTGCCGGGCGACAGCGACAGCGACCGGATGTAATGGGTCATGTCGAAATCATAGGCGCTGGTGCGCTCCTTGTACTGGGCGCTGTCGACGGTTGTGATGCGCACGTCGATGCCCAGCCGCTTCAACGCCTCGACATAGATGCTTGCGATGGCAATGGTGTCATCGGCGCCGTTCACCAGCAGGATCTCAAAGGCGAAGGGCTCTCCTGCCGCGTTCTTCAGAACGCCGTCCTGGATCGTCCATCCGGCCTCCTCCAGAAGCCGTGTCGCCTCGCGGATGCCCTTGCGATTGGCCTCGCCCCCATCCGAGACGGGCAGGGCATAGCCCTCGATCGTGCCGGGGGGCAGGCTGTCGCGGAAGGGCTCGAGCAGTGCGAGTTCGGCCCCGGTCGCGGGCGTGCCTGGTGTCATGCCGAGCGTCGAGTTCGAGAAGTACGACTGGATGCGGGGCTGCACGCCGCCGGTCAGCGTCTGGTTGATGAACTCGAAGTTGAAGGCTTGGATCAGCGCCTCGCGCACGCGCCAGTCGGCGAACATGGGCTTGCGGGTGTTGAAGGCAAAGCCTTCGATGCCCGAAGGGCGCTGGTGCGGGATCTCCGATTTTACCACATCGCCGCTGGTGACGGCCGGGAAGCTGTAGTTCTGCGCCCAGGCGACCGGGTTCACCTCGCGCCAGCTGGTGATCTCGCCGGCCTTGAAGGCCTCGAACACCACGCCGCCATCGCCGAAGAACTCGTAACGCACCTCATCAAGATTGTGCTGGCCACGGTTGAAGGGCAGATCCTTGCCCCACCAGTCGGGGTTGCGGCGATAGCTGATGAAGCGGCCCGGCTCGAACTCGGCCACGACATAGGGCCCCGAACCGATAGGCGCCTCAAGCGAGGAGGCGGTGAAATCCTTCCCCTCCCACTGGGCCTTCTTGAGGATGGGGCGCAGGCCCAGGATCAGCGGCAATTCGCGATCAACCGTGTTGAAGGTGAAGCGGACCGAGCGCGGGCCGGTCTGTTCCGATTTGGCGATTTTCGACCAGGCCGCGGCATAGCGCGGGTTGCCCTGCGTGCCCAATGTCTCGAAAGACCAGATCACATCTTCCACCGTAACGGGGCTGCCATCCGAGAATCGGGCGCCCTCGCGCAGGGTGAACTCGACCCAGGTGCGGTCAGGATCGGTCTCTATCGATTCGGCCAGAAGCCCATAGAGCGAGAAGGGCTCGTCATAGGAACGGCCCATCAGCGTCTCGACTGTAAGGGTGGACACGCCGGTTGCCGGATTGCCCTTGATGATGAAGGGATTGAGCGAATCAAAGCCGCCAGACTCGCCGAAGACGATGCGCCCGCCCTTTGGAGCATCGGGGTTTGCATAGGGAAGCGACACAAAATCGGGTGGAAGGGCCGGTTCGCCATACATAGCTATGCCATGCATGGGTTCAGCCCGCAGCGGGGCGGCGGCCAGCGCCAGCAGGGCGATGCACCCAAGCCGCATCTGCCGGAAATTAAGTGGTGCCATTTGCGAAACGCCTCCCGCCTGCCTGTTTTGCTTGGGCCGCAGGCTACCCCTCTGGCGCAGATTATTCAAACTTTTAGCTTGGATAGCGGACGGCGAGGGCGTATAAAGAGGGCACTGCTCGATAGGTTTCTTGCCTGTATGAAACCTGCCTCATGACTTAACGCCGGCCTCGTGCCGGCGTTTTTTTATGCCGTTCTCCAGCATCTTGGCTGTTTGATTCGCATTCGCAGCATGGCACCTTTCGCAGGTGCAGCATCAACGGCAAGGGGAAAGCGGGTGCCAAGGCTCAGTCTTGCATTGCAGGGGGGTGGGGCGCATGGCGCCTTTACCTGGGGCGTGCTCGACCGGCTGCTGGAAGAACGGGACATCGAGATTGCGGGCATCTCCGGCACATCGGCGGGGGCGCTGAACGGGGCTGCGCTGAAGGCGGGGTGGCTTGCGGGCGGGGCACGCGGCGCGCGCGAGAACCTTGACTGGCTCTGGGCGCAGGTGGGGGCGGTGGGCGATCTCCGGCTTGCCTCGTGGATGGCGCCCTGGCTGCCGTTTTCGGCGGTGGCGAATGAGGCGGTCGAGGCCGTGTTTCCCTTTTCCCCGCAGGGCATCGCCGCGCAGGTCTTTTCGCCCTACAGCTATGGTCCCCTGTGGAAGAACCCGCTGGAGCGTGTCGTGCGGCGCTTCCAGTACCACCGGGTCTGCGCCGCCGAAGGCCCGGCCCTGTTCGTCAGCGCCACCAATGTGCGCACCGGCAAGGTCCGGGTGTTCTCGGGCGAGGAGATCACGACCGAGGCTATCCTTGCCTCGGCCTGCCTGCCGACGGTTTTCCAGGCGGTGGAAATGGCCGATCCGGCGACGGGGCAGATCGAGGCCTATTGGGACGGCGGCTATTCCGGCAACCCTGCGCTGTTCCCGCTCTATGCGCCCGAACTGCCCGATGACATCGTGATCGTCTCGATCAATCCGCTGCGGCGCGACGAGTTGCCGAGCTCTGCTCTCGATATCCAGAACCGGATCAACGAGATCAGCTTCAACGCCTCGCTTCTGGCGCAGCTTCGGGCGATCAATTTCGTCAAGGAATTGCTGGCTGACGGAAAGGTCGCCAAGGGGGCGATGAAGGACGTCAAGGTGCATCTTATCGCGGATGACGCGCTGATGAATGAACTGTCTGCCTCGACCAAGCTCATGCCCTCGCCCTATCTGCTGTTCCGCCTGAAGGAGGCGGGCCGGGCGGCTGCAACACGCTTCCTGCGCGACCATCGCGCCAGCATCGGGCGTGAAGGCACGGTCGATTTGCCGGGGTTGTTTGGCTAGGGCCTAAGGCGCCTCGGACAGCGCGCGGGCGATGCCGGCGGCGAGGCGCGCGTTGTTCAAGACCAGCGCGATGTTTGCGGCCAGCGATCGGCCATCGGTCAGGGTGAACAGCCGGTCAAGCAGGAAAGGCGTCACCTCCTTGGCCGAGATGCCCTGTGCCTCGGCATCCGCAAGCGCGGCCTCGACCACCGGCAGGATCACCTCACGCGGGATCTCGTCGGCCAGGGGGATCGGGTTCGTCACGAGCTGGCCTCCAGGCAGGCCAAGGCGGGCGCGCATCCGGTGGGCGGCGGCGATTTCGGCGGCGGTGTCCATGCGCAGCGGGGCCTTGAGCCCTGCGTTGCGCGACCAGAAGGCCGGCAGGTCATCCTGGCCCACCGCAATCACCGGAACGCCCAGCGTTTCCAGCACCTCGAAGGTCTTGGGCAGGTCCAGTATGGCCTTGGCACCCGCGGCGACCACGGTCACGGTGGTGGCTGCAAGCTCGTAAAGGTCGGCCGAAATGTCGAAGCTTGCCTCGGCGCCCCGATGGACCCCACCGATGCCGCCGGTGGCAAAGACGCCGATGCCCGCCAGATGCGCGGCGATCATCGTTGCCGCCACGGTGGTTGCGCCTGTGCGCCCGGAAGCAAGGCAGGCCGCAAGATCGGCGCGGCTCAGCTTCATCACGCCCTGCGCCTGGCCCAGGGCCGCCAGTTCGCCCGCCGTCAGGCCCACATGGATGCGCCCGCCCATCACCGCGATGGTGGCCGGCACCGCACCTGCCGCGCGTACCTCGGCCTCGACCCGCTGGGCGGTCTCGACGTTCTGGGGGTAAGGCATCCCATGGGTGATGATGGTGGATTCAAGCGCGACCAGCGGCTTCCCCTCGGCCCGCGCGACGGCAACCTCGGGCGAGAAGGTCAGCGGGGCATCAGGCATCGTGGCATGGGTCATCGGCGGGCTCCTGACTGTCTGGGGCGCAGGCATAGGCGTTTGCGGGGCGGCTGACCAGACGAAACCGGGTCTGCCCCGGCGGGATCACGAGCCGATGTCGCCCGAGACGTAATCGGCTGCTGCCCGCAGCGCCGCCCCCAGCGCCGCGCCCCGGTCGGCGCCGCGCATCTCGGCCACCAGATGCGCCGCCATGAAGGTGTCGCCCGCACCGGTGACCCGTGTCACCAGCACTTCGGGCGGCGTATCGGTGACGATGCCGGCGCCAGCACGCGCATCGGCGCAAGCGCGTCCGCCGTCTGTCACCAGCACACGGGCCGCGCCGCGCGCCAGCAGCCCCGCCGCCGCATCTGGCGCACTGGCAAAGCGGGTCTGGCAAAGCAGCCCCGCTTCCTCGAGATTGACATAGAGCGTCGCGCGCGGATGGCACAGCAGCGGCAAGAGCCGCTCGGCCTTGCCGGGGCTGGCGGGGGCCACGCGCAGATCGGCTGCCGAGAACAGAGGCGAAGCCACGATGTCGGACAGCAGCCCCTCGGTCAGGTTGCCATCCAGCGCGATCGGACCAGTCCAGGGTGCCTCGGCCGACCCCAGCCGCCCGTCGCCCAGGGCCGTCAGAATGCGCTCTCCCGCCGCTTCCAGCGAATGGGCGTCGGCGACGGCGGCCACCAGCCCGTTCGCTCCCTCGACCGCCATGTAGCGGTCGGTCGGCAGGTCGGGCGAGCGGTAAAGGTAATCGGTCACCATGCCCATGCGACGGCAGGCGGCAACAAGCTCTTCCCCTTCGGCATCCTGGCCCACGGCGGACAGAAGGCCGGGCCGCAGACCGAACCGGCGCAGAGTCATGGCGATGTTCATCGCCACCCCACCCGGCAGGCGCGTGATCCGTCCCGGCACGTCGGAGCCAAGCCGCATGGAGGTCGGCGACCGGCCGATGATGTCCCACAGGACCGAGCCGATGCACAGGATGTCTGGCGCAGGTATCATGCGCGGTATGTGGCCGGATCAGGCAAGTCCGGCAAGGTCCTGGCCGGCGCCGCGTGCAGAAATCCGGGCAGTTGTGGCTTCACGCGCGCAAATGTGAACGCGCGGACGGCTCAGGTCCGCAGTCCGGTCTCTTCCAGCAGGCCCTTGCGCTTGGCCTCGTAGTAGTAGCCGCGCGCGTACCAGCCGACCGCCTCATCGGCGTCGCCGTCGGCCACCAGCCAGGCCCCGCGCAGATAACGCACGCCGTACTTGAGGTTGGTATCCGCATCGAGCAGCCCGTCGGCATGCCCGCGATAGCCCATGGTATGGGCGGTGCGCGGGTCGATCTGCATCAGGCCGTAGTAACGGCCGTTGCGGGCGCGGGGATTGTGGTCGCTTTCCCGCAGGATGACGCGCTGCACCAGGTCCACCGGAACACCGTTGGCCTTGGCATGATGCTCGATCTGGCGGCGCATCTCGGGGGTCTCATTGGGATAGAGGTCCATCCGCGTGACCTCTTTCTCGCGCCGCCCGCAAGCGGCGAGGGCGCCCAGCATCAGGACCATGGCAGTACGGCGGTTGGCGATCATGGACGATTCTCCGGTGTCGGGGGTGCTGATAGCCTTCCACCCTTCTTGCGGAAAGCCCTGTTGCAAATCCGCCGTCGCTCTCGCGACCGTACAGGCGGCCCCTTGCCGACACCTGTGCGCCCTTCGACCTTAGGCTTGCTTTGCAAGGCCCCCGCGGGGCGCTACCATCGCCCGAACAAGACCCGTGGAGAGCCGAAGGGGTGAACGCAAGACCCGCCCACAGCCGAACCTTTGAGACGGCGCTGATCGTCGACGATCACCCGCTGTTCTGCGATGCGCTCTCGATGACCCTGCGCGCGATCGGAGGGGTGCAGCGGGTCGAGACGGCTGACCGACTGGACCTTGCCCTCGCCCGGCTGGAGCGTGGCCCCGCGCCCGATCTCGTGATCCTTGACCTGCATCTGCCTGACGTCACGGGGGTCGAGGGCCTGATCCGGATTCGTGCGGCGGCGGGGCGCGCGCCGGTTGTTGTCGTCTCGTCGCTGGCCGACAACCGCGTGATCGGGGCGGCAATGGCTGCGGGGGCGGCGGGCTTTGTCCCGAAGCATGCCCGGCGTGACATCTTCCGTGCGGCCTTCGATGCGCTGCGGGCGGGGGAAATCTGGCTGCCAGAGGGGTTCGAGCCGCCACCGGCAACCGGCGCCCCCGCCAGCCAGCGGGAGGAGGCGATCCAGCGGCTGGGGTTGCTGACGCGCCAGCAGGCGAAGATCCTGTCACTGATCTGCGAGGGACGCCTGAACAAGCAGATCGCCTATGATCTCGATATCGCCGAGACCACGGTGAAGGCCCATGTCACGGCGATCATGCGCAAACTGGGGGTGCAAAGCAGGACACAGGCCGTGCTTCTGGCGCGCGAGGCCCGGTTTTCCAGCCTGATGCCCGAAGGCGGCTGACCATGCGCGCGGCGCTTGTCGCCGTGGAGGGCGGGCCGCATAGTGCCGCCACTGGCCTTGGGGAGAGGGCGATGTTTCAGGGGGATGCGGCGGAACAGGGGCTGGGCACGACCGCGGCCCTGATGCCCATGGCCAGCGTGGCGGCGGACCATGCGCAGCCTGCATCCGCGCTTGTCGCCAGTTTGGGGCCGGGGCCCTTTGCCGCGGTGTTCCTGTTCGTCTCTCCCTTGGCGGATGCCGGGCGGCTGGCCCGGCAGATGCAGGCCGCCTATCCCGAGACGCCCGTGACCGGATGCACCACGGCAGGGGAGTTGTCGCAGGACGGCTACGCCGAAGGGCAGATCGTGGCCGTGGCGTTGCCCGCGCGCCATTTCGCGGCGCTGACGCTGCTGATCCCGGATCTGGCCGATCTGCCACGCGATGACCTGATCGGGCGGGTGATCCGCGGGCGAGAGACGATCGGCGGCGGCCATGCGGGGTGGGAGAACGAGTTTGCCTTCCTGATGGTCGACGGTCTGTCGATCCGCGAGGATGCGCTGACCTCGGCGCTGTCAGCGGGCCTGGGTCCGGTGCCGCTGTTCGGCGGATCGGCCGGCGACGGCACCCGGTTCCGCGAGACGTTCATCCTGCACCGGGGCGAGGTGCTGAGGAACGCGGCGGTGCTGACGCTGGTGCGCACCGCCTGCCGGGCGCGGGTCTTCAGCCTTGACCACCTTCTGCCGACCGAACGGCGCATGGTGGTGACCGAGGCGGATCCGCTGAATCGCATCGTACGCCAGATCAATGCCGAGCCGGCCGCGGTGGAATATGCGCGCCTTCTGGGCAAGGATCCGGCGCAGCTGACCACCTTTACCTTCGCGGCGCATCCGGTCGTGGTGCGGGTGGGTGGCAAACACCACGTCCGCGCCATTCGCGAGGCCCAGCCGAATGGCGATCTGGTGTTTTTCTCGGCCATCGACGAGGGGTTGGTGCTGACCCTGGCGGAACCGCAGGACATGGTGACCCATCTCGAGGCGCGGCTGGCCGCCCTGGCCGAGAACGGCCCGCCGGCGGCGATCCTGGCCTGCGACTGCATCCTGCGCCGGATGGAGGCGACGGAAAAGCAGAAGTCAACGGCCATATCGGCCCTGTTGCGGCGCCACAGGGTCGTGGGCTTTTCGACCTATGGCGAACAGCTGAACGCCATGCATGTGAACCAGACCATGACGGGTGTGGCGATCTATCCCCCGGAGGAGGGGGGATGATCGACACGCTGATCAACCCCGCCGATCCGCCCGAGCGTCAGCGGCAGAAGCTGCTGCAGATCGCGCAGGTCCTGATGCGGCGGGTCGAGCAGATTACCGATGAAAGCGGCGCCGCCTATGCCCAGTTCCAGCGCGCGGCCCTGCTTGAGGATCAGGCGCGCGAGCGGACGCGCGATCTGGAACATGCGCTTGACCTGCTCAACGAGTCGAACGCGCGCCTGGCCGAGGCCAACCGCGCGACCGAGGCCGCGCGCCAGAACCTCGCCAATGCGATCGAGACGGTGCAGGAAGGGTTCGCGCTGTTCGACGCGCAGGACGTGCTGGTGCTGTGCAATTCGCGTTTCGGCATGCACATGGCAGATATCCGTGACCAGCTGAGGCCCGGCCTCAGCTTTGCAACCTATGTCGAACTCGTCAGCCGGTCTCGGTTCCTGGGCCTGCCGGAGGGGGAGCGGCCCGAAGACTGGGCGATCCGACGCAAGCGGCGTCACCAGGACCAGCATGTGATCTTCAACGTCCGGATGCTGCAGGACCATTGGGTGCAGGTGAGCGAGCACCGCACGGCCGATGGTGGCACGGTGATCCTGCAAACCGACGTGACCGAGATCATCCGGCTGGAGCGGCAGGAGCGCGGGCGTCTGCTGGACGATCAGGCGCGGATCATCCGCGCCACGCTGGACCATATCAACCAGGGCATCTGCATCTTCGACAGCGACCGCTGCCTTGTAGGCTGGAACGAACGCCTGGGGACGCTGCTTTCCATCCCGGTTTCCCGGCTGCGGATCGGGGTGGGCTTCGACTATCTGCTGGCCCGCTTCCGCGAGGAGCTGCGCCTTGGTGACGGGCTGAGCGACGCCGTGCTGCGGGACTGGGTCTTTGGCCAGGGCCCCCGGGCGCCGCTGCAGTTCGAACTGCGCCGGGGACGGGGGCCGATCCTGGATGTCTTCGCGCAGGAAATGCCCGACCGGGGCTTCGTGATGAGCTTTACCGACGTTACGGCCGAGCGCGAGGCGATTGCCGCCCTGTCGCGGGCCAACGAGACGCTTGAGGCGCGGGTGATGGAGCGCACGCTCGAGCTTGAGGATGCGCTGGCGGATGCCGAGCGTGCGAATGCCGCGCGGTCGCGGTTCGTGGCGGCGGCCAGCCATGATCTTCTGCAGCCGCTGTCTGCGGCGAAGCTTTTCATCTCGGCGATCGGGGGCGAGGGGGTCGACGAGCGCAGCGCCGAGGCGCTGGAAAAGGCACAGAACGCGCTTGCCTCGGTCGAGGATATCCTGGGCGCGTTGCTGGATATCTCGAAACTTGAAAGCGGCCGAGCCGCCGTGACGGTCGGGCCGATGCGTCTGGACCGGATGCTGGCGCAGTTGCGTGACGAGTTCGCGCCCCTGGCGGCGGCAAAGGGGCTGCGGTTGCGGGTGATGCCCACCACAGCCATCATCGCGTCTGACCCTGCCTATCTGCGACGCATCCTGCAGAACCTCATTGGCAACGCGATCCGCTATACCGGCCAGGGCACGGTGCTGGTTGGCGCGCGGCGGCGAGGGGCGATGGTGCGGCTGGAAGTCTGGGACACCGGCCCCGGCATCCCGGAAGAGGATCAGGACACCATCTTCAAGGAGTTTCACCGCCTGGACGCACCCGCCTCTGCCTCCGAGGGGATGGGGCTCGGGCTGGCCATCGTGGAACGCGCCTGCGCGCTTCTGGGCCATCCGCTGGGGCTGCAGTCGGTGGTGGGGCGCGGCACTGTGTTCATGGTGCAGGTGCCACTGGCCGAAGGGGCGCTGTCCCTTGACCCGGTCGAGGCGCGGCCCCCCGCGCGCCACCCGGCCCCCGAACGCATCGCGCTCCTGGTCGAGAACGATGCCGACCTCAGGCGCGCGATGGTTCTTCTGCTGGAGAAATGGGGCATTTCGGCCCTGGACGCCGCCGATGGCGAAGAGGCCCTGGCGTTGATCGACGAGATCGGCATCCTGCCGGATTTCCTGCTGGTTGATCATCAACTCGGCGAACCGGCGGTGCGGGGGCAGGGCGCACGCATGACGGGGCTGGAATTCATCCGCCGGATGCGGGCCAGCCATGGCGCTGTGCCGGCGCGGCTGATCACCGCAAACCGCACCACCGAGGTGCGGTCCGAGGCGGCCGCCATGGGGGTCGAGGTGATGGTGAAGCCCATCGACGCCCGCGCGCTTGAGGCCTTTCTGAACAATCCGCCACCGCCGCGCTGACCCCTTGGCGGCGGACCGCCGCCTACGATCAAGGTCGCATAGAACGACCCCGACACGCCGCCTATGGTTGGAACGAAGGGCAGGGAGGGCCAGGATGCAGCTTACCGACCAGCGAGAGATCAAGGCCGACCCGGCAACGGTCTGGGCCGCAATCCTGAACCCGGATGTGCTGATGGCCTGCGTGCCGGGCTGTCAGAGCATGACAGGCACCCCCGAGACAGGGTTCGAGGCCGTTGTGAAGCAGAAGGTCGGCCCCGTGTCGGCGACCTTTACCGGTGTTGTGTCCCTGTCCGACATGGTGGAGCCGCAAAGCCTGACCATCACGGGCGAGGGCAAGGGCGGGGCCGCCGGCTTTGCCAAGGGCGGCGCCAAAGTCACCCTTACGCCGACCGATGCCGGAACGCTCTTGTCCTATGAGGTCGAGGCGAATGTGGGCGGCAAGCTGGCCCAGCTCGGCTCGCGCCTGATCGATGGCTTCGCCAAGAAGATGGCAGATGAGTTCTTTGCCCGTTTCCAGCAGGCCGTGGAGGGGCCTGCGGAGCCCGAGGCCGCCGACGCGGTCGCCGAGGGGCAGGATGGACCCGAAGCGAAGAAGGGCTGGCTCAAGCGACTGATCAGCTGACCCCGAGCCGCCTCGGGGCGGCGCGCAGGATTTACCGGCGCCCGCAGGGCACCGACCCAGGCAAGACACCAAGGGAGGAACGCGGAATGAAGGTCTCGATGACCGTGAACGGCAAGCCCATGACGGGCGAGGCAGAGGGGCGGACACTGCTGTCGTCCTTCCTGCGCGAGGAACTGGGTCTGACCGGCACCCATGTCGGCTGCGACACGTCGCAATGCGGGGCCTGTGTGGTGCATGTGGATGGCGTGGCGGTGAAAAGCTGCACCATGCTTGCCGCCGACGCCGCCGGGGCCGAGGTGCGCACGATCGAAGGCATGGCCAATGGCGACGGCTCGCTCGGCGTGATCCAGCAGGCGTTTCAGGACCATCACGGGTTGCAATGCGGCTTCTGCACCCCCGGCATGGTCATGAGCGCGGCGGCCCTTCTTGCCGAGAACCCCAAGCCGACCGAGGCCGAAATCCGCCACTATCTGGAAGGCAACATCTGCCGCTGCACCGGGTACCACAACATCGTCAATGCGGTGTTGGCGGCCAGCGGCCAGCCGGTGCGCGCGCACGCTGCGGAATAAACTGAATTTCCAGGGCTTTACGGTGCGTTCTTGACGCATCGCACAAGGGAGGACACCATGCCGAAAGACGATGGCATCGGCGCCAGCACCAAGCGGCGCGAGGATATCCGGTTCCTGACCGGAAAGGGACGCTACACCGCCGACATCAACCTGCGCGGACAGGCCCATGCGGTGTTCCTGCGCTCGGACGTCGCCCATGGGCGGATCGACAAGATCGACACCCGGGATGCACTTGCGATGCCGGGGGTGCTCGCCATCATGACGGGCGAGGACTTCGCGGCCATGGGGGGTAACCCCGCCGGCTGGCTGATCCCAAACCGCGACGGCACCAACATGAAGGAACCCAAGCGCCCCGTGCTGGCGCATGGCAAGGTGCGCCATGTGGGCGATGCCTATGCCATCGTGGTGGCCGAGACGCTGGAGCAGGCACAGGATGCGGCGGATGCGGTGGTGGCTGACATCACCGAACTGCCCGCCATCGTCGACATGGCCGCCGCCATCGCCGACAGTTCGAACCGGGTGCATGACGAGATCGCCGACAACCTGTGCTTCGACTGGGGATGGATCGAGGCGAACCGCGCGGCGGTCGATGAGGCGATCAAGGCCGCGCCGCATGTCACTACGCTCGAGCTGGTGAACAACCGCCTCGTTCCGAACGCGATGGAGCCGCGGGCCTCGATCGGCGACTACGATCCGGGGACGGGGGACTACAAGCTCTACACCACTAGCCAGAACCCGCACCTGCACCGGCTTCTGATCGCGGCTTTCGTGATGGGAATGCCCGAGAACAAACTGACCGTCATTGCGCCGGACGTGGGCGGCGGGTTCGGATCGAAGATCTATCACTATGGCGAGGAGGCCGCGGTTCTGGCCGCCGCCAAGGCGTTGAACCGCCCTGTGAAATGGGTGGCGACGCGCAGCGAGAGCTTCCTGTCCGACGCCCATGGCCGCGATCATGTGACCAAGATCGAGCTTGCGACCGATCTTGAGGGCAATTTCCTCGCGCTGCGGACCGAGACGCTGGCTAATGTGGGGGCGTATCTGTCGAACTTCTCGACCGCGACACCCACCTTCCTGCATGGCACGCTGATGGCCGGGCCCTACAAGACGCCGCATGTCTATGTGAACGTGAAGGCCGTGTTCACCAACACGGCGCCCGTGGATGCCTATCGCGGCGCGGGCCGCCCCGAGGCGACTTTCTCGATCGAGCGGGTGGTGGACAAGATGTGCCGCGAATTGAACCTCGACCCGGTCGAGGTGCGGCGCAAGAACTTCATCCAGCCTGACCAGTTCCCCTACACCACGCCCGTCGGGCTGGTCTATGACACCGGCAACTATGGCGCGACGCTGGACAAGCTGTTGGAGCTTGGCGATTTCGCCGGGTTCGAGGCACGGCGTGCCGAAAGCGCCAAGCGGGGCAAGCTGCGCGGGCTTGGCCTGTCGACCTGGATCGAGGCCTGCGGCATCGCACCCTCGCATCTGGTGGGCGTGCTTGGCTCTCGCGTTGGGCTCTACGATGCAGCGACGGTGCGGGTGAACGCGACCGGCAACATCAGCGTGATGACCGGCGCCCACAGCCACGGGCAGGGGCATGAGACGGTCTTTGCCCAGATCGTGGCCGATAAGCTGGGCATCCCGGCCAGCTCGGTCGAGATCGTGCATGGCGACACCTCGAAGATCCCCTTCGGCATGGGCAGCTACGGCTCGCGCAGCCTGGCGGTGGGCGGCTCGGCCATGGTGCGGGCCGTCGACAAGATCATCGCCAAGGGCAAGAAGATCGCGGCGCACATGCTCGAGGCGGCGGAGGGCGACATCGAGTTCGTCGACGGCAAGTTCAGCGTCGCCGGCACCGACAAGGCCAAGACCTTTGGCGAGATCGCCTTCTCGGCCTATGTGCCGCACAACTACCCGCTCGAGACGCTTGAGCCGGGGCTGGAGGAGACGGCCTTCTACGATCCGGCCAACTTCACCTATCCCGCGGGCGCCTATGCCTGCGAGGTGGAGGTCGACCCGGACACCGGCAAGGTCGACATCCTGTCCTTCACCTGCGCTGACGATTTCGGGAACGTGATGAACCCGATGATCGTGGCGGGGCAGGTCCACGGCGGGGTGGCGCAGGGCATCGGCCAGGCTCTGCTGGAAAACACGAGCTATGATGAGAATGGCCAGCTGCTGACCGGATCCTACATGGATTACGCGATGCCGCGCGCCGATGATCTGCCGTTCTACACGGTGGATCACAGCTGCAACACGCCCTGCACGCACAACCCGCTGGGCGTGAAGGGATGCGGCGAGGCCGGGGCCATCGGCTCGCCCCCGGCAGTGGTCAATGCGGTGATCGACGCATTGCAACGCGGCGGCCACACCCATGTGAAACACATCGATATGCCCGTGTCGCCGTCGCGCGTCTGGGCGGCGATCCAGGGCTGAGGGGGGACGGACCATGCACAACTTCGACTTTCAGAAACCGTCCACCATCGCCGAGGCCACCAACGCCATGGCCGCAGAAGGGGCGCAGGCGCTGTCGGGTGGGCAGACGCTGCTGCCCACGATGAAGCAGCGTCTTGCGGCGCCCGCCGTTCTGGTCAGCCTGACCGGCATCCCCGAGATGAAGGGGGTCTGCAAGACCGACGATGGCGGCCTGGCCGTCGGGGCGGCCACGCCCCATGCGGTTGTGGCGCGCGAGGCAGCCATGCACTACCCGGCGCTGGCCGCGCTCGCGGGCGGCATTGGCGATCCGGCGGTGCGCAACCGCGGGACCATCGGGGGCAGCCTGGCCAACAACGACCCTTCGGCCTGCTATCCTTCGGCAGTCCTTGGGTCGGGGGCGACCATTGTCACGAACACGCGGCGCATCGCGGCGGATGACTACTTTCAGGGCATGTTCACCACCGCGCTGAATGAGGGTGAGTTCATCACCAGCGTTGTTTTCCCGATCCCGCAGAAGGCGGCCTATGTGAAGTTCAACCAGCCCGCTTCGCGCTTTGCGCTGACCGGGGTTTTCGTGGCCAAGTTTCCGGGCGGGGTGCGGGTGGCGGTGACGGGCGCCTCGGCCGATGGTGTCTTCCGTTGGACAGAGGCCGAAAAGGCCCTGTCGGCGTCCTTCGCACCCGAGGCGGTGAAGGGGCTGTCTGTGCCGGAAGACGGGATGATCGCTGACCTGCACGGAACGGCCGCCTACCGCGCGAACCTGGTCAGGGTGCTGACAGGCAGGGCAGTGGCTGCCGCCCGCTAGGCCGGGTCAATCAATGCGAAGGGCGGCTCCGACGGGGCCGCCCTTCCTGCATTTGCCGTCGTGCCTCAGCGGATGTGCGACAGATGCACGGCGCAGCCGGTCAGGGGGGCGAAGTCGTCATCCAGCACCCAGACCGCGAAATTGTCCATGAACTCGGCAAAGCGGCCCTTGTCGCGAAAGGCTCCCGCGAAATCGAGCGGCCCGTAGTGGCGTGCAAAGGCCCGGGCCAGACCACCCACCAGGAAAATGCCACCGAAGGGCAGGTGGATCAGCGCGAGGTTCCCCGTTTCCGCCCCCAAGAGCCGGGTGAAGAGCGCCGCCGTCTGTTGCGCAATCGGGTCGGTGCCTGTGTCGATGGCCGCCATGATTTCGGTCGAGGACCACTCTTGCGGGTTGCCGGCCTCGGTTGTCACGAAGGCATGCAACCGCTCGATCCCGCGGCCTGACAGGCAATCCTCGACCCCGGGGAATCCATGTGCCTGCTCCACAAACTTTGCCAGGCGCAGATCGGCCTCGGTGCGGATGGGCATGTTGATATGGCCGCATTCGGACGGCGGCACCACGCGACCGGCCTCGGTGACATGCACCGGTGCGGCGTTGAAACCAGTGCCCACGTTCACCACCAGCATGGTGCCCCGCGGCTCGACCGGTCCGGCCAGAACCGGAATCAGCCGGTCGGCAGCAATATGGCCCAGCGCATGGCCCGGGGCCTGCAGGTCGTTCAGGATGGCAACGCGGCTTGCCCCCGTGGCGCGGCGCAGAAGGTCGCCGTCGATCGTCCAGTCGCGGTTGGTCAGGGTGGCAACACCATCCTTCACGGGCCCCGCGGCGGCCACGCAGGCCGCGTCCACGCCCGAGACCCCGGCATCGGCCAGATACTGGCGCAGGATCGGCTCCAGACCCGGATACCCTTCATTGCGAAACCGCCGCACGCTGTCTTCGCGCAGGCGCGTGCCATCGGCGAGCGCAACGCGGGTGTTGGTTCCGCCGATGTCGGAAACCAGGCAAAGGGGGGTGTCGGTCATCGGCTGCACTCCAGGATCGGCCGGGGCCTTGGTCATTCGTCGCGCCGGATGGCGCGGGCAAGCGCGTGATAGGACGCCTTTGGTATGCGCTGCAAGGTTTCGAAATCGACATGCACGATGCCAAAGCGCTTTTCATAGCCAAGCGCCCATTCGTAATTGTCCAGCAGCGACCAGTAGAAGAAACCCTTCACATTCGCGCCGTCTGCAATGGCCCGCTGGGTGGCGCGCAGATGGGCGAACAGGAAATCCTCGCGCACATGATCGTTCACGCTGCCGTTGATGACCTCATCGGCATTGGCCATGCCGTTTTCCGTCACATAGATCGGCAGATCGCCCACATAGTCGCGCGCCATGCGGGTCAGAAAGCCGTAAAGCCCCTCGGGATAAATCTCCCATCCCATCTGCGTCTTGGGCAGGGGGCCGGCGACGTCACGGGTCGAGGGCCAGGCCGAGGTGGGGTCGAAGGCGTGGATGTGGCGCGTGTAGTAGTTCACCCCCAGCCAGTCCAGAGGCTGGCCGATCCGCAGCATGTCCTCTTCCCAGCCGACCGGCATATGTGGCACAAGGCCCGCCAGAGCTTCGGCGGGGTAGGTTCCACGGGTGATGCCCTCGATGAACCAGCGGTTGAAGATTGCGTCCTGCGTGGCCGAGGCCAGAACATCGGCGGGGCTGTCGCTGGCCGGGGAGCAATGGTCGAAGTTCAGAACGATCCCCAGGTTCGGCTGGCCCATTGCCCGCAGCCGTTCCATCGCGGCGCCATGGGCCAAAAGCACATGATGCATCGCCCGCGCCGCCGCGCGGATGTCGCGCTTGCCCGGCGCATGGGCGCCGATGAAATGCGACAGCCAGGCCACGCACCAGGGTTCGTTGATCGTGGCGATGGCCGCCACACGGTCGCCGATGCGACGGGTGATGACCTCGGCGAAATCGGCGAACCAATGGGCGACATCGCGGTTCGTCCAGCCGCCCAGATCGGCCAGGGCCGAGGGCATTTCCCAGTGATAGAGCGTCTGGAACGGCTTCAGCCCGCGCTCGAGCATGCCATCGACCAGCCGGTCGTAGTAATCCAGCCCTTCGGGGTTCACCGCCCCGCGCCCCTCGGGCATCACCCGCGCCCAGGAGGTGGAAAAGCGGTAGCCGTCGAAATGACCGGCCTGCAGCAGGTCAAGGTCCTCTTCCCAGCGGTGGTAATGGTCGCAGGCGACCGACCCGTCTTCGGCCCTCACCACGTTGCCGGGGGTGGCCGCAAAGCTGTCCCAATGGCAGGGGCCGCAGCCGCCAAAGCCGCTGCCCTCGATCTGGTAGGCGGCGGTCGCGGCCCCGAACAGGAAGCCGTCGGGGAAGTCAGTTCGGGTCAGGGCCATGTCTTTTCGTCCGTCAGGGGGCAAGAACGGCCGGCGCAGGACCGGTCGACTGGCCGATGATCAGTTCCGCCTCTAGCAGTCGCTGCTGCGGGGCGGTTTCGGGATGGGCGATTATGTCGAGCAACATCTCGGCGGCCTGCCGGCCCGCCTCGCGCACCGAAGAGCGTGTCGCGGTGAAGATCGGCACGTCATCGCCGTTGCGCATGTAGCTGAGTTCATCGTCATGGATGATCACCGACACATCGCGCCCCATGCGCAGGCCGGCCTCGTCGATTGCGCGCCGGATGCCCATGCCCGAGATCATGGAGGAAGCGAGCAGCGCCGTCGGCGGGTGCGGCAAGGCAAGCATCCGCGCGGCGGCATGGTGGCCGTTGAGTTCGGTCATCTCGTCGGAGAACATCAAGGCGGGATCGGGGGCGATGCCGCGCGCGGTCAGGGCATCGACATAGCCCGTGCGGCGGCGGATCGCGAAATCCATGTCCTCCAGCCCGTTCACCAGCCCGATCCGGCGGTGCCCGAGGTCCAGCAGGAACTCGGTCGCGCGCTGAAAGGCACGGCGGTTGTTCACGTCAAGCCAGGAATAGGGCAGGGCGGTGCCGGTCGCCCGCCCGTGCACCACAAAGGGAAAGCCGATCTCGGCCAACAGCGGCAGGCGCGGGTCGTTCAGATGGGGGGCATGGACGATGATGCCATCCACGCTGCCCTTGGCGTGCAGGTCGCGGTAGATGCGTTCCTCCAGCCCGTCGGGGGCGATGGACAACACCATGTCATAGCCATTGCGCGAATAGACCTCACCGGCGCCGGCGATGAAATCGGCGAAGACCGGGTTTACCATCTCGTGCTTGGAGGCAGTGGGGATCACATGGCCAATCGCCATCGCGCGGCCTGTCGCCAGCCGGATCGCCCGCGTGTTCGGGCGGTAGTTGTGTCGCCTTGCCGCCGCGACGACCCGCTCTCGCGTGGATTCGTTTACCTCCGGATAGCCGTTCAGCGCACGGCTGACGGTTGTCGGCGAAAGACCGAGCTTCTGGGCCAGTTCCTTGAGGTTCATCAGGGCGTGGGTGTCGCGTTCGGGTTGTCAAACCGGTTTCAATCCGGCCAGACTGTAGCGAGCGGGCTGTGCCGCGTCAAAGCCGTTTTGAGCGCGGCCTGCACGGGTTTTGGGCAGTTTCTGCACGTGCAAACAAGGCAATCGAGCGGCCTGGCGTCTCGGCGTGATTGACTTGACTGGCATCCTGCGCAACTGTGCGCCATCCAAAGCGGTTTGAATTGATTCTTCCGCTAGGGTGGTTGACGCGCAGGGGAGCTGCGCGATTTTGGGAGGTCAATCATGACTAGGACACTGTTTGCAGGTGCGGCCGCACTTGCGATCCTCGCGGGCATGGGCCAGGCGCAGGATCTGAAATTCCCCGTCGGTGAAGGGGCGTTCAACTGGCAAAGCTACAACGATTTTGCCGCATCGCATGACCTGAAGGGCCAGACCCTGACGATCTTCGGGCCGTGGCGCGGTGAAGACCAGGTGCTGGTCGAATCCATGCTGGCCTATTTCTCGGCCGCCACCGGCGCGACCGTGAACTACTCGTCGTCCGAGAACTACGAGCAGCAGATCGTGATCGACACCCAGGCCGGCAGCCCGCCCGACATCGCGATCCTGCCGCAGCCCGGCCTGATCGCCGACCTGGCGTCCAAAGGCCTGATCACGCCGCTGGGCGCCGAGACGGAGGCCTGGCTGAAGGAAAACTATGCCGCCGGCGACAGCTGGGTGGGCCTGGGCACCTACAAGGGCGCTGATGGCAACCCGACGCTCTTTGCCTTCCCCTACAAGATCGACGTGAAATCGCTGGTCTGGTATGTGCCCGAGAACTTCGAGGATGCCGGCTACGAAGTGCCGCAGACGATGGAAGAGCTCAAGGCCCTGACCGAACAGATCGTGGCCGACGGCGGCACCCCATGGTGCATCGGCCTGGGGTCGGGCGGCGCGACCGGCTGGCCGGCGACCGACTGGGTCGAGGACATGATGCTGCGCACGCAGACGCCCGAGACCTACGACAAGTGGACCACGCATGAGATCCCGTTCAACGACCCGGCGGTCGTGGGCGCGATCGACGAATTCGGTTGGTTCGCCAAGAACGATGCCTTTGTGGCCGGCGGTTCCAAGGCGGTCGCCTCGACCGACTTCCGCGACAGCCCCAAGGGCCTGTTCTCGTCGCCGCCCCAGTGCTTCATGCACAAGCAGGCGTCGTTCATCCCGTCGTTCTTCCCGGAAGGCACCGAAGTGGGCGTCGACGCCGACTTCTTCTACTTCCCGGCCTACGAGAGCAAGGATCTGGGCAAACCGGTCCTGGGTGCCGGCACGCTTGCCTTCATCACCAAGGACACGCCCGCCTCGCGCGCCTTCATCGAATGGCTGCAGACCCCGATCGCCCATGAAGTCTGGATGGCGCAATCCGGCTTCCTGACGCCGCTCAAGACGGCCAATGCCGATCTCTATGGCAGCCCGGTCCTGAAAAAGCAGGGCGATATCCTGCTTAACTCGACGACCTTCCGCTTTGACGGGTCGGATCTGATGCCGGGCGCCGTTGGCGCGGGCACCTTCTGGACCGGCATGGTCGATTTCGTGGGCGGCAAGTCGGCCCAGGAAGTGGCCGACACGGTGGAATCCAGCTGGCCCAAGTAAGGCTGACTGCAATTTGGCGGGCCCGGTGCTACACCGGGCCCGTCGCATAAACGGCCACTGGGGAGGGGCAGATGAATCCGGCACTTCAGGCACTGATCACGATTGCCATCGGCGTCGGCGGTTGCGTGCTGTATTTCTGGCTGTCGAACATCGTGCTCGACAAGGTGCTGTTTCCAGCGCGCGGCCCCCAGGCAGGTCGCAACATCAATCGCGCGAACCTGATCCGCCCCTGGCTGTTCCTTTTGCCTGCGCTGGTCGCGTTGGGTCTCTACCTGGCCTATCCGGTCTTTGCGACGCTCTGGCTCTCGTTGCACCGCGAGGTGGGCACAACGCGCGAATTCGTGGGATTTGCGAACTATTCCCAGATGATGGGAGAGGGCAAGTTCTGGGAATCCATTCGCAACAACATGCTCTGGCTGGTCGTGGTGCCGGCCGCCGCCACCGCCTTCGGGCTTCTCGCCGCGCAGCTGACCGACCGGCTGCGCTGGGGCAACTTTGCCAAGTCGATGATCTTCATGCCGATGGCGATCAGCTTTGTCGGCGCCTCGGTCATCTGGAAACTGATCTATGACGCGCGCCCCGCCGGGCAGGACCAGATCGGCATCCTGAACGCGATCTACATCGCTCTCGGCGGCTCGGAGCCGCAGCAATGGTTGCAGATCCCGTTCTGGAACAACTTCTTCCTGATGGCGGTTCTGGTCTGGATCCAGGCTGGTTTCGCAATGGTGATCCTGTCGGCCGCGCTGCGCGCCATCCCCGAGGAAACCATCGAAGCCGCGATCCTCGACGGGGCCGGGCCGTTCCAGATCTTCTTCAAGATCAAGGTACCGCAGATCATGTCGACCATCGTGGTCGTCTGGACCACCATCACCATCACAGTGCTCAAGGTCTTCGACATCGTGCTGGCGATGACAAACGGCCAATGGGAAACCCAGGTTCTGGCCAACTACATGTATGACAAGTTCTTCCGCGCCTTCGACGTGGGCGTGGGTTCGGCGGCGGCCATGGTGATCATGTTGCTGGTGTCGCCGATCCTGGTCTGGAACGTCTACAATGCCCGCAAGGAGATGCGCTGATGGACAATATCGCGGGCAAGAAATCGGGCCTGAGCTGGGCCGTTCAGCTTTCCACATTGGCGCTCGTCGTGCTGTGGGTGCTGCCGACCTTCGGGCTGTTCGTGTCGTCCTTCCGCACGGGGGATCAGATCTCGTCCACCGGCTGGTGGCGGGCGCTCACGACACAGGAACAGCAGATGTCGCCCATCCGCATCGCGGGCGAAGAGGTCGAGCGGGACGGCGCCTTCGTGATCGACGGCAATCTCTTCTCCTCGGGCGGGGCCGAGATCAGCGCCTGGGGCACCAGCTCGCGCGAGCCGACAGCCTATGAGCCGGGCACGACCGCGACGCTGGAGGATGGCATGACACTTGTCGTCCAGCCTGATGGCCGCTTCGTGCTCACCTCGCCGGTGACGACCGAAGGGATGCGCCTGCCGCGCGTCTTTGCCACCGCCTCGACCCCGCCGGAATTCACGCTGCAGAACTACGGCAACGTGCTGTTCAACCCGCTGGCCGGGCAGAGCATCGGCCAGGCCTTTCTCAACACGCTGACCGTCGCAATCCCTTCGACCATCATCCCGATCCTGATCGCCGCCTTCGCGGCATATGCGCTGGCCTGGATGGAGTTTCCGGGCCGGGCGCTGCTGGTCGCCGGGGTGGTGGGCCTTCTGGTCGTGCCTCTGCAACTGGCGCTGATCCCGCTGTTGCAGCTGCACAATGCCATCGGCATCGGGAAAAGCTATCTGGGCATCTGGCTGGCCCATACCGGCTTTGGCATGCCGCTGGCCATTTACCTCTTGCGCAACTACATGGTCGGCCTGCCGCGCGACATCATCGAGAATGCCCGGGTCGATGGCGCAACCGAGTTCCAGATCTTCATCAAGATCATCCTTCCGCTGTCCTTCCCGGCGCTGGCCTCCTTTGCGATCTTCCAGTTCCTCTGGACTTGGAACGACCTGCTGGTGGCGCTGGTCTTCCTTGGGACATCGAACGAACAGCAGGTGCTGACGGCTAACCTCGTGAACCTCCTCGGCAGTCGCGGCGGAGACTGGGAGATCCTCGCGACCTCGGCCTTCGTCTCGATTGCCGTGCCGCTGGTGGTGTTCTTTGCGCTGCAGCGGTTCCTGGTGCGCGGCCTGCTGGCCGGCTCTGTCAAGTGAACGGAAAGGCTGGAATGAAACTCGACCGTGATTGGTGGCGGGGCGCGGTGATCTATCAGATCTACCCGCGCAGCTATCAGGACAGCAATGGCGACGGTATCGGCGATCTGGGCGGGATCGTCGACCGCCTGCCGCATATCGCGGCGCTTGGCGCCGATGCGATCTGGATCAGCCCCTTCTTCACCAGCCCGATGAAGGACTTCGGCTATGACGTGAGCGACTATTGCGATGTCGATCCGATGTTTGGCACGCTGGCCGATTTCGACCGTGTGGTGGCGCGGGCGCATGAACTGGGCTTGCGGGTGATGATCGACCTTGTGCTGTCGCATACCTCGGATGCGCATCCCTGGTTCAAGGAAAGCCGGCAGAACCGCACCAACCCAAAGGCAGACTGGTATGTCTGGGCCGACCCAAAGCCGGATGGCACGCCGCCCAACAACTGGCTGTCGATCTTTGGCGGTTCGGCCTGGCAATGGGATGCCCGGCGCGAACAGTACTACCTGCACAACTTCCTGACCTCGCAGCCCGACCTGAACTTCCACGAGCCCGCCGTGCAGGAGGCACTTCTGGATGTGGAGCGCTTCTGGCTGAAGCGCGGGGTCGATGGCTTCCGGCTGGACACGATCAACTTCTACTTCGCGGACAAGTATCTGCGCGACAACCCGCCGCTGCCCAAGGAGCTGCGCAACGACACCACCGCGCCAGCGGTGAACCCCTACAACCATCAGCTGCACCTGTTCGACAAGAGCCAACCGGAAAACCTGGAATTCCTGCGCCGCTTCCGGGCCGAGCTCGAACCCTATGGCGCCGCAGCGGTGGGCGAGGTGGGGGATTCCCAGCGCGGGCTCGAGATCATGGCCGAATACACCTCGGGCGGCGACAAGGTGCAGATGTGCTATCCGTTCGAGCTTCTGCAGCCCAGCCGGGTCACGGCCGAGGGGCTCGCCGAGACATTCGCGCGCCTGGCCAGGGCCGCGCCTGATGCCTGGCCCTGCTGGGCCTATTCGAACCATGACGTGGTGCGCTGGCCGACGCGCTGGGGCCTGTCGGACCCTGCGGTGCGGGCCTATCTGATGCTGCTGTTGTGCCTGCGCGGTTCTGTCTGCCTCTATCAGGGCGAGGAACTGGGCCTCGCCGAGGCTGATGTCGCCTTTGAGGATCTGCAAGACCCCTACGGGATCGAGTTCTGGCCCGAGTTCAAGGGCCGCGACGGTTGCCGCACGCCCATGGTATGGGAGGCCGACAATCGCCTTGGCGGCTTTTCAACGGCGGCGAAGGCCTGGTTGCCGGTCCCGGCGGATCACCTTGGCCGGGCGGTCAACCGCCAGGCCGGAGATCCCGCCTCGATGCTCGAGCAATACCGACGCTGCCTGGCCTTCCGCCAGGATCACCCGGTTCTGCGCGAAGGGGCGATGACACCGGTGGTGGCCAATGGCAATCTGGTAAGCTTCTCGCGGGGCGAAGGCACCGAGACCATCTTCTGCGCCTTCAATCTGGGTGGTACGGACGGGGACATGGCCCTGCCGCCCGGGAATTGGCAGGCGATCGGGGCAGAGGTCGGCACCACGCCGATCACGGGAACAACGATCCGGCTCGGGCCCTGGGGCTATGCCCTGGCCAAACGAGCCTGACGAGACAAGGGGAGAGGGAACGCGATGGCAAATCTCGTGCTGAAGGATGTCGCCAAGGCCTATGGCGAGGTCAAGGTCCTGCGGGACATCAACCTGGACATCAAGACAGGCGAGCTGGTCGTGTTCGTCGGCCCTTCGGGCTGTGGCAAGTCCACGCTGCTGCGCATGATCGCGGGGCTTGAGCGAATTTCAGGCGGCGATTTCACCATCGACGGGGTGCGGATGAACGACGTGCCGCCTGCGCAGCGCGGCATCGCGATGGTGTTCCAGTCCTATGCGCTCTACCCGCATATGACCGTGCGCGAGAACATGGCCTTCGCCCTGAAGATCGCGAAGAAAACCGCCTCCGAGATCACTGCGGCGGTCGACAAGGCGGCGAAGATTCTCCAGCTCACCCCCTATCTCGACCGCCTGCCCAAGGCGCTGTCGGGGGGCCAGCGCCAGCGCGTGGCCATTGGCCGCGCCATCGTGCGCGACCCCAAGGTCTATCTCTTCGACGAACCCCTGTCGAACCTTGACGCTGCATTGCGCGTCGCCACCCGGATCGAGATCGCCCAGCTGAAAGAGGCCATGCCGGACTCGACCATGGTCTATGTGACCCATGACCAGGTCGAGGCGATGACGCTGGCGAGCCGCATTGTCGTGCTCGCGGGCGGCGGGATCAGCCAGGTGGGCACGCCGCTCGAACTGTACGAGCGCCCCGAGAACGAATTCGTCGCGCAGTTCATCGGCAGCCCCTCGATGAACCTGATGCCTGGCACAGTGGTCGAGACCGGGGCCGAGACGGTCGTCAGGCTTGATGCCGGCGGCGTCGCGCGTGCGGCGATCCCCACGCAGGTGTCCGACAAGGGCATGAAGGTGAAACTCGGCGTTCGCCCCGAGGATCTGCTGGCCACCGACGGCGAGGCGCTGTTCACAGGCGAGGTCGATATCACCGAGGCGCTTGGCGAGGTGACGCTGCTTTACTTCAAGCGACAGGGCGATGCCGCGCAGGTCGTGGCCAAGCTGCCGGGCATCCACCCGAACCTGCGCCATTCCAAGGTCAGCCTGGCTGCCGACCCGAAGAAGATCCATCTGTTCTTCAACGGCAAGTCGCTGCTCTACCGCTGAGCGGCCCGATTGCAGCCCGGTCCCGCCCCGTGCCATGCTGGTCCCCAGAGTCGGGATCGGAGGCAGGCGTGGTCGAGGTGACGGAGGCGATGGTCGAGGCCTATCAGCGCGATGGTGTCGTGCTGATCAAGGGTCTTTGGGCGGAATGGGTCGATGTGATCCGTTCTGGGATTGACCGCAACATGGCCGAACCCGGCCCCTATGCCGCCGAAAACCTCAAGCCGGGCGAGCCGGGCCGCTTCTTCGACGATTACTGCAACTGGGAGCGCATCCCGGAATTCGCCCGCGTGATCCGCGAAAGCGAGGTCGCGCGCGTCGCAGCCGCCCTGATGCGCTCTACCCGCGTGCAGATGTTCCACGACCACGTGCTCGTCAAGGAACCCGGCACGTCGAAGCCCACGCCATGGCATCAGGACGGGCCTTATTACTTTGTCGATGGCCAGCAGACCGTCAGCTTCTGGTCGCCCGTCGATCCCGTGCGCGAAGCATCGCTGCGCTGCGTTGCAGGGTCGCATCGCTGGCCGAAAGAGGTGCTGCCCAAGCGCTGGCTCTCGGATACCTCCTTCTATCCCGACCCCGAGAAATACATGCCCGTCCCGGACCCGGATGCCGAGGGAATGACCGTTTTGGAATGGGAGATGGAGCCGGGCGATGCCGTGGCCTTCAACTACCGCACCCTCCACGGCGCCCGCGGGAATGAGGCCGCCACGCGCCGCCGCGCCTTCTCGCTGCGGCTGTTGGGCGATGACGCACGCTATGTCGAACGGCCCGGGCGCACCTCGCCGCCCTATCCGGGGCACGACATGGTGCCGGGCCAGCGCCTGCGGGAAGACTGGTTTCCCTATCTGGTCTGACGCGCCGGCCCGCGGCACCCCGCCTCCTTCCCGCCGCACCCGTCCCTGCGTAAGACAGCACCAGAGAGGTGCCCCATGACCCAGCCGCCGAAGTTCGCCCCGCGTCCCTTGCAGAAACCGGGCTTGTTCCGCCGCACGCCGCCCGCGATCTTCCCGCCGCTGCTGGGCACGCTGGCCCTTGGCCTGGGATGGCGCGAAGGGGCAGGGCTGTTCGGCCTGCCGGGTGGTCTGGCCGAGGCGTTCCTTGGGGCCGCTGTGCTTCTATGGGCCTTCATGCATCTGGCCTATCTCGCAAAGCTTGCCCGTCGGCCGGGCGTGCTGGCAGAGGATCTGGCGATCCTGCCTGGTCGGGCGGGCCTGGGGGCGGCGGTGATGAGCGACTATTCCGCCGCCATGGCCATTGCGCCCTATGCGCCTGACCTGGCCCGCGCGCTGCTGGTTCTGGGGCTGGCACTGCATCTGTTGCTCATGCTCGCCGTGATCCGGGCCCTGCGCGCTGGCCCCGAGGCCGGGCGCGACGTGACCCCTGCCTGGCATCTTGTCTTTGTCGGGCCAATCCTGGGGGCCGTGGCGGCGCTGGTGCTGGGCTGGGACGGCCTCGCGCGGGTGATCTTCGTCCTGACCCTGCCGATGGCGCTCTTCATCTGGGGAACCAGCCTGCGCCAGTTGGTCCGGCGGATCCCGCCCGCGCCGCTGCGCCCGCTCTTGGCCATCCACCTGGCCCCTGCCAGCCTCTTCGGGCTGGTGGCGATCGGGCTTGGCTGGACCGAGATTGCCTTCATCTTTGCTGCACTGGCCAGCGTGATCCTGCTTGCGCTGCTGGTCTCGGGGCGCTGGGTGCTGGAAAGCGGCTTCAGCCCGCTTTGGGGGGCGTTGACTTTTCCGCTGGCTGCCTTTGCGCGGCTGATGCTGTCACTGCCGGGCTGGGCCACCCTGGGCGGTGTGGCGCTTGTCCTGGCGACGCTGGTGATCCTGCCGATCCTCGTGCGGGTCCTGCAGGACTGGGCGCGGGGACGGCTCGCCATCAAGACCAACGCCGCCGAGGCCTAGGCCCGGTGACGGATCCGGGCGCCGTCAGATCTGCGCGACAAAGGCCCGCGCCAGCGCAAGCCCGGCGGCATCGGCGGCCACGCCCCTGGTCGCGGCCAGCCCCGGATGCGCGGCCACCCAGCCGGGCGAAAGCCGTTCTGTCGCGGCGGGAAACTCCTGCGTCCAGTCGGCCACCACGGCGCGGTTCGCCTCGAAATGGAACTGCATGCCATAGCTTGCCCGCCCGATGCGAAAAGCCTGGTGGCGGGCCACGTCGCCCTCGGCCAGATGCAGCGCCCCCGGGGGCAGGGTGAAGGTGTCGCTGTGCCACTGAAAGATCGGAAAGGCCGCCGGCACGGCCGACAGCACCGGATCGTCCTGTGCCTCGGGCCGCAGCCGCACCTCGCACCAGCCGAACTCGGGCGCGGTGCCCAGGTGGTTCTCGGCGCCCCAGCCGCGCGCCATCAGCTGGCTTCCAAGGCAGATGCCCAACACCGCGCGACCCTCCTCGCCGAAACGGCGCATGGTGCGGGCCAGGGCCGCCAGATAGGGGTGCAGCCGGTCGTCCAGCGCCGATTGTTCGCCGCCAAAGACCACCAGCGCGTCATGCTCGGCCGGATCATCGGGCAGGCGCCCATCGGCCCAGGGCCGGAACACCTCGACCCGGGCACCTGCCTCATGCAGGGCGACACCCACCTGGCCATGATGTGTGATCCTGGTGTTTTCGACCACTGCGACGCGCATCTTGCCCTCAACTCTGCCCTTTGTGCGCGCGATCCTCAGCACGGGTTGGCGCCGGGTGCAAGAGAGGCCGTTTTCGGCCTTGCCTTCGGGCGCGGGGCGTGAAACAGGGAACCGCCAAACGAACACTCCCGCCCTGACCGCCAAGGAGGCTTTCATGGAGATTCGCGAGGCTCTGACCTTCGACGATGTGCTGCTGGTTCCGGCTGCGAGCAACGTGCTCCCTTCGGATGCCGAGACATCGACCTTCGTCACCCGGTCGATCCGTCTGAACATTCCGCTGCTCTCCAGCGCCATGGATACGGTGACCGAGGCGCGCATGGCCATCGCCATGGCGCAGGCGGGGGGCATGGGGGTGATCCACCGCAACCTCGACCCCGAAGCCCAGGCCGCCGAGGTCCGCCGCGTGAAGCGGTTCGAAAGCGGCATCGTCTACGCCCCGATCACCCTGACCCCCGACCAGACGCTTGCCGATGCGAAGATCCTGCAGGACCGCTACAACGTCACCGGCTTTCCCGTGGTGGATGAGAAGGGGCGTGTCCTGGGCATCGTGACCAACCGCGACATGCGCTTCGCCAGCGATGACCGCACGCCCGTCCGCGCCATGATGACTGGCGAGAATCTGGCCCTGCTGCGCGAGCCGGTGGACCGGGAAGAGGCCATCAACCTGATGAAGGCCCGACGGATCGAGAAGCTTCTGGTCACAGACGGGCAGGGCAAGCTCACCGGCCTACTGACGCTGAAGGACACCGAAAAGGCGGTGCTGAACCCGCAGGCCTGCAAGGATGAGCTTGGCCGGCTGCGCGTGGCCGCTGCCTCGACCGTGGGGGATGCGGGCTTCGAGCGGTCCAAGGCGCTGATCGAGGCGGGGGTGGACATGGTGGTGATCGACACCGCGCATGGCCATTCGGAAGGCGTGGCCCGCGCGGTCGAGCGGATCAAGGCCCTGTCGAACGCAGTCCAGGTTGTCGCAGGCAACGTGGCCACCGCCGCCGCCACCCGCGCGCTGATCGCGGCGGGGGCCGACGCCGTCAAGGTCGGGATCGGCCCGGGATCGATCTGCACCACGCGCATCGTGGCCGGCGTGGGCGTGCCGCAACTGACCGCGATCATGGATGCGGCGGGCGAGGCGGGCGAGATCCCGGTGATCGCAGATGGTGGCATCAAGTACTCCGGTGACTTCGCCAAGGCCATTGCCGCCGGCGCCTCTTGCGCCATGGTGGGTTCCGCCATCGCCGGCACGGACGAAAGCCCGGGGGAAGTCATTCTTTATCAAGGCCGTAGCTTCAAGAGTTATCGTGGCATGGGAAGTCTTGGCGCCATGGCCCGTGGCTCGGCCGACCGGTACTTCCAGAAGGATGCCGCAAGCGACAAGCTGGTGCCCGAGGGGATCGAAGGCCAGGTGCCCTACAAGGGCTCGGCCGCGGCGGTTGTCCATCAACTTGTCGGCGGCCTTCGTGCCGCAATGGGCTATACGGGCAACCGCACCATCGCCGAGATGCGGCAGAACTGCACCTTCGTGCGGATCACCGGAGCGGGCCTGAAGGAAAGCCATGTCCATGACGTGCAGATCACGCGGGAAAGCCCCAACTACCGGCTTGGCTAGGGCGATGTTTCCTTTTGAAGCAGTGGCTTGCGAAAGGTTCTTCGTGCCACGTGCCATGGCGGGAGCATGACCCCCGGCGCCCGACTCTCTGCTGCGGTCGAAGTGCTGGACCGCATTCTGGCCGGAGCCCCGGCGGAACAGGCGCTGACCAACTGGGCGCGTGCAAGCCGGTTCGCGGGTTCTGGCGACCGGGCAGCGGTACGGGACCTTGTGTTTGATGCGCTGCGCTGCCGGCGATCCTTCGGAGCCCTTGGCGGAGGGGAGACGGGGCGCGGCCTGGTTCTTGGCGGCTTGCGGTCTGCCGGGGTCGATCCTGTGCCGTTGTTTTCCGGTCTGGGTCATGCCCCGGCTCCCTTGGGACCAGAGGATCAGGGCGCAGAGCGGCCGTTGCCAGAGCTTGTGGCGCTGGACTGCCCCGATTGGCTGGCGCCGCGCCTGCGCGCCAGCCTGGGCGACACCTTTGCTCCGGTGATGGAGGCGCTCCGGCACCGGGCGCCAGTGTTCCTGCGCGTCAACCTGCGCCGCACCAGCGTTGCCGACGCCATCGCACGGCTGGCCGCCGAAGGCATCGCGACCCGGCCGCATGCCTTGTCGAGGACGGCGTTGGAAGTTACGGAGAATGCGAGAAAAATCCAGAACTCTTCGGCCTATCTGGAGGGGTTGGTGGAACTGCAGGACGCCGCATCGCAAGCGGTGGTCGAGACCTTGCCTCTGGTCGACGGGCTACGGGTCCTGGATTATTGCGCCGGAGGGGGTGGCAAGACGCTCGCGATAGGTGCTCTGTGCGATGTTTCGCTCCATGCCCATGACGCCGACCCGCGCCGGATGCGCGATCTGCCTGACCGGGCGGAGCGCGCAGGCCTGGCGGTGCGGCAGATCGCGACGTCAGACGTGGCGGGGGCCGCACCCTTCGATCTGGTCCTTGCCGATGTGCCCTGTTCGGGATCGGGCAGTTGGCGTCGCGCGCCCGAGGCGAAATGGGCGTTCAGCGAGGCGCGGCTGGCCGAACTTCTGAGGATACAGTCGGAAATACTTGATCGAACAGCTGATTTTGTCCGTGATGGCGGGATCTTGGCCTATGCAACCTGTTCGCTTTTGGCCGAGGAGAATGTCGAGCAGGTGCGGGCCTTCCTGGCCCGCAGGTCGCGCTTTCGACTGGAGAAGGAGTTGCGTCTGACCCCGCTGGAGGGTGGCGACGGTTTCTATCTGGCTGTGCTTCGGGGGTGAATCCCCGCGGAATGTTGACCAGAGCGGCGACGATTAAGCATGGCTTAACGCTTCTGCCCGCCAATGACCCTGAGCGAATCTTCTGGCAGGGGGCGGCGTTGTCCATGGACACGGACCGAGGCATGGCGGATCGGGAGGGCTGGCCTGCGCTGCTGGGCCGTGCCGCGGCCCGGGCGGGGCTTCTGGTGGGCGTGGGGGCCTTGGCGGGGGCGGCGGGTTTGTTCCTGCCTGAGTATTCCCTGGCGCTGACGTCCATCGGCCTGGCGCTGTGCTGCCTGGCTGCCCTGCTGCGCGGATTGGCGCTGGCCGAACGGCGCGGGCTGGGACTTGCGCTGCGCCAGATCGCACTCCTCGTCGAAGAGGATGGGTCGGCGTGTTTCGCCACGGATGCCGAGGGCGGAATCCTGTTGCAGAACGCTGCTGCCCGCCGGCGGTTTGAGGCCAGTTCGGGCGGTAGCCTGGCCGGCGCGCTGGCAGATCACTTCGCAAGCCCGGGGGCGGTGCTGTACCGGCTGCAGAGCCGGGCCCTTGCCCGTGGGTCCGCGCAGGAGGATGTCGTCACACGCCGCGGCCATACTCGGCTTTCGGTACATCGGGTCGGCCGCGCGCGGTTTCTGTGGCGGCTGGAGGAGCTTCTGGAACGCGGCTCCCCCGGTCGGGGGGCGGAGGCGCTGAGCCTGCCGATGCTGGTGGCGAACCGTCAGGGGGTGGTCCTGTTCATGAACGAGGCGATGCGGCGGCTGTTGGGCGGGCGACCGCGCACGCTGGACCGCATCTTCCTGACGGCGGATCTGCAGTCCGGAGCCGAGGTACGGGTCACGACCGAGACCGGGCAGGTCCGGGCCATCCTCGCAGAGATCGAGGGGCCGGGCGAACGGCGCGAGCTCTATCTTCTGCCGCAGTCGGGCCAGACGGTTGCGCAGCCCCTTGGGTCCGACCTGGATGGCCTGCCGGTGGCGCTGCTGCGGCTGTCTGGCGCGGGCGTGGTGCTGTCGGCCAATGCGGCAGCCCGAGACCTACTGAAGATGGAGGCAGGTGTCGAGACGCGTCTGAGCGACCTGGTCGAAGGTCTTGGCCGCTCGGTCGGAGACTGGGTGGCCGACGTTCAGGCCGGCCGATTGCCCGAAAGCGCAGAAGTACTGCACCTGCGCCGCGGCGATGCCGAATCCTTTGTGCAGATCGCCCTGCGCCGTTCGGAGGAGGAAAGCCCTCCAACCGTGCTTGCCGTGGTCAATGACGCCACAGCCCTGAAATCGCTGGAAGCGCAATTCACCCAAAGCCAGAAGATGCAGGCCATCGGGCAGTTGGCCGGCGGGATTGCGCATGATTTCAACAACCTGCTGACCGCGATTTCCGGCCATTGCGACCTGCTGTTGCTGCGGCACGGACGCGAGGAGCCGGACTATGCCGATCTCGTCCAGATCCGGCAGAACGCCAACAGGGCTGCGGCCCTGGTGGGGCAGCTTCTGGCGTTTTCCCGAAAGCAGACCCTGCGTCCCCAGAGGATCGACCTGCAGGAGGTGTTGTCTGACATGACGCATCTTCTGAACCGCCTGGTCGGCGAACGCACCCGGGTCGAACTGCGCCATTCACCGGGGCTGGGTGCAATCCGGGCCGACAAGAGGCAACTCGAGCAGGTGCTGATGAACCTTGTCGTCAACGCGCGGGACGCGATGCCGAATGGGGGCACGATCCGCATCCGGACCGAGGCCGTCACCCTGCCGGAACCGCTGACGCGGGACCGCGCCGTCTTGCCCGCGGGAGACTATGCGCTGATCCATGTCAGCGACGAAGGCATAGGCATTCCCGCGGACCGGATCGGCAAGATCTTCGAGCCTTTCTACACGACCAAGCGCCCGGGAGAGGGAACAGGGCTGGGCCTGTCGATGGTCTATGGCATCGTCAAGCAGTCTGGCGGTTTCGTCTTTGTCGAAAGCGAGCCGGACCGAGGCACGCGGTTCGAGCTGTTCTTTCCCATCCACCGTCCCAATCCGGCCGAAGAGGCTGCGGAGCGCGAGGCGGCGGTTCTGGCAGAGGCGCGCCGCATGCACCCGCGCCTGGGAGAGGGCGTGGTGCTGCTGGTCGAGGATGAGGCGCCCGTGCGCGCCTTTGCGGCACGGGCGCTGCGGCTGAGGGGCTACACGGTGCTCGAAGCGGAGAGCGCCGAACAGGCCCTTGCGATCCTGGATGACCCGTCTGTTGTGGTGGACATCTTTGTCACGGATGTCGTGATGCCGGACATGGACGGTCCAAGCTGGGTGCGCAAGGCGCTGGAGCGACGTCCGGGCGTGAAGGTCGTCTTCGTTTCCGGCTACACCGAGGAAAGCTTCGGGGATCGTCAGGACCGGATTGCGAACTCGGTCTTTCTGCCGAAACCCTTTTCGCTCAATGATCTGGCGGCCACCGTGCAGGGACAGCTTCTTCACTGAACCGCCGGGCTGCGCCCTGGCTAGCGGGGCAATTCGCCCACGGTGCCATCGTCTCGCAGCGCGGCGTAGAGGCGGAAGTCCTCGGCCAGGAAGTCTTGCAGAAGCGACTCCGTCTCGGGCGACAGGTCAAGCGCCCCGGGCGGAGAGACGTTGAGCCGGGGCAGGGTGATCGCGCAATCAAGCCGGTCCTCCAGGAACTCTACAAAGCGGTCGATCTGTTCGTAGCGGAAGATGCGATCGGCCCCCTTGCCGTTCCGCGACGCCAGGAACGCCGCCTGTGACCCCACCTGGGCCGGTTGTGGCGGCTTTTCGCTGCAGTACGCCCGCACAAAGGCGTCAAAGGTCATGCCGGCCGTGCTGCGGGCCGGTTCGGCCATGCCGTCGCGCTGGCGGTACCGAAACCAGCTGCCCAGCCAATCACGCGGCTCCCGCATGAGGGCAACAACCGCAAAGGGTTCCCCCGAGGACGCTTCCAGATAGGGGCCGAAGAAGCGATGGAACCGACGCACGTTGGTGTGCTTGAGCGCAGGGGGGCGCTGGATGGCCACGGCGGCCAGTGATTCGAGCGCCGTCTCGATCGCGGTCGATCCGGTCTTGGGCGTGGCGAGAAAGGCGAGGCGGGGGTCCCAGAAGACGAGCATGGACAGGGTCTTTCCTTGGCAGCAGGCGGTCGAGGCGGGCGTAAACTATCCCTTAACCTTGTTGGGAAAAAGTCGGAGCGGGGAAAAAGCGGATTGATTTGTTCCCGCTTTGATCCCATAACCGGCAGAACAGGACGTGAACAAACCTCGCAATTGCCGCCCTGCACGGGCTGTGGAATAAGGGTCAGCACATGGCATCCGCCACTCTCTTCGATTTGAACGGAAAGCGCGACATGGACAAGCAGAAGGCGCTGGAAAGCGCTCTGGCGCAGATCGAGCGGCAGTTTGGCAAGGGCTCGATCATGAAGCTCGGCCAGGACAATGCGATCATGGATGTCGAGGCGACCTCGACCGGGTCGCTCGGCCTCGACATCGCGTTGGGAATTGGCGGGCTGCCCAAGGGGCGGATCATCGAGATTTACGGGCCGGAAAGCTCGGGCAAGACGACGCTGACGCTGCATGTCGTGGCCGAAGAGCAGAAGAAGGGCGGCGTCTGCGCCTTTGTCGACGCCGAACACGCGCTTGACCCGCAATACGCCAAGAAGCTGGGCGTCAATCTTGACGAGTTGCTGATCAGCCAGCCCGATACCGGCGAACAGGCGCTCGAGATCGTCGATACTCTGGTGCGCTCTGGCGCTGTCAGCCTTGTGATCGTTGATTCGGTGGCTGCTCTGACGCCCAAGTCCGAGATCGAGGGCGACATGGGCGACATGCAGATGGGCAGCCAGGCCCGTCTGATGAGCCAGGCCATGCGCAAGCTGACCGCCAGCATCGGGCGCAGCAACTGCATGGTGATCTTCATCAACCAGATCCGCATGAAGATTGGTGTCATGTTCGGCAGCCCCGAGACGACGACGGGCGGCAACGCATTGAAGTTCTACGCCAGCGTCCGGCTGGATATCCGCCGCATCGGTGCGATCAAGGACCGCGACGAGGTGGTGGGCAACACGACCCGCGTGAAGGTGGTCAAGAACAAGGTGGCCCCGCCCTTCAAGGAGGTCGAGTTCGACATCATGTACGGCGAAGGCATCTCGAAGATGGGCGAACTGGTCGATCTGGGGGTGAAGGCCGGCGTCGTCGAGAAATCGGGGTCATGGTATTCCTACGGCGATGAGCGCATCGGCCAGGGCCGCGAGAATGCCAAGCAGTTCCTGCGCCAGAACCCCGCCGTCGCCGCCGATATCGAGGCGAAGATCCGGGCAAGCCACGGGCTCGACCTGTCTGCCAAATCCGGCGACGACGTGGTCGACGACATGTGAACTTCACAAGGCCCGTGCCTGAGCGGGATCGTGTACCAGATGACGGAAGGCCGGGCAGCGTGCCCGGCCTTTTCATTTGGCCTTTCGCGGGGAACCCTGCACCACCGGCAAGGCGCCATCGATCTGGCCCTTTTTTCATGCCGCGCCCGTGGGATGGTGGACAGGTGCGCCCTGCGGGGCTAAACGGAACGCCGATCATGAACCGGCCCGGGCCCGGGCCCGCGCCGACCGAGGGGACAATACAACGCCATGCCGTCCTTGAACGATATCCGCTCGACCTTTCTCGACTATTTTGGCCGCAACGGGCACCGGGTGGTCGAAAGCAGCCCGCTGGTGCCGCGCAACGACCCGACGCTGATGTTTGCGAACTCGGGCATGGTGCAGTTCAAGAACCTGTTCACCGGGGTCGAGACGCGTGACTACAGCCGCGCGACCACTGCACAGAAATGCGTGCGCGCCGGCGGCAAGCACAATGACCTGGACAATGTGGGCTATACCGCGCGCCACCACACGTTCTTCGAGATGCTGGGGAACTTCAGCTTTGGCGACTACTTCAAGGAAAGCGCGATCCCCTTCGCCTGGGAACTGCTGACCCGCGAGTTCGGCATTCCGAAGGACAAGCTGCTGGTCACCGTCTATCACACCGACGACGAGGCCGCGAATATCTGGAAGAAGGTCGCGGGCCTGACGGATGACCGCATCATCCGCATCCCGACAAATGACAACTTCTGGATGATGGGCCCAACCGGCCCCTGCGGCCCCTGCACCGAGATCTTCTACGATCATGGTCCTTCGATCTGGGGCGGTCCTCCCGGCAGTGCCGATGAGGATGGTGACCGGTTCATCGAGATCTGGAACCTCGTCTTCATGCAGTTCGAGCAATTCGAGGATGGCAGCCGCACCGGCCTGCCCAAACCCTCGATCGACACCGGCATGGGGCTGGAGCGGATCGGGGCGCTGCTGCAGGGCAAGCATGACAATTACGACACCGACCTGATGCGCAGCCTGATCGAGGCCAGCGCCAACGCAACCTCGACCGACCCCGATGGCCCAGGCAAGACGCATCACAGGGTCATTGCCGATCACCTTCGCTCGACCTCCTTCCTGATCGCCGATGGGGTCATGCCGTCGAACGAGGGGCGCGGCTATGTGCTGCGGCGTATCATGCGCCGCGCCATGCGCCATGCGCACCAGTTGGGGGCGCAGGATCCGGTCATGTACCGGCTTGTGCCGGCGCTGGTGCGACAGATGGGGGCTGCCTATCCGGAACTGAGCCGGGCACAGGCGCTGATCGAAGAGACGCTGAAGCTGGAAGAAACCCGCTTCAAGCAGACGCTGGATCGCGGGCTGCGGCTGCTTGATGATGAGATCTCGAAGCTGCCATCGGGCGGCGCCTTGCCGGGCGAGGCGGCGTTCCGGCTGTACGATACCTACGGCTTCCCGCTGGACCTGACGCAGGATGCGCTGCGGGAAAAGGGGCTGACGGTGGATGCCGCCGGCTTTGACACCGCGATGGCCGAACAAAAGGCCAAGGCGCGGGCCAGCTGGGCGGGGTCGGGCGAGACGAAGGATGCCGCGATCTGGTTCGACCTGGCCGAAAAGCACGGCACGTCAGAATTCCTGGGCTATGACACCGAGGTGGCCGAGGGTCAAATCCTGGCGCTGGTATCCTCGGGCCAGGCTGTGGGTACGGCCAGGCTGGGCGACAAGGTTCAGATCATCGTCAACCAGACACCGTTCTATGCTGAATCCGGCGGCCAGATCGGCGATGCGGGCCTGATCAAGACGGAAACCGGGGCCGCCCGGGTGACCGATACCAAGCGCTCGCAGGGGCTGACGCTGCACGTGGCCGAGGTGACGCTGGGCGAGATCAGCGCGGGGCAGGGGGCGAGCCTGAGCGTCGACCATGACCGCCGCGCGGCGATCCGGGCGAACCACTCGGCCACACACCTGCTGAATGAGGCGCTGCGCCGTGCGCTTGGCGAGCATATCGCCCAGCGTGGCAGCCTGAATGCCGAGGACCGGCTGCGCTTCGACTTCAGCCACACCAAGGCGATGACGCCGGCCGAACTCGCGACCGTCGAAGGCGAAGTGAACACCTTCATCCGCCAGAACGCCCCGGTCGAGACCCGGCTGATGACGCCCGACGATGCGCGGGCGCTGGGGGCACAGGCGCTTTTCGGCGAGAAATACGGTGATGAAGTGCGGGTCGTCTCGATGGGCGTGCTGGAAGGCTCTGGCAAGGGCACCGATGGCAAGACCTATTCGCTGGAGCTTTGCGGCGGCACCCATGTCGCGCGTACGGGCGACATCGGGGCCTTCGTGCTGCTGGGCGACAGCGCGTCAAGTGCGGGCGTGCGGCGGATCGAGGCACTGACCGGCCAGGCGGCGCTTGACCATCTGCGCGCGCAAGAAGCCCGCCTGTCCGAGGTAGCGGCCACGCTCAAGGCGCCTGCGGCCGATGTGGTCGAGCGTGTGCGGGCGCTGGTCGAGGAACGCCGCAGCCTGCAGAACGAAGTGGCGCAGTTGCGCCGCGAACTTGCGATGGGCGGCGGTGGCGCGGCTGGCCCGGCGACGCGCGAGGTTGCTGGCGTTCCCTTCGTCTCGCAGGTTCTGACAGGGGTTTCGGGCAAGGACCTGCCCGCGATGATCGATGAGATCAAGGCGCGGATCGGATCGGGCGTTGTGGTGCTGGTGGCAGATGCCGGGGGCAAGGCGGCTGTCGCGGCCGGGGTGACCGCCGATCTGACCGGGAAGATTTCGGCGGTGGACCTTGTACGCGCCGCTGCCGAGAAACTGGGTGGCAAGGGCGGCGGCGGGCGACCCGACCTCGCGCAGGCCGGCGGCACCGATGCAAGCCAGGCCGAGGCCGCCATTGCGGCGGCAGAAGCCGCATTGGGGGGCTGACATGCCGACCGCGCTTTGGATTGCCCATGTACATGTGACCGATGCCGAGGCCTATGGCCGCTACGCCAAGGGCGCGACCGAGGCAATTGCCGCCCATGGCGGCGTGTTCCTTGCGCGCGGCGGGCGTTATGTGCAGCTCGAGGGCAACGACCGCGCCCGCAATGTCGTCGCCCGCTTCCCCAGCGTGGAGGCGGCGGTGGCCTGCTACAACTCGCCCGCGTACCAGGCGGCGCTTGACCATGCGAAGGGTGCGGCTGTGCGGGATCTGGTCGTTGTCGAGGAAGTTGGCTGATTTTCGCGTGATCGGCGCGCGTGGCTGTCGCTCGCGCCGGCATTGTCATGCTATCGTCACGGAAAAGAAACCGAGGCAGAGCATGAATCACCCAATTCCGCGCGGGGGGCACTGAAATGTGCCGCTGGGCCGCCTATGTCGGCGCACCGATCTTTCTGGAAGAGATCGTCAGCCGCCCGCGCCATTCGCTGATCCACCAGAGCCATTGCGCAACGGAATGCAAGACCGCGATCAATGCCGACGGTTTTGGCATAGCCTGGTACAATGAACGGCCCGAACCGGGGCTGTACAGGGATGTGATGCCGGCCTGGTCCGACCCGAACCTGCGCTCGATCACGTCGCAGGTGCGGTCGGGCCTGTTTCTGGCGCATGTCCGCGCCTCGACCGGCACGGCGACCAGCCGCAACAATTGCCACCCCTTCACCCATGGCCGCTGGAGCTTCATGCACAATGGCCAGGTTGGTGGCTGGGATGTGATCCGGCGCGATGCCGACATGCTGATCCCCGACGCGCTCTATCCCCAGCGCAAAGGCGCGACCGACAGCGAGGCGCTGTTTCTGATCGCCGTGGCCGAGGGGCTGGAGGACGATCCGCAGGGCGCGATGGAGCGCGCGGTGGCAAGACTTGAAAGCCTGAGCCGCGCCAGGGGCGAGGGCACTCCGATGCGCTTGACCGCCGCCCTGTCGGACGGCCAGCGGCTTTACGCGATCCGCTATGCCTCGGACGACCAGGCGCCGACGCTTTATCACCGCTGGTCGGAAACCCGGCAGGGCCGCGCAGTGGTGTCCGAACCGCTGGACGATGGCGAAGCCGATTGGCAGTCCGTCCCACAGGGCACCTTCTGCCTGTTCGAGCACGATCAGGTCGAGTTCCGCAGTTTCTTGCCCGGCGGATTGTCGCGCGCTGCGTGACATTCGGGGGCGTCTGTTTCCAATTCGACAACTCACGGCCGGAAATTGAACCGTTCCACAGGTCGGCATAGCCCATTTGCGTCATGCGAATCGGGTACTTCGCTGGCCTCCTGACGCCAGAGCAATTGAGCTCGCGGGACAGGAGACAGTTGGAATGAAGAAGTTTCTCTTTGCAACCAGTGCTTTGGCGCTGATGACAATGGCTGCAGACGCGGCGACGATGAAGGCGGTCTACACCGGAACGGTCTATGACGGGGTGGACAATTACAAGAATGTGTTCAACACCAGCACGACGTCGCTGGCCAATCTGAGTTACGTGCTGACGATCCTCTACGACACGGTCACCGGAGACCGGACCACTACCACAGGCGTCTCGGACAAGATCAAGGGCGGGAGCGAGCATGGGCTTACGTATGATCCGATTATCTCGGCCACGCTGACCATCAACGGCACCGATTACACGATCGATGGTGAGGCGTTGGGCCTGGCCCAGGTGGGCGACGACGGATACGGCAACACGATTGCCGCTTACCAGGCCAAGGATCTGGTCAGCAATTCCTCGGTCTACGACTACTCATTCGTGACCTTTTACAGTTCGTTGGGTCAGGACCTGTCCGGGGTTACAGACCTCACCATGACCTTTGACGAGGCCTTCAGCCAGAACAATCTCGGCTACTTCTGGGCGCGATACTATGACAAGGCGACGTCCAGTTACCTGACAAATTCCTATGCCTACCTCTGGCAGGAGACGCTCACCGTCAGCGCCGTAGAAGAAACACCGGCCGCCGTGCCACTGCCGGCCACGGTCGGCTTGTTGGCTGCCGCCATCGGCGGGCTGGGGGTTGCGGCCCGCCGCAATCGCCGCTCGTAACCCCATACCCCCCCGCCAAGACTGGCTGCCGGGCCCTCCGCCCGGCAGTCCCTTTTTCGGGGTCTGTGTTTTCCTGGGCCGGCATAGCCAATTTGCGTCATGCGAATCGCAGTGTCGTCTGGCGTCCTGAGGGCAGGGCAATTGGGCTCGGGCAGCTTGGAGGAATTCGGAATGGGAAGGCTTCTTTTTGCAACTGGTGCTTTGGCGCTCATGACGATGTCAGCCGAAGCGGCGACGATGAAGGCGACCTACACGGGCTCAGTCTATGACGGGGTTGATTACTACGAGAATGTCTTTGACACCGGCAGTACGTCTCTGGACGGGTTCGAATATATCCTAACGGTCGTTTATGATACTGCCCTGGGCGCCCGATCAACCATCGAGGATGCCGCGGACCGCCTCTATGGCGGCAGCCTCTATGGGCTGGTGAGTCCCATCGTCTCCGTGACATTGGAGATCAACGGGGTCGAAGTTGCCCTCAACGCCACCAGGGCGGGTTTCGCCTTCCTGGTTGCTGGCGGCCCGAGTTCAACCTTTGCCAAGCATGAAGCAAGCGGCACCACGTCGAACGGGACGATTGACGTGACAACGTCCTTCTTCCAGGAAACGACCTGGAATACGGGGACGTCGATCGACCTGGAGGTCTCGAAGACACTGACAGACTCCTTGGTCGACAATTACGGGTACTTCGAGCTCTCTGCATTTGACACCAGCACGTCGTCCTACGCCGCCCATGCAAAGGGATACATGACCGTCGAGTCGCTGAAGATCACCCAGTACGACGAACCCGCGGCGGTCCCGCTTCCAGCGACCGCCGGTCTCCTTGTCGCCGCACTTGGCGGACTTGGGGCCTTGGTCCGCCGCCGCCGGCAAGCCTGAAGCCAAGGAAAGCCACGACAGGCGACCGCCGGGACCAGCGCCCGGCGGTTTTCCTTTTTGCGCGGTGGCCGCCGCGGATCTGCGGCTTGGGGCAGGCCATAGCCCATTTGGGTCATGCCGAGGGAGCCGAATCGCGGTCCCATGAATGTCAGAAGCCGACGACAAACCCTTTTGAAAACAGGAGAAGACTGATGAAGCCCATGCGTTCTCTTTTTTCGGTCGCCCTTCTTGTGGCGATGCCCCTTCTTGGCCAGACGGCGGCCGATGCTGCCACTGTCACCGTCATTGCGACGGGTACCGTATCTTCCGGCATGGATGGCGTTTCCTCTTCCGGGCAAACAATGCCTGCCCTTTTCGGGGGCAACAGCAACCTGGCCGGCCTGGCGTTCGAGCTGACGGTGCTTTACGACACGACAGTGGGGAACTGGAGCGGCAGTGGCATCATATCGGCGACCACGACGGTCCTCACATCACAGGCCACGAATGCGATTTCAGCGATCACGCTGAAGATCAATGGCAATATCGTGGCCCTGGAGTCCCTTGCAGACAGTCTCCTGAAAACGACCACCACGACGACCAACGCAACCGGCGATTCCAGCATCGTCAGCACCTTGCTAGGTCAGACCGTCACCGTCGATGAGGGTATCAAGAGTTCAGGCTATGTGCAGGTCACGAACCTGCTGGCATCGCTGTTCTCGGATACGTCGGCAACCGCGACGGGCGGCACAGGCCAGTTCCAGTTCTTCGAACAGTCGACGGCCACGGGTGCCTACCTGTCGCTGGCCTATGGGCAACTGACGGTCACAGGCGTGAGCGTCGCAACTGAGACGACAACCGACCCTGGGCCTGATCCGGAAGTGGCCCCCGTGCCGCTGCCGGCGTCGATCGGGCTGATCCTGGCCGGCCTTGGCGCAATGCCTGTCGTCTTCCGCCGCAGGAAATCCCGCCTCACCCCAGCGTAAGGGCGGAACACCGACCCCGCTTGCCTGCGTTGTCCCTGCAGGCAAGCCCCCAGGGGAAGAAGGGATGGTCTGCCCCCACGGACCATCCCTTCGCCCCCCTCGGCCCCCAGCCTCGCCACGTGGAGGGCGGTCCGGGTCGGCACAATGGCAGCTGTGCCGTGGCCCGGGCCGCCAGAAAAGAAGCCAACGCAGGGAGTAATCGATCATGTGCAAACAACTTGCCATTTCCGCCGCAGCACTTTGCGCCCTGGCGGTTCCGGTTCAGTCGGCCACCACGCTTCCGGCGTTGTCGGGAAACAATCGCCCCACCGTGACCATCACGCCGTCTCTTCCGACCCCGACGACTCCTACGACGACAACCACAACGACCACGACCACCACGACAACAACGCCGACGACCACGAACACCACCACAACGCCCACGACCACAACGCCCAGCGACATTGATGTGACGGCAACTCTTGACACGTTGCTTGGCCTGGGCGTTGGCGGAACGACGGATACCGACACAACCACCCCGACCGACACAACCACCCCGACCGACACGTCTGCGCAGGACACCTCGGAAGCGCTGCCTGTGGATACCACAGATCCTTCAGATGGCTCGGAGGTGCCGGTAGACACGGCCGACGACACTGTGGTGGAGGATGTCGGGCAGGTTCTCGACGTGGCGCTGGGTGGCGACATTGTCGATGAGACGGTCGCAGAAACGATCGGCGACCTGCTGGACGATACGGAAACACCGATCGTCGAGACGGTTACCGGCAACGACAGCAGCGAAAACGAGCCTGTGCCTACAGTCGAGGAGAGTCTTTCCAGCGACACCGAAACCGGCCTCGGTGTTGTAACCGGTTCGGTTGGTCCCATCCTGGGGGGCACCCTTTCTGGCGGTGGCCCGTCAGACGGCAGCACCTCTGGCGGAGGAGAGACTGTGGCTGCCGTTCCTCTGCCGGCCCCAATCGCGCTATTGCTGGCCGCCCTGGGGGCCTTGCCCCTTGTCGGCCGCAGAAGCCAGGGCTCGCCCGGCGTCGTGTGAGGCGCCGCCAGCGCTCTGAACCGGCCAATTCAATGAACGATTGTTCCAAAGGTTTTCACCATGTCCAACATGCAGATGCCAAAGAGCCGGACCAGCGAACCCGTTGCGGCGGGGGCTGCGCTGCCGCTGCCCACCATAATGAAATCCTCGTTCAAGGGGCTGGTTCGCAAGGGCATGGACCGCACCGGCCTGTTCGGCGAGGCAAGGGCCGATCTGGCGTCCTTGCCCTATGTGATCGAAGTCTTCTACGAAGCCAACCGGCGCGGCCAAGCCCCCGCTGACCTGCCGGGCGCCGCGATCGCTGGCGGGCATGTCGCCCCGCCGATCCTGTCGGCTTACATCAGGATCGGCGACGGCATTGCCAGGATCGCGGCGGACAACCGCATGCCCAGTCAGGCGCATGCCGATATGCTGGCCCTGGCCACAGGGCGGGCGGGAAGCCTTCTGCGCCATGACGCCGTGCTTCTCTATTCCCTGCGGTCACAAAGCCCGCTCTATGAGACCGCGACAGGTGAGCCGATGGAACGGATGCTGAGCCTGTCGGAAATGCTGAACCTCTATTCCGGCGCGGGCTACTTCGAGATCCTGAAGCCCGACCCGTTCGATCCGGGCCATCGCCAGGTTCAGGTCTTTGGCGAGCTATTGCCAATGGATGTGACGGTCGAGCTGGTGAAGGATCCGCTCGCCCCGGTGCTCGCGGCAAAGCCAACTGGCCGCCAGCCAAGATCCCGAAAGCCGCGTGGAGTGGGCATCGCGCGCCCGCGGCGCAAGACACGGAAGACCGACGTCGGCAAGCCCTGAGCACACCGGCAGCGCTACCGGCCGCTGCAAGGGTTTACCGCCGAGCCTGGGCTACAAGTGCCACCAGTTCGGACTGGCGCCGGCAGGATGTCTTGGCGAGGGCCGCCTTGATCTGGTTGCGGACGGTATGCATGCTCGCCCCGCGCTCATCCGCGATTTCCGCGGCAGAGCGCCCTTCGGCGATCAGGTTGGCAACTTCCGCCTCGGCCAGGCTCAGCCCAAGGCGCTTGGCCAGGACCGGACCAACCTCCTGATGGGCCTGCATCGGTTCGGCAACAAAGATCACGAGGTCATCCTGGTCAACGGCGATCGGACCCAGGGGGGCAAACGGAATTCCGTTGCCCACAAAGCGCAAGAGCTGCACCCGATACCTGTGCTGCCCGGAGAGATCACCGGCAACGAAGGTGCGCGAACCGCTCGCCAGGCGCGCGGTCTGTTCGAAGGCCGTGGTAAACCTCCGGACTTCGGAAATGGCCGTCAGCCGGAAGCGGCCCTGGTTGTCGACGCCCATGAAGTCGCCCACGGAAAGGGCGGCCGAAGCAGCGGGATTGACCATGACCACCTTGCGATCGGCGTTCAGAACGACGGCGAAAGTGTCCTGTGTGGCAGAATGCAGTCCCCCCAGACTGGCGGCCAGAGAGATATCGGCCAGCCTGCGGTTCATGTCGAAGGATTGTGCCAGGGCCGGCGTCACTAGCTTCAGCAAAGCCAACCAGCGATCTTCAACCGTCCCCAGCCGCCGCCGTTCGGCGATGCCGCCCAGCATGAGATTTCGGTCGGGGTCGCGCATGAAAACTACGCCGCGCCCCCCCCAAGGTCGCCCTGAGGCTTCAACCAATCCGCATGAAACTCGGATCGTCGCAATTCGTCATAAGAAACCTCAGCGTCATGGGTAATGGCCTGGCCTACTGCGGCTGCTGCAAAACCGGATTGTAATGGATTGATGAAGGCGTAATATGACAGAAAGTCTGCCATAAAATGCGGATCATATCCTGAAGATAGAAAAACCTGCGTATTGGATTGTACCGAATTGCATCCAAAGAGATGGGCGCGAACTTCACCAACCTCGGCGAGTGCATCAACGACAAACTGCCAACGCCCCGGATCAAGGCCGGCGGCCGCAATTTCCGTAAATATCCGCGCAATTTGCGTCGCTTCCGGAGGCGGACTGGTCGAGGTCCAATGAAGAGTCACTGTTTCAATCCTTCTTCACATCCCTCAATCAGAACGCTGCAATGCAGCAGCCCTGGCTTGAGTTTATCCTTCGGAAGCGGCCGGATTCACTCGACGAGATTTCACTATTGGCGATGCTCTGTTTTACTCGGCAGGTTCCTGAGGCTAGTTGCAGGGCTGGTCTCAGTTGACGCTGGGTCAACCGGGCAAGGGATTAACGGCTCGTAGTCTAATCCGGATATTGGAGAATGAATGTGTCCGCAGTCCAGCAGATTTGCGACACCTCGGACTCATCAAACAATGCCTCTCAAATTCGCCCAAAAATTAGGCATCTTCCTTTTGGGGAGGGCGGGGCAGGTCCGAACCTCCGGGGGCCGCAGGGCTCAGAGGCGCCAAGCTGAAGACGAATCAGCAAGGAGACAGCGAAAGAACAACCCGGCACCGTGACTCTGCATGTGAACCGGGCGGATCTCGTCGCAGAGGGCCCGCTGCACTGCAGAACGATCCTGCTCACAGGACAGAAAGATGAGAGGCATCGTCAGGTTTCCCGTCGCCCGCGGTGTGCTGGCGCGGGCGGCCCGACAGGGCGACATGGCGAAAAGCAGAGAGGCCGCCGGGTTCTCCTCCCGGCGGCCTTCGCTTTGACCTGGCTCACGTCGTCCGTGCCGCCTACTCCGACCGGCTCTGGCGCTTGCGTTCGTGGGGGTCGAGCCAGCGCTTGCGCAGGCGGACAATCCGGGGCGTCACCTCGACCAGTTCGTCATCGTCGATATAGGCGATGGCCTCTTCCAGGCTCATCCGGACCGGTGTCGTCAGGCGCACGGCTTCGTCCGTGCCGCTGGCACGCACGTTCGTCAGCTTCTTGCCCTTCAGCGGGTTCACTTCCAGATCGTTGTCGCGGCTGTGCTCGCCGATGATCATGCCGACATAGACCTGTTCCTGCGCGCCGATGAACAGCTTGCCGCGCTCTTCCAGGTTCCACAGCGCATAGGCGACGCTTACGCCATTCTCCATCGACACGAGAACGCCCTGGCGGCGGCCCTGGATCGGGCCCTTGTGCGGGGCCCAGGCGTGGAAGATGCGGTTCAGCACACCTGTTCCGCGCGTGTCGGTCAAGAACTGGCCCTGATAGCCGATCAGCCCGCGTGAGGGCACGTGGGCCACGATCCGGGTCTTGCCCACGCCGGCCGGCTTCATCTCGACCAGGTCACCCTTGCGCTCGCCCGTCAGCTTGTCGATCACGGCGCCGGAGTATTCGTCATCGACATCGATGATGACTTCCTCGATCGGTTCCAGCCGCTCGCCGTTCTCTTCCTTGAAGATCACGCGCGGGCGCGAGATCGACAGCTCGAACCCCTCGCGGCGCATGTTCTCGATCAGGACGCCCATCTGCAATTCGCCGCGGCCCGACACTTCGAAAGCCTCGCCGCCGGGGGTGTCGGCCACCTTGATGGCGACGTTTGTCTCGGACTCCTTCATCAGCCGCTCGCGGATGACGCGCGACTGCACCTTGTTGCCGTCGCGCCCGGCCAGCGGGCTGTCGTTGATGCCAAAGGTTACGGTGATGGTCGGGGGGTCGATCGGCTGGGCGGGCAGTGCCGTGTCGACCTCAAGCGCACAGAGCGTATCGGCCACGGTCGCCTTGGTCATGCCGGCCAGTGTCACGATATCGCCGGCGATGGCCTCGTCGATCGGTTGCTGCGACAGTCCGCGAAAGGCGAGGATCTTGGTCACCCGGAACTGCTCGATCCGCTCGCCCGTCCGCGACAGCGCTTTCAGCGTGGTGCCCACGGTCAGCGTGCCGCTTTCCACCCGGCCGGTCAGGATCCGCCCGATGAAGGGGTCGGCCGACAGGGTGGTGGCCAGCATGCGGAAGGGCTCGGTCTGCTGCGCCAACTGCTTTGGCGCGGGCACATGGCGCACGATCAGGTCGAACAGCGCATCCAGGTTCTGGCGCGGGCCGTCGAGGCTCTCGTCCGCCCAGCCGGACCGGCCCGAGGCATAGAGATGCGGGAAGTCGAGCTGCTCGTCCGTTGCACCCAGGTTCGCGAACAGGTCGAAGACCTCGTTCAGGGCACGGTCCGGTTCGGCATCGGGCTTGTCGACCTTGTTCAGCACCACGATGGGCCGCAGGCCCAGCGCCAGTGCCTTCGAGGTCACGAACTTCGTCTGCGGCATCGGGCCTTCGGCGGCATCCACCAGCAGCACCACACCATCGACCATGTTCAGGATGCGCTCGACCTCGCCGCCGAAATCGGCGTGGCCGGGGGTGTCCACGATGTTGATGCGCACGCCCCCATGCTCGACACTGGTGCATTTGGCAAGGATGGTGATCCCGCGCTCGCGTTCGATGTCATTGCTGTCCATCGCGCGTTCGGTGGTGGCCTGGTTGTCGCGGTAGGTCCCCGACTGTTTCAGAAGCTCGTCAACGAGCGTGGTCTTGCCATGGTCGACATGCGCGATGATGGCGATGTTGCGAAGCTCCATCGGGAGGGTCTCTTTCAGATCGGAAGGTTGGGGCGGGCGATACAGCAGGCGCGGCGGAAAGGCCAGCAGAACCTTTCGCGCCCGCAGCGAAGTCTTGGGTCAGGTGGCGATGTAGCGGTCGCGGCGGTGGTTGATCGCGATCACCAGGTTCAGCACCACGACGCCCGGCACCGACCAAAGCACCCGCTCCAGAGGCAACGTGGCCAGAGCCAGGAGGAACAGCGCAGCGTCAAAGGCCATCTGCAGCCAGCCCGCGCGAAAGCCGAACCGGTCCTGCACCATGACTGCCAGAATGCCAATGCCCCCCAGGCTCGACCCATGCCGGAACAGGATCAGAAGCCCCACGCCCGAGGTCACGCCGAACAGGATGCCCGCCACCAGCGGCTGCACCTGGCCGAGTGTCAGGTACCGCGGCAGAAGGATCGACAGCCCGGACAGGAGCGCGACCGAAACAAAACTCTTCACCGTGAAGGCAAGGCCGATGCGGCGATAGCCCAGCCAGTAGAAGGGCAGGTTGATGACAAAGAACACCAGCCCGAAAGACCAGCCCCCCAGATAGGACAGCACCAGCGCAAGCCCCGCCGTCTGCCCGGTGATCAGGCCGCCTTGGCCAAGGAACTGCAACCCGAGTGCGCACAGGATGGTTCCCGTCAGCAAGCCCTGGATGTCGTCCAGCACCCCATGGCGAACGGGGTCATGCTCAGGCAGCGACATAGCGGTCGCGCCGGTGGTTGATCGCCAGGAACAGGTTGAACACCGCCGCGCCCAGAAAGCTGTAAAACAGCAGCGTCGGCTCGATCATCAGCGCCGCCACCGCAAAGATGGCGAAATCGACGATCAGCTGGAAATAGCCCGCCTGGAAGCCCGTCTTGTCCTGCAGCATCAGCCCCAGGATCGAAAGCCCGCCAAAACTGCCCCCATGGCGCACCACCGACAGGGCGGAAAACCCGAACAGCGTGCCGAACAGGATCGCGGCAAAGGCTGGTTCGATGTTGCCAAAGCTGATCCAGCGCGGAAGGATTGCGGTGGCCAGCGTCAGAAGTCCCACCGAAATCAGGGTCTTGAGCGCAAAGCGCGCGCCCATCCGGCGGTAGCCAAGCCACAGGAAGGGCAGGCTAATCCCGAAGTAGACCAGCGGAAAGGGTAGGCCCGTCGCATAGGTCACCAGTGCCGCGACGCCCACCGTCTGGCCGGACACAAAACCCATGTGCGTCATGATTTGCAGCCCCACTGCGCCCACGAACACGCCAAAGGCAATACCTTGGACATCTTCCATCAGGCTATGGCGGCGGGGATCGGTCATTGCGGGGCTCCAGCAGGATGCTCGCCGATAGCATGAGTCGCAAAGTAAGTCAATAATGCTGACCTTATTGGCGGGATGTTCCGCCTTCGTTCTTGACGCCGGGCCCTCGGGTCAATAGGCAAGGCGTCTGCGAAAAACGGAGGACGGAATGACCCGAAACTTGCCCTCGGCAGAAGTCTTCATTGCAACCAGTCTCGATGGCTACATCGCCCGAGCGGATGGAGGTATTGACTGGCTGGTCGATCGCCCGGTGCCCGAGGGCGAGGACTTCGGCTATGCTACCTTCATGGCGGGCATTGGGGCGCTCGTCATGGGGCGGCAAAGCTTCGACAAGGCCCTGAGTTTTCCAGAGTGGCCCTATCCGGTTCCGGTCGTGGTCATGAGCCGCTCGCCGTCGCAGGTTCATGTGCCCGAACCCCTGCGCGGGCGCGTCGAGGTGACCGGCGCCGCACCCGATGCGGTGCTGGCCGACCTCGCGGCGCGAGGGATCGCGCGCGTCTATGTGGATGGCGGGCAGATCATTCGCGCGTTCCTGGCGCAGGGCCTTGTCCGGCGCATGATCGTCACGCTGATCCCTGTGCTGCTGGGCGAGGGCCGCCCGCTCTGGGGTCATGGCGGGGCGGATGTGCCGCTGTCACTCCGGGGCGTGCGGCACTGGCCGAACGGATTCGTGCAGGTCGAATACGGGATCGACTGACAGCAGAAAGGGCCGGCGGTGATCCGCCGGCCCCATTCCGTACCGCCAGACGGGCAATCAGCCCTTCAGCGCGGTGTTGAGGTACTCGTCGACCTTTTCCAGATAGCCCATGGTCGTCAGCCATTTCTGGTCGGGGCCGACCAGCAGGGCCAGGTCCTTGGTCATCCAGCCGTCCTCCACCGCCTGCACCGTCACTTTTTCCAGCGTCTCGGCAAAGCGCAGCAGTTGCGCGTTGTCGTCCAGCTTCGCCCGGTGTTTCAGGCCGCCCGTCCAGGCAAAGATCGACGCGACCGAGTTGGTCGAGGTCTGCTGGCCCTTCTGGTGCTGGCGATAGTGGCGCGTCACCGTGCCATGCGCGGCCTCGGCCTCGACCGTCTTGCCATCGGGCGTCATCAGTACGCTGGTCATCAGGCCCAGGCTGCCGAAGCCCTGCGCCACGGTGTCCGACTGCACGTCGCCATCGTAGTTCTTGCAGGCCCAGACATAGCCGCCCGACCATTTCATCGCGCTGGCCACCATGTCGTCGATCAGCCGGTGTTCGTAGTGGATGCCCTTCTTCTTGAAGGCCTCTTCGAACTCTTCCTCATAGATCTTCTGGAACAGGTCCTTGAAACGGCCGTCATAGGCCTTGAGGATGGTGTTCTTGGTCGACAGATACACCGGCCAGCCAAGGTTCAGACCATAGTTGAGCGAAGCGCGGGCAAAGTCGCTGATGCTGTCATCGAGGTTGTACATGCCCATGTACACGCCCGAGGACGGCGCGGCATAGACCTCTTTCTCGATCACGGTGCCGTCGTCGCCCACGAACTTCATGCTCAGCTTGCCCGCGCCGGGGAAGCGGAAGTCGGTCGCGCGATACTGGTCGCCGAAGGCGTGGCGGCCCACCACGATCGGCTGGGTCCAGCCCGGCACCAGACGGGGCACATTGCGGCAGATGATCGGCTGGCGGAAGATGACGCCGCCCAGGATGTTGCGGATGGTGCCGTTGGGGCTTTTCCACATCTGCTTCAGGCCGAATTCCTCGACCCGCGCCTCGTCCGGGGTGATGGTGGCGCATTTGACGCCCACGCCGTACTGCTTGATCGCATTGGCCGCGTCGATGGTGATCTGGTCGTTGGTGCGGTCGCGCTCCTCGATGCCGAGATCGTAGTATTTCAGGTCGATGTCGAGGTAGGGCAGGATCAGCTTCTGTTTGATGAAATCCCAGATGATCCGGGTCATCTCGTCGCCGTCGAGTTCGACGACGGGGTTGGCTACCTTGATCTTGGTCATGTCCGGCCCTTTGCTGCGATGGATTCGGCTGGGGGTCACATAGCGGAAAAACACCTGCGGGGGAAGTCCGGTATGCAATTGCATACCGAATTATCGTACCCCTGCGTTGCCTGACGCAGGCAAAGGCAGTCACCCGCTGAAGTAGGCCCGCGTCTGCGCTCGTACCCAGGACCAAAGTCCCGGCGCGCCCCGTGCCACCTTGGCGCCGACCCGCGACTCCAACTGTTCGGCTGTGACGTTGTAGGTGATCCAGGTGCCGCCGCCCGAGGCAAGGTTCTGCATGACCGGCTGAACCCGGTCGAGCGACTTGGCAAAGATCGCGTCCGGCGTCTCGGCCGCCTCGAACTCTTGCCATAGCGCGCGAAAGGCCGTGGCCTGGTCAGGTGGCAGCAGGCCGAAGATCCGTTCTGCCGCCGCCGCCTCGGCGGCCATCACGGCGGCCGAGCCATGGGCCTGACCATCCGCCGAATGGATCGGCACGTCGCCCACGTCGATCTCGACCAGATCATGCAGGATCAGCATGCGGATCACCCGGTCGATCTGCACCTCCGGCCCGGCCTGATCGGCCAGAACCATGGCGTAAAGCGCCAGATGCCAGGAGTGTTCGCCCGAATTCTCGCGCCGTGCCCCGTCTGCCGTGGTCGTCGCCCGCAAGACGTGCTTCAGCCTGTCGGCCTCGGTCAGAAAGGCGAATTGCGCGGCCAGACGGGCGTCAGGGTCGGCGATGCTCAATGCCCCGCGCTCAGGTCTTTCGGCGCCTCGGGCGCGGCCTCGCCGGTTTCGGCAGCGCGCACCGTCGCCTCGAGGAACTTTCGTCCGCGCCGCTCGGCCAGACGTACCCGGATCGAGGTCATGAAGGCCTCTTGCAGCGTGGTGGACGAGGCGCCCAGAACCTTGCCCACCTCGACATAGAGCCGGTCATTGCCGAGCTGCTCCATCGCCGCGATCGTGTCGCGCGCCAGATCGTCGGCCAGTTCCTCGGTGATCCCCATGGCCGCCCCCTCAGCGCGTGCCTTCGGTCAGGCGCCGGCGAATATAGTCCGACACCGTGTCGATCATCGGCTTCATATGCGCTTCTTCATCCTTGAAGAAGTGGTCGGCACCCTCGATCTGGGTATGGGTGATCTTGATGCCCTTCTGCTCGTGCAGCTTGTTCACCAGGTTCGTCGTGTCCTTGGGCGGCGCCACCCGGTCGGCGGTGCCATTGATGATCAAACCTGACGAGGGGCAGGGCGCCAGAAAGCTGAAGTCATACATGTTGGCCGGCGGGCTGACCGAGACGAAGCCCGTGATCTCGGGCCGCCGCATGAGAAGCTGCATGCCGATCCAGGCCCCAAAGCTGAATCCCGCGACCCAGCAATGCTTGGCGTTCTGGTTCATCGACTGGAGGTAGTCCAGCGCCGAGGCGGCATCGCTCAACTCGCCGATGCCCTGGTCATATTCGCCCTGGCTGCGCCCCACGCCGCGGAAATTGAACCGCAGCACGGTGAAGCCCAGGTTGTAGAAGGCGTAATGCAGGTTGTAGACGACCTTGTTGTTCATCGTGCCGCCAAACTGCGGATGGGGATGCAGCACGATGGCGATGGGGGCGTCGCGTTCCTTCTGGGGGTGATACCGGCCTTCAAGCCGCCCCTCGGGGCCAGCAAAGATCACTTCGGGCATTGTGTTGCCTTGCCTCTTCTTGTCGCGAGCGATATTCTTGACAAAATCGCTCGGATAATTTAGAACCATTCCAGATATCGGGTGCGGGTCGTTTCGCGGCCCGGTCGGGTCGGCTGTGAGTTAAGCAGCCGCTGGCCCGGCGTCAATTGCTAAGCATCGGGGCCAAGAATGAAACTATCCACCAAAGGACGTTATGCGATGGTCGCGCTGGCTGACCTGGCGCTGGCCCGACCGGACGATCTGGTGTCGCTGGCCGCGATTTCGCGTCGGCAGGACATTTCGTTGCCCTATCTGGAGCAGCTCTTCGTGAAGCTGCGCCGGGCGGGGCTGGTCGAGGCGGCGCGCGGCCCGGGCGGCGGCTACAAGCTGGCCCGCCAGCCAGAGGATATCCGCGTGAGCGAGATCCTCGAAGCCGTGGATGAAACCGTCAGTGCGCTTCACACCGGGGCAGGGGCGACAGGCGGCGTGTCGGGCACGCGGGCCCAGTCTCTGACCAACCGGCTGTGGGAGGGGCTCTCGGCCCATGTCTATGTCTTCCTGCACCAGACACGGCTTTCCGATGTGATCGGCAACGGCATGAAGCCCTGCCCGGCGGTGCCTGCGCTGTTCCGCATTGTCGACGAAGGGGCGGAAGAGGCCGCAGTGGGCGCCGAATGACTGGCGCGCCGGCCCGGGCCGCCACCGATCGGGGCAGGGGGGCATGATGCCCCGCACCTATCTCGACTGGAACGCCACGACCCCGCACCGACCCGAGGCGCGGGCGGCGATGGTGGCGGCCATGGATGTCGTGGGCAACCCCTCTTCCGTCCATGCCGAAGGGCGTGCGGCCAAGGCGCTCATCGAACGCGCCCGGACGCAGGTCGCGGCCGCGCTGGGGGCCGAGGGGGCGGATATCGTCTTCACCTCCGGCGCGACAGAGGCGGCGGCGCTGGCCTGCGCGGGCCGGGGGCTGCTCTGTTCTGCCATAGAGCATGAGGCGGTCAGCGCCTGGTGCGACGCTACCCTGCCGGCCGACCGGCTGGGGCACGTGGCCGTGGTCGATCCGGGCCGGACGGCCTTGCAACTGGCCAATTCAGAAACCGGCGTGGTGCAGGACCTGCCAGAAGGGCTTGCCGTCAGTGACCTGACCCAGGGGTTTGGCAAGCTGCCTGTCGCCTTCAACTGGCTGGGCTGCGAGATGGGCTTTGTCGCGGCGCACAAGCTGGGCGGCCCCAAGGGTGTCGGCGCATTGGTGATCCGGCGGGGCCTCGATGTCGAGCCACGCCTGCGGGGCGGCGGACAAGAGATGGGCCGACGCGCCGGAACCGAAAACCTGATCGGGATCGCGGGCTTCGGCGCTGCTGCCGAGGCCGCGCAGCGGGAGCTTGCCGATGGCGTCTGGGAACGGGTCGAGCGATTTAGAAATATTCTAGATCAAGCATTGTCCGATCAGGAATTTGAGACTATTTCGGTCGGGAAAGGCGCGCGCCGCCTGCCCAACACGCTGTGCCTGATCGCGCCCGGATGGAAGGGCGAGACCCAGGTGATGCAGATGGATCTGGCCGGTTTCGCGGTGTCCGCGGGGTCGGCCTGTTCCTCGGGCAAGGTGCGGGCGAGCCGGGTTCTGCGCGCCATGGGCTTTGGCGAGGACGAGGCAGCCTCGGCGCTGCGCATCTCGCTCGGGCCGCTGGTGACGGAAGACGAGGTGATGCGGTTTGCCGACAACTGGCGCGCCGCGTTCCGGCGCCACAAGGCGCGCAGGGCAGTTTGACCCCGGCCCGGCCGGGACAGCAGTTTGACCCCGGCATCGCCGGGAAGGTGAAGGAAGGAAAGGGCATGGCCGCAGTCGACATGGATCTCCAAGCGGATGTGCGCGAGGGCGTCGATCGCGAGACGATCGAAACCGTGCAGGCCATGGCCGGCAAGTACAAGTACGGCTGGGAAACCCAGATCGAGACGGAATATGCCCCCAAGGGCCTGAACGAGGATATCGTCCGCCTGATCAGCCAGAAGAACGGCGAGCCGGAATGGATGCTCGACTGGCGCCTGGCCGCGTTCCGCCGCTGGCTCAAGATGGAAGAGCCGCGGTGGGCGATGCTCAACTACCCCGAGATCGACTACCAGGATCAGTACTACTACGCCAAACCCAAGAGCATGGGCGACAAGCCCAAGAGCCTGGACGAGGTCGATCCCAAGCTGCTGGCCACCTATGAAAAGCTGGGCATCCCGCTGAAGGAACAGATGCTGCTGGCCGGGGTCGAGCCGGGCGGCGAACAGCGCAAGGTCGCGGTCGATGCGGTGTTCGACTCGGTCTCTGTCGGCACGACCTTCAAGGAAGAGCTCAAGAAGGCCGGTGTGATCTTCTGCGCGATCTCCGAAGCGATCCGCGAGTACCCCGACCTTGTCCGCCAGTACCTAGGCACGGTCGTTCCACAATCGGACAACTTCTTTGCGACGCTGAACTCGGCCGTCTTCTCGGATGGCTCCTTCGTCTACATTCCGCCGGGCACCCGCTGCCCGATGGAGCTTTCGACCTATTTCCGTATCAATGCCGAGAACACCGGCCAGTTCGAGCGCACCCTGATCATCGCCGACAAGGGCGCCTATGTGAGCTACCTGGAAGGCTGCACCGCGCCCAAGCGCGACACCCACCAGTTGCACGCGGCGGTGGTCGAGATCGTGGTGCTGGACGACGCCGAGGTGAAGTATTCCACCGTGCAGAACTGGTATCCGGGCGACGAGGAAGGCCGGGGCGGCATCTACAATTTCGTCACCAAGCGCGCCGATTGCCGGGGCGCTCGGTCCAAGGTGATGTGGACACAGGTCGAAACCGGCTCGGCCATCACCTGGAAGTACCCGTCCTGCATCCTGCGGGGCGAGGAAAGCCAGGGCGAATTCTACTCCATCGCCATCGCGAACAATGCCCAGCAGGCCGACACCGGCACCAAGATGATCCATCTGGGCCGCAACACCCGCTCGCGCATCGTCTCCAAGGGGATCAGCGCGGGCCGGGCGCAGAACACCTATCGCGGCCTTGTGTCGATGCACCCCAAGGCCACCAACAGCCGCAACTACACCCAATGCGACAGCCTGCTGATCGGCGACAAATGCGGGGCGCATACGGTGCCCTACATCGAGGTCAAGAACAACTCGAGCCGGGTCGAGCACGAGGCGACCACCTCGAAGGTCGATGACGATCAGCTGTTCTATTGCCGCTCGCGCGGGATGGACGAGGAGCAGGCCGTGGCCCTCGTGGTGAACGGCTTCGTCAAGGACGTGCTGCAGACGTTGCCGATGGAATTCGCGATGGAAGCACAGGCGCTGGTTGCGATCAGCCTGGAAGGGTCGGTGGGATGATCGTCACCACCACCCAGACGGTCGAAGGCTTTCAGGTGGCTGAATACCTGGGCATCGTGGCGGGCGAGGCGATCCTCGGCGCGAACATCATGCGCGACCTTTTCGCCGGGCTGACCGATATCTTCGGTGGCCGCTCGGGCGCCTATGAGCAGGAACTGGGCAAGGCCCGCGAAACCGCGCTGCGCGAGATGGAAGAACGCGCGGCCGAGCGCGGCGCCAGCGCCGTGATCGGTGTCGATCTGGATTACGAGGTGATCAACAACATGCTGATGGTCACTGCTTCGGGAACGGCGGTGCGGCTGGGCTAAGGCCGCCGCACCGAGGGCAACAGGACAGAAACATGCTGAATATCCGTAACTTGCACGTGAAACTTGAGGAAGAAGACAAGCAGATCCTCAAGGGGGTGAACCTGACCGTCGATGCTGGCCGCGTGCATGCGATCATGGGGCCGAACGGCTCGGGCAAATCGACGCTGTCCTATGTGCTGGCCGGCCGTGACGGCTACGAAGTGACCGAAGGTTCCGCCACGCTGGAGGGCGAGGAGCTGCTGGGGATGGAGCCGGAAGAACGCGCTGCGGCGGGGCTGTTCCTGGCGTTTCAGTACCCGGTCGAAATCCCCGGGGTTGGCAACATGACCTTCCTGCGGACCGCGCTGAACGCGCAGCGCAAGGCGCGCGGGGAAGAGGAACTGAGCGCGGGCGATTTTCTCAAGGTGGTCCGAGAAAAGGCCAAGCGTCTGAAGATCGATGCCGAGATGCTCAAGCGCCCGGTCAACGTGGGCTTCTCGGGCGGTGAGAAGAAGCGCAACGAGATCCTTCAGATGGCCATGCTGGAGCCCCGCATGTGCATTCTGGACGAGACGGACTCGGGCCTTGATGTCGATGCGATGAAGCTGGTCGCCGATGGCGTGAACGCCTTGCGCGACGCGGGACGGGCCTTCCTGGTCATCACGCATTATCAAAGGCTTCTCGACCATATCGCACCTGATGTGGTGCATATCATGGCCGATGGCCGCATCGTGAAGACCGGGGGGCCGGAACTGGCGCTCGAGGTTGAGAAGAACGGCTATGCCGACATCCTGGCGGGGGCACTGTGATGTCCTTGCCCCAGGCGAAGGCGGATGCGCTCTCGGCCCGGATCGCAGGGCTGGGCTTTGCGGCGGAGGGGTGGCTGGGGTCCGCCCGCAGCCAGGCCTTGCAGCGCCTGACGGGCATGGGCCTGCCGGGCAAGCGTGACGAATACTGGCGCTACACCGACCCGACCGACCTGATCGTGCCCGCTGCCCCACAGGCCGCCTTGTTCGACATGTCGGACGAACCCATGGCCTTCGACGGCATCGACCGTCTGAAGCTGGTCTTCGTGGATGGCGTCTTCGATGCCGCAGCCTCGGACGATCCGGCGCTTGCGGGGGTCGAGATCACGCGGCTGGGTCAGGTTCCCGACCTGCACTGGGCGCGCGAGCTTTACGGTGTGCTCGAGGCGCGCGGCCAGGCCCCGGTGCCGCGCCCGCTGGCAACCCTCAACACCGCCTTTGCGACCGAAGGGTTGCTGATCCGGGTCACCGGCAAGGCTGCCAAGCCGGTCAATCTGATTTACCTTCACGAATCCGAGACTTCGGATGCCATCCTGCACCATTGCGTGAAGGTGGAGGCAGGGGCAGAGCTGACCCTGCTGGAGAACGGGCCGGCTGCCGCACGCTTCAACAAGGTGCTGGAGGTCGAGGTGGCCGATGGGGCCCGGTTCCACCACATCCGCACCCAGGGCCGCGACCATCAGCGCCGGGCGGTGACCCATGTCTTTGCCCGACTTGGGTGCGAAAGCCTGTTCAAGTCCTTCACGCTGACCGCGAATGGCGTGCTGACCCGCAATGAGGTGGTGCTGGAACTGGCGGGCGACGACGGCATGGCGCATGTTGCCGGTGCGGCGGTGGGCGATGGTGCGTTCCATCATGATGACACCGTCTTCGTCACCCATGCCGCCGAGCGTTGCGAAAGCCGGCAGGTCTTCAAGAAGGTTCTGAAGAACGGCGCGGTCGGTGTGTTCCAGGGCAAGATTCTGGTCAAGCCCGGCGCACAGAAGACCGATGGCTACCAGATCAGCCAGTCGCTGCTCCTGGATGAGGACAGCCAGTTCCTGGCCAAGCCCGAGCTTGAGATCTATGCCGACGATGTCAAATGCTCGCATGGCTCGACTTCGGGGGCGATCGACGAGACGGCGCTCTTCTACCTGCGCTCGCGCGGGGTACCGCGGCGCGAGGCGACCTCGCTTCTCGTGCTGGCCTTCCTGGCCGAGGCCATTGCCGAGATCGAGGATGAGGCCATTGCAGAGGATATCCGGCAGCGTCTGGAAGGCTGGCTGACGCGCCACGAGGGCTGAATGACCGTCTCGGCCGATATCCTGGAAAGCTACCGGCGGCCGCGCGCGGTTCTGCGCCGCAAGCTGGCCGCCGGCAATGCCGAGGCACGGGCCCTTGCGACGCTGATGGGCGCCTGCCTGCTGATCTTCGTCGCGCAATGGCCAGCCCTTGCGCGGTCGGCGCATCTTGACCCCTCGATCCCGCTGGACGCGCGTCTGGGCGGGGCGCTGATGGCTGTGGTCTTTCTGGTGCCCCTGTTTGCCTATGGCGTTGCGGCAATCAGCCATCTGGTCGCGCGCGCCTTTGGCGGGCAGGGGAGCCATACTGGCGCCCGGATCGCACTTTTCTGGTCGCTGCTGGCGATCAGCCCGCTGATGCTGCTGCATGGATTGGCGCAGGGTCTGGTGGGCGCTGGTCCGGCTCTGACGATCCTGGGGGCGATCGTCGGTCTTGGATTTCTGTTTCTGTGGATCAATGCCCTGATCGAGGCGGAGCGCGGCTGATGAACCTTTCGCTGTCGGGATTGTGGAGCGAGATGCGGCTGACCTTCCAGGATCCGCGCCAGGGGGTGCGGCGCGTGCTGGCGCTGGACCTGCCGATGGGCGCGCGCTGGGTGGCGCTGCTACTGGTCGCCATTGCAAGCTCGATCCTGCTGCACCTGGCGATCCTGCTGTTTCCGCTGCCGGATGGGGATATCGTGGGCGAAATGGCGGCCAGCCCCTTCACCACCACCGTCCTGCAGGCCGGGGTCTTCACGCTGGTCGTCGCGGCCGTGTACTGGCTGGGGCGGATGCGCGGGGGTCGGGGAAGCTTTGCCGATACCTTGATCGTGATGGTCTGGCTGCAGACGATCATGCTGGCCGTGCAGCTGGCCCAGCTGGTCGTGCAGATCCTTCTGCCGCCGGCCTCGGGGTTGGTCAGCCTGGCTGGCCTGGGCGTTTTCCTTTGGCTTCTCACGAACTTCGTGGCCGAACTTCATGGGTTCCGGTCGCTGCCGGCCGTCTTCGGTGGCATCGTGGTGGGGGGGATATTGCTGGCCTTTCTGCTGGCGGTCCTGCTGCTGCTGCTGGTTGGCACGCCGGTTCCGGCCTGAAAGGAGAGAGCGATGTATGATGTCGAGGCGATCCGGCGCGACTTTCCCATCCTGTCGCGGCAGGTGAACGGCAAGCCGCTTGTCTATCTGGACAATGGCGCCTCGGCGCAAAAGCCGCAGGTGGTGATCGATGCGGTAACTCAGGCCTACTCGATGGAGTATGCGAATGTTCACAGGGGTTTGCACTATCTTTCGAATCTGGCGACTGAGAAATACGAAGCCGTGCGCGGCAAGATCGCCCGGTTCCTGAACGCCGCGTCCGAGGAAGAGATCGTCTTTACCACGGGCACGACCGAGGCAATCAACCTTGTCTCCTATGCCTGGGCAGCGCCGCGGTTGCAGCCGGGAGACGAGATCGTCCTGTCGATCATGGAACATCACGCCAACATCGTTCCCTGGCATTTCCTGCGCGAACGGCAGGGGGTGGTGCTGAAATGGGTCGACGTGGATGCCAAGGGCGACCTTGACCCCGAGGCCGTGCTGGCCGCCATCGGCCCCCGCACTCGGCTGGTTGCGGTCACGCATATGTCGAACGTGCTGGGCAGCGTGGTCGATGTGGCCGCGATCGCGGCTGGTGCGGGGGCAAGGGGGGTGCCCGTGTTGGTCGATGGCAGCCAGGCGGCGGTTCACCTGCCGGTCGATGTGCAGGCGATCGGTTGCGACTTCTACGCAATTACCGGCCACAAGCTATATGGACCAAGTGGTTCCGGGGCGATCTACATCCGCCGAGAGAGGATGGACGAAATGCGCCCCTTCCTGGGCGGCGGAGACATGATCCGCGAGGTCACCTGTGACACCGTCACCTGGGCCGACCCCCCTATGAAGTTCGAAGCAGGTACGCCGGGCATCGTGCAGCAGATCGGCCTTGGCGTGGCGCTGGACTACCTGAGCGGTCTGGGCATGGCGAACGTGGCCGCGCATGAACGGCGGCTGCGCGACTATGCCCGCAACCGGCTTGGCGGGCTCAACTGGCTCAGCGTTCAGGGGCAGTCGGAAACCAAGGGCGCGATCTTCTCCTTCATCCTTCAGGGTGCAGCGCATGCCCATGATATTTCGACTGTTCTTGACAAGAAGGGCATTGCCGTTCGGGCCGGCACCCATTGCGCCATGCCGCTGATGCAGCGGCTGGGCGTCACCGCGACCTGCCGGGCCTCTTTCGGGCTCTACAATACCGAAGCCGAGGTCGACACCCTGGTCGAGGCGTTGGAGTTCTGCCATGAGCTTTTCGGCTGACAAATGCCGGTTGCGCGACCCGCCGGTGCAAGTTATAGACCGGCTCACGCACCCGTAGCTCAGCTGGATAGAGCGTTGCCCTCCGAAGGCAAAGGCCACACGTTCGAATCGTGTCGGGTGCGCCACCTCTCCCTTTCATCGTGGCGCAGCGCGGCTTTGCAGTTAATGTCGGTGTTGGGTCCTATACCTTAGAGCACTGGCGGTCGTTCGCTTGACGCTTGATCTGCCCAGGGTGTTGCTTCTAGCCTGAGTTGAAACAAGGAGCAGCAACGATGATCCGAAACATTGGTTCTTCATCAGCCCGAGTCTCGTGGGGCAGCGCAATTTCTGTCGCATCAGATGTGACCGGGGCGCTGCAGGGGCAGCGCCGGGCTTATGTGGCTGAGGTCTGACCATGGCGACCTATGTCTGGCAACATGACCTGACCAATGAACCAGAACGCCTGCGGCTGATGTCGCGCATGCTGGATCCTTCCAGCCGATATCACCTGCAGTCGATCGGCGTGGGGCCTGGGTGGCGCTGCCTTGAGGTCGGCGCCGGAAATGGCTCGGTTTCGCAATGGCTTGCCGAACAGGTGGGTCCCACCGGTCATGTGCTGGCCACCGACCTGAGACCCGATCTGATGCAGGGTATCGCAGGCCCCAACCTGACAGTGCAGGCGCTGGATGTGGTGCATGACACGCCACCCGGCGGGCCGTTCGACCTGGTCGCGGTCCGGGCGCTGCTGCATCACCTGCCGGAACGGCATGAAGTGGTGCGCCGGATGATCTCCTGGCTCAAGCCGGGTGGGTGGCTTTTCGTGCAGGAGCCCGATTTCTACCCGACCTGGACGGTGCAACCTGAAAGCCAGGCCGATCTCTGGCGCCGGTTCCTCGCCTGGGCGGCAACGCACCAGATCGACTACTATGTGGGCCGGCGGGTTGCGCCCTGGGCTCAGGCCGAGGGGATGGAGGCGATCACGGCAGAAGGCCATACGATCCTGTACAACGGAGGGTCGGACTTTGCGCAATGGTGGGACTTCGCCCTGACCGAGGTCGCCGACAAGCTGACCTCCGAGGGCGGTGTGCCGGCGGCGGCCTTGTCCGAGTTTTCGGCGCTTGCGCGCGACCCGGACTACTGGACAATGACCATCGCCTTCACGGTCACCACCGCGCGCAAGCCCGGCTGACCGCCCCGGTGCCCGGAGCGGTCGGGGTGCCTCTCAGGCGTCCCAGGCCTTGGTGACCTGGCGCTGCTCGCCAAGGCCCTCGATGCCCAGCGTCATCACCTGACCAGGCTTGAGATAGACGGGCGACGGCTTGATCCCCAGGCCGACGCCGGGGGGCGTGCCGGTCGAGATGATGTCGCCGGGGTGGAGCGACATGAACTGGCTGATGTAATGGACCAGATGGCGGACACCATAGACCATCGTCTTTGTTGAACCATTCTGGTAACGATGACCGTCAACCTCTAGCCACATCTTGAGATTCTGCGGATCGGCTACCTCATCTGCCGTCACCAGCCAGGGGCCCGTCGGGCCAAAGGTGTCAGCCGATTTCCCCTTCGTCCATTGTCCGGCCCGTTCCTGCTGGAAGGCGCGTTCCGACACGTCGTTGATCACGCAGTAGCCTGCCACATGGCTCAGGGCATCGGCCTCGTCGATGTAGACACCACCCTTGCCGATCACCACGCCCAATTCGACTTCCCAGTCCGTCTTGACCGAACCGCGCGGGATGATCACGTCGTCGTTCGGGCCGCAGATGGCCGATGTTGCCTTCATGAACAGCACAGGTTCGGGCGGAACCGGCAGGTTCGACTCGGCAGCATGGTCGGCGTAGTTGAGACCGACGCAGATGAACTTGCCGGTGCCAGCCACGCAGGGACCGAGGCGCGGAGACCCGGTGACCACGGGTAGGCTTTCCGGGTTCAGCGCCCGCAGCTTGTCCAACCCTTCCGGTGTCAGCACGGCACCGGCGATATCGGGCACATGGGCCGAGAGGTCGCGCAGGTTGCCCCGCGCATCCAGAATCCCGGGTTTCTCTGCACCCACAGGGCCATAGCGAAGAAGTTTCATGTATTACCTCAGATGTTGGTCCAGCCGCCGTCGATGGCGAAGGCCTGGCCGGTGACAAAGCCACTTTCGTCTGCCGCCAGGTAGACGGCAAGGGCCGCAATTTCCTCGGGCTGGCCGATGCGCCCCATGGGCTGGCGCGCGACAAAGGCCTTGTGCGCGGCTTCGTAGTCGCCGGTTGCGGCGAGCCTGGCCTGGAGAGAGGGGCTTTCGACCGTACCGGGGCAGATGGCGTTGCAGCGAATGCCCTGGCCGATGAAGTCGGCAGCGACAGATTTGGTGAGCCCGATGACCCCGGCCTTGGTCACGCCATAGACAAAGCGGTTCGGCGCCGCGATGATCGACGAGGCGACCGAAGCGATGTTCACGATGGATCCGCCGCCATTCACGATCATCGCCGGCAGAAAGGCCCGCGTCACCCGGTAGAGCGCGCGAACGTTGAGGTTCACCGAGAAATCGAAGGCAGCCTCGTCACAGTCGAGGATGGTGCCGCTGTGCACGAAACCCGCGCAGTTGAACAGGATATCCGGCGCGCCGACGCGTGTGGCCATCGCCTGCACGGCGGCCGCATCTGTCACGTCCAGCGCATGGGTCTCGATCCCTTCGGCCGCCAGCGGCTCGAGCGCCTTGGCCGAGAGGTCTGTGGCGATCACGCGCGCCCCTTCGGCGGCAAAGGCCCGGGCCGTGGCCAGCCCGATCCCGGCGCCAGAGGCCGTGCAGAACGCGGTTTTTCCTTGCAGTCTCAATCGCTTCTCCCTACATGACCGCGCCCATGGCCCAGGGCACGAATTCGGCCCCGCCAAAGCCCAGCTCTTCCGACTTGGTTTTCTCGCCCGAGGCGACGGACAGGAACAGCTCGAAGATCTCGCGTCCCTTTTCCTCGATGCTGACGCCATCGGTGATGATGTCGCCGCAGTTGATATCCATGTCTTCCGACATGCGGGCGTACATCTCGCTGTTGGTGGCAAGCTTGATGCAAGGCGTGGGCTTGTAGCCGGACACCGATCCCCGCCCGGTGGTGAAGGCAATCAGGTTCGCGCCGCTGGCGATCTGGCCAGTGACCGAGGTCGGATCATAGCCGGGGCTGTCCATGAAGACGAAGCCACGTTCGGTGATCGGCTCTGCAAACTTGTAGACTTGGGTGAGGGGCGCGGTTCCGCCCTTGGCCACGGCGCCCAGCGATTTCTCAAGGATCGTCGTCAAGCCGCCCTTCTTGTTGCCGGGCGAGGGGTTGTTGTCCATCTCGCCGCCCTGGCGGGCTGTGTAGTCTTCCCACCAGCGGATGCGCTCGACGATCTTCTCGCCCACCTCGGGTGTGACGGCCCGGCGGGTCAGAAGATGCTCGGCCCCGTAGATCTCGGAAGTCTCGGACAGGATCGTGGTGCCGCCATGGGCCACCAGGAGGTCCGAGGCATGGCCGAGCGCCGGGTTCGCCGTGATGCCGGAGTATCCGTCGGAACCGCCGCATTGCATGCCGACCATCAGATGCTCGAGCCCCGCAGGCTGGCGGGTTGCCTTGTTCGCCTCAACCGCCATCTCGCGCAGAATCTCGATCCCCCGCTCGATCGTCTTGCGGGTGCCTCCGGTCTGCTGGATGGTCATGTATCGGAAAACACTACCTTCCTTTATGCGAGCACGACCCACAAGGTCGGGAATCTGCATCACCTCGCAGCCAAGGCCCACCAGCAGGATCGCTGCGAAATTCGGGTTGCGGGCATAGCCCGCCAGGGTGCGAAACAGCGTGTCATAGCCTTCGTCCTTGCCCGACATGCCGCAGCCGGAGCCATGGACGATGGGCACAACGCCATCGACATTGGGAAAGGCATCGAGCATCCCCGAACGCTCCACCCCCTCGGCAATGAAGCGCGCGACCGAGCCCGAGCAGTTCACCGACGTGAGAATCCCGATGTAATTGCGCGTGCCGACCTGGCCGTCGGGGCGATGAAAGCCCATGAAATGCCGTGGCTCGCCTGGCGAGGGCAGGGGGCGCAGATCGGTCGAGAAAGCATAGTCCTGTTCATGCGCACCCATGCCGAGGTTGTGGGTGTGCACATGTTCGCCCGGGGCGATGTCGCGGGTGGCCACCCCGATGATCTGCCCATAGCGGATCACGTTCTGGCCCGCGGATATGGGTCGAGCGGCGATCTTGTGGCCGCGTGAAACGGCGTCTGCCAAGGGCGCCGCAACGCCCGTGACCGGCACGCCCGAGCCGATATCGCGCAGCGCAATCACCACATTGTCGTTGGGATTCAACAGGATCACATCGTTCTGGGCTGCGGTCATGTTCTTTCCTGCCAAGGGTGACTGGCCTGGGCCGGGCCTTGACAGGCGAGGCAGTCCAGCTAACATGTTAGCATGCTACCCGCGAACGCTCCTGAACTTCAAGAGGCAAAGGTGCCGCTGCGGCTTCGGCCGCTGTCGGAGTTTGATGGCTCGCTTGCGCAGCGGGTCTATGCCACGCTGAAGGAAGCAATCCTGTCGCTGGCCTATCGCCCGGGCGAGCCGCTGCGCAAACCCGAGATTTGCGAGGTTCTGGGCGTGTCGCGCTCGCCCGTGGCCGAGGCCGTGATGCGCCTGGCCGCCGAGGGGCTGGTCGAAGTGGTGCCGCAGTCGGGCAGTTTTGTCGCGCGGTTTTCCATGGACGAGATCCGCGAGGGCGCCTTCCTGCGCGAGGCGCTGGAACTGGCGGCGGTGGATGTGGTGGCGCGCACGATCAGCGACGACCAGTTGCTGCTCTTGCGCCGCTCGATCCGCCTGCAAGAGGCGATGGTGGCCGACAAGGATTTCCCTGGTTTCTACCTGGAAGACAGCCGGATGCATGAGCTGATCCTGTCCTTCACCGGGTTCCGTCGGCTGGCCAGCCTGGCCGAGACATCGTGGGTGCATGTGAATCGGGCTCGCCGGCTGATCCTGCCCCAGCCGGGGCGGGTGCAGGCGACGCTGACCGAACACAAGGCGATTGTCGCGGCCCTGGAAGCGAGAGAGCCCTATGGCGCCCGCGCTGCAACCCGCCAGCACCTGCGCCAGCTTGTGACGATACTGGAGCAACTGGTTGCGTCGAAGCCGGAGCTGTTCGGGCCGCAGCCTGGCACAGCCACGCCCGCGCCCGAGGCGGCGCCGGGCGATTGAGCCACCTCAGAGCTCGACAGGGGCTTCCTGCGGGATCAGCCCCTGGGCCTTGAGATCTGCCCAAAGGTCATTCGGCACCAGTGCCTCTGCCGCCATCACATTGCCGGCAACCTCGGCCGGTGTCGCCATGCCGGGGATGACCGAGACGACCGTGGGGTGGCGCAGCGCGAACTGGAAGGCCGCCGCAACCAGAGGCACGCCATGCGCCTCGCAGGTCGCCTTGATGCGCGCGGCGCGGTCCAGCACCGGCTGCGGAGCGGGCTCGTAGAAGTACATGGCGCCGGGGTAGGGGCCGCGGGCGAGAATGCCCGAATTGTAGGGCGCCCCCATCACCAGACCGATACCCCGGGCCTGGGCAAGCGGCAGGAACTCTGCCAGGGCTTCGTTCTCCAGCAGGGTATGGCGCCCGGCCAGCAGGAAGATGTCGAAATCTCCGCGTTCGGTCAGGGTCTTGCAGGGTTCCCATTCGTTGACGCCCGCGCCGAAGGCGGCAATCACGCCTTCCTCGCGCAGGCGCAACAGCGCCTTGTAGCCGCCCGCCAGGAAGGCGTCGATCCGCGCGGCCAGCGCTTCGGGCGTGCGATGATTGAACAGGTCGAGGTCATGGGCGAAAAGAATGTCGATCCTGTCGATGCCCAGCCGCTCGAGGCTGAACTCGACCGAGCGCAGGACGCCGTCATGGCTGTAGTCATAGACCTCTTTCCGGGCCGGCACGTCAAAGAACTTGCCGATGCAGTCACGATCCTCGCCCGGGGCGCAGGTCCGCAGCAGGCGACCCACCTTGGTCGACAGCACGTACTCCCCGCGCGGCTTGCCGCGCAGGAAGCGGTTCAGCCGCGTCTCCGACAGGCCAAGGCCGTAAAGGGGTGCCGTATCGAAATAGCGGATGCCGGCGTTCCAGGCGGCATCGAGCGTTGCCTCGGCCTCTTCCTCGCTGACGGCGCGGTAAAGGTTGGCGATGGGGGCCGCGCCAAAGCCAAGCTCGGTAAAGGTCAGTCCGGTGGTGCCGTGGCGATTCCAGCGGCGGGTCTTGAGTGGCATGCGCATCCTCCCGATTCAGCTGACATGCTAGTATGAATCTGCTTTTCCGCCACCCCCTTCACCGCTAGGATCAGCGCAAATTTCAGCCCCGCAGGCAGAGGGCAACGGAGGGAACACGATGCGAACCGTGCTGTGCTATGGCGATTCAAACACTCATGGCACCATGCCGATGCCGACGCTGGACGATATGGACCGCTTCCCGCCCGGCGTGCGCTGGACCGACCAGTTGCAGGCGCTGCTGCCAGGCTGGCAGGTGATCGCCGAGGGCCAGCCCGGGCGTACGACAGTGCATGACGATCCCGTCGAAGGCGCGCATCGCAACGGGCTGACCGTGCTGCCCGCGATGCTGGAAAGCCATCGTCCCATCGATGTCGTGCTGATCATGCTGGGCACGAACGATCTGAAAGAACGCTTTACTGTCAATGCGATGGACATCTCCTTGTCGCTTGCGCGGCTGGTGGAGGTCGTGCGTGGAAGCAACGCCGGCGCCGGGGGCAGGGCGCCCGGTGTGCTGCTGGTTGCCCCGCCACCGATCATCGAGGTGGGCGACCTGGGGCTGATGTTCGCCGGTGGCGCGGCCAAGTCTGCCACGCTCGCCCAGCGGATTGCAGAGGTTGCACGGCGGCTGGATGTGCCCTTTGTCGATGCCGGTGCGCTGATCGAAGTTTCGCCGATCGACGGCATTCACTACGACGAGCCGGCAATGGCTGCCCTGGCGCAGGGCTTTGCCGCTGCACTGCAGCAGAACTTTGGCTAAGGGGGCAGGGACATGCTCAAGGGGATCGACAACCGGCTGAATGCAGATGTGCTGCAGGCGCTGCGCGCCATGGGCCATGGCGACACCATCGTGATCGCCGACACGAACTTCCCGGCCGACAACATCGCGCGGCAAACGACCATCGGCACGCTGCTGCGCATGGAAAACCTGAGCTCGGCCGAAGCTGCGCAGGCCGTGCTGTCGGTTCTGCCGCTGGATACCTTTGTCGAGGACTTCGCCATGCGGATGGAAATCGTGGGCGATCCGGTGACGCTGCCAGACCCGGCGCGCGAGGTGCAGATCGAGATCGACCGCGCCGAGGGCCGTGCGCGGCCCATGCTGGGGGTGGAACGCTTTGCCTTCTACGAGGCGGCAAAAGTGGCCTATGCCGTGATCCAGACCGGAGAGCGGCGGTTCTATGGCTGCTTCATCTTTCGCAAGGGCGTCATCCCGCCGGACGCATAGGGCAGCAACTGGGTACATGTAATTCCTATAATCAGTATTATGTAACTTAAACGGATACCCGTGGCTGGACTTGCCCCCTCAAGGCGCGCTAGACAGCGTCGAACAAGCCAAGGATGCGCCGATGACCTTCGACCGCCGCCCCAAGATTGCCCCCTCGATCCTGTCGGCCGACTTTGCCAACTTCGGCGCGGAATGCCGCGCGATTGAAGCGCAAGGCGCGGATTGGGTGCATGTGGATGTGATGGATGGCCATTTCGTGCCGAACATCACCTTCGGCCCAGCCACCTGCGCGGCCATTCGCAAGCACATCAAGGGCGTGATGGATGTGCATCTGATGATCGATCCGGTCGACCCGTATCTTGAGGCCTTTGCCAAGGCCGGTGCCGATGTGATCTCGATCCATCTGGAAGTGGGGCCGCACATTCACCGCAGCCTGCAAACCATTAGGAATTTGGGGAAAAAGGCTGGTCTCGCGATCAATCCTGGCACTGGGATCGATGCGGTTCCCTATCTGCTGGATCAGCTTGACCTTGTCTGCGTGATGACGGTGAATCCCGGCTTCGGCGGACAGAAGCTGATCCCGTCGCAACTGGACAAGATCCGGGCGCTGCGCGAGATGATCGGCGACCGGCCGATCCATATCGAGGTCGACGGCGGTATCTCCCGCGAGACGATCGGCGCTGTTCATGCGGCCGGCGGCGATGTGCTGGTGGCAGGCGCAGCAGTGTTTTCCGGGGGTTCTGTCGATAATCCAGAGGTTTACGGCGAAAACATCAGGCAACTTCGTAGCGCGGCGCTGGCTGATTGACGGCTTTGGGGGCATCCTGCCCCCTGCCCTGAAGTTGACGCGCCGTCGAAAGAACGTATCTTAACCCATTGAAACAAATGGCAACGCCGCCCGAATGGGGCGGCGTTCTTTCGTTCCGATCTGGAAGAAGCGATCAGCCTTGAAGCGCCTTGGCGACTTCGGCGGCGAAATCCTCTTCCTTCTTCTCGATGCCCTCGCCGACCGACACGCGGGCATAGCCGGTGATCTCGACACCGGCCTCTTTCGCGGCCTGCTCGATGGTCAGATCGGGGTTGATGACGAAGGCCTGGCCCAGCAGCGTGTTCTCGGCAAGGAACTTCTTCATCCGGCCCGGGATGATGTTGTTGTGGATCACCTGTTCGGGCTTCGGCTTGGCGGAGGTGGCGTTTTCTTCCAGCGCCTTGGCGGTCTGCACGGCAAGCTCGCGCTCGAGCACCGCCGGGTCCATCGTGGCTTCCGACAGCGACAGCGGCGCGGTGGCGGCGATGTGCATGGCAAACTGGCGGCCAATGGCCTGCGCCTTGTCCGCCGGGCCCTTCAGCGCGACGAGCACGCCGATCTTGCCCAGGCCGTCACCGACCGAGTTGTGCACGTAGGAGACGATGGTATCGCCTTCCAGCACATGCATCCGGCGCAGGGTCATGTTCTCGCCAATGCGGGCGATGGCCTCGTTGATGACTTCGTAGACCGGCTTGCCGTTCAGATGCGCGGCCTTCAGCACTTCGATGTCGTCGCCGGTGGTCAGCGCCACGCGGGTCACTTCGTTGACCAGCGTCTGGAAGTCAGCGTTCTTGGCCACGAAGTCGGTTTCCGAGTTGATCTCGACGGCCACGCCGCGACCGTTCGAGACGGACACGCCGATAAGGCCCTCGGCGGCCACGCGGTCGGCCTTCTTGGCGGCTTTCGCCAGGCCCTTGGTGCGCAGCCAGTCAACGGCGGCTTCCATATTGCCATCGGTCTCGGTCAGGGCGCGTTTCGCGTCCATCATGCCTGCGCCGGTCGATTCGCGCAGTTCCTTCACCATCTGGGCGGTGATTGCCATGGCGGCTCTCCTCAAAACAATGCTTGGTCCCGACGGGGCTTACCCCCGTCGGGTAACGGTCCTGCGACGGACTCAGACCTCTTCGATGGCCTCTTCCTCGGGCGCGGTTTCCAGCGCGCCAAGGTCGATGCCGGCCGCGCCCATCTGGGCGGTCATGCCGTCCAGCGCCGCACGGGCGACCAGATCGCAGTAAAGCTGGATCGCGCGGGCCGCGTCATCGTTGCCCGGGATCACATAGTCCACGCCCTTGGGCGAGTTGTTCGTGTCGACCACGCCGATGACCGGGATACCCAGCTTCTGCGCTTCCAGGATGGCGAGGTCTTCCTTGCCCACGTCGATCACGAACAGCAGGTCCGGCACGCCGCCCATTTCGCGGATGCCGCCCAGGCTGGCCTGCAGCTTGGCCTGCTCGCGTTCCATGTTCAGGCGCTCTTTCTTGGTGAGGCCTTCGGCGCCGTGCTCCATCAGCTCGTCGATCTGCTTGAGGCGCTGGATCGACTGCGAGACGGTTTTCCAGTTGGTGAGCGTGCCGCCCAGCCAGCGGTGGTTCATGTAGTACTGCGCGCATTTCTCGGCGGCTTCGGCGACGGGCTTCTGCGCCTGACGCTTGGTGCCGACGAACAGGATGCGGCCGCCCTTGGCGACGGTGTCGCGCACGACCTGCAGCGCCGCGTCCAGCATCGGGACGGTCTGGGTCAGGTCGATGATGTGAATGCCGTTGCGGTCGCCATAGATGAATTCCTCCATCTTGGGGTTCCAGCGAGCGGTCTGGTGGCCGTAGTGAACGCCAGCTTCCAGCAGCTGACGCATCGAGAACTCAGGGAGCGCCATGTCCATTTCCTTTCCGGTTTGCGCCTCGGCGGAAGGATTTCAGGGTTTCCCCCAACCGGTGGACATGCAGGGATTTCTCCCCTGCAGGCCCGCCCTCCGCCTGTGAAGTGCCGCGCGTCTAGACGCTTTCGGTCGGGAAGGCAAGCCCCCAAGGGTCTGTCGGGCCGCGCTATTCGCCCTGCGAGATGCTGTGCAGATAGCTGAGGATCAGCTCCTGCACCACGGGGTCGTCGATTCCGTCGTGACGCATCTTGCTGTCGGGCAGGAAGGCCGTGTTATCGGCCATCCAGGCACGCAACAAGTCATCAGTCCAGACAAAGCCCGCCGCGCGCAGCGCATCGGAATAGGGATAGTCGAACCAGGTCCCGGCGACCCGGCCCGACACGTCTTCAAGCGGTGGGCCGTAGCTGTCGCCCGTGGCATCGGCGGCGTGGCAGCCCGCGCAGGCCAGCGCAAAGGCCTGCGCCCCGGCTGCGATCTTGATCGCCTCGAAATCGGGCTCGGCTTGCCCCGTGGCCGGGGTCAGGCACAGCAAGAGGGGCAAGAGCGGCAAGCGCATGGGCAGGGTCCTTGGGCCAGGAAGAGACCCCCACCCTGCCCTGTCAGGCGCCCGCGCGCCTTGATGCGTGTCAACCGCCCCGTCAGGTCACCACATCGGGGGTGGAGCGGCCGGTGTGCTCCTCGATCCGGGCCAGACCATGCGCCGCGCGGATCACGGGCGAGAGCGCCAGTTGCGGATCAAGGCCGAACTTCGTCGGGTCTTCCTCGTAACGCTCCAGGTAGAGCCGCAGGGTCGCGCCCTCGGTGCCGGTGCCCGAAAGGCGCAGCACGATCCGGCTGCCATCCTGGAAGAGGATGCGCACGCCCTGCTTGCGGCTGACCGAGCCATCGACGGGGTCGGTGTATTCGAAATCATCCGCGCCGCTGATCACCATGCCTTCGACCGTCTGGCCCGGAAGCGCGGGCAGGATGCCGCGCAGCGCGGCCATCATCGCATCGGCCTTGTCGCTGGCGATGGCCTCGAAATCGTGGCGCGAGTAGTAGTTGCGCCCGAAGGCCGACCAATGCGAGGTCAGGATCTCGGCCACGCTTTCGCGCCGCACCGCCAGGATGTTAAGCCAAAGAAGCACGGCCCAGAGCCCGTCCTTTTCGCGCACATGGTCGGATCCGGTGCCAAAGCTTTCCTCGCCGCAGATCGTCGCGCGCCCGGCATCGAGAAGGTTGCCGAAGAATTTCCAGCCCGTCGGCGTCTCGTAGCTGCCGATCTTCAGTGCGGCCGCCACCCGGTCGGCTGCGGCCGAAGTCGGCATCGAGCGCGCGACGCCCTTGAGCCCCGCCTTGTAGCCCGGCGCGAGGGTCGCGTTGGCGGCCAGCACCGCCAGGCTGTCCGAGGGCGAGACATAGATGCCGCGTCCGACGACCATGTTGCGGTCGCCGTCGCCATCCGAGGCCGCACCGAAATCGGGGGCGCCGGGGCCGAACATCTCATCCATCAGCGCCTTGGCCCAGACCGGGTTCGGGTCGGGATGCATGCCGCCGAAATCCGGCAGGGGCGTGCCGTTCACGACCGTGCCCCTGGCCGCACCCAGCCGGTTTTCCAGGATCTCGGTCGCGTAGGGCCCCGTCACCGCGCACATCGCATCGAAGCGCATGCGGAAGCCCGAAGCGAACATTGCCCGGATCGCGGCAAAGTCGAACAGGCTTTCCATCAGCGCGGCATAGTCGGCCACCGGGTCGACCACATCGACGATCATCTCGCCCAGGCGCGTCCGCCCCACGGTCGACAGATCCACGTCCTGGCTTTCCAGAATGCGGTACTCGGTGATCTCGGTCGTGCGCTGGTACATGGCCTCGGTCACCGCTTCGGGCGCGGGGCCGCCATTCGGCATGTTGAACTTGACGCCGAAATCCTCATCCGGTCCGCCGGGGTTGTGGCTGGCCGACATGATGATGCCGCCGTCGGTCTTGTTCAGGCGGATCAGGTGGCTCGCGGCGGGCGTGGACAGGATCGCGCCCTGCCCCACGATGACCCGCGCCGCGCCGTTCGCGGCCGCCATCCTCAGGATCACCTGCGCCGCCCGGTCGTTGAAGTAGCGCCCGTCGCCCCCAAGGACAAAGGTCTTGCCGCCTGCTCCCACCACATCGAAGATCGACTGGACGAAATTCTCCAGATAGTGCCGGCCCATGAAGACCGGGGTCTTCTTGCGCAGGCCCGAGGTGCCTGGCTTCTGCCCGGAAATCGGGGTGGTGGCGATGGTGAGCAGGCTCATGTCGGTCCTCCGCTGGGTGGCAATTCGGCAAAGACCAGCACGGACTGGGCAGGCACGGCAACACGTGCCAGGCTGGTCTCGGGGGGCGCTTCGGGGCGCGTGGTGTCCAGGATCAGCTGCCAGCCCGTCCTGCTTTGCGGCAGGACGGCGGTCTGGTCAGGCCCGGCATTGAACAGCGCAAAAATGGCGGCCGCGCCGCTGTCCTCGGCTTCGGCGGCGCTGCGCAGCTCGACCCCAAGGCAGCGGAAGGAGGGGTCGTGCCAGTCTTCCGGGCGGGGGGTGGTGCCATCTGCGCGGCGCCAGATGACATCGGGCAGGCCATCGCTGGGGCGCGGGCGGGCATGCAGGAACCGTTTCTGACGCAGCACCGGATGGTCACGCCGGAGCGCGGTCAATCGCGCGACAAAGGCGGCCAGACGCCTGTCGGCCCGGGTCCAGTCTATCCAGCCGGTGTCATTGTCCTGGGCATAGGCATTGTTGTTGCCGCCCTGGCTGTTGCCGACCTCATCGCCCGCCAGCAGCATCGGCGTGCCCTGCGACAGGAAGAGCGTGGCCAGAAGGTTGCGCTTGCGCTGCGCGCGGGCGGCCAGAACCTTCGGGTCCGTGGTCGGCCCCTCGAAACCCAGGTTGTCGGAGTGGTTGTCGGAATGACCATCGCGGTTTTCCTCGCCATTGGCGAAGTTGCGCTTGACGGTGAAGCTGACGAGGTCGTCCAGCGTGAAGCCGTCATGTGCCGTCACGAAGTTGACAGAGCTTGTCGCGGGGCGCCCGCCCTGGTCGAACCGCTCGGCCGAGCCCAGAAGCCGTTTGGCGAGATCTGGCGTCAGCCCCGCATCGCCCCGCCAGTACCGCCGGACGCCGTCGCGGAAACGGTCGTTCCATTCGGCAAAGGGATGGGGATAGGCCCCCAGCTGGTAACCGCCTGGTCCGATGTCCCAAGGCTCGGCGATCAGCTTCACCCGGGCCAGAACCGGGTCTTGCCGGATCGCGTCGAAGAAGCCGCCATTCGGGTCGAACCCCCCGGCCTCGCGGCCGAGGACCGTGGCAAGGTCAAAGCGGAAACCATCGACATGATAGGTCTCGACCCAATAGCGCAGGCTGTCCATCACCAGTCGCAGGACCGCAGGATGGGTCAGGTTCAGCGTGTTGCCGGTGCCAGTGTCGTTCACGTAATGCCGCCCGCCTTCGATCAGACGGTAATAGCTGCGGTTGTCGAGGCCGCGAAAGCTCAGCGTCGGGCCGAACTCGTCCCCCTCTCCCGTGTGGTTGTAGACCACGTCCAGGATCACCTCGATCCCGACGGAATGCAGGCGGTGGATCGCCGCCTGCAAGTCGCGCAAGCCGCCCCGGCCCAGGTAGCGCGGCTCGGGCGCGAAGAAGCCGATGGTCTGATAGCCCCAGTAGTTGCGCAGGCCCCGCGCGATCAGAAAACGGTCGTCGACAAAGGCCTGCACCGGCAAGAGCTCGATCGCGGTAACCCCCAGCGTCAGCAGGTGATCTATCATGGCATCCGAGGCGAGGCCCGTCACCAGCCCCTTCTGTCCGGGATCGACGCCGGGGTGCAGCATGGTCAGGCCACGGGCATGCGCCTCGTAGATCACCGTATCGGTCCAGGGCCGGTTGGGAGGGCTGTCGTCGCCCCAATGAAAGGCAGGGTCGACGACCACCGACTTCGGCATGGCAAAGGCGCTGTCGCGGCTGTCATAGGACAGGTCGCCCCGCGGGCTGCCCACCTTGTACCCCATCAGCGCATCCGACCAGCGCAGCCGCCCTTCAAGCGCGCGGGCATAGGGGTCAAGCAGCAACTTGTTCGGGTTGAAGCGGTGGCCCTGCTCGGGGGCATAGGGCCCATGCGCGCGATAGCCGTACAGCGCCCCCGGCATCAGCCCGGTCACATGGATGTGCCAGATGTCGCCGTCACGCTCGGTCATCAGCAGGCGCGCGGTTTCCTTGCGCCCGTCGGGGGTGAACAGGCACAGCTCCATCCGTTCGGCGTTGGCCGAAAACACCGCGAAGTTGACGCCCTCGCCATCGAAATGCGCGCCCATCGGCCAGGGCCGCCCGGCCGAGACACCATGCCCGGCCGGCCGCTGTGTCGGGGCCGTCAGGATCATTCGACAAGGCTTTCGTACAGCCGCGCATAGGCGGCAGCCGAGGCCTCCCAGCCCACGGGATGGCGCATGGCGTTTTTCTGCACCTGTGACCAGGCCGCCGGATCGGCATAGAGTGCCAGCAGCTGCCGCAGGGCAAGGCCAAGGGCAAGCGCATCGGTCGGATGAAAGACGATGCCGGTCGCCACCCCTGCCGCCATCGTGGCGGGCGAGACGCCGATGACCGTGTCGGCAAGCCCGCCGGTCAACGCGACCACGGGCAAAGCGCCATAGCGCAGGCCATACATCTGGGTCAGGCCGCAGGGTTCGAACCGCGATGGGACAAGCACCGCATCGGCGCCCGCGAACATCCGGTGGCTCAGCGCCTCGTCATAGCCGATGCGGACCGCCACCCGGCCGGGGAACCGCGCGGCAAGGCCGTGCATTGCCGCCTCCAATGCCGGGTCGCCCGTGCCCAGTACCGCGACACCGCCGCCGCCGGCAACAAAATCGGGCAGCGCGGCCGGCAGAAGGTCGATCCCCTTCTGATCGGTCAGGCGGCTGACCACGATGGCCAGTGGCCCCGGCACCTCCAGCCCGAACTCGGTGCAGAGCGCGGCCCGGTTCTCGGCCTTGCGCTTGGGTGTCTTGGCGGAAAAGCTCTGAATCGCGGGGTCGGCTTCGGGCGACCAGACGGCGGTATCGACGCCGTTCAGGATCCCGCTGACCGCGGCGCTACGCGCCGCGATGACCCCTTGCAGGCCCATTCCAAACTCCGGGCGCATCAGTTCGGTCGCATAGGTGGGCGACACCGTGGTGATCGCATCCGCCGTGACAAGCCCCGCCTTCAGCGAGGACAGTCCGCCATAGTATTCCAGCGCATCGGCATGGAATTGCTCGCCCGGCAGCCGCAGCGCCCCCAGAAGCGCCGCCGGCGCCCAACCCTGGAAGGCGATGTTGTGCACCGTCAGGACCGAGGCCACCCCGCCCGTGCCGCGATAGGTCAGATAGGCCGGGGCAAAGCCGGCCTGCCAGTCATGCGCATGCAGGATATCGGGTCGCCAGCCGTCATCGAGCCCGTCGCGCGCGATATCCGCCGCAGCCCAGCTCAGCGCTGCGAAACGGAAGGGGTTGTCGGCCCAGTCGCCGCCCGGACCGCTGTAGGGCCCGCCTTCGCGGTCAAAGAGATGCGGCGCGTCCAGCAGCAGCATCGACAGCCCGTCCACCTGCCCCGCGACCACGCGCGCCGGCCCACCGAACAGATCGGCTTCGGACCAGACGTCATCCCAATCGGCGATGCGCGCGCGAAGAGGCCGGTAGGCCGGCATCAGCACCCGCATGTGCCAACCGGTTGGCGCAAGGGCAGCGGGCAGCGCGCCTACGACATCGGCCAGTCCGCCCGTCTTGACCAGCGGAACACATTCCGATGCCACTGAAAGCACTTGCCCGGCCATCTTCGCCCTCCGTCGCAGGTTGCCGCCCCACTATCCACGGCCCATGGACTGACCGCAAGCCCGGCTGGAAGGGGGCCCGCCCCCTTCCCTGCAGGCGCTAGAGTCCGAGCTTGGCGGCCCGTGCAACCAGCATGTCCTGCGTGATCAGCACGACACCCGTCTCGGTCCGGCGGAACCATTTCGCGTCTTCCTCGGGGTCTTCGCCGATCACGAGGCCCTCGGGGATCACCACGCCCGAGTCGATCACGCAGTTTTTCAGCTGCGCCTTGCGCCCGACCGAGACATGCGGCAGCGCCACGACATATTCCAGCGCCGAGTAGGAATGCGTCCTGACCCCGGTGAACAGCAGCGAATTGCGGACCTCCGATCCCGAGACGATGCAGTCCCCCGAAACCAGAGACGAAATCGCCATGCCGCGCCTGCCATCCTCGTCATGGATGAACTTGGCCGGCGGGACGAGTTCGGCATAGGTCCAGATCGGCCAGGCATTGTCGTAAAGGTCGAGCTTCGGCACGAAATCGGTCAGGTCGATGTTGGCCTGCCAGAAGGCATCGATCGTGCCTACGTCGCGCCAGTAGGGTTCGGTCTCAAGCCCGCTGGTGACGCAGCTTTCTGAAAAGCGATGCGCCATCGCCTTGCCATTCTTCACGATGCCCGGGATCAGGTCGTTGCCGAAATCGTGGCTGGAGTTCGGATCGGCCATGTCGCGCAAGAGAAGATCGCGCAGGAAGGCCCAGTCGAAGACATAGATGCCCATCGAGGCCAGCGCATGGTCCGGGTCGCCCGGAATCCCGGGCGGATCCTTTGGCTTTTCGACAAAGGCGGTGATCCGGTCGGTCTTGTCCACATGCATCACGCCGAAGGCCGTCGCTTCCATCCGCGGCACGGTCAGGCAGCCGATGGTCACATCGGCCCCCGTCTCGACATGCTGGCGCAACATCAGCTCGTAATCCATCTTGTAGACATGGTCACCCGCCAGGATGATCACGTACTGGATGCCATAGCTGTCGACGATGTCGATGTTCTGCGCCACGGCATCGGCGGTGCCGAGATACCATTTGTTTTCATCGACCCGCTGGCTGGCCGGCAGGATGTCGAGATATTCGTTCCGCTCTGCGCGGAAGAAGTTCCAGCCCCGCTGGCAATGGCGGATCAGGCTGTGCGCCTTGTATTGGGTGGCAATCGCCATCTTGCGGATGCCCGAGTTCAGCGCATTCGACAGGGCAAAGTCGATGATCCGAGCCTTGCCGCCAAAATAGACCGCAGGCTTCGCGCGCCTGTCGGTCAGCTCCTTCAGCCGCGAGCCGCGTCCCCCGGCCAGCACGAAGGCCATGGCCTGCGACGACAGCCGCGCGTTTGGTCTTGGTTTCATCCTGTCCTCCCCTGTGTCGCGAGTGTTCCCCTCGCAAGGTTTGCGTCTTTGGTCAGCCCTGCCGGAACATGATGGTGCTGAGCGGCGGCAATGTGACAAGTGCCGATTGCGCCTGGCCGTGCCAGGGGGTGCCCTCGGTCACGATTCCTCCCAGATTGCCACGATTGCCCCCGCCGTAAACCTCGGCATCGGTGTTGATCAGTTCTTCCCACTGGCCCGCGACCGGGAAGCCCAGCCGGTACTGCCGTTCGACCGGCGTCATGTTCGACACCACGACAACCGACGGGTCGCCGGGCCGCCCGAAACGCGCCCAGGCATAGACCGAGGCCTGTTCGTCATTCGACTCGATCCAGGCAAACCCCTCGGGCCGGGCGTCGTTCAGGTGCAGCGCGGGTGTTGCGCGATAGACCGCGTTCAGATCCCGCACCAGCGCCTGCACACCGCGATGTTGCGGGATGTCGAGCAGATGCCAGTCGAGGCTCTGGTTATGGTTCCATTCCGCGCCCTGGGCGAACTCTTGCCCCATGAACAGAAGCTTCTTGCCCGGATGCCCCCACATGAAACCGTAATAGGCGCGCAGGTTGGCGAACTTTTCCCATCCGTCGCCCGGCATCTTGGCCAGCATGCTGCCCTTGCCGTGCACAACCTCGTCATGGCTGATCGGAAGGATATAGTTTTCCGACCAGGCGTAGTGCAGGCCGAAGGTCATCTGGTGGTGATGCCATTTGCGGTGGATGGGATCCTTGTGCATGTAGCTCAGGGTGTCGTTCATCCAGCCCATGTTCCACTTGAACCCGAAGCCGAGCCCGCCGTGGCTGACCGGGCGCGAGACGCCCGGGAAGGCAGTGGATTCCTCGGCCACCGTCATGATGCCCGGAACCTCGCCATAGGTCGTGGCGTTCATGCGCTGCAACAGCGCGATGGCCTCGTAGTTTTCCCGCCCGCCGTCGCGGTTCGGGATCCACTGGCCCTCGGAGCGGCTGTAGTCGCGGTAGAGCATGGAGGCGACCGCATCCACCCGCAGCCCGTCCAGGTGGTATTCCTCCAGCCAGTACAGCGCGTTCGACACGAGGTAGTTCGCGACCTCGACCCGGCCGTAATTGTAGATCAGCGTGTTCCAGTCCTGGTGGAACCCCTCGCGCGGGTCGGCATGCTCGTAAAGCGGCGTTCCGTCGAACCGGCCCAGCCCATGCGGATCGGTCGGGAAATGGCCCGGCACCCAATCGAGCAGCACACCGATGTCACGCTTGTGCGCGGCCTCGACAAAGGCGCGGAACTCGGGCGGGGTGCCGTGGCGGATGGTGGGGGCGAACAGGCCGACGGGCTGATAGCCCCAGCTTCCGTCAAAGGGAAACTCGGAAACTGGCAACAGTTCCAGATGGGTGAAGCCCATTGTTGCCACATAGTCAACAAGCTGTTCGGCCAATTCCTGATAGGACAGCATCCGGTTGCCCTCGGCCCGGCGCCAACTGCCCAGATGCACCTCATAGACCGAGATCGGGGCATCGATGCTGTGGCGGGCCTGTCGGCCCTTCATCCAGGCGCCATCCTTCCATTTGGCATCCGACAGCCGGCGGACAACCGAGGCGGTGGCCGGAGGGTGCTCCGAGCCGAAGCCGACGGGATCGGCCTTGAGCGGCATAGTGCTGCCGTCATGGCCGCGGATCTCGTATTTGTAGGCCGTGCCTTCGCCGATGCCGGGAATGAAGGTTTCCCACACGCCCGTCGCACCGCGACGGCGCATCGGGTGGCGGCGGCCATCCCATATGTTGAAATCCCCCACGACCGAGACGCGCTGAGCATTCGGCGCCCAGACGGCGAAATGCACGCCGTCCACCCCTTCGTGGGTTATCGCGTGCGCCCCCAGCGCCTGCCACAGGCGGCGGTGCGTCCCCTCGCCCAGCAGGTATTCGTCCATCTCGCCCAGCACGGGGCCAAAGCGGAAGGGATCGTCGAATTCCCAGGTGGCCTCGGCGTTCGAGGCCCGCAGACGATAGGCCTGGCGCGACGGAAGGCGCGCCACGAAGAGACCCGGCGCATCGGGCACCGGCGTTGCCTCGACCTCCTTGCGGGCCAGCACGGTCAGCCTGTCGGCCCCCGGCACGAAGGCCGTCACGATGCAGGACTTGCCCTGCTCATGGGGGCCCAGAACCGCAAAGGGGTCGCCATGGGCGCCCTCGACGATCGCCTGCGCAAGTCCCGGGTCGATCACGACCCCTGTTCCCTTGGCCATCGAGTCCTCCCCCTCTCAGCCTCCGGCTCGGTGGTCCGGCGCTAGAGCGCCGGTTCCACTGACCAGACGTCGTTCATGTAGCCCCGGATCGTGCGATCCGACGAGAAAAAGCCCGAGCGGGCTGTGTTCATCGCGGCCATCGCAAGCCACCGCTCGCGGTCGGCATAGGCACGGTCCACCTGGGCCTGTGCCGCATGGTAGGCGTCAAAATCCGCCGCCACGAGGAAATAGTCATGGTGCCAGACCCGGTGCACGAGATCGTGGTAGCGGTCTTTCTGGCCTGGGCTGAAGCGCCCCTCGGCCACCATCTGCAGCACGTCCTGCAACGGCTGGCTCGCCTCGATCGCCTTGCGCGAATGTTCAGGGTCCTCCCGCCGCTTCATCACCTCGTCGGCGGTCAGGCCGAACAGGAAGAAGTTGTCGGCCCCGACCTCTTGCAGGATCTCGACATTGGCCCCGTCCAGCGTGCCGATGGTCGGCGCGCCGTTCATCATGAACTTCATGTTCCCGGTGCCCGACGCCTCCTTGCCCGCCGTCGAGATCTGCTCGGACAGATCCGAGGCGGGGATCAGTCGCTCGGCCATCGAGACGTTGTAGTTGGGCGGATAGATGACGGTCAGCAGGTCGCGGGTATCGGGATCGGCGTTCAGGACAGTGCCCACGTCGTTGATCAGATGGATGATCTCTTTTGCCACCGCGTAGCCCGGTGCCGACTTGCCGCCGAAGATCTTCACCCGAGGCACCCATTTGCCCTTGGGATTGCGCTTGATCGCATCCCAATGCGCGATGGTTTCGAGGATGTTCAGAAGCTGACGCTTGTATTCATGGATGCGCTTGACCTGCACGTCGAACATCGCATCGGGGCTGACGGCGACACCGCAGGTTTCCCTGATCCAGTTTGACAGTTCGATCTTGTTGGTGCGCTTTGCCGCGCCAAAGGCCGCGCGGAACCCCTTGTCCTTGATATGGGGTTCCAGTTCCCGCAGGCGGTCGAGATCGCTTTCCCACCCCTCGCCGATGGTTTCGGTGATGAGCGAGGCAAGTGGGCGGTTTGCCATCTTGAGCCAGCGGCGCGGTGTCACGCCATTGGTCTGGTTGATGATCCGTCCGGGATGCAGCTTGTCCAGCTCGGGGAACAGGTTCTTCTTGATCAGGTCGGAATGCAGCGCCGAGACGCCGTTGACCTTGTGCGCCATCACGAAGGCCAGCTCGCCCATCCGCACCTCATGGTGCTTGACGATGCCAACGTAATGCGGGCGCGAATGGTACTCGTCCTTGTGCCAGGCATCGATGCGCTCGACGATCTGCATGTGGCGCGGCAGGACATTGCCGAAAGTGAAGGTGGCCCAGCGCTCCAGCGCCTCGGGCAGAAGCGTGTGGTTGGTGTAGCCCAGACAGGCCTGGGCGATCTCCAGCGCTTCGTTGAAGGGAAGCCCGTGCACATCGCTGAGAAGGCGGATCAGCTCCGGGCCTGCGATGGCCGGATGGGTGTCGTTCATCTGGATCGCAACATGCTTGGGCAGCGCGCGCAAGTCGCTGTGACGGGCCAGATAGCGGCGCAGGATGTCTTGCAGCGCGGCCGAGGTCAGGAAGAACTCCTGCTTCAGGCGCAGCTCCTTGCCCTGATAGGTCGTATCGTCGGGATAGAGAACCCGGCTCAGCGTTCGGGCCAGCGCCTCGGGCTCTGCCGCGGCCGCATAGTCGCCCCTGTTGAACCGCTCCAGATCAAACAGCGTGGTCGGTTTCGCCCCCCACAGCCTCAGCGTATTGGCCCATTTGCCCTGCCAGCCAACCACCGGCGTGTCATGGGCCGAGGCCAGGACAGACTCTCCCGGCACCCAGATCTCGCGGCCGTCCCGTGTCTCGACATGTCCCTTGAAACCGATGGTGTATTCGCTTTCCGGGCGATCGAATTCCCAGGGGTGGCGAAGACTCAGCCAGTCCTCCGGCGTCTCGACCTGCTGTCCCCCCTCGAAGCGCTGGCGGAACAGCCCGTGTTCATAGCGGATGCCATAGCCGTAGGCCGGGCACCCGAGCGTCGCCATCGATTCCATGAAGCAGGCGGCCAGACGGCCAAGCCCGCCATTGCCGAGTGCAGCGTCGGGCTCGTCCTCGACGATCGCGCGAAAGTCCTGACCGAAGCTTTCCATGGTCTCGGCGGCGATGTCACGCAGGCCAAGATTGATCGTCGCATCCTCAAGAATGCGCCCGATCAGGAACTCCATCGACAGGTAGTAGACCCGCTTGCGATCCTCGGCCCAGGTGCGGCGGGTCGAAGCGAACCAGGGCTCCACGATCCGGTCGCGGATCGCGTAGGACAGCGCCATTCGCCAGTCATAGACGCTGGCGTTCGGGGCATCCTTGCCAAGGGTAAACGTCAGGTGCCGGAGCACCGCGGTCTTGAGATCGGGGGTCGTGAGGGGGGTATCGAACACTCTGTCACTTCCTGATGCAGCTGCCGGGTCGCGGCCCCTGCGCCGCGTCTTGCCCAGCTTGGACGGCCCTGCAGCCAATGCAAGCCATCCTGTGAACCCTGCCGGTCGGACCGGCGGCGCGCTTGTGCTTCCTCTGGCGGCGGGCCGGGTATTCAAACTGCTTTGAACACCTGGCCGGAATGATTTCCGTCAGGGCATCATAATCACAGTGTTGGGCGGCTACACAAGTCCCAAAGCGCTTTCAAATTCTGTTGCCGCGCTGCGGCTGCTGTTGCCGCGACGCGGCAGAGGCTGCAGCAGGGCCGCACAAAAAGGCGATTCCCGGCTGCATGATCTGCATCAATTCGCAGCATCCCTGCTTCGGTTAGTCTGACGCAAGAGGTTCCGTCGACAAAGGAGTGAGACGGCCATGAGACTCACCATGCGCTCCAATCTGGCCATGAGGACGCTGATGTATTGTGCGGTTCATCAAGGACACACGGTCCGTCGGCACGACATCGCCCAGGCCTGCAACGCGTCTGAAAACCATCTGGCTCAGGTGATCCACCTGCTTGCGCAGAAGGGCTTCGTGCAGACGCTCCGGGGGCGCAGGGGCGGGCTGGCCCTGGGCCGCCCGGCCGAACAGATCACGGTGGGCGAGGTGCTGCGCAGCTTCGAGGCCCCCCTGCCCTTTGCCGACTGCTTCGACGACGGTGCGGCCGCCTGTCCTCTGGCGGGCGCCTGCCGGCTCAGCTGCGCGCTGGCCGAGGCCGTCGAGGCCTTCTACAGCCGGCTTGACCGCACGACACTGTGCGATCTGGTTCAGGGCAATGTCGCGCTCGGCCGCCTTTTGCGCGCGGCCTAGCCAGAGCGGCAGGTCGAGCCTTCAGGCGGGCTTCCGTCCCGCACGGCGCAGCCGGAGCGCGTTGGTGACGACGAAGACCGACGAAATCCCCATGGCCGCCGCCGCCAGCATAGGTGACAGCTGCGGCCCGCCAAAGGGCACCAGCGCCCCCGCCGCCACCGGGATAAGCGCGGCATTGTAGCCAAAGGCCCAGGCCAGATTCTGCCGGATGTTCGCCATCGTGCGCTCGCTGAGTTCAAGGGCCGTGGCCACGCCCCGCGGGTCACCGGAAATCAGCACGACCTCGGCTGCGCCAATCGCCACATCCGTTCCCGTTCCGATGGCGATGCCCACATCGGCCGCCGCCAGCGCGGGGGCGTCGTTGATGCCGTCGCCCACAAACGCGACCCGTCCTCCCAGGGCGCGCAGCGCCTCGACCTTGCCTCCGGGCAGCACCTCGGCCTCGATCCGCTCGATTCCCAGCGGGCCGCCCACCGCCTGGGCTACAGCCCGCGCATCGCCTGTGATCATGGCGATCTTGCACCCCAGGTCGCGCAGACGTGAAAGGGCTTCGGCCGTTTCGGCGCGAACCGGATCGGCAATTGCCAGCAGACCGACGAGCCGACCCGCCTGCGCCACGAACACTGGTGTCCGGCCCTGCGCGGCCAGCCGATCGGCATCTACTGCCAGTCCGGACAGATCGATCCGCTCGCGCGTCATCAGCCGTGCCGCGCCAACCAGCACGCGCGCGCCCATGGCCTGGGCCTCGGCCCCAAAGCCCGGGATCGCGCGAAAGCCCGTCACCTGCGGCAGCGCCAGCCCCCGCGCCGTGGCGCCAGCGCGGATCGCGGTGGCCAGCGGATGCTCCGACCCGCCCTCGACCGCCGCGGCAAGCGCCAGCGTCTCGTCGGCCTCGCCCCCCGGGGCGGGCAGCACATCGGTCAGGGCAGGCCGGCCTTCGGTCAGGGTGCCGGTCTTGTCGAAGGCGATCCAATCCACCCCTTGCAGCGTCTGAAGCGCCTCGCCCCGGCGGAACAGCACGCCAAGCTCTGCCGCCCGGCCCGTGGCGACCATGATCGAGGTGGGCGTCGCCAACCCCATGGCACAGGGGCAGGCAATGATCAGCACCGACACGCCTGCCACCAATGCCTCGGCCAGCCCGGGCCCGAAGACCAGCCAGGCGAGGACCGTCAGCGCGGCCAGCGCCATCACGGCGGGCACGAACCAGCGTGTCACCTTGTCGACCTGCGCCTGAATTGGCAGCTTGGACCCCTGCGCCTCTTCCACCATGTCGATGATGCGGGCGAGCACGGTTTCGGCGCCCACATGGGTCGCGCGGAAGGTCAGTGCCCCGGTGCCGTTTACCGTGCCCCCCGTGACCCTATCGCCCGGGCCCTTGGCCACGGGCGCAGCCTCGCCGGTCAGCATGCTTTCATCGACATGGCTTTCGCCGTCGAGCACCTCGCCATCGACGGCGACCCGCTCGCCGGGGTGCAGCCGCACGATGTCGCCCGGCAGGATTGCGGCCGAAGGCACGGACAGCAGCGTGCCGTCCCGCTCGACCGTGGCCGTCTCGGGGCGAAGCTCACTCAGATGACGGATCGCTTCGCCCGTGCGGCCGCGGGCGCGGGCCTCGAGCATCCGGCCCAGCAGGATCAGCACGACGATCACCGCAGCAGCCTCGTAATAGACAGCGCGGGCGGTGGCGGGCAGAAGGCCTGGTGCATAGGTCGCGACCAGGGAGTAGCCGTAGGCCGCTGCCGTGCCGACGGTCACCAAGCTGTCCATGTCGGGCGCGCCATGGCGCAGCGCACTCAGGCCGCGTCCATAAAACCGCCGCCCCGGCCCCAGCAGCACCAGCCCGACCAGCACGGATTGCAGCACCCAGCTTGTCTGTTGCCCGATGGATGCGGCAATCCAATGGTGCAGCGGCGGATAAAGATGTCCGCCCATCTCGACCAGGAAGACCGGAAGCGTCAACGCCGCGGCAATCCAGGTGTCCTGGCGCAGTTGCGCGGCCTCTTTCGCCTGGTCGACCTCAGGGTTCGTCTCGTCGGCCCGCGCTTCATACCCGATCGAGGTGACGAGCGCGGCAAGCTCTTCAGCCGTCTCATGCCCCGGCAGGACGTTGACATGCACCCGGCGGGTCGCAAGGTTGGCGGAAGCCGAGATCACGCCCGGTCGCGCCTTGAGCACCCGTTCCACCCGCCCTGTGCAAGAGGCGCAGGTCATTCCCGCGACATTGAGGCGAATGGTCCCTGGCAAGGTATCGGGCGAAGGGAGGCTGGCATCGGCCATGGCACGCTCCGTGCAATCGTCTTACCGTCATGGCCCCGAGGTCCCGGCAAGGTCAAGACAGAGAGCCGGCACCGTGCGCAAGTGCCGCGTCACGGGGGGCTTGCCCTTTGGCCTGTGCCCCTGCACTCTGAAGATGATCGACAGGAGAGGCCCATGATCACTCTTTCCGTTCCCGACATGCATTGCGGTGGGTGCAAGGCCTCGATCGAGAAGGCCTTGGCCGACCATCCCGGAGTCGAGCGGCTGGAGTTCGATCTGGAAAGCCGTCGCCTTGGCGTTGCCGGCCCGGTCGAGCATCCGTCGCTGATCGCGGCGCTGGATCGCATCGGATTTCCGGCTGCGGTGGTCTTGCCCTAGCGCGGGGATCCGCTGGGCGGCCAAGGCAACCGAATCGACGGCAGGCGCTTGATTGTTTCCATGCCCGACCGACACACGCATTTGTGTCGGATTTGTCGCGTGTTTTGCCGCAATGGGCGTGCCCTGGACGAAATCCCGGTTGAACTCGCGGAAACGGGCGCATAATTGCCCGCGAACGATCACGGACGGCCAGAGAGCGGCGGCACAGCCGCAGGGCCGGCCCGGGGTCGGTCTCGCCGCAGGGCGATCCATGAGGCCTGAGCAGCCTTTGAGAGTGAGCGATTTTGAGAATGGCACAGAAACCGCAGACCCCCGCCCCGCAACAGCAGGGCAGCACTTCGACCGGTTCCGGGCAAATGGGGTCGAACACGCCCGCCGCCCCCCAGCAGGGCCAGAAGCCGATCTTCCGCGACTGGGCGTCGATCTGACCCTCGCCGGGCCTGGGTCAACCCGGGCCTGACGGGTGCGGCAAAGTCCTGTTCCGGGCCTTGTTGCGGCCTGCCGGGCAGCTAGGATGCGGCCCGTCCGTCCGGTCAGGGTTGCGCCATGTCTTCTCCCGTCTCTTCCATCCCGAACCTGGGGCCCGCCAGTGAAGCGGCCTTCGCCCGCGCGGGCATCACCTCGGCCGAGGAAATCCGCGCCTTGGGGGCGGACGAGGCGTATCGCCGCCTGCTGCGCGCGGGCACGGCGCCGCATTTCATAGGCTACTATGTGCTGGTGATGGGCCTGCAGGGCCGCCCCTGGAACGATTGCCAGGGCGCCGAGAAGGCTGCGCTGCGCAAGCGATTTGACGAGATCAAGGCCGAAGCCGGCAGCGGCGGTCGGTCCGGCATCGATGCGGCGCTGGCGGCGCTGGGGGTGATCGAGCGGCGCCGCTGATCCGGCCCCTGAAACGCAAAGGGCCGCCCTGAAGGACGGCCCTGCGCAAACCTTGGCAGCGGGATTAGCCGACCAGTTCGAGGCCCGAGAAGAAATAGGCGATCTCGACTGCGGCGGTTTCCGGGGCGTCCGAGCCATGAACCGAGTTCTCGCCCACCGACAGGGCGAATTCCTTGCGGATGGTGCCTTCGGCGGCATTGGCCGGGTTGGTGGCGCCCATGACTTCGCGGTTCTTCGCGATCGCGCCTTCGCCTTCCAGCACCTGCACGACGACCGGTTCCGAGGCCATGAACTCGGTCAGTTCGCCAAAGAAGGGACGGTCCTTGTGGACTTCGTAGAACTTCTGGGCCTGGGCCAGCGACAGGTGGATGCGCTTCTGCGCGACGATGCGCAGGCCGGCTTCCTCGAATTTGGCGTTGATCTTGCCGGTCAGGTTGCGACGGGTCGCGTCCGGCTTGATGATCGAAAGGGTGCGTTCAATGGCCATGAGGGTCACTTTCCGGATTGGCGAGGCAGGCCCCTGCCCGCCCCTCGTGTTTGCCGCGCCCTGCTATCACGCGCCAATCCCCTTGAAAAGGCCGCCCCGCCCGTTGACGCCGCATCCCCCATGAGGCACGAGGGCGCTCATGTTGAAGATCGAGGACATCAGCTATTCCGTCGAAGGCCGGCCCCTGTTCGAAGGGGCCTCGGCCACCATTCCCACGGGCCACAAGGTGGGCCTCGTCGGGCGCAATGGCGCGGGAAAGACCACGCTGTTCCGCCTGATCAAGGGCGAACTGGCGCTGGAGGGAGGCTCGATCAGCCTGCCCGCCCGCGCCCGGATCGGCGGCGTCGCGCAGGAGGTGCCTTCGTCTGCAACCTCGCTTCTCGATACGGTGCTGGCCGCCGACACCGAACGCGCGGACCTGATGGCCGAGGCCGAGACCGCCACCGACCCCCATCGTATTGCCGAGGTACAGCAGCGGCTGGCCGATATCGACGCCTGGTCCGCCGAGGGACGGGCAAGTGCCATCCTCAAGGGCTTGGGGTTCGAGCCCGAAGCGCAACTGCGCCCCTGTTCCGATTTCTCGGGCGGTTGGCGGATGCGGGTGGCGCTTGCGGGCGTGCTGTTCGCACAGCCCGATCTGCTATTGCTGGACGAACCCACCAACTACCTCGACCTCGAGGGGGCGCTGTGGCTGGAAAGCTATCTGCAGAAATACCCCCATACGGTGCTGATCATCAGCCATGACCGCGGCCTTCTGAACCGCGCGGTGCAGGGCATCCTGCATCTGGACGCCAGGAAGCTGACCTACTGGACCGGCCCCTATGACCAGTTCGCGCGCCAGCGGGCCGAGCAGATCGCCGTCCTGACCGCCGAGGCGAAAAAGCAGGAGGCGCGGCGCGCGCATCTGCAAAGCTTTGTCGACCGCTTCAAGGCCAAGGCCTCGAAGGCCGTGCAGGCGCAAAGCCGGGTGAAGATGCTGGAGAAGATGCAGCCGATCACCCCCCCGGAAGAGGCGCGCAAGCAGGTCTTCACCTTTCCCGAGCCTGAAGAACTGTCGCCCCCGATCATCAACATGGACAATGTGGCGGTCGGCTATGGCGGGCCCCTGGTCTTGCGTCGGCTGAACCTGCGCATCGACCAGGATGACCGCATCGCGCTTCTGGGCCGCAACGGCGAGGGGAAATCGACCCTGTCGAAGCTTCTGGCGGGCAAGCTTGCCCCGGCAGAGGGGCGAATGACAAAATCCGGCAAGCTGCGGATCGGCTATTTCGCGCAGCATCAGGTGGATGAGCTGCATGTGGACGAAACCCCGTTGCAGCACATCATGCGGCTGCGTCCGGGCGAAGGACAGCCCAAGCTGCGCGCGCGGCTTGCGGGCTTTGGCCTCATGGCCGACCAGGCCGAAACCATCGTCGCGCGGCTGTCTGGGGGGCAGAAGGCGCGGCTGTCGCTGCTGCTGGCCACGATCGATGCGCCGCATCTGTTGATCCTGGACGAGCCGACGAACCACCTCGACATCGAAAGCCGCGAGGCGCTGGTCGAGGCGCTGACCGAATACTCCGGCGCCGTGGTTCTCGTCAGCCATGACATGCACCTGCTGGGCCTCGTGGCCGACCGGCTCTGGCTGGTGAAGGGCGGTGCGGTGACGCCCTATACGGGCGATCTGGAGGAGTATCGCCGCCAGCTTCTGGCCGGCGATGAGGAACAGCGCCCCAAACCGGTTGCAGAGAAACCCCGCAAGGCCAGCCGCGACGAGATCCTCGCGCTGCGCTCCGAGGTGCGCAAATGCGAGGAACGCCTGGGCAAGCTGAACGAGATGCGCGACCGGCTGGCAACCAAGCTGGCCGACCCCGAGCTTTACGAACAGGCCCGCATCGGCGAACTTGAAACCTGGCAGAAGAAATATGCCGAGGTGATGGAAGGTCTGGACCGGGCCGAGGCGCTCTGGCTCAAGGCCGAGGAAAAGCTGGAGGCCGCGGGCGGATGATCGACCAGGGGTTCGTGATCACCACTTTCGTGACGCTGTTCGTGGTGATCGACCCCCTGGGGCTCATCCCGCTGTTCATCGCGCTGACCCAGGGCATGTCGCCTGCACAGCGCAAGTCCGTCGGCCGGCGGGCCTGCCTGATTGCGGCGGTGCTGCTGCTGATCTTCGGCCTGCTGGGCGAAAGCCTGTTGAACTTCGTTGGCATCTCGATGCCCGCTTTCCGCATCGCGGGCGGTATATTGTTGTTCCTGACCGCGCTCGACATGCTGTTCGAACGCCGCACGCAGCGGCGCGAGGGCCAGCATGCCGACCCGGCACATGACCCATCGGTCTTTCCGCTGGCCATGCCGCTGATCGCGGGCCCAGGGGCGCTTGCCTCGATGATCCTGCTGGTGGGACAGGCCGGAACGGGTTGGACCGGCAAGCTCGTGGTCTTTGCCGAGGCGCTGCTGGTCATTGGCATCGTGCTGGCTCTTTTCCGGGTGGCCGGACCCATCGAATGCGCGCTGGGTCGTACCGGGACGATGGTGATCACCCGGTTGCTGGGGATGCTGCTCGCGGCGCTTTCGGTGCAATTCGTGATCGATGGGGTGGTGGGCACCGGCCTTTTGGCGTCAACCGGCTGATTGCAACGCCCTTGTGCCTTGCCTACATCAAGCCAAGGCAAGGGAGCGGCGGATGAGCGGCGACGATCTGGGGCGGTTGGCCTATCTGGTCATACTTCTGGTGGCGGTCAGCGGCTGGGTGCTGGTCGAGTTTCGCGGCCGGATCGGCAGCGCGCTGCGCATGGCGCTGGGCTGGGGGCTGATCTTCATCGGTGTGGCGGCCGCCTATGGCCTGTGGACCGACATGCGCACCAACCTGCCCCAACAGGCCGTGATTGCCGACGGGCGGGTCGAGATACCGCGCGCCGCCGACGGTCATTACTATCTGACGCTCGAGATCTCGGGGCGGCCGGTGGAGTTCATGGTGGACACAGGCGCGACCAATGTCGTGCTTTCGCGCGACGATGCGCTCACGCTCGGGATCGACCCGACCGAGCTGGCCTATCTGGGCCGGGCCGAGACGGCCAATGGCACGGTCCGCACCGCCCGCGTCGGACTTGAGGACGTGACGCTTGGCCCCTGGACCGACGCGCGCCTGCCCGCCTATGTCAATGACGGCGCCATGCAGGGCTCGCTACTCGGAATGGATTACCTCGGCCGTTTCCGCATCGAGATCGACGGCAACCGGATGGTGCTGACCCGCTAGACCCAGGGGCCAACGGCCCGAATCAACCCGAAGGCCGCTCCATCTTCTTTTCCCAGCGGCCCGACTCTTCCGACCAGTATTGCGCGGCAAGACCGGCGCTTGCGATGGTCTTCCATAACCCCCGCGCGCCTTCCAGTTCCTCGGTGTTGTTCCCGTCAAACAGCACGCAGACCCGCTCTAACCCTGCCGCTTCGGCGGGGTCGAGCAGGGCACCGTCGACCGTCATCAGGCAAGCCGCGCCATTCGGCAGCGCGCGGGTTTCTGTCAACAGCACAGGCTGGTCGGCGTCATGCGGCCCGCCCGACAGACCATGCGGCAGAAAGTCCTCTTCCGCGCCCATCCACAGCTTTTCGTCCAGCCATTCCAGCCGGGCGCGCTCGCGCCCCCGCACCACGACGCGCCACTTCCGCTCCAGCGCGCGGGTCAGCAGGCCCTGCAGCGTCACGTCCACCGGGTTGCGGGTCAGATGATAGAAGATGACTTCTGCCACGCGCCTTAGCTTTCGTATCGGTCCCGGATCAGCCGGTCGAGCGTCAACACCCCCCAGCCCGTCGCGCCCTTGGGGGCGAAGGTGGTGTCGGATTTGACGCTGGCCGTGCCCGCGATGTCGAGGTGGCACCACGGCAGGCCCGGCTTGACGAAGCGCTGCAGGAAGCAGGCGGCGGTAATCGCGCCGCCCTCGCGCCCCGTGACATTGCGCATATCGGCGATGCGCGACTTCAGCTGTGCGTCATAGGCCTCGCCCAGCGGCATCCGCCAGGCGCCCTCGCCCTCGGCCTTGGCGGCCTTGAGCAGGGCGTTGCACAGTCCGTCGTCATTCGAAAAGACGCCGGTGTTTTCATGCCCCAGCGCCACGACCATGGCTCCGGTCAGTGTGGAAAGTTCCACCATGCCAACGGGTTGGAAACGTTCCTGCGCGTACCACATCACATCTGCCAGAACGAGCCGGCCTTCGGCATCGGTGTTGATGACCTCGACCGTGTCGCCCTTCATCGAGCTGACCACGTCGCCCGGCCGCTGCGCCGTGCCATCCGGCATGTTCTCGACCAGACCCACCAGGCCCACGACATTGGCCTTTGCCTTCCGCAGCGCCAGCGCCCGCATCACACCCGACACGACCCCGGCCCCGCCCATATCCCCGGTCATGTCCTCCATCCCGGCTGCGGGCTTGATCGAGATGCCACCTGTGTCAAAGGTGACGCCCTTGCCGATCAGTGCGAAGGGGGCCTCGTCCTTCTTGCCGCCACGCCAGTGCATCACGACGACCTTCGAGGGATTGGCCGACCCCTGCCCCACGCCCAGAAGCAGGTTCATGCCCAGCTTGCGCATCTCGTCTTCATCCAGGATTTCGACATCGAGGCCCAGTTCCTGCATCGCGGCGAGACGCGCGGCGAAATCGGTGGTCGTCAGCACGTTCGCCGGCTCATTCGTCAGATCGCGGGTGAAGAACACCCCTTCGGCGAGCGCCGCATGGGGCGCGGCCTGGGCGGCCACCGCCTCGGGGTTGGTAACCATCACCGTCACCTCGCCCGGCGCCTTGGCGTCGCCGGTGCGGTAGGCGGTGAAGTCATAGGCCCGCAGCGCCAGACCAAAGGCCAGGTCCGCCGCCTTGGGATGCCCCTCGGCCAACACGGTGGCCCCGCTCTGCCCCAGGGCACGGCCGATGGCCGCGCCGGCCTTGCGGGCGGTCAGCACATCGGTATTGCGGTCGAGCTTGACCACCTGAACCGCCTCGACCGCGAGGCCCGCAGGCCAGCCCAGATCGGCAGCTTCGCCCTGCTTCATTTTCTGGAAGCTGTCCGATCTCAGGAACCGGTCCAGCGCGCCCCGGCTCAGGCGGTTGACCTTGCGTGCGCCGGGGCTTGTCGCCCCCGCCGTTCCGGCGAGTACCACCAGACGCCCCGTCACCTGCGGCAGGGACTCAAGATCGGTGGCGCGGAAATGGATCGTAACGGGCGCGGTCATGGGAAAATCTCCGAAGAACTGGGCCCACGTCGGCGGGCATCGGCGAAGCCTAGCCCGCAGGTCGGGGGTTGACCAGATATGAGTTTTCCCCGCCCGGGAATTCCACTAGGGTTCAAAAAAAACGAGCGGTCAGACGGAGAAGTGGGGGCGTGTCCAGATTCGACAGATATCTGCTGTCGCAACTCATGGCGCTTTTCGGCTTTTTCTCGCTGGTGCTTGTGGCTGTCTATTGGGTAAACCGAGCCGTCGGGCTGTTCGACCAGTTGATCGGCGACGGCCAGTCGGCCCTGGTCTTTCTGGAATTCACCGCGCTGACCTTGCCCAATGTCATTCGCATTGTTCTGCCCGTTTCCGCCTTTGCCGCTGCCGTCTATGTCGCGAACCGGCTGACGCAGGACAGCGAGCTGGTGGTGATGCAGGCCACGGGGTTCTCGCCCTGGCGGCTGGCGCGACCGGTGGTGCTCTTCGGCCTGATCGTCACCGCGATGATGGTGCTCTTGATGAACTGGATCGTGCCCGCCAGCCGAACGACCCTGGCGGCGCGCACGGCCGAAATCCAGGCGAATGTCAGTTCGCGTTTTCTGCGCGAAGGCGCCTTCATGCACCCGACCGATGGCGTCACATTCTACATCAGGCAGATCGCACCATCGGGCGAGTTGATCGAGGTCTTCCTGTCGGACGCACGCGACCCGAAGCAGCGCATTGCCTACAGCGCGCAGAAGGCGCTGGTCGTGCGCAGCGACGACGGTCCAAAGCTGGTGATGTTCGACGGCATGGCGCAGGCGCTGGAACGCGAGACGGGCCGGCTGATCGTGACGCGCTTTGCGGACGTGACCTATGACCTTGCGCCGTTCCTCGCGGGCGCCGATGCGCTTGGTCCGACACCCGACGAAGCGGCGACATGGGATCTGCTGCGGGCCGATGACGCACTGGCCGAACGGCTTCGCAGCAGCCGCGCCGGCCTTCTGCAAGAGGCGCACAACCGGCTTGCCAGCCCGTTCCTGGGTCTTGTCGGTCCGTTGATCGGCTTTGCGACGCTGCTCCTGGGGGCGTTCAGCCGCTTCGGGCTTTGGCGGCAGGTGCTGGGGGCGATCCTGCTGCTGGTCGCCGTGCAGCTTGTCGACAACGTTGCAACGGGGCTTGCGCTGCGCGACGCGGCCGCCTGGCCGGCCGTCTATCTGGCCCCCGCCTTCGGGGGGCTGGTCGCGGTGATCCTGCTGTGGCTGGCGGGCCGGCCCCGGCGCGTGCCGTCCGGCCAGGCGGTGCCCGCATGAGGCTCAGCCGCTATCTTGCCCGACGGTTCGCGCTGGCATTCCTCTTGGTCTTCGGGATCTTCCTGGGCCTCATGTTGCTCATAGACCTCGTCGAACAGGTCCGGCGGTTCTCTGACCGCGACGTGAGCCTGGGCAGCCTGTTGGGTCTGGCGGCGCTGAACGTGCCAGACAGCCTCTATGCCATCCTGCCCCTGATCATGCTGCTGGCCGCCATCTCGCTGTTCCTGGCGCTTGCGCGGTCGAGCGAACTTGTGGCCATCCGAGCTGCCGGGCGGTCGGGGATACGTCTTCTGCTGTCGCCCGTTACGGTCGCGCTTGCCATTGGGGCGTTCACCGTCATGGTGCTGAACCCCTTCGTTGCGGCCACCACGAAGCGGGCCGAGGAACTGGCCGCGCGCTATGCCAATGGTGTCGCAAGCGTCCTTTCCGTCAGTTCCGAAGGGCTGTGGCTGCGCCAGGGCGGCGACGGCATGCAGACGGTGATCCATGCCAACCGCGCGAACGAGGATGGCACCGAGTTGAGCCAGGTGACCTTTCTGAACTTCGACGCAGAGGGTCGCCCGCTTGGCCGGATCGAGGCCGCCGAGGCGAGGCTTGGCGCCGGTGCCTGGGCGCTGAGCGATGTCAAGCAGTGGCGTCTCGACGTGCCGAACCCCGAGGCCGAGGCCGAGCGGCTCCCCTCGGTCGAGGTGGCGTCCGACCTGACCGCCGCGCGGATCCGGGACAGCTTTGGCGAGCCCTCGACCGTGGCCCTGTGGGAGTTGCCGCAGTTCATTGCAGAACTGGATCAGGCGGGCTTCTCCTCGCTGCGCCACAGGGTCTGGTTCCAGATGGAACTGGCCACGCCCGTGCTGTTTGCCGGAATGGTCCTGCTGGCCGCGGGCTTCACCATGCGTCACGCTCGCTTCGGCGGCACGGGCGTGATGGTGCTGGCGGCGGTTCTGGCCGGTTTCGGTATCTTCTTCCTGCGGAATTTCGCGCAGGTGCTGGGCGAAAGCGGCCAGATCCCCATCTCGATCGCGGCCTGGAGCGCGCCGGTCGCCACCATACTGCTGGCCCTCGGCCTGCTGTTGCATGTAGAGGATGGCTGATGCTTCGCCTTGCCCTCTGCCTGTCCCTGCTCGTCGTCCTTGCAACGCCACCGCGCGCGCAAGAGACGGCGGCCGAACCCGCGACCCTGGTCGCCGATCAGGTGCGGATCGAGGCCGACAGCCGGCTGATCGCCGAAGGCGCGGTCGAGGTCCTGCACAAAGGCATGCGGCTGAAGGCCAGCAAGGTCACCTACGACCAGACCGCCGACAGACTGCTGATCGAAGGGCCGATCGTGCTGGAAGACGGCGCCGGAACGCGGGTGCTGGCCGACCAGGCCGATCTTTCTGCCGACCTCACCGAAGGCCTACTGATCGGCGCGCGCCTGGTGCTGAACCAGCAGTTGCAGATGGCCTCGTCCCAGATGATGCGCGTGGGCGGGCGTTACACCGAGCTTGGCCGCAGCGTCGCCTCCTCTTGCCAGGTCTGCGCCGATAATCCCACGCCGCTGTGGGAAATCCGCGCCAGCCGCGTGGTGCATGACCAGCTGGAGCGACAGATCTATTTCGAGGACGCCCAATTGCGCGTCCTTGGTCTGCCGGTGGCCTATGTGCCCCGCCTGCGGATGCCCGACCCTACGCTTGAACGGGCGAATGGCTTTCTTATGCCGCGCATCCGCTCGACCAACCAGTTGGGTACCGGGGTGCTGGTGCCCTACTTCCTGACCCTGGGCGACAGTCGCGACCTGACGATCACGCCCTATATCTCGTCCAACGACGCCCAGACGCTGGACCTGCGCTACCGTCAGGCCTTCGCCACCGGCGGGATCGAGTTCAGCGGCGCCATCAGCCAGGACCAGATCCTGCCGGGCGATACCCGCGGCTATCTGTTCGGCAGCGGGTCCTTCGCGCTTCCGGACGATTTCCAGCTGAGCTTTGGCCTGCAGATGGCCAGCGACAATTCCTACCTGCTCGACTATGGCATCTCTTCTCAGGACCGGCTGGACAGTTTCCTGCAGGTCGAACGGGTGCGGCGAACGGAATACGTCTACATGGGCGGCACCCATCTGCAGTCGCTGCGCGATGGCGACGACAATGCCACCCTGCCCTCCACCGTCGTGACGCTGGTCTATGATCGCCGCTTCTCGCCGCAGTTCTTCGGCGGCCTTGCCGAGGTGCATTACGAGGCCCTCGCGCGGGGTCGTTCATCGAACGACACGACCGACAGCGACGGCGATGGCACCTCTGACGGGCAGGACCTTGCGCGGGGCATCGTCCAGCTGGACTGGCGTCGCGACTGGGTATTGCCTGCTGGGATCGTGGGCGCGGTCGAAGCGCGGCTTCTGGCCGACGTGACGAGCATCAAGCAGGATCCCGCCTACCCGACGGACATCGGGCGGGCCTACGGCGTGATCGGGGGCGAGTTCCGCTGGCCCCTGGTGAAAAGCGAGAAGGGCGGCGCCACGCAGATGATCGAACCCGTCGTTCAGCTTCTGTTTGCTCCCGACAGCCTGCCCGAGGTGCCCGACCAGGACAGCTTCGTGGTCGAGCTCGATGAGGGCAACCTCTTCTCGCTCGACCGTTTCCCCGGCACGGACGAGCTGGAACTGGGCACCCGAGCGGCGACGGGGCTGAGCTGGACGCGCTTCGGCACCGATGGCTCGACCCTGCAACTGGCCCTCGGGCGGGTTTACCATGCCGAGGACCTCTATCAGTTCACCCCCTCTTCGGGTCTTGACGGAACGGTGTCGGACTGGCTGGTCGCGCTGCAGGTGGCGGGCTGGAACGGCCTGACTCTGACACAGCGCACGTTGCTGGATGACGATCTGTCGACCCCGATGGCCGAGATGCGACTGGCCTGGGCGGGTGACAGGATCGGACTGACATCAGGCTATTACTGGGGCATCGCGGATGATGAGGCCGACCGGCCGAACGATGTCTCGGAGCTGACCTTCGACGGCAGCTGGCAGATGGCGGCGAACTGGAACAGTCGCGTCAGCGTGCGTCACGATTTCATCGCGGGACGCAACTCGACCGCCGGCGTGGGGCTTCAGTACCGCAACGAGTGCGTCCTGGTCGATCTTTCCCTCTCGCGCTGGTACGCGGACTCGACTAGTGTCGATCCGACCACCGAATTCGGCCTGGAGGTCGAGTTGCTGGGCTTTGGCGCCGGCAGCGCACCCGGCCCCGCGAGCCAGTGCCGGGGTTGAGGCGATGCCGAGTCGCTCGCCCTGGGCCGCCCCGGAGGCCGCGAAAAGAACAACAGGCCGGTGCAAACCGGCCGGCAGACAGAGCAGAACGGACGAGACATGCGCCTGAGAACCCTGATCGCCGCCAGCCTGATGCTTGTTGCGCCGGGCCTTGCCGCCCGGGCCGCCGACGGGCTGTTCGACGCGCGGATTTATGTGAACAACAGCGCCATCACCAATTTCGAGATCGAGCAGCGTATCGCCTTTCTGGCGGCCCTGAACTCTCCCGGAGATCTGGAAAAGCAGGCGGTCGAGGGCCTGATCGAAGACCGGTTGCGCACCCAGGCTGCGCAGGCCAATGAAGTCGAGGTCACCGAGGAGCAGCTGAAGACCGGCATGGAAGAGTTTGCCGGCCGGGCGAACCTGAGCCTCGAGCAGTTCGAGGCCGCCTTGGCCGAGGCGGGCGTCGAGCGCGAGGCCTTTCGCGATTTCGTGCTGGCCGGCATGTCCTGGCGCGAGGTGCTGCGCAAGCGCTTCGCCTCGCAGGGGCGCGTCACCGATGCCGAGGTTGACAGGGCCCTGTCGGTCACCTCGCAACGCGGGGGCGCGCGGGTGCTGCTGTCCGAATTGATCATTCCCGCCCCCCCGGGTCAGGAAGCCGAGGCGATGTCTCTCGCCGAAGAGCTGTCCGCGACGGTTCGGGGCGCCGAGCAGTTCGCCCAGGCGGTCGGGCAGTACTCCGCCGCGCAATCGGCCCAGCAGGGCGGCCAGGTTGACTGGCTGGATATCGGCAAGCTGCCGCCCGCCATCCGTGACATGCTGCTGATGATGAACCCCGGCGAGGTGTCGCAGCCGGTGCCGATCCCGAACGCGGTCGCCTTGTTCCTGTTGCGCGGGCTGGAGGATACCAAGGCGCCGATGGAGCGCGCCGTGAACGTCGACTTCGTGCAGGTGGTCCTGCCCGACGGGCCGGCAGCCGCGCAAGAGATCCTGCGCCTGCAGGTCGAGGCCGACACCTGCGCCGATGTTCTGGGCCTGACCCGCAACCTGCCCGCCGAACAGGTAACGCGCGAGATCATGGGCGCGGGACAGGTGCCGCGCGACATCGGTCTGGAACTGGCCAAGCTGGACGAGGGGGAAACCTCGTCGGCGTTGCGGCGCGGGGGAAACCGGTACTTCCTGATGCTGTGCAGCCGCACCATGGCCGCCGAAGACCTTCCGGGCGAAGGCGCCGGCGTGGGCGAGGCGCCAACGCCGGACGAGGGTCCGGAAGACCGGGCTGCAGCCAATCGTGCCGCCATGCGCCAGCAATTGGCCAACCGCCGCGTGGGCGATCTGGGCGAACAGTATCTGCAGGAACTGCGCGCCGCCGCCATCATCCGCGAACCGTGACCGTCGCGGCGCTGCGCCCCGTCGCGCTGAGCTGCGGCGAACCGTCGGGCATTGGCCCGGAGATCGCCGTCAAGGCCCGGGCCGCCCTTGGTGCGCGCTTGCCTTTCTTCTGGATCGGCGATCCTGCCCATCTGCCCCCGGGCAGCGCCTGGCAAGAGATCCCCTCGCCCGCCGATGCGGCCTTCGTGCCGCCTGACCGGCTGCCTGTCCTGCGCCAGCCTTTCGCTGCCCCGGCCCTGCCCGGCCAGCCAAACGGCGCCAACGCCGCCGGCGTCATCGCAGCGATCGAGCGGGGCTTGGCGCTGGTGCAGGCGGGTGAGGCTTCGGCGCTCTGCACCGCACCCATCCACAAGAAGGCGCTGAAGGACGGTGCCCGTTTTGCCTTTCCGGGCCATACGGAGTTCCTGGCCGCCCTTGCGGGGGTGGAGCATGTGGTGATGATGCTCGCCTGCCCCGAACTTCGGGTGGTGCCCGCGACCATCCACATTCCGCTTTCCGAGGTCCCCCGGACGCTGACGCCCGCCCTGCTGGACCGGACCATCCGCATCACCGAGGCCGCGTTGCGGCACGACTTCGGCCTGGCCCGGCCGCGCCTGGCGATTGCCGGGCTGAACCCCCATGCCGGCGAAGGCGGCGCCATGGGCGGGGAAGAGATACAGTGGATCGCGCCGCTCATCCTGCGGCTCCGTGACGAAGGGCTGCAACTGGCTGGCCCCCTGCCCGCCGACACGTTGTTTCATCCGGCCGCACGGGCGCGCTATGACGCGGCGATCTGCATGTATCACGACCAGGCGCTGATCCCGATCAAGACCATCGACTTCGCGGGCGGGGTGAATGTGACGCTGGGCCTGCCCTTCGTGCGCACCTCGCCCGATCATGGCACGGCCTTCGACATCGCGGGCCAGGGGTTGGCCGACCCGTCGAGCCTGATCGCGGCCCTGCAACTGGCGCGGGACATGGCCGAGGCGCGCCGCCATCCGCAAGGGGCTGCGGCCGAGGTGGGGATTTTGCACCCCCACACTCCGGCAGGATAATTGTGAACAGAAGATGTCCCGAAGGATTCATGAGGGGGGTTCGTGGCAGCCATTGACGGTCTTCCTCCGCTGCGCGAGGTCATCGCCACCCATGGGCTGGTGGCAAAGAAGCAGCTTGGCCAGAACTTCCTGCTGGATTTGAACCTGACGGCGAAGATCGCCCGATCGGCGGGTGACCTGACAGGTTGCGATGTCCTCGAGGTAGGGCCAGGACCGGGGGGGCTGACCCGGGGCTTGCTGGCCGAGGGGGCGCGGCGCGTGCTGGCGGTCGAGAAGGACGCTCGCTGCCTGCCCGCCCTGGCCGAGATCGCCGCCGCCTATCCGGGCCGATTGCAGGTGATCCAGGGCGATGCGCTGGCGGTCGATGCCACGGCGCATCTGACACCGCCGATCCGGGTGGTGGCGAACCTGCCCTACAATGTGGGCACGGAGCTTCTGATCCGGTGGCTGACTCCGAAAAGCTGGCCGCCGTTCTGGCAAAGCCTGACGCTGATGTTCCAGAAGGAAGTGGCCGAGCGCATCGTGGCCCGGCCCGGGTCGGCGCATTACGGGCGGCTGGCGCTGCTGGCACAATGGCGGGCCGAGCCGCGCATCGTGCTGACCCTGCCGCCCGAAGCCTTCGTGCCCGCGCCCAAGGTTCATTCGGCGGTCGTGCATCTGGTGGCGCGGCCCGAGCCCCTCTTTCCCGCGGATGAGGCGGTGCTGGCGCGGGTGACCGCCATGGCCTTCAACCAGCGTCGCAAGATGCTGCGTTCGAGCCTGAAGGGAATGGGTCCCGGCATCGAGGACAAGCTTCGGGCGGCCGGTATAGACCCGACCGCCCGAGCGGAAGAGATATCGCTGGAGAAGTTCTGCGCGCTGGCCCGCGAGGTTGTGGGCTAGCGCCCGTTCCCTATTCCGCCGCTTCGGCCGGACCGTCGCCGCTGGTGGCCTTGGGCTTGCGAGGCGCGCGCGGCTTCTTGGCGGCAGCAGGCTTTTCGGCCACCTCTGTCGCCACTGGAGCCGGAGCCGCGGCAACGGCGGCGGCTTGGGAAGCCTCTGCCGGCACAGGCTGGGCGGCGGCCTCGGCCGGACGGTCGGTCCGGGGCGGACGGCGGTCGTTGTTGCGGTCGCGCCGGTCGTTGTTCCGGGGCGGACGGTCATTGCCCCGTTCGCCCTGACGGTCGGACGCGCGGTTGGCGTTGCGATCCGTATTCCGATCCGTATTCCGATCCGTCCGGGGCGCATCCCGGAACTGATCGTCGCGGCTGCGCGCTTCGGGCGTTTCGACCAGGCTGCTTTCGCCCAGGTCGGCGACGAAATCCATCATGCCGCCGCGGGGTTCTGGCGCAAGATCGGGCTGCTCATCGGCGGTGTCGCCCCGCGGGTCACCGCGGTCGTCCCTCCATTGCCGGTCCCGGTTCTGTTGGCCGTTGCCACCTTGATAGCCACCCTGGGGATTGCCCTGATAGCCGCCTTGCTGGCCGCCACCCTGTTGGCCCCCGCCCTGCTGACCGTTCTCGCCCTGCCCGCGGCGCTGCTCCTGCTCGGCGGCCAGCTCGCGCTGCGCCTCGGCCAGAAGCCGGGTGTAGTGCTCGGCGTGCTGCTGGAAGTTCTCGGCGGCAACCCGGTCATTCGACAGTTGCGCATCGCGCGCAAGGATCAGGTATTTCTCGATGATCTGCTGCGGCGTGCCGCGCACCTTGCCCTCGGGGCCCGAGCTGTCGAAGACACGGTTGATGATATTGCCGATCGACCGGGGCCGGTTCGACTTCGAACGCGAACGTGATTTGGATGATCTCATGTTTATCTGCTGTTCCAGCCTGGCTATTGGCCTTGCCCGACCGCCTGCGCTCCTTGGCGCCTCACCCCCGATGCGGAGAACGGTGGACGAGCTGTTCGGCTTGCGAGAAGGGCACCGCCGCATCAGACCACCGGCCCGGCGCGAGCGCCCTTGTGCGTGGATAACCATGCAGAACGCGCAGAGACAAGCGGAAAGTGGCGAGAATTGCGCTGGCGGGCCGGTTTTTCCCGTGGATGTGGCGGAATCCGCGCAAAAATCTCAGGCGGCGTGGCCTTCGACCACACGGTCGCGGCCATCCATGTCGGGCCTTACGCGCACCAGGCTCAGCCCGGCCCCGGCAAAGAGCGCCGCAACCGCCGCCCCCTGTGTCGGGCCGATTTCAACGACCAACCGCCCGCCCGGCGCAAGATGCGCCCCGCATCCGGCTGCTATCGCCCGATAGGCGGCCAGCCCGTCGCCCCCAGGCGTGAGTGCCAGTCGCGGCTCCCAGTCGCGCACCTCGGGCGACAGATCGGCCATTTCGTCTTCCGAGATATAGGGCGGGTTCGACACGATCAGATCGAAGCGGCCCTCGACACCCGCAAACCAGTCCGACTGGCTGAAGGAGGCCCGATCGGCAAGGCCCAACGCCCGGGCATTCCGGGCCGCAACGGCCAGCGCCGCCTCGGACGCATCGGTCGCGAGCCCAGTTGCGGGCGGCCGTTCTGCCAGCAGCGTCAGCAGGATCGCCCCTGTGCCTGTGCCCAGGTCCAGGACCCGCGCAAACGGTGTCTCAAGCGCGGCGGCTATCAGTGTCTCGGTTTCCGGACGGGGATCGAGCGTGTCGGAGGTGACCCGAAAGGACCGCCCCCAGAACTGACGCTGCCCGGTGATCTGGCTGACGGGGCGGCGGCGGACCCTGTCGTTCACAGCCGCCTCAAAGCGTGCTGCGGCCTCGGGTGAAAGCCGGTCGGCCAAATGCAGCGTCAGGCGGTCCGGTGCGATCTGCAGGGCATGGGCCAGCAACAGGCGCGCATCCCGTGCGGCCCCCTCGACCCCCGCCGCCGTCAGCCGGGGGATCGCCGACCGCAGCGCCTCGGCCCCGGTGGGTGGGGAGGTCATTGCTCCATCTCTGCCAGTTTCGCGGCCTGGTCATGGGCGGTCAACGCATCGATCACCTCGGCCAGATCGCCCGCCATGATCTGCGGCAGGGCATAAAGCGTCAGGTTGATGCGATGGTCCGTCATCCGACCTTGCGGAAAATTGTAGGTGCGGATCCGCTCGCTCCGGTCACCCGAACCGACCTGCGACTTGCGGTCGGCGGCGCGTTCATTCGCCAGCCGCTCGCGCTCAAGCTCATATAGCCGCGCGCGCAGCACCTGCATGGCAATCGCCCGGTTCTGATGCTGCGACTTCTCCGATGAGGTGACAACGATACCGGTCGGAACATGGGTGATCCGCACCGCAGAGTCGGTCGTGTTCACATGCTGCCCCCCGGCGCCCGAGGATCGCATCGTGTCAATGCGGATGTCCGCCGCGGGAATGTCGATATCGACCTCTTCCGCCTCGGGCAGCACCGCCACGGTCGCGGCCGAGGTATGGATGCGCCCGCCGGCCTCGGTCTCGGGCACGCGTTGCACGCGGTGGACGCCGGATTCGTACTTGAGCCGGGCAAAGACGCCCTCGCCCTGCACATGGGCGGTTACCTCGCGAATGCCGCCCAGATCACTTTCCTGAAGCGACAGGATCTCGAACCGCCAGCCCTGCGCCTCGGCGAAGCGCTGGTACATGCGCAGAAGGTCACCGGCGAACAGCGCCGCCTCCTCGCCCCCCGTGCCGGGGCGGATTTCAAGGATCGCAGGCCGCGCATCGGCGGCGTCCTTGGGCAGCAGCGCCAGCCGCAGCGCCTGCTCCATCTCGGGCAGGCGCGAGCGCAGGCGAGGGATCTCTTCTTCGGCCAGGGCCCGCATCTCGGGGTCGGCCAGCATCGCCTCGGCCTCGGCCAGATCGGCCCCGGCCCGACGCCAGGCTGCGATCTCGGCCACGACCGGCTTCAGGTCCGAATACTCCCGCGACAGCGCCGCAATCTCGGCCGGGGTAACCGTGCCCTCGGCAAGCCGCGCCTCGAGAAACTCGAAGCGACGGGTGATCTGGTCAAGCGTGTCCTGCGGCAACATGGGCGCGGTGTGGCCGAAGCCGGCAAGGCGGTCAAGGGCCAAGCCAGTCGGCGGGCGGCCCCTTCCCCCCGCCGACCCGGCAGACCTAGCCGCGCTTCGCCTTGTTCCAGGCGTAAAGCGCGATCAGCTCGTAGGCCACATGGGCGCCTGCGATGGCGGTCGCACCGGTGGTGTCATAGGGGGGTGATACCTCGACGATATCGCCGCCCACGATGTTGATCCCCGCCAGATCCCGCAGCATCGCCGCCGCCTGCCACGAGGCAAGCCCACCCCAGACCGGCGTTCCAGTGCCCGGCGCAAAGGCGGGGTCCAGCGCGTCGATATCGAAGGTCAGATAGACCGGCCGGTTCCCGACAATGGCCTTCACCCGCTCGACCACGGCCGCGACACCCTCTTCATGCACGGTGCGCGCGTCGATGACGTTGACGCCCAGATAATCTTCGGTCGTGGTCCGGATGCCGATCTGCACCGAATGGGTGGCATCGACGAGCCCGGTCTTCACGGCCTTGTACATCATCGTGCCGTGGTCGATCCGGGTCATGTCGTCATCCGGCCAAAGGTCGGAATGCGCATCGAAATGGATCACCGCCACGGGCCCGAATTTCTCGGCATAGGCGCGCAGGATCGGGAAGGTGATGAAATGGTCGCCCCCCAGCGTCACCGTCCCCGCCCCGGCCTGCAGGATGGTGCGGATATGGGCCGTCAGCGTCTCGGGGAAATCGCCGGTCTTGGCATAGTCGAAGGCCACATCGCCATAGTCGATGACGCTCAACTCCTCCAGCGGGTCGGTGCCCCAGCCAAACGGCGGGTCATAGGGCTGCAGGGTCGAGGCCTCGCGGATCGCCCGCGGTCCGAAACGTGTGCCGGTCCGGTGCGTCACCGCCTGATCGAAGGGCACGCCGGTCACGGCCAGATCGACCCCGGTCAGGTCCTTGGTATAGGTGCGGCGCAGAAAACTCGTGGCCCCGCCAAAGGCATTCTCGAAGGAATAGCCCCGCAGACCCTTGCGGGTGATGGCGGTATCGACCTCGTTCTTGGCATCTTCCAGGGCCATGACGATCCTCACTGATGAGATAGGCGGAATCGTTCGGGGCCGGAGACACCGCGGATCCGGGCGGGCGACAGGAAGCCCCGCGAGGAGCCTCCTGTCAAGTCCGGAATTTGATCAAATCAACCCAGTTTCACGCCTTCGCGCACCAGCTGGTCGGTTACCTTGCCAATGGCCTTGTCGAGCGTGCGGGTGATGAAGCCGACATCGTCCTCGGTCAGCACAAGGGGGGGCGACATGACGTTCAAATGACCAATGGGTCGCACCATCAGGCCCATCCCCTCGCAGACATCCGAGATGCGCTTGCCGATGTTCAGCTCATCGGGCAGCAGTGCCTTGGTCTCCTTGTCGGCGACATTTTCGACACACATCATCAGCTTGCGACCCCGCACCTGTCCCACGATCGGGTGATGTTCGAGCGCCTTGAGCTCCCGCTCGAAGACCGCTCCTACCCGTGCGGCATTGCCAAGCAAATCCTCCCGCTCGAGGATCTCGATGTTCTTCAGTGCCGCCGCACAGGCCACCGGATGGCCCGAATAGGTGAAGCCGCTGGTGAACCACCGCTCGCCAACGGCCGCCATCGCCGCCCAGACCCTCTCCGAGAAGATCATCGCCCCGATCGGGATGTAGCCCGAAGACAGGCCCTTGGCCGTGCAGATGATGTCGGGCTGCACGCCGAACTCGTCCCAGCTAGCAAACCAGTGGCCGAGCCGCCCAAAGGCTGTCACCACCTCGTCTGCAACGAACAGGATGTCATGGCGGCGGCAGATCTCCCACATCCGCTTCAGATAGCCCTCCGGCGGCACGATCACCCCGCCCGAGGCCTGGATCGGCTCGGCAAAGAACCCGCCGATGCGGTCAGCGCCGACACGGGCAATCAGATCCTCGAACTCCTGCACCAGATGGTCACAGAACTCCGCCTCACTCATCCCGGCGGGCCTGCGATAGGGGTTCGGCACCGACAGGTGATGGATGCCGTCGGTCTTGTAGCGGAACTCGTCCACCCGGTCCCCCGGCCGCTTGCCGACGGACTGCGACAGATAGGTGGACCCGTGATAGCTGTAGTCCCGCGCCACGATGTCCATCTTCTGCGGACGGCCCATGCAGCTTTGATAGTATTGCACCATCCGCGCGGCGGTATCGACGGCTGTGGAGCCGCCCGTGGTGAAATGCACCCGGTTCAGGTCACCCGGCGCCAGTTCCGCCAGCTTCGCTGCCAGTTGCGCCGAAGGATCGTTCGTCATGTCGACAAAGGTGTTCGAGAACGCCAGCCGCTCCGCCTGTTCGGCGATGGCCTGCGCCATCTCGCGCCGCCCCAGCCCGATGTTGGTGCACCAAAGCCCCCCCACCGCGTCGAAATACTTCTGCCCGTTGGCATCCCACAGCCAGCAGCCCTCGCCCCGACTGATGACAAGCGCCCCCTGATCCTCGAAGGGACCGAAATTCGTCCAGGGATGCAGGGCATGAGCACGGTCCATTTCCCAAAGGGACTGGGCAGCGAAGTTCTGGGCGGTCAAGGATCACTCCATTGGTTGCGCGAGTCGTATTGACTGCACAGTCAGAATACAGATTTGATCAAATAGCGCCAGCCCCAGGATCCCGAAGGCCGAACCAACCATGCTGCACCTGCGCCCCGCCCTTGCCTATGCCACACTGATCTTCGCCGCCGGATTTGTTCTCGGCGCCGTCCGCGTGCTCTGGGTCGCGCCTGCACTCGGCCCCTTCGCCGCTGTCGCGCTCGAGCTGCCCGTGATGCTTACCCTCTCCTGGGTCATCGCCGGCAGGATCCTCCGCCGCTGGCCCGTCCCGCGAGGGGGGCCGCGGCTGGCGCTCGGCATCCTCGCCTTTGCCCTGCTGATGGCCGCCGAGCTTGCCCTCGCCCGCTGGGGCTTTGGCCAGGGCACAACTGAAGTCCTGCATGGCTACGCCACGCTGCCCGGCCTCCTCGGCCTTGCCGGCCAGATCGGCTTCGGCCTGATCCCTGCCTTAAGGCCCTGATCCCGTCTTTTCTGCCCAAGTATCCTCGGGGGGTGAGGCCGCAGGCCGAGGGGGGCAGACAGCCCCCCTGGCGCGCCCTTCCCGTTCACGCCAGCGGCTGCGCCCGCTCCACAAGCTTCACGAAGAAGCTCGCGCCAACAGGCGAGACCTCGTCATTGTAGTCGAAGGCGGGATGATGCAGCCCCGCCCCGCCATTGGCACCGGGCCCGGTGCCCAGGAACAGATAGGCCCCCGGGCGCGCCTCGAGCATATAGGCGAAATCCTCCGACCCCATCTCGCGGTCGGCCTCGGCATCCACCAGATCGGGGCCCGAAACCTCTTCGGCGACTGCGACGGCAAAGGCGGTCTCGGCGGGGTGGTTCACCGTGGGCGGATAGCCAAGCTCGTAGTTGATTCGCACCTTGACCCCATAGGCCGCCGCATGGCCCTCGACGATCTCGCGGAACCGCTGTTCCACCATGCGGCGCACTTCCGGCTTGAAGGTGCGGATCGTCGCACAGAACCAGCCCTCCTCGGGGACGATGTTCGATGCCGTCCCGGTGTGGATCTGCGTGACCGACAGAACCAGGTCGTCCAGGGGGCAATGGTTTCGGCTGATGATCGTCTGCAAGGCCCCGATCATGCCGACGATCGCCACGACCGGGTCCACCGTTTCGTGCGGGGTCGCCCCATGGCCGCCCTTGCCCGTGACATAGACATAGGCGGTATCCACCGCGGCCATCAGCGGCCCCGGCGCCGTCATGAATTTGCCGAACGGCAGGTTCGGCGAGTTGTGGATGCCATAGACCTGCCCGATGCCGAAGCGGTCCATCACCCCTTCGCGAACCATTACCTCACCGCCGCCGCCATCTTCTTCCGCCGGCTGGAATAACAGCGCGACCCGGCCGCGGAAGCGGCGTGTCTCGCACAGGTACTTCGCCGCCCCCAGGAGCATGGTGACATGCCCGTCATGCCCGCAGGCATGCATCTTTCCGAGCACGGTCGAGGCATGGTCTGCCCCGGTCGTCTCCTCGATCGGCAGCGCGTCCATGTCGGCCCGCAGCCCGATCGTCGGTGCGTCCGGCTCATCGGCCCCCTCACCCTTGATGATGGCCACGATGCCCGTGGTGGCGATGCCGGGATGGATTTCGTCCACCCCGAATTCCTTCAGCCGCTCGATGATGAAGGCGGCCGTCTCGTGGCATTGGAATTCCAGTTCCGGATGCTGGTGCAGATGTCGACGCCAGCCCTTCATCTCTTCGGCAAAGTCGGCAATTCGGTTCAGGACGGGCATGATGGACTCCGGGGCTGGATCACGGCTAAGCCCTGACTCAATCCCAATTCGAAAGGCGCCGCAATGCCCAGACCGACCCTTGACCCAGCGGCAAGCGACCAGCTGATCGCCGATCCCGAGGGCGGCCTTCCCCGGCTGATCGAGATCATGCGCCGCCTGCGCGACCCGGCAACCGGCTGCCCCTGGGACATCGCACAGGATTTTGCCTCGATCGCCCCCTACACGATAGAAGAGGCTCATGAGGTGGCCGATGCGATCGAGCGGCAAGCCTGGGGCGAGCTTGAGGGCGAGCTGGGCGACCTCTTGCTACAGATTGTCTATCACGCGCAAATGGCGGATGAAGCAGGGTTTTTCGCCTTCGACGATGTTGCGCGGGCCATATCCGACAAGATGGTGGCGCGCCACCCGCATGTCTTCGGCCCCGAAAGCCGCAACAAGTCGCCCGAGCAACAGACCGCCGACTGGGAGCGGATCAAGGCCGCCGAGCGCGCGGGCAAGGACGAGGCCCGCGTGCTGGACGGCGTGGCTCTGGGGCTTCCCGCGCTCACACGCGCCGTCAAGCTGCAAAAGCGTGCCGCGCGTGTGGGGTTCGACTGGCCCACGACCGATGAGGTGGTGGCCAAGATCGCGGAAGAGGCGCAGGAGCTGGTCGAGGCTCGCGCCACCCTGACCGAAGCCGAGATCACCGAGGAATTCGGCGATCTTCTCTTCGTCATGGCAAATCTCGCCCGTCACCTGAAGATCGACCCGGAAGCCGCTTTGCGTGCAGCAAATTCCAAGTTCACCCGTCGATTTCGGCGCATCGAGGACTGGCTGGCGGCCGAAGGCCGCCGTCCCGAGGACAGTGATCTCGCCGAGATGGATACGCTGTGGAACCGCGCCAAGGCGGAGGACAAGGCGCGGGCTGCGCAGGATGGAAATGGCTGACAACTTCACTCGGGCATTGACCTGACGAAAAGACTAAGGTTTATGAGTCGCGGAATTCATGACCAAAGGAGTCAACAAATGACCCGGCTTGGCCTTTTCGCCCTCGCCCTAGGAACCTCGGCGCTGCCTGCCCTTGCGGATGAGGTGAATGTCTATTCGCATCGGCAGCCCGAATTGCTGCAACCGCTTGTCGATGCCTTTACCGCCCAGACCGGCATTCCGGTGAACGTCGCCTTCGTTGACAAGGGCATGGTCGAGCGCCTGGTGGCCGAGGGCGACCGCTCGCCCGCCGATGTCGTGATGACCGTCGATATCTCGCGCCTGTCCGAGATCGTGAATGCGGGCGTGACCCAACCCGTACAGTCCGATGTGCTCGAGGCTGCGATCCCCGAGCAGTTCCGCGATGGCGGCGACCAATGGTTCGGCCTGACCTCGCGTGCGCGGATCGTCTATGCCAGCAAAGAGCGCGTCGCGCCGGGTGAGGTCACGACCTATGAGGATCTGGCCTCGGACAAGTGGAAGGGCCGCCTTTGCACCCGGTCGGGCACGCATGACTACAACCTCGCCCTGCTGGGCGCCGTGATCGCCCATGATGGCGAGCCCGCGGCCAAGACCTGGGCCGAGGGGCTGAAGGCCAACCTCGCCCGCCAGCCGGCGGGCGGTGACCGCGATCAGGTCAAGGCGATCTGGGCCGGCGAATGCGACATCGCCCTGGGGAACACCTATTACATGGGCCAGATGGTGAACGACCCCGAGCAGAAGGAATGGGCCGAAAGCGTCAACATCGTCTTCCCGGTGTTCGACAACGGCGGCACCCATATGAACGTCTCGGGCATGGCCATGACCAAATCGGCGCCGAACAAGGACGCCGCCTTGAAGTTCATGGAGTTCCTGGTGTCCGACGAAGCGCAGCGCATCTATGCCGAGACGAACCATGAATTCCCGATCAAGCCGGGCATTCCGGTTTCGGCGCTGGTTGCAAGCTGGGGCACCTTCACGCCGGACAGCCTGCCCCTGACCACGATCGCGTCGGAGCGGCCCAAGGCTCTGAAGATCATGGAAGAAATCAACTTCGACGGCTAAGTCACCGACATTACGTGATGACTCGGATCGAGGGGGCCAGCGCGCCCCCTCTTTTCTTGACCGTCTGGACAAGATCCCTTCGATGCGCTTCTCTCATACCGCACCCAGAGGAGGTTCGCATGGCCAGCCCGCGCAAGATCATCATCGACACCGACCCCGGCCAGGACGACGCCGTGGCCATCCTTCTGGCCCTGGCAAGCCCGGAGGATCTGGATGTGCTGGGCATCACGGCGGTGGCGGGAAATGTGCCGCTGCCCCTGACCCAGAAGAACGCCCGCATTGTCTGCGAACTGGCGGGCAAGCCCGAGACGCGCGTCTTTGCAGGCTGCGACGCGCCGCTTCGGCGCAAGTTGGTCACGGCCGAACATGTGCACGGCAAGACCGGGCTCGACGGTCCGCAGATGGCCGATCCAGTCATGCCGCTGCAGGATCAGCATGCGGTCGATTTCATCATCGAGACCCTGCGGCGCGAGGCGCCGGGCACCGTCACGCTGTGCCCTCTTGGTCCGCTCACGAACATCGCCACGGCCTTTCAGCGCGCACCGGATATCGTGGGCCGCGTCCAGCAGATTGTGCTGATGGGCGGCGCCTATTTCGAGGTGGGCAACATCACTCCGGCCGCCGAGTTCAACATCTATGTCGACCCGGAAGCTGCGGAAGTCGTGTTCAAATCCGGCGTTGACCTGGTGGTCATGCCGCTGGACATGACCCATACGGCGCTCACCACCAAGCCCCGCATCGACGCCTTCCGCGCCATGGGAACCGAGGCCGGGCGCATGGTGGCGGAATGGACCGACTTCTTCGAACGCTTCGACGTGGCCAAGTATGGCAGCGAAGGCGCGCCCCTGCATGACCCGACCGTGATCGCCTGGCTGATCCGGCCCGAGCTGTTTTCGGGGCGCCGGATCAATGTCGAGATCGAGACGAAGGGCGAGTTCACCCTGGGCATGACGGTCGCCGATTGGTGGGGCGTGACCGACCGCCCCGCGAATGCACTGTTCATCCGTCAGGTCGATGCGGACGGCTTCTTCGATCTGCTGACCGAGCGGATCGCGCGGCTTTAGCCGATGCCGCCCTCGGGCAGGATCACGGTAAAGGTACTGCCCTTGCCAAGTTCGCTTTCAATGCGGAACCGCCCACGGTGGCGGTTCACGATATGCTTGACGATCGCCAGGCCCAGCCCCGTGCCGCCCTGCTCGCGCGAGCGGTGGCTGTCAACCCGGTAGAACCGCTCGGTCAGGCGCGGCAGGTGAATCGGGTCGATTCCCTCGCCGCTGTCGATGACGTCGATCCTGACAGCAGGCCCGCGCAGCGACAGCTCTCGCGCCTCGCGCGTGATGTGGATGGTGACGAGCTTGCCGGACCCCGCATATTTCACCGCATTCTCGATCAGGTTGTGGAACACCTGGGTCAGCTGGTCGGGGTCTGCCGGCACGACCACCGGGCCGGCCTCGCCCGTCACCTCGACCGTGACATTGGCCGCCTCGATCATCTGCCGCAGCGCGGTGATGGCCAGGGCCAGGAGGGCGATCACATCCACCTGCTCGGTCGGGCGGACCCGTTCCATGGATTCGACCCGGCTGAGCGACAGCAGATCCTGCACAAGGCGGTTCATGCGCCCGGCCTCGCGCTCCATGATGTTGAGGAACCGCTCGCGCGCCACTGCATCATCGCGCGCGGCGTTCTTCAGCGTCTCGATGAAGCCCAGCAGCGCCGTCAGCGGCGTGCGCAACTCGTGGCTGACATTGGCCACGAAATCGCGCCGGATCTGGCCGGCCTGCTCCATCTCGGTGACATCCTCGAACACGGCCAGCGCACCAGACTGGCCCTGGGCATCCACCGGGGTCACGGTGACGCGATAGGTCACTTCGCGCGCCGGGCCGGTCAGCACCAACCGTGTCTGGGCCGGCTGGCGAAAGCGCAGGGTCTGTTCGATCGCGTCCAGCAGCGGCGGCTGGCGCATGGCGATGATGTAGTGTCGCCCCTTGATCCCTTCGCCAAACAGGCTTGTTGCGGCCGCGTTCACGGCTGCAATGCGTTCGTCCCGTGCGATCAGGACCACGGGCAGAGGCACCCCCATGAGAATGGCCGACGTCAGCTGGCTGTCCACGCCCGGTCCCCCTTTTGCCTGTCTGGCCCTGCTGACTTACGCGGGGAAACACGGCCCGGCAACCGGGCGGCAATGGCTTTGTTAAGGGTTTTCCCGAGGTTGTGGCGCACGGGGAACGTGGTATGGACGAGGGCCTTTTCTGCGTTACTTGCGAGTCAGAGAAGACCCGCGTCTGACGCGGCTCCCAACGGAAAGGAAACCGGCGGATGTGCGAGGAGGCCAGCCCGGCCCAATTCGAGCAGGCCTTGGCCGATGACACGCCCTCGAAGACATCCACCGTGCTGATCATCGGCCGGATCGGTTCCGAGGCGGCGCGCGTCTTGCCGCCCGATGGCGCGCCTGTTGTCGTTGGAAGCCTCGGGCGGCTCACGGCCCAACTGGTGGACAAGGTCGCGCCAGAAATGGTGGTTCTGCCGCTCATGGCCAATGGTCAGGACGCCGTGCAGGTCATCACTCGGCTGGACGAGCTTTCCTATGCCGGGCAGGTGGTGGTACTGGCCCCGACCCTGCCTGATCCTGCGATGGTGGAACGGGAATTGCGCGCGACCGCACCGGGGCTGAGGCTGCGGCTGGTGATGCCGCCGCAGCCCTGAAGGATCAGTCGCTGATCCCGGTTGCCGCGGCGATGCCTGCGGTGAATTCCTGCTTCAGAAGCTCGATGTCCTCGACGCCGACCGAGACGCGGAAGAACCCCTCGGACAGCCCGTTGGCGGCCCGCTGCTCGGGGGTCATCCCGCGATGCGATGTCGAGGCCGGGTGCGACAGCGTGGTGCCGATGTCGCCCAGCGTGGGTGCGAAGGCAAGGTTCGGCATGGCGCGCACCAGGGTATTGGCCGCGTTGCGCCCGCCCATCAGTTCGAACGACACCATGTTTCCGCCCCGCTTGCCCAGAATGGCCACAGCCCGGTTATGGTCCGGGTGGTCGGGCCGTAGCGGATAGACGACCCTGCGCAGGCCCGGCAGCGTGGCCAGGTGGTCGGCCAGCGCCCGCGCATTCTCTTCCGCCCGGTCATAGCGCAGGTGAAAGGTCATGAGGCCACGTTCCGCAAGCCAGCAGTCGAAGGGGCTGGGAGTGAGGCCCGTCGTCACCGCGAAATCGTAGATCGCCTTGCGATGCGCGGGGTCGCGGGTGGCGACATAGCCCAGCGTCACATCGGAATGGCCCGACAGCAGCTTCGTCACCGAATGGATGACGATGTCAGCGCCGTAGTCGAAGGGGCGGAAGGCGCGCGGGGTCGAGAAGGTGGCATCGATGGCCAGAAGGATCCCGCGGTCGCGGGCCAGACGGGCGATTCCCTCGATATCGGCCACCCGCAGGATCGGGTTCGAGACGAGTTCCACCAATATCAGTCGGGTCTGCGGCGTGATGGCCCGGGCAAAGCTCTCGGTATCGGTCGGGTCCGCCAGGCTTGCCGTGATGCCGAAGCGCGGCAGATCCTCGCGCATCAGCCGCAGCGATCGACCGTAGAGCTGCGAGCCGCCCAGCACATGGTCGCCCGCCCGCAAGAGCCCCATCAGAACGGCCGAGACGGCGGCCATGCCCGAGCCCACGATCAACCCGCCGCCGCCCGCTTCGGGCGCGCCTTCCAGCGCGTCTATCTTGCGCGCCAGCACATCGGCATTGGGATGGCCCTCGCGCGAATAGGTATAGCCCTCGACCGCGCCGCCATACTGATCGTCAAGCTGATCGGGACTTTCCGAGATGAAGACGACCGAGGGCTGGATCGGGCTGCCCAGCGGGCGGCTGACCCCCTCGGGCCAGGGACTGCGGCGCACCAGGGTGTCGGGGATCGGTCGATCGGTCGTCATGGGGGTCTCCTTGCATCGCCCCCTTGGTGGCACGGCCGGTCCTGCAAAGGCAAGTCAGCCCGCCATGGCCCGCAAGAGCCGCGCCCGGGCCGGTGGAATGGCCCGGATCTCGAGCCCGGTAAAGACATGCAGCGTGTCAAGATCGCGGTCCACCACCGCATGGTCGCTGACCCAGCCCCCCATGGCCAGGTAGGTGCGCAGCAGTGGCGGCATGGCCTGCATCGCGCGGCGCGGATCCGGTGTCAGCCGCCCCAGGATGCGGGCAAATCGGAACACATCCGGTGCCTTGACCCGGGGCCACCAGCGGCGCGGGGCCAGATGCCCTGCCTTCAGCATGGCGAAAGCATCGAGGTAATCTTGCGTTTCCGTGCCTTGGAAGGAGGAACAGCCAAACAGCATCTCTACCCCGTTCTCATCGACATACTGCGTCAGGGCCCCCCAGGCCACGCGCAGGATATCGGGGTCCTTCCAGTCGGGATGGCTGCAGAACCGGCCCATCTCGACCATCGGCCCCTTGAAGCGGCGGAGCGCGTCGAGGTTGTAGTATTGCGCCGAATAGCTGCGCTCGATCTCGGCACCGCCGTTCAGGGGCAACAGGCGGAAGCAGGCAACCAGCGTGCCCGTGCGCTGCTCCTCGACCAGGACGTGCCGGCAGGCGGAATCGAAGGCATCGGTATCCAGCGCGCCGGCGCGCGGCGTCCGCCGCGCGCGAAACGCCAGGTAGCGCAACTCTTGCGCCCGTCGCAGATCCTCTTCCGTCTCGGCCAGCCTGCTGGCATAGCGCCCCTTGCGAAGTGACAACATGGCCATCTCCTGTCTTGTGCGCGCGGATCACACGCCTAGATACTGCATCATACTAATCCGACATGACGGTCGCGCGAAGCGATCGCTGCCGACATCCCTTCGGGAAGGAGAGTTTCATGGACAGCACCAAGAAGACCGACGCCGAGTGGCGGGCAGAACTGAGCGACCTGGCATACAGGGTTACCCGCGAACACGGCACTGAACGCGCCTTTACCAATGACAATTTCCCGAAGGTGCCGGGCACGTTTCATTGCGTCTGCTGCGGTGCGCCCCTGTTCGAGCAAGCGACGAAATACGACAGTGGCAGCGGCTGGCCGAGTTTCTGGGCGCCCGTGAGCGAAGACGCTCTGGGGTTCACCGAGGACAACAGCCATTTCATGCGCCGTACCGAGGTGCATTGCGCGCGCTGCGAGGCGCATCTGGGCCATGTCTTTCCGGACGGGCCGCAGCCCACGGGGCTGCGCTATTGCATGAATGGCGTCGCGATGACGTTCGAGCCCGAGGCGGAGTAACCGCAACCGAAGCCTCATGGCAAAAGGGCCGGGACATGTCCCGGCCCTTTCCTATTCGGGGGCCGCCGCGCGGACGACCCCGGATCAGTTGACCAGCTGGTCGGTTGTCAGGCGACCGAAGTTGCCCATCAGCTGACGAATGAAGCTGACGCCCTTGATGTTCGTTTCGGTCACACGGCGCGACAGGGCGACGACCTGGCCATCTTCAAGCCCGAAGCGCTCGACATTGCTCACGGTGCCGCCCTCGTTGAAGCTGATCACCACCACCTGCCGATCGATCTCCAGCGGCGGCCGGGCCGGGCGCTCTTGGAAGCGGCTCTGCACGAAGAACCACTGATCATCGTTCAGCAGCCCCGAGGTGCTGGGCAGACCCACCTTCTCGGCCGTGGTTTCCCGCGTGTCCACGCCAAGCTCCAGCGCCGAAAGCTCTAGATCCGTGGGGGCGTATCCATGGTTGCGATAGACAGTGGCACAGGCTGCCATGAGCGCCAGGCACAGGCCCAGGATCACAAGCCGGACATGCCGGGGCATCCCTGCCGCCGCCGCCTGCGCGATCGTTGCCATCCCTGCCTCCTGCCGCCTCTGCCGCGCCGGGTTCAGCCCCGGGCGCCCTTTGCTGCCGGAGGACGGGGCCTTGCCTTGGCGCCACCGTACCCTTATCCGACATGAAACCGGCTTACAGAAGGTCGCGCCGCTCTTCAAGAAAGGAACGCGGGACTTCCGGCGGGATCGTGCCCGTCGGCATCGTCCGGACGAGGAGGCCCTGATGCCCGAGACCGACCCAGTCGCCCTGCCCTATTCCTATCCGCTTCGCGTTGCCGGCCTGGCGGCGCGCAAGCCCACCCGGTTCGATCTGTCGCCCCTGCCCGAAGAGCGCGCGGCCCTTGCTGCCTTGCTGGGGATCACGGCGATCCATGCGCTGCGCTTCAAGGGCGAGTTGCGCCCGATGCGCCAGCAGGACTACGAACTTGAGGCACGGCTGGAGGCACAGGTCGAGCAGCCCTGCGTCATCACGCTCGCGCCGGTGCTGACCGATCTGTCCGAACCCGTCCGCCGCCGCTATCTGCGCGACTATTCCCTGCCCGAGGGGGACGAGGCCGAAATGCCGGAAGATGACAGCGAAGAGCCGTTGCCAGCCGTGATCGACCTGGGCGCAGTGATCGCCGAGGCGCTGGCACTGGCCCTGCCCGACTACCCCCACGCACCAGGCGCCGAACTGGGCGAGGCGGTCTTCACCGAACCGGGCCAGGCCGCGCTGCGGGATGCCGACCTGCGCCCGTTTGCAGGGCTGGCGGCGCTGGTGCACAAGGACGAGCCGCCCGAGGGCCACTGACGCCGGCCCGGGTGCAGGGATGGAAGCGAGGGACAGAGGATGTGCAACCTTTACACCCAGACCCGCGCACAAGAGGCGATGCGCCAGTTGTTCGCGCCAATGCCGGTCGAGGATCTCCTGGGCAACCTGCCACCCCTGACCGAGATCTATCCAGATCAGAAGGCACCGGTGGTTGTCCCCCTTTCTGGCGGGGTCCGCTTTGTCATGGCGCGCTGGGGCCTGCCCACCCCGCCCCAGTATCTGGTGGGAAAGAAGACCGATCGCGGCGTGACCAATGTGCGCAATACGGCTTCGCCCCATTGGCGGCGCTGGCTGGATCCGGCGCATCGCTGCCTCGTGCCGCTGACGGCATTTGCCGAACCCGCCCCCGGCGGCGGCAATGCCTGGTTTCGCCTGGCTGATGACCGGCCCGCCTTCTTTGCCGGGCTGTTCGTGCCCGGCTGGACCTCGGTGCGCAAACTGAAGGACGGCGAGACGACGGATGATCTGTTCGCCTTTCTGACGACCGATCCCAATACCGAGGTGGCGGCCGTGCATCCCAAGGCGATGCCGGTGATCCTGACAGCCCCGGAAGACTGGGCACGCTGGCTGACGGCCCCCTGGGCAGAGGCACGCGCCTTGCAGCGCCCCCTGCCCGACGGGCGGCTGGTGCGGCTGTGACGGCCTCTGGCGCCAACCCCGCGTCAAGACGGCAGAAAGCTCTTGCACCCGCAGGGAATCCCGCTATGTTCCGCGCCTCGTTTACAGGTTCGCGCCAGTGCCGCCAAACAGCGGTTCGCGGCGTGTTTCCTTCTGGAAAATCAGGGGCATGTCCCCGCTACCCGAGGTTGTGACATGGCTGTCCCTCAGAACCGTACCACCCGTTCGCGCCGCAACATGCGTCGCGCCCATGACGCGCTGGTGGCCGCGAATCCGGCCGAATGCTCGAACTGTGGCGAGCTGAAGCGCCCGCACCACGTTTGCGGCGCCTGCGGCCATTACGATGCCCGCGAAGTCGTGGCGGTGGCTTCGGAAGTCGATCTGGACGAGGACGCGGCGTAAGCCGTCCCCCTCTGCGCGCCTGAGCGATGGTGTCCGGAAACGAACTTTCTGCTCCCGGCGCGGCGCGAATCGTCATTTCAGTTGATGCCATGGGCGGAGACCGGGGCCCCGCGGCTGTTGTCGCGGGGATCGTTGCGTTTTCCGAGACCAGCCCGCAGACCCGTTTTCTGGTGCATGGCGACAAGGCCGAACTTGCCGCGCTGATCGGGCGTACGCCGGGCCTGGCCGAGCGCTGCGAGATTCGCGGGACGGAGCGCGTCGTGACCATGCACGACCGCCCGAGCCAGGTGATGCGCCATGGCGAAGGCACCTCGATGTGGTCCTGCATCGAAAGCGTTCGCGCGGGCGAGGCCTCGGTCGCTGTGTCTTGCGGGAACACCGGCGCCCTGATGGCGCTGAGCATGATCCGCCTGCGCAAGCTGCCGGGCGTGAACCGGCCTGCCATCGCCTGTCTGTGGCCGTCGCGCAATCCCGGTGGCTTCAACGTCATGCTGGATGTCGGCGCCGACGTGAAGGCCGAGGCCGACGACCTCTTGCAATATGCCATCATGGGGGCGGCCTATGCCCGCGATGGCCTGGGCGTGGCGCGCCCGCGTGTCGGGCTTCTGAATGTCGGCACGGAAGAGCACAAGGGCCGGGCCGAGCTGAAGCATGCGCAGGAGTTGATGCCGGGCGTGGCCGAAGCGGGAGATTTCGATTTCGTCGGCTTTGTCGAGGGCGGCGATATTCCCGGCAGCACTGTCGATGTGATCGTGACCGACGGCTTTACCGGGAACGTGGCGCTCAAGACCGCGGAAGGCACCGCGAAGCTGATCCAGGATCTTCTGCGCGAGGCTTTCAATGCCACGCTTCTGTCGCGCTTTGCCGCCTTGCTGGCACTTGGTTCGCTCAAGCGGCTGACCCGGCGGATCGATCCGCGGCGCGTCAATGGCGGGGTGTTCCTGGGGCTGAACGGGATGGTCGTGAAATCCCATGGCTCTGCCGACGAAACCGGGGTGTCGGCGGCGATCCAGCTCGCCCATACCCTGGCCGCTTCGGGCTTTCAGGACCGGCTTGCGCAGCGGGTTGCATCGGCGCCACGCGCGGGGCAGGATGCCGCCGCGGATGGGGCGAAAACCGGCAGGAATGAATGATAATACGCGCCGTGGTCAAGGGCGTCGGGCACTATCTGCCCGAACGGGTCGTCCCCAACTCTGAGTTCGAAGCCAGTCTCGACACCAGCGACGAGTGGATTCGGAGCCGGTCGGGGATCGAGCGGCGCCATTTCGCCGCCGAGGGCCAGACGACATCGGACCTCGGCACCCGGGCGGCGCGGGCGGCGCTGCTGGATGCGGGGCTAGAGCCAAACGACATCGACGCGATCATCGTCGCCACCTCGACCGCCGATATGACCTTCCCCTCTGCCGCGACCATGATCCAGGCCGGGCTTGGCATGACCCGCGGCTTTGCCTTTGACGTGCAGGCCGTCTGCGCGGGCTTCATCTTTGGCATGGCCAATGCCCAGGCGCTGATAGTGTCGGGCCAGGCCCGGCGGGTCCTGGTGATTGGGGCCGAGACCTTCTCGCGTCTGATGGACTGGACCGACCGGGGAACCTGCGTCCTGTTCGGCGATGGGGCCGGCGCGCTGGTGCTGGAGGCCGCCGAAGGCAGCGGCGAGACGACCGACAGGGGCATTCTGGCGACCGACCTGAACTCTGACGGACGGTTCCGCGACATTCTCTATGTCGATGGTGGCGTTTCGACCGGAACGGTGGGCCATCTGCGGATGCAGGGCAAGGAAGTCTTCCGCCATGCCGTTGAGAAACTGGCCCAGACGGCGCATGCGGCGCTGGAAAAGGTGGGGCTCAGTGGCGGCGATGTGGACTGGATCGTGCCGCATCAGGCCAACCTTCGCATCATCAGCGCCACAGCGCAGCGGATGCAGGTGCCGATGGACCGCGTGGTGGTGACCGTTCAGGATCACGGCAACACCTCTGCCGCCTCGATTCCCTTGGCGCTTTCGGTGGGCAAGGCCCGCGGCCAGATCAAACCGGGCGATCTGATCGTCACGGAAGCCATCGGGGGCGGGCTGGCCTGGGGATCGGTCGTTCTCCGCTGGTAAACGGTCTGAAAACCCCGCTCCAAGTCATTGATATTGACTTGGCTTTCGGTTGCGCCCAAGCTGAGCCAAAACCGGGGGGTCAGAAATGAGTGAAAAGACACTCACACGTATGGATCTGAGCGAAGCCGTCTTTCGCGAAGTCGGTCTCAGCCGCAATGAATCCGCGCAATTGGTCGAATCCGTGCTGCAGCACATGTCGGATTCGCTGGTGGCGGGCGAGACGGTGAAAATCTCGTCGTTCGGCACCTTTTCGGTGCGAGACAAGTCTGCCCGCATCGGGCGCAACCCCAAGACCGGTGATGAAGTGCCGATCAGTCCGCGCCGGGTGCTGACCTTCCGGCCGTCGCATCTGATGAAGGATCGCGTCGCGGCCGGCAGCAAGCGCTGAAAGGACCAGGGCGCATGGAAAAATCGCGCGACGCCTTCCGCACCATCAGCGAAGTCGCCGATCTTCTGGAAACCCCTGCGCATGTGCTGCGGTTCTGGGAAAGCCGCTTTCCACAGATCCGTCCCGTCAAGCGCGCGGGCGGGCGTCGCTATTACCGCCCGACCGATGTGGCGCTGCTGTCAGGGATCAAGCAACTTCTGCACAGTGACGGCCTGACGATCCGCGGCGTGCAAAAGGTGCTGCGGGAACAAGGCATTCGGCATGTCATGGCCCTTGCGAGCCCCGATCTGGCCGCGTCGGCCCTGACGATGGCGCCGACCGAGACACCTGCCGAGGTCGAGCCGGCGGCGCCAGCACCTGCGCGCGTGCTGCCCTTCCGCGAACCGGCCAGCCGGGTGCCCGCCCCGGCGGCACCTGCCGTGCCGCAGGCTGCGCCACCGCTCGCCGCACCCACGGACGAAGCCGAGGCGGAGTTCGAGCGCAACTTGTTCCTCGACGATGATGAAGACGACGTCGAACCCTTCCCCGATCAGGAAACGGTCGATGCCGTCTCTTCGGCTGAGGCCTCTCTCCCGGCGGTCCTGTCCGCCGAGCCTGCCCCGCCGTTGCGTCTCGACCCCCCTTCGCCTGCGCCGGATGACGCACTGCCCCTCTGGTCGCGCCGCCCCCAGGGCGAACCTGCCTTGCCGCGCGCGGCCACCCCGGAACCAACGGAATCGGCTCCCGACGCCGAGTGGATGCCAACGCATCTGCGCCAGGCGCGCGAGCGGGGCCTGCCGCCCGCACACCGCCCGGGGCTGGCCCGCCTTGAGGCCCGTCTGCGCGAGTTGCGGGAGCGGATGCACGCGGGCCGAACCGGCGCGCCGCGCTGACATTTTGATGCCGTTTCCTGCTTGCCCCCGCCCGGAATATCGGTATGTATCCCGCGTGTCGGGCCGTAGCGCAGCCTGGTTAGCGCGTCCGTCTGGGGGGCGGGAGGTCGTGAGTTCGAATCTCACCGGCCCGACCAAAATGAAACCGCCCGTGCCCTTCCGGGGGTGCGGGCGGTTCCATTTCAGGGGTTTGCCGGATGAGTTCCGGCGAGGGAAAGGACGAGAAGATGACTGATGGCGTCCTGCCCTCGCAAACGCTGCGCCGGATGATCGCCGATGGGGCGATCCGGGCAGACCGCCCGCTCATGCCCGATCAGGTGCAACCCGCCAGCCTCGACCTGCGCCTGGGCGCGGTGGCGCATCGGGTGCGTGCCTCATTCCTTGCCGGCAAGGGGCGCAGCGTCGCGGCGCGGATCGAAGATTTTGCCATGCACCAGATCGATCTGCGCGAAGGTGCGGTGCTGGAAAAGGGCTGCGTCTACCTGGTGCCGCTCATGGAATCGCTCGCGCTGCCGGCCGACATATCGGCGGTGGCCAATGCAAAGAGTTCGACCGGGCGTCTTGATCTGCTGACCCGCGCGATCACGGATGAGGGGGTCGAGTTCGACCGCATCCCCGCAGGCTATGCCGGGCCGCTCTGGGCCGAGATTTGCCCGCGCAGTTTCTCTGTGCTGGTACGGCCTGGCATGCGGCTGAACCAGATTCGCTTTCGCCGTGGTCATGCCGCGCTGGATGATCTGGGCCTTGCGGCCCTGCATGCCCGCGACCCGCTGGTCGACGGTCAGGCGGTCATTTCCGAAGGCCTGGGCTTTTCGGTCGATCTGCGGCCCGCAGAGGGCGACCTCGTGGGTTATCGTGCCAAGCCGCATACGGGCCTGATCGATCTTGACCGGATCGGTGCCTATGACCCCGCCGAGTTCTGGGAGCCCGTGCGTTCGACCGAGGGCCGGATCATCCTCGACCCCGGCGCCTTCTACATCCTCGTCAGTCGCGAGTCGGTGACGATACCGCCCGACCATGCTGCCGAGATGGCCCCCTATATCGCCATGGCCGGCGAATTCCGGGTGCATTATGCGGGCTTCTTCGACCCGGGTTTCGGGCATGGGGCGGCCGGCGGAGCCGGGTCGCGCGGCGTGCTGGAGGTCCGCTGCCACGAGGCGCCCTTCGTACTGGATCACGGGCAGGTCGTGGGCCGGCTGGTCTATGAGCGGATGGCCGAACGGCCGGACGCCCTTTATGGCGCGGGCCTGAAATCGAACTACCAGGGCCAGGGCCTCAAGCTCTCGAAGCACTTCCGCACGGAGTGAACGCGCGGCTGGCTTGGGGAAAGTCAGTCCTCAAACAGCTCGGGCTGGCCTGAAACGGGCTCTTCCTCGTCGTCGCTGCGCGGAGTGCCGGGCAGCGGGCGGCTGTCCAGCAGCCCCGCCTGACGCAGTTCCTTCAGCCCCGGCAGATCGCGCGCAGATTCCAGGCCGAAATGGTCCAGGAAGCCTTCCGTCACCACAAAGGTCACCGGGCGGCCCGGCGTCATCCGACGCCGACCGAAGCGAATCCAGTCCAGCTCGAGCAGCTGGTCGATCGTGCCCCGGCTGACCGCGACACCGCGGATCTCCTCGATCTCGGCGCGGGTGACGGGCTGGTGGTAGGCGATGATGGCCAGCGTCTCGATGGCGGCGCGGCTGAGCTTTTTCTGCTCGACCGTTTCCTTCTGCATGAGATGCCCAAGGTCCGGCGCGGTACGAAAGGCCCAGGCATCGCCCACGCGCAGCAGTTGCACCCCCCGCCCCTCGTATCGGCGGCGCAGATAGGCCAGCGCCTCGGCCGCATCGCAGCCATGCGGCAGCCGCGCGGTCAGTTCGGCCACCGTCACCGGCTCGGCCGTGGCGAACAGGATCGCCTCGACCATGCGCTCCTGTTCCGCAATCGGCGGCGCCTCGAACAGGCTGCGCTCCTGCACCTCGCTCACGTGGGCCTCCGCCGAATCTGGATCGGGGCAAAGGTCTCCCCCTGCCGCAACTCGATCTGGCCGTTCTTGGCCAGTTCCAGCATGGCGGCGAAATGTGCCGCCGTTGCCGATCTGCGCCGCTGGGGATGGCTTTCCCAGCCGGGTGGAAGATAGCTGACCAGATCCGTCCAGTCGCCCGCAAAGCCGATCAGCCCCCGCAGCCGGTCAAGCGCCTGTTCCATGGTGAAGACATGGTCGCGGTCCATCACGAAGGGGCGGAATTCATCCTTGGTGCGGATCCGGGCATAGGCCTGCATCAGATCGAGAAGCGTCGCCGTGTACTGCACGCGGCGGATACGCGTCACATCCTCGGGGATTCCCCGGCAGAAGAAATCGCGCCCCATCTGATCGCGCGCCATCAGCCGCGCCGCAGCCTCGCGCATCGCCTGCAGCCGTTCGAGCTGGAACGCCAGATGAGCGGCCAGATCCTCGGCGCTGGGTCCATCTTCGGTCGGATCGGGCGGCAGGAGGAGGCGCGATTTCAGATAGGCGAGCCAGGCGGCCATCACCAGATAGTCCGCCGCAAGTTCGATCCTCAGGGCTTTGGCCTGATTGACAAAACCCAGATACTGCTCGGCAAGTTGCAACACCGATATGCGCCGCAGATCGACCTTCTGGGTGCGGGAAAGCGTCAGCAGCAGGTCGAGCGGGCCCTCAAACCCGTCGACATCGACGATCAGCGCCTCGGCGGCCAGTCGCGCCTCGACGCCAAGTTCTCCGCCGCCTGGCAGGGACCCAGCATCGTCCCAGGTGTCAGCCATGCATCCGCCCTTCGCTCAGGGCGGCAAATTCGACTTCGAGCGCAGCCATGTCAATCGGTTCCGGCATGCGGCGGGCGGCCAGCGCCGTCTCGGCCCGCGCAAGTCCCGCCCCCGAAAGCCGCCCCGCAGCGTCGACCACGGCCTCGGCCTCGGTGCGTTTGCCGTTGCAATGCAAGGCAATGTCGCAGCCCGCCCCTATGGCCGCCGCCGCCCGGTCGCCCAGCGAACCGGAAAGCGCCTGCATCGACAGATCGTCGGTCATCAGAAGCCCCTGAAACCCGATGTCCTGCCGGATCACCTGCACCATGCGGGGTGAGCAGGTCGAGGGGCGGTCGGGGTCGAAGGCCTCGAACACGATATGGGCCGACATGCCCAGCGGCAGATCGCGCAGCGCGTGAAAGGTCGCGAAATCACTGGCCAACAGCACATCGGCAGTCTCGGTCACGCGGGGCAGTTCGTGATGGGTGTCGAGCGTGGCCCGACCATGGCCTGGCATATGCTTCATCACCGGCAGCACCCCCCCGGCCAAAAGGCCCTCGGCCACGGCGCGACCCACGGCGGTGACGACCTCGACGCGGTCCGAGTAGCAGCGGTTGCGCAGGAAGGGATGCGTGCCCGGTGTCGCCAGATCGAGCGTGGGCGCACAATCTCCATCAATGCCGACATCGCGCAGTTCAGCCGCGATCAAGCGAAACCGCAGGTACATGGCGCGGGCGGCATCGCCCCCCGATTGCGCCACTTGATCCAGCGGCGGCAGCCATTCGCGCCAGTGCGGTGCGCGCAGTCGCTGCACCCGGCCACCTTCCTGATCGACAAACACTGGCGCATTGCGCCCTACCGCACCGCGCAGATCGGCTGTCAGGCGGCGCACCTGGTCTGGGCTTTCGACATTGCGTGCGAAAAGGATGAAACCCCAGGGGTCAGCCGCGCGAAAGAAGTCGCGCTCGGCGGCGGACAGATCAGTGCCCTCACAGCCGAGGATCGTCGCGCCGGTGGCGGTTGTCATGGGCGGTGCGCCACCGGGATGCAGGCCGCGTTCTCGGCCAGCAGCGCCGAGCAGAAGCGCCGCGCATCGGCCTCGTCATCAAAGCCCAGGGCACGCAGCCGAACGAAGCTGCGCCCGCCGCTCGATGCCTCTTGCAGGACAATGGATTTCGAGGCGATCAACTCGCCGAACTGGGCCTGCAGCTTGGCCCATTCGGCGCGGGCGTCGGCCTCGTCGTCAAAGGCGCCCAGTTGCACAAGACGGGTCCCTGCGGTGATCTGGCTGACATCCACCTCACCGCCGACGATGGGTTCAGCCGGGTCGTCCAGTGAGGCAAGGACCACCTCCGGGTTTGCATCGCCTTCGGGGCGGCGTTCCGGTCTGGGCGAGCGGGTGATGGCGCCTTCCGGCCCGACTTCGGCCACCAGTTCGGCGCCGACCGTGTTCTCAGGGGCCAAAGCCTCGGCCAGCGCCGAAGCTACGGCGGATTCGATGTCGATCCCCGCAGAGGGAGAAAGATCCTCCAGCGTGATCTCTTCGGCCGTTTCGCCGACGGGACCCTCTTCAATGACCATGGCCGCGGTTTCCAGTGGCGTCTCCGTCACCTCTTCCACCGGGGCAACGGGCACCAGCGGAGCCAGCGCCACCTGCTCGCCCGATGCTTGCGGCAACGAGGCCAGCACAGTCGGGGCCGGCGCTGCCGGGGCCACGCCCGCCATCGCCACATCCTCGGCGGCAAGGTCAACCGGCCGCGGGGCAAGCACCATCTGATCGGGCAAGGGGGTGGCGACGCCTTCTTCGGCAATGTCGTTCACGGCCAGGCCGGTGTGATCGACCACCGTGCCACCGGGCTCTTGCGGGGCAACCCGCATCGGGCCCTCCAGCGCGCGAACGACCGGAATGCCGCTGACATCCCGCACCGCCAGCTTGTAGCCCCAGACAGCGACGCCGATCACCAGGGCCAGCGATGTGGCCGCCCCTGCAAGATTGATCATGCGCTGAAAATTTCCGGGCACCCGATCGGTGGCCGGATAGCCGTAGTCGTCCTGATCCGCGACTGCCATGCTCTGCCCCTTGGCCCGGTCTTCGCCGCCGGGCTCATCTTGCCTGTTCGGCCGGGGCGCCTTCTTGGATCAGCGCATTTCCTCGACCGGAGTGACGCCAAGAATACCAAGACCGTTGGAAATCACAACGCCCACGGCCCGGGCAAGGCCGATTTTCGCCTGCGAAACCGCAGAATCTTCCTGGATGAAGCGCAGGGATTGATCCTCATTGCCCCGATTCCACAACCCGTGGAGGTCTGACGCCAGTTCATAGAGGTAGAAGGCCACCCGATGAGGTTCGTTGCTGCGCGCGGCAATCTCGACCAGGCGGGGCCATTCAGCGATCTTGGCGGCCAGCGCAAGCTCGGCCTCGTGCCCGAGAACCGACAGATCGGCCCCGGCCAGCGCGGCATCATCACAGGCAATCCCGGCCTCGGCCGCGCGGCGCAGGACCGAATTCACCCGGGCATTGGCATATTGCACATAGAAGACAGGATTGTCCTTCGACTGCTCAAGAACCTTGTCAAAGTCGAAGTCGAGTGGTGCATCGTTCTTGCGCGTGAGCATGACGAAACGCGTTACATCGGCGCCCGCCTGTTCCACCACGTCGCGCAGCGTGACAAAGGTGCCGGCGCGCTTGGACATCTTGAAGGGTTCGCCATTCTTCCACAGCTTGACCAGCTGGATCAGCTTGATGTCGAGCGGCACGCGGTTGTTCGACAGGGCCGCAACGGCGGCCTTCATGCGCTTGACATAGCCGCCATGGTCGGCGCCGAAGATGTCGATCAGCGCATCGAAGCCCCGGGTTACCTTGTCATAGTGATAGGCGATATCGGGGGCGAAATACGTCCAGCTGCCATCGGATTTCTTGACGGGGCGGTCCACATCGTCGCCAAAGGCGGTCGAGCGGAACAGTGTCTGCTCGCGCGGCTCCCAATCCTCGGGGGTCTTGCCCTTGGGGGGCTCCAGCACGCCTTCGTAGATCAGCCCCGCCGCGCGCAGACGCTCGATTGCGGCCTCGATCCTGCCGGTACCATACAGCGCCTTTTCACTGGAATAGACATCCATGGTCACGCCAAGCGCGGCCAGATCCTCGCGGATGACCGCCATCATCATGTCGGTGGCGAAATTGCGAACCTCGACCAGCCAGTCGGACTCAGGCTTGTCGAGCAGGCTTGTGCCATATTTGGCCTTCAGCGCTTCGCCCACCGGGATCAGATAGTCGCCGGGGTAAAGGCCAGCGCGGATGTCAGGCTCCAGCCCGTTGGCCTCACGGTAGCGTTCATAGGCCGAGCGTGCCAGGACATCGACCTGCGCGCCGCCGTCGTTGATGTAGTATTCCCGCGTCACGTCATGGCCGGAATAGGCCAGGAGCCGCGCCAGCGCGTCACCAAAGACCGCGCCGCGCACATGGCCCACATGCATGGGCCCCGTAGGGTTGGCCGAGACAAACTCGACATTGACCTTCTGCCCCGCGCCAAGGGTCGAGCGGCCATAGTCGGCCCCTTCGGTCAGCACGGCCCGGATCAGCCCCTGCCAGGCCGCCGGCACAAGCCGCAGGTTCAGGAACCCCGGCCCTGCCACCTCGGCCGCTGCGATGCGCGGGTCGGCGGCCAGCCGCGGCGCCAGTGCCTCGGCGATGGCACGAGGCGACAGGCCGGCGGGTTTCGCCAGCACCATTGCGGCATTGGTCGCCATGTCTCCATGGGCCGGGTCACGCGGCGGTTCGACCGCGACGGCGGCCAGATCGAGGCCCTGGGGCAGCGCGCCCTCGGCCATCATCGCATCAAGCTGCCCCGTCACCAGGGCGCGGATATCGGAAAAAAGGTTCATGTCAGGTCCCGTGTGCTGACCTTGGCTGTGCCAGAGCCGCCGCGGCAGGTCAAGGAACCTGCCGGGCGGGCCGGACCTTAGCGGAACAGGACCAGCGCGCTCGGGCTCCAGGCGACGCGGGTGCGGGTGCCGATGTCAAGCACCGGGCGGCCCGGCACGTTGCGCATCGACAGCCGCACTGGTTCGGCGACACCATCGAGCTTCACGTCATAATAGGTCATGTCGCCGTAATAGACGACCTCGACCACGGTCCCGGGGGTCTCGCGGTCAGTCGCCTGCTGGCCCTCGTAAAGAATGGTCAGCGTCTCGGGGCGGAAGCCCACGCTCGCGCCCTTGCCCGTGGGGCCGCCCGGGGCCTGATCGGCCGGGATGGCACAGGTGCCCAGACCCGCGACCGCGACCTCGAAGCCGCCACCGGCGATCTCTTTCGCCTCGGCCGGCAGGAAGTTCATCGTCCCGATGAAATCGGCCACCTGGCGCGACTTCGGCCGGCGATACAGCGTCTCGGGGTCATCAAGCTGGGCGATCTGGCCCTCGAACATGACCGCGATGCGGTCCGACATCACCAGCGCCTCTTCCTGGTCATGGGTCACCAGGATGAAGGTGATGCCGACCTGGCGCTGCAGGCGGATCAATTCGACCTGCATCTGTTCGCGCATCTTCTTGTCCAGTGCCGACAGCGGCTCGTCCAGCAGCAGCACCTTGGGCTTGAGGATCAGCGCGCGGGCCAGTGCCACGCGCTGTCGCTGGCCGCCCGAGAGCGCATGGGCGGCGCGCTTGCCAAAGCCCTTGAGCCCGACCATCTCAAGCGCCTCGCCCACGCGGCGGGCCAGCTCATCCTTCGACAGATTGGCGCGGCGCAGGCCGAAGCCCACATTCTCTTCCACCGTCAGATGCGGAAAGATCGCGTAGGACTGGAACACCATGTTGGTGGGCCGCTTGTTCGGCGGAATATGGGCCGCATCCTTGCCGTCGATCAACACGGCGCCCGAAGAGATCTCCTCGAACCCTGCGATGGTGCGCAGAAGCGTGGTCTTGCCGCAGCCCGAGGGGCCGAGAAGCGAGAAGAACTCGCCGGCCCGGATCGACGCGTTGATCCCGCGCAGCGCGTGATAATCGCCATAGTACTTCTGGACGTCCCGGAACTCGATCATGGTGGGTTTTTCGCTCACAGGAAGCCTCCGGTATCCTTGGCGCCGGTCTTCGCGATGCCGCGGCGGCGGAAAAATTCGGCGGTGGACAGCAGGATGATCGAGATGCAGACCAGCACTGTGCCAAGCGCCATGATGGCGGGAACCTTGGCCGGGAAGCGGAACTGACCGTAGATATAGACGGACAGCACCGTTTCGTTGCCGCCAAGGAAGTAGGCGATGATGAATTCGTCGAGGCTGATGGTAAAGCAGATCAGCAGCGACGAGATGATGCCGGGCATGACCAGCGGCAGCACGATCAGGCGGAAGGTCGAGAACGGCGTCTCGCCCAGGTCATAGGCCGCCTCCTCCAGCGATCGGTCGAGCGACTGGAAGGCCGAGGACAGGATGGCCACGGCGAACGGCGTACAGATCAGCACATGGCCCAGGATGATCGTGAAGATCGACAGCGGCACCCCGATCGCCAGCAGGATCACGAGCAGCGACATCGAAACGATCATTTCCGGCAGCACCAGCGGCAGCATGATCAGCCCCAGCAACCCCGCCTTGCCCGGAAAGCGGAAGCGGGTCGAGGCGCGGGCCGCGAAGATGCCAAGGCAGGTCGCGATGACCGCCGAGGACAACGCGATCGTCACCGAGTTGCGAAAGGCGCGGAACAACTGCGTGTCGGCCCACATCTCTCCGAACCAGGCGGTGGTGAACCCAGACAACGGAAAGGCGATGACCTTGGAATTGTTGAACGCGAAGAGCGGCAACAGGATGATCGGCGCGTAGAGGAAGATCAGGTAGATGACGGCATAGATTTTGAGGCCGGGCGTCTTCATTTCTGGCCCCTCAGGAAACGGCGGTTCAGCAGCAGGAAGATCAGCGTCACGATCCCCACGATCAACATGGCCGAGACAGCGATGGCCGAGCCAATCGCCTTCTCGTTCTGCTTGAGCATCTTCACCTCGATCATGTTGGCGATCATCGGAAGCTTGCCGCCTCCGATCAGGTCGGGCGTCACGTAGTCGCCGATGGTGGGGATGAACACGATCAGGATCGCGGCGATCACCCCCGGCATCGAAAGGGGCAACGTCACCCGCCAGAAGGTCATGAGCTTCGACTCGCCCAGATCCTGCCCGGCCTCGAGCAGCGACCGGTCGATCTTTTCCAGCGCCACATAGATCGGAAGGATCGCGAAGGGCGCATAGGCATGGGCCAGCGTAATGACGAAGGCCTGGACGTTGTAGTTGAGCGAGGTCAGCGGCTCATCGATCAGGCCCATCGACATGAGACCAGAGTTGATCACGCCGTTGTAACCCAGGATCACCTTCCACAGGAAAACGCGGATCAGATAGCTGGTCCAGAACGGGATGGTGATCAGAAAGAGCCAGAGCGATTTCTTCGACGGGTGGACATGGAAGCTGACGAAATAGGCGACCGGATAGGCCAGCAGCACCGTCACCGCCGTGACCGCCATCGACACGCCCAGCGATCGCAGCATGATCGCGCGGTAGATGCGGCCGGTCCAGATCTCGATGTAGTTCTGAAAGGTGAAGATCGGCAGCACTTTGCCGGCATCGTCCGTCATCACCGAATAGAGCAGAACGGTTACAAGCGGTGCTGCCAGCAGCAGGATGGCGTAGATCGCCGTCGGGCTGATCAGGGCAAGGCCACTTGCCGCCTCAGACCGGCCGATCCGGCTCAGTAATCCCCCAGAACTCATCATGCCCCCTGTTGTCCGCAGGCGCAGGCCCTTCGCCGGACCCGTCGTTGTCTGCGGTTGTGGCACAGGAAATCCGACCTGAAAAGAGGCAAGGATTGGATTTGATCAAATTCCGGCACAGTAAGAGCCAAAAGATCGGGCGGCCACGGGGCGCACGCCACAAAAGAAGGCAGGGCCGAAAGCCCCTGCTCCGGCCCTGCACCAAAACCAAAACCAGCTGGACGCTTCAGGTCAGCGGACAACCGCCTCGATCATGATCGCGCGTTTCTTCAACTCGGCATACAGCGCCGGCAGCACCCGCGCATGGCCAACAGCCCGGCTCAGCGCCTCGGACAGACGGCTGTCATCGGCGCGGGCCTCGGTCACACGCCAGACAAGGCGGCGGGCGACGCCGTCGTCATAGACGATTTCGGTCGCGCCGGTGCGGTTCTTGCGCAGGCCAAGAAAAACACTGCCCCCGTTGGGGGCATGAAAAGCGGCTTGTCCCATTTTGGGTCTCTTTCTTTGTGCTCGATGCGGGAAGGATGCGAATCCCCTCCCCGCCCGTCAAGCCAAGCCTAGGAAAAGGCGGCGAAATCGTGGCAGATGAGTCACGCCTGCAACAGCCGGTCAGACCGCCAGATCCTGCGGTGGCGAGGCCAAGAGCCGCGCGAGTGTTGCCACGGCCCCTTCCAGTCGGGCCAGCGGCACCAGCCCCGGGATTGCCAGGCGCACAGCATTTGGGGCCCGCCCGTGTGTCAAGGCATATACATCGGAAGACCGCAGCAAGACACCCTCGGCCTCGGCCATCCGTGCAAAGCTCGACGCCCGCCATCCCTTGGGCAGCCGCAGCCAGACGAAGGGCACGCCGGGTTGCCAGCTCAGATCATAGGCGCCAAGCATGTTGACGACCATTTGCAGCCGTGGAGCGAAGCCATCCGCGACGGCAGACCGAATCTGTTCGGCCGCGCCGTTGCGGAACAACTCTTGGCACAGGTCGGTCACCGGGCGGCCCATGGCAAAGAAGCTGTGCTGCGCCGCCTGCCGGCCCGCCTCTCCCTTTCCGGTCGGGCAGACCACATAGCCAAAGCGCAGGCTGGCCGAGATGGACTTGGAGACAGACCCAACATACCAGGTGCGCCCCGGAGCGATGGCGCGCAGGCAGGGCAGATCGCTGTCGAAGACGGCATAGCAGTCATCCTCGAGGATCTGGAGGCCCTGCGCCCGGGCCACGGCTGCAATCTCGGCCCGCCGTTCGGTGCCCATGCAGACCGCCGTGGGGTTCTGCGCCTGGGGCGTCAGGCAGACGATCTGGGCACCGGGCGTGCGGCGGCAGGCTGCTTCCAGCGCATCGGGGCGCATCCCCTGCTGGTCCATCTCGACCCCGACGGGCTCGGCCCGTGCCTGGACGGCGGCATGGCGGATGCCCGGATAGGCCAGATCCTCCAGCAGCACGACCGGTCGCTCGCCGGTCAGAGCAGCCTGGAACACCGTGCAAATTGCGTTCTGGCCCCCGTTGACCAGCGCGATGTCGTCGCCGGAAACCGGCCCCAGCACCCGGTCGCCGAGCCAGCGCACGACCTCGGCCCGCAAGGGGGCTTCGCTTTGCTGATTGGGGTAATCGAGCCAGTCGGCCGACATTCCGTCGGCCATCCGGCGAAGGGCGCGGGCAAAGGCCTCGGGCTGACCGACATCCGGCAGTTCAGGCGAGCGCATGTCGACCACATCGGGCTCGCGCGGACCGGGGGCCGCGCGCGGGGTCAATATGCCCCGCGACTGGGGCAGAACGAAAGTGCCCCGGCCCACTTCGCCCGACAGCAGTCCTTCCTGGGTTGCCATCTGATAGGCCCGGGCCACGGTGCCCGGCGTCATGCCCAGACGCCAGGCCAGGTCGCGCACCGGTGGAAGCCGCGCCCCTTCGGGCAAGTCGCCTCGGCGGATCGCCTGGCGCAGCGCCGTTGTCAGGGCCTGATACTTGGGGCCGGCCAGGCCGGACAGCTCGGGAAGCCAAATTGTATCGGGCACAATCTTTTCCTTTCCGACAATCGGGGCGGAATGTATCAATACGATACGCCATCAGGCGAATTGTATCAATACAAAAGGTGCTCCCATGACCGGCCTTCGTGCCACCGACCCGCTCGCCCTGCTGACTGCCGGCCCTGCCGCCGGCACGAGCCTGCCGCCTTTGTCGCGGCTTGTGCTGTCAGTGGCGCGAAACGTGGTTGTCTGGGAAAGCCGACACCGCACACGCCGCGCCCTGGCCCGGCTGGACCAACAGATCCTGCGCGACATCGGCCTGAGTGAGGTCGAAGCCGCTGTCGAGTTGGAAAAACCCTTCTGGCGCGCCTGAGCGCCGGTCCGAGACCGATACCCTGATCGGTAACCCCAGACTGGGCCGGGAGCGATCCTGGCCCATTTTTTGTCTTTGGCGGCTCAACGCCCCTGCAACTGCGCTATGCTCTTGTCCAGCCAGCCCAATTCCGCAATCCGTGCGCCGAAAAAGGCCGCACCGGCTTCCGTTGTATGGCCATAGTCGAAGAAATGCTTCGTCAGGTCTGGCCGCATGGCGAAACAAACCTGCTGAGGATCGTCACAGATGTAATCGCGTCGGTCCAGCACGGGAACACCCGCCGTCTGGGCAATGGCCCGCAACTCGGCATTCAGTGCCTCAATGGTCGGTCGCTCTACAGCGTCAGCCCAATGCGCGTGATTGACCGTCTGACTGAGGGCGGCAAACCCCGCTGGTCCGATCATCCCATCGACCGCATCCTGAACCATCTGGTCCACAAGGGTTTTCGTCAGGTCCCCTGCGAACTCGGGCGTGTTCAGGACAAGGATGGTGGGCTTGCGGGCGTCCTTGAGCAGATCGAGGAATCGTGGCAGCCGGACAACGTCCAGTTCCGAGTACCTTGGAGCGACAAGGATCAGGTCCGCCTCGCGGAAGTTTGGTGTCTCCGAGAAGCGCGGCCAGGCCACCGGAAATCGTCTGACCTGCTCTACGAAAAGGGCAAACTGATACCGCGACGCAAGGGCATCTGCCCCATCCAGCGCGTTGTAGAGATCCTTCGCGTGGGAATTGCCTACGAGCAGAACCTTGCTGCGTCCATCCGGAACGAACCACAACTGATCGTCAAAGGGGTTTCCCTCGGTACTGTAACCGGGGTCGCCCGACTTTTCCCGCAAGCTCGCCCATGACTGTTGCTGGAGCTGTAAGTTGTTCCAGTCGTACTCACCGACCGCCAGATAGTCATACCGGGCCGGAAGGCCCTCGACGCGCACGATTGCCAAGCCGATCAGGATGAATGCAACGGACCCGACCAGGCTGGCGCCGAAGACCTGCCGCCTCTGGGGCATCCAGCGCCGCGACGGTCGGCGAAACGGTTGCTCGACCCAGGCCCAGGTAAAATAGGCGAGAGCAAGTGCCAAAACCGAGAGCCACAGCATGACCCACAGCGGGGGAAAAGACAGATACGCGATCCGCGTGAAGGCAAACAGCGGCTGGTGCCAGAGATAGGTGCTGTAGCTGATCAGCCCAATTCCCACGAAAGGGCGCCAGGCAAGGAAGCGGCCAATCGAAGTGGCAGATGTGGCGAAGAGTACGATCAGAACGGTGCCCAGCACCGGGATCACTGCATAGACGGATGGAAAAGGCGTCTCCGCGTCAAACAGCACAACCGATGCGACGATGGCCAGCAATCCGACCGCACCTGCGACCGGCCCCGCCCTCCCGCGGGGAAAGCCCTGCCGGGCGATCCAGAGTGCCGCGATCGACCCTGCCAGCAGTTCCCAGAACCGGGTGGGTGCCAGAAAGAAGTTCGCTTCGGGGTATCGGCCCGCCATCCATTGGCTCAGCCCAAGGCTGCACAGGGCAAACAGGCAGAACACCGCAAGTTGCTGTCGCCAGCCCCTGTCCCGCAGCAGAAACAGCAAGAGCGGGAACAGCAAATAGAACTGCTCTTCTACGGCGAGGCTCCAGGTATGCAGAAGCGGGACCTCCTCGGCCGGGCCCGAGAAATAGTCGATCTCCTGCCAGAACAGGATGTTGGAGGCGAAGAACACCACTGCGACAAGGCTCTTGCCGAATTCCGCAAGCTCCCACGGAACCAGCAGATAGAGGGCGACGGGAACGCAAATCGCCAGCACCACGAAAAGCGCGGGCAGGATGCGTCGCGCCCGCCGCTCGTAGAACGTCAGGATTGAGAACCGGTCGCCGTCGAGGTCAGCCAGCAAAAGCGTGGTGATCAGTTAACCGCTGATGACGAAGAAGACATCGACACCGACATACCCTCCGGAAAAGCCCGGCATACCGGCATGAAACAGCACCACAGGAACCACGGCAAATGCCCGCAGGCCATCGATTTCAGGGCGATACTTCACCGGTATCACCTCCCGCACGGCGAATATGCCTTCAGGTGTCCTGAAAAAGCGAAAGAGACGCATGAAAATGCGCAAGTCTTTTGTTGGGTTTTCGTCCGCAAGACCGCCGGTTCTGCCCTAAACCGGGCAGGTCATGTCATCTTGAGCGAAACAGGAGCGGTCCTACACCCGCAGGGGATCGGCCTTGGCCAGCCGGTCAAAGGCCATGAGGCCTGCCACCAACGCGGGCATCTGGTGCAGGGGGATCATGTTCGGACCGTCGGACGGAGCGCGGTCGGGGTCTTCGTGGGTTTCGATGAAGACCCCGGCAATGCCCAGGCTGACAGCCGCCCGCGCCATCACGGGTGCGAACTCGCGTTGCCCCCCGCTCGAATTGCCCTGCCCGCCCGGCTGTTGCACGGAATGGGTGGCATCCATGATCACCGGATAGCCCGTCCGCGCCATGATCGGCAGGGCGCGCATGTCGGCCACCAGCGTGTTGTAGCCGAAGCTGACCCCGCGCTCGGTCAGCAGGATCCGCCCGTTGCCCGTCGAGGCCACCTTCTCGGCCACATTCGCCATGTCCCAGGGCGCAAGGAACTGGCCCTTCTTGATGTTGATGACCGCGCCCGTCTCGCCCGCGGCCAGCAGAAGATCGGTCTGGCGACAGAGAAAGGCGGGGATCTGGATCACATCGACCACCGATGCCGCCGCCCGGGCCTGCTCGGCATCGTGGATATCGGTCAGAACCGGCATCCCCATGGCCCGGACCGCCTCCAGCACCTTCAGCCCGGCCTCCATCCCCAGCCCCCGCCGACCCTTGAGCGAGGTGCGGTTCGCCTTGTCATAGCTGGCCTTGAACACATATTGCGCGCCCGCGGCCGCGCAGGCCTCGGCCATGCGGCCGGCGATCATCTGGGCATGATCAAGGCTTTCAAGCTGGCAGGGCCCCGCAATCACCAGAAGCGGGCGGTCGTTGCCGACGGTCAGGCCGCCGATGGTCACGTCTTTCATCGCACTTGTCCTGTCGGGCGGGGCTCAGCCGCTCACCTGCTCTCGCAGGATCGCAACCGTCATCGAGATCATCAGGTAGATGCCCGCAAAGATCAGCAGAGTCACCAGCGTATTCTCGAAGGCGCGCGGATAGGCCGGACGGTCCGGCGCCACCGGCTGCACCGAGAGCGACAAGTAACGCACCTGCCGGTTCGCCTCGATCCGGGCGGTTTCCAGCTGCTCGAGCGTCGTCGCCAGCATGAGTTGCCGCGTCTCGACATTCGCCTGCGCGATCAGAAGTTCGCTCTGCACCTCGGGCAGTGACAGGCCATCGGCACCGGTCTGCGTCATCCGGGCGCGCAGCCGCGCGATCTCGTCCTCAAGCGTAGCGATGCGGCGTTCCACGGGCGCCATGCGGGCTTGGTTCGGCTGCGGGTTCGACTTCATCTGCTCCAGCGCCAGCCGTTCTTGCGACAACTGGGTTTCCAGCGCAGAGATCTGGCTCGAGATCAGCGAAACCTCGACCTCGCTCGACATCACCTGATAGCGTTCCTGCAGTTCGACCACACGACGCTGCGCCTCGAGCATCTTGGCCTCGGCATCCTCGAAACTGGCCCGCGCGTCGCGCATCTGGTCTTCGCGCTTGCGCTGGGTCAGATGGTCGATCTGCTCTTCGGCATAGCCGATCAGCGCCTTGCTGAACTGCACCGACTGCTCGGGTGTCGGCGCCAGGACCTCCAGCTTGATGATGCCCTCGGTCGGGTCATAGGCGATCTTCACCATGCGTTGGTACAGACTGTAGACATCCTCGTTCGGCGCATCCGGCGGCAGCCGCGTCAGCGGATCGATGGCCGGGCCCGAGAAGGCGGTTCTGAAACCCTGGTCGGCGTCCAGGCGCATCATGGCATCGCGCGATTGCAGATAGCCCTGTACGGCGATCGAATCCTTGTTGGCCTCGACCGCGCCGGACAGAAGCCCGCCCAGCCCCGACGGCCCGGCCGAGACCAGCCCATCGGCCTGCTGGATCACCATCTGCGAATGGGTGGCATAAAGCGGCGTGGCGATACGGTAGTAGTACCAAGCCGCGATGATCGCCGGCAAAAGCACGAACAGCGCCAGTCGCCCGGCAAGCAACAGGGACTTGCGCCGCCGCCGCCGGGCCAGATCCTGCTGGATTCGCAGGACATTCCCCGCCAGTGCCTCTTCCGCCCGAACCTCTGTCGAGGGCACCTTGGCCGGCGTGATCGTCTGGGGCAGCCGCTGACCATCGCCCGGCGTCTCGGTCAGTGCGCGCGAAGGCGTCGCCCGCTCCTCGCCCAGAAGGTTGTCCGAGCTCACAAGCTCCAGCAGGTTGCTGCGTTCCAGCGGGTCGATACCGGCCTTGCGCAAAAGCCGCACCGCGTCAAAGTCGGACGTTGCGGGAAGGTCGTGTTTTTGCGCCAGCCGTCGCGCATGGCGCAACTGCCGACCTGTCAGCCCCTCGCGCCGGATCAGATCGATCTCGGTCTCGGGCCCGTCCGATGCGGCAAGTGCAGCGGGCTGGCGCGGCCGCTCGGGCATCCTGTCCACCGGCGGCACGACCGGAACCGGCGCGGCCGCCGCCATGCCTGTGGGCGTCGGGTCACCGTCGCCCTCGGGGCGGCGGATGCGAAAGCGCTGAACCTTAGGTTTCATAGTCATAGAGGCGTTTCGCTTCTTCCAGCGTTTCGAACATGTAAAGCTGCCCGTTGCGCAGCACAGCCGCAGTATGGGCGAACTTCTCGACCGTGCGGGGATCATGCGACACGATGACGACCGTTGCCGATTTCAACCGGTCGCGCAGAATCGCCCCCGCCTTTCGGTTGAACTCCACATCCGTGGTGGCCGGCATGCCTTCGTCGATCAGGTAGATGTCGAACTCCAGCGCCAGCATCAGAGCAAAGGAAAACCGCGCCCGCATGCCCTGCGAATAGGTGCCGACCGGCATGTCGAAATACTCGGCGATCCCGCAGAGCCAGCGACAGAAGCTCTCCACATAATCGGGGTCAAGCCCGTAGAGCCGCGCGATGTAGCGCGCATTCTCGGTGCCGCTGTGCTTGCTGACAACGCCCCCCATGAACCCCAGCGGAAACGAGATGCGCGAGGTGCGCTTGACCTTGCCTTCGTCGGGTTTTTCGAGGCCCGCCATCATGTTGATGATGGTTGTCTTTCCGGTGCCATTCGGGGCAAGGATGCCAAGCGACTGGCCAAGCTCGACCCGGAACGAGGCGCGGTCAAGGATGATCTTCCGGGTCTTACCGGTCCAGAACGACTTGCTGACGTTGTCGAACTCGATCATGCCCGCCCTGATACGGCCCTGGCGCGGGCGGGAGTTGCGCCGCCCATGCCATCTTCCTGCACCTCTGCCACGATGGTCGCGTGGCTTTCTTAACATCTCGCCTTATCCCGGCTTTCAGGCCTCATTATGTCCGATCCGGCACCGATCATGCAATCCGCATATATACAGGACCAGACGAGGACAGGGAGAAGGGCCAGGTTCCGGTCATGAAACCGCTGCCAGACACGGCCCGGACCGAGGCCTTGCAGGCCCGCATCCGCGCCTGCCGCCTTTGCGCCGATCGCTTCGCCGCAACGGCGACCGCGCATCAGCCCCGGCCGGTGGTGTGGTTCCGCCCCTCGGCCCGGCTCTTGATCGTTGGCCAGGCGCCTGGCGCGCGTGTCCATGCCGTCGGCGAGCCCTTCCGGGACCAGAGCGGGGTGCGCCTGCGCCAATGGCTGGGGCTGACCGAAGGGACCTTCTACGACCGCACCCGCGTGGCGATCGTTCCGATGGCCTTTTGCTTTCCGGGCTATGACGCGCGGGGCGCCGACCTGCCCCCGCCGCCCATCTGCGCCCGGACATGGCGGGCCGAAGTCCTGGCCAGCCTGCCAGACGTGGCGCTGACGCTGCTTGTCGGCGGAGCGGCGCAGCGCTGGCATCTGGGGCATCGGGGCGGTGTGACCCAGACTGTCGCTTGCTGGGACAGCCTCCCGCCCGGTATTATCGCCCTGCCCCATCCAAGCTGGCGCAACACGGCCTGGCTCGCGCGCAATCCCTGGTTCGAGGCCGAACTCCTGCCGCATCTTCGCACAGCCGTCCGCAGCGTTCTGGGCGAACAGGCCTAGGCCGCGAACAGAACGCGCACCTCATGTGCCCGAAGCGACCGGCGCGCGGCAGTAAAGCGGGCAAAGCGGTTCGCTTCGGGGAACAGATCCGCGATCTCGGCCCGCTGGGCCTCGTCGAGCGCGGCAAAGGTGCGGTCTGCGGGCTGGAAGCTTTCGGTCCAGGCCCCGTCCGACAGCACCAACTCATGGCGGTCGAACATCAGGTGCAGGTAGCACACCGCCTGAGCGGGGGCCCGGGAGATGCCCGGCTGGCCCACCAGATGCACGGCGGCCACCAGAACCTCTTCCTCTCCGAACAGAAGTTCGGCGCGCAGACCCGCAACCAGCACCCGATGCTGGGGCGAGACCTGCATGTCCCGTTCGGGCAGGCCGGCGCCAAGCGCCCCCGCCGCGATCCGCACGGGTGCCAGCCGCGCCTCGCGCGCGACCTCGGCCGCCGTAAGCGGCCGCCGGCCGATCCAGCGCAGCGGTTGCGGGCCATGGTCGCGCGTCAGAACCAGATCGCCGACCGCCAGCGCCTCGACCGCGACATCGCCCGACAGTGTCGCGATCATCGTGCCCGGGGTGAAACAGGGGATGACCGACTCGATGTCCGAGAAGGTCAGCGACCCGATGATGTTCTTGTCCTGGTCGAGGAAGTTGACCACCCCGGCCTTGGGGTCATTCTGGTCGTACACGATCCGCAGCGGGCCCGCCCCGTTCAGGTCGAGCGTATCGGCATTCGAGCCGCCGCTGCCGCCGTCGATCACGTCGCCAAAGCCATCGGTGTTCAACGTGATGACAAAGCGGTCTGAATCGTCGCCGCCAACCATCTGGTCGGCCTCGGCGCCACCCGTCAGCGTGTCGTTGCCGCTGCCGCCATACAGCGTGTCAAGCCCCGCCTCACCCAGCAACGCATCGGCGCCAGCGTCGCCGAACTGGCTGTCGTTGCCTGCCCCGCCAAGGACAGAGTCATTGTCGTCGCCGCCGTAGAGCGTGTCATTCCCGGCCCGGCCATCCAGCGTGTCATTGCCCGCCGCGCCGTAGAACTCGTTGGAATACTCGTCTCCCGGAACGGTGCTTTCGCCATCATACCCGGTCAGGCTGTCATCGAAGCCGGAGCCGAAAATCCCGTCGATCCCACTCAGAACATCGCCCTGGGCATCTCCGCCCAAGCCTGTGCCGGTCGTCAGGTTGACAGTAACCCCAGCGCCCGAGGCGCCGTAGTCGGCATAGTCCATGCCGCTGCCGCCCGCGATGACATCAGCCCCCTCGCCGCCCGCCAGGGTGTCGTTGCCGGTGCCGCCGTAGAGGCCATCGGTGCCCGTGCCGCCCGACAGGCTGTCATTGCCTGCCCCGCCATAGAGAGAGTCGTTGCCCTCGTCCCCGGTCAGCGTGTCAAAGCCCAACTCGCCATAGATCGTGTCGTTGCCCGTTCCGCCATCGATTACATCGTTGCCGGTGTTGAACGGATCGCTGCCGATGGCAGAGTTGCCGATCAGGCTGGTCGAGGTGCCTCCCGGAGCGGTGACTGTCGATTGCAGAACCTGCTCACCGGCATTCTCCCACACCCGGATCTGAATCGTGTAGGTCTTGCCAGCCTCCAGCACCACATCGCCATAACGGGTGGTCGCCGACTGGTGGAAGTCGTTGTTCAGATAGGGCAGGTTGCCGCCGGTCTGGTTGGCAAAGGTCAGCGGATTGCCGTCTTCGTCGAAGATCTGGAGCACAGACCCGTCGTCCGACGTGGTGGTGAAGCGATAAGTACCCGCCACACCCGAGGTGAAAGTCGAGGTAAGGATGACCCCGAAATCCTCGGGATTGGTCGTAGCACCCCGGGCCTGGGTCGCCATCGAGGTGAGGTCGAAGTCCGTCGTGGTGCCTTCCAGCGCGAGCGTGCCCTCCTCGATGGTGAAGGCCTGCCCGTTCGCCGAGGTGAAATCCTTGTTGTAGAAGGCGAATGTCCAGCTCGACGACTGATCCGCATCGCCATAGATGATGTCGTCTTCCGACCCGCCCGAGATCGTGTCGGACCCATCGCCACCGCGGATGTTATCGGCACCGTCTCCGCCGGAAAGCTGGTCGTTACCGATACCGCCATAGACACTGTCCGCGCCCGCATCTCCGCCGATCGTGTCGTCGCCGTTACGGCCATCCAGAACGTCATTCCCGCCGCCGCCGGTCAACACGTTGGCATTGTTGCCACCCGTCAGACTGTCGGCCTGGGACGACCCGGTGAGGTTCTCGATGTTGGTCAGGGCATCCGTCCCCTGGCCCGTGGCCGTCCCGGTGATCAGGCTGGCCGTCACACCCGCGGCGATGGACGAGAAATCGGCCGTGTCGATGCCGGCGCCGCCATCCAGCAGGTCGTTGCCTGCGCCGCCGTCGAGGACGTCGTTGTTGTCTCCGCCATAGAGCGAGTCCGTGCCGTCGCCGCCATAGAGACTGTCGTTGCCGGCAAGACCTGCCAGCGTGTCGTTCCCGGCAAGACCTTCCAGCCGGTTGTCTGCTGTTCCCCCGGTAAGGAAGTCGGACTGGCTGGAGCCGACCGCGTTCTCGATATTGAGCAGCGTGTCGTTGCCCTGGCCCGTTGCGGTGCCGGACCCGTTGCCAAGGTTGACGGTGACGGCGGTAGCGATGCTGGAGTAGTCGGCGGTATCGATCCCGGCGCCGCCGTCCATCGAGTCATTGCCCAGGCCACCGTTCAGCACGTCATTGTCATCGCCGCCAAACAGCGTATCAGTGCCGTCACCGCCAAAGAGACTGTCGTTGCCGGCCAGGCCGTCCAGACGGTTCGATCCGGTCGTGCCGGTGAGGCTGTCCGCCAGGCTCGACCCGATCGCGTTCTCGATGCTGTTGAGGGTGTCCGTGCCCTGCCCCGTGGCAGTTCCGCCGGCAAGGTTGACGGTAACGGCGGCGGCCAACGACGAGTAATCGGCCGTGTCGGTTCCTGACCCGCCAAACAGCGAGTCATTCCCCAGCCCGCCATCCAGCGTATCCTCCCCGCCCCCGCCAAAAAGCGAGTCGTTGCCATCGCCACCGGCAAGCCGGTTGGCGGCGTTTGAACCGGTGATGCTGTCGGCCTGGCTCGACCCGATAACGTTCTCGATGCTGCTGAGTGTGTCTGTCCCCTGACCTGTTGCCGAGTTTGCGCCCAGGTTGACCGTGACGGCCGCCGCCACGGACGCAAAGCTGGCCGTATCGGTGCCTGTCCCGCCGCTGATCAGGTCATTGCCTGTGCCGCCGTCGATGGTGTCGTTGCCGCTGTCGCCCAACAGGCTGTCGTTGCCGGCGTCACCGAAAAGCTGGTCGTTGTCGTTGCCGCCGAAGATCGTATCGGCGCCGCCAAGACCGGTCAGGGTATCATTGCCGCCCAGCCCTTCGATGCTGTCGGCCGACTCCGTGCCCGTCAGACTGTCTGGGCCGTTGGTTCCGGTGATATTCGCCATGACGCCGCCTTGATCTTGCACAGCCCAACCGACCGACGGGTCGGGGGCATTCAATTGAATCTAGGCAGCAATTCAGGCTTAACTGTGAAGGCGGCGTGGCGGAACCCCCCTTCAATGCAGACAATGCAAAGCGTGTCGCCCACGCAACGCGCAACAATTCACCCTGCAGGCGGCGATTGCGCTCAGCGGTTCAACAGCAGGGCTTCGTGGCGCTTCAATGTCTTGCGCGCGGCAGCATAGCTGGCCCGTCCGGACGGTTGGCGCAATTCGGGGAACAGCTCGAACAGCTCCAGCCGCTGCGCGTTGCCAAGCCCGCCCAGCGAACAGTCCCCGGGCTGGAAGGATTCGGTCCAGGCCCCGTTGGCCAGCACCACCTCGTGCCGATCGCAAAGGAAATGCAGGTAGGTCGTGCCCAGGCTGTTCACCGTGCGGATCGTGAGGTGATCAACCAGATGCTTTGCCGCCACCAGCACCTCATGTTCGTCGAAGTAAAGCGCCGTGCGTTCATTGGCGACCAGCATGCGATGGTTGGGGCTGACCAGCATGTCACGCTCGGGCAGGCCATGCCCGAGGCTGCCCGCAGTGATCAGCACGGGGCGCAGATGGCTGCTGCGCTGCAGGGCCTGATGACCCATCGTCTTGCGTCCGATCCAGCGGATCTCCTGCAAGCCGTTGTCGCGGGTGATCACCTTGTCACCCACCATCAGATCCTCGACCGGCAATTCGCCAATCGGGGTGGCGATCAGTGTGCCGGGGGTGAAGCAGGGAACGACCTCGATGTTCTCGAAGGTGTAGCTGCCGGTCACCTTGCCCCATTGGTCCAGCACCTGCACCGTGCCGTCATAGCCGTTGCCGTCGCTGTCGGGGCGCTTGTCGATGACCTTGAAGTAGGGTGTGAGGCTGACATTCAGCGTGTCGAAATCGTTGCCTTCCGACCCGCCGTAGATCCTGTCCCCAGCCTGGCCGAAGAACAGATCCTGATCGGCGCCGCCGTACATCCGGTCATCGCCCTTGCCGCCGGTCAGGGTGTCGTTGCCATCCTGCCCTTCGAGGTAGTCGTTCCCATCGCCGCCGAACAGAAGGTCGGCCTCATCGCCCGCGATCAGACGGTCATCGCCATCGTCGCCTGTCAGCGTATCATCGCCATCGCCCGACAGCAGCAGGTCCTGCCCCTGCCCACCGGTCAGCGCGTCATTGCCATTCGCGCCGTCCAGCGTATCGTCGCCCTGGCCGCCATCCAGCGCGTCATCGTCATTGCCGCCGAAAAGCTGGTCCTGGCCACTGCCGCCCGACAGGGTGTCATTGCCATCCTCGCCGATCAGCGTGTCATTGCCATTGCCGCCCTCGAGAAGGTCTCGGCCATCGCCGCCTTCGAGCAGGTCTTGCGCTTCGCCTCCGTAGAGATCGTCGTCACCATTGCCGCCAACCAGAGTGTCTTCGGCATTGCCGCCGAACAGCCGGTCACGGTCCTCGCCGCCATCGAGGTAGTCACGCTCGTTTCCGCCGAACAGCCGATCCGTGCCCCTTCCCCCATAGAGGAGGTCTGCCCCCTCGTCGCCCACCAGCACATCGGCACCGTCCGCGCCGAAGATCTGGTCATTGCCCTGGCCGCCATAGGCCACGTCATCGGCATCGCCCGCACGGATCGTGTCATCTCCGCCATAGCCCAGCACCGCATCTCGGTTGGTGCCGGTGAAGGTGCCGCCCGGATCGGAAAAGAAGCTGCTCGGCACGTCCGAGGTGAAGGGTGTATCCAGGAAGTTGTCCAGCGCGTCGAAATTGTCGATCCGGTCGCCGTCCGGGTCGCCGGTATAGGCCAGGTCGATCAGATCTGCCTTGTCGGTGCCCTCGACGATCCCGTCGGGCACGGGGGCCACCACCGCCGAGAAACGCAAGTCCGACACCCCGATGACCCCCGTCTGCGAGGCATCTGCGCCATTGTCGAAGATGATCTCGAGGCTGGTGATCGGACCGGCGATGGTGACGGCAACGCTGTCGCGGCCTGATGCGCCCTCAACGCCCGCGCTGGCCATGCCTTCGGCTTCGACAGTCGTGCCCGAGACCTTGTGCCAGGCACTGCCGTTGAAGCTGACCGGCAGCTTGTTGCCTGCCGCATCCCGGGCGACGATGGTCACCTTCTCATCCCAGACACAGGCATTCTCGTCGATGTCGAACAGGGTAAATCCGAGGTCCGTGACGGGGGCCGAAAAGCTGATCGTCGTCTTGGTCGCCTGGTCGACGCCCTTCACCGCCAGCGCATCGCCGCCCCATTGCGGCAGGCTGGTCAACTCCGCCTCATTTCCGTCGCAATCGCCAGGAGTCGCCACGGTCACGGTCAGCGACTGTGAGCCCGACGTGACGGTGTTCGCCCCATCCAGGCGCGCGCCAGTCCAGTCGAAGACAAAATCGCTCATAACCCAACCTCGTCACCACGTCTCCAGCCCGACCGGAGACAGACCTTCAACACCGCAAAAGCCAGACCCCGGGGTCAGGCAATTTGTTCGTCGGGCCTTCCTTGTGGATCGGGTCGCACCCCAATATGCCGCTCGGGCGCAGCCCTCGATCGGGCCGCGCAGAACAGACTTCGGCAGCGCGACGCAGCGGCGAATCCCTGCCGGGACTGGCCCTTCCGTCACAAGGCCGCCCCCACGGCCAAGTTGCCCCCAGCGGGCCATGTCGTTCTAACCTCTGGCCCCGCTTGCAAAAAGCGAAAAGCCCGGCGGGTCCAAGCCAGGGCAACACCCGGGCGCAACCCAAGATTGTGGCGGGCGTGCCCTTGTCGCCGCCACACGGCCGAAAGGGCGCGCCCCTCTTGCGGCACCGCAGCACCGAGGCGCCGGGATTCATTGACTTTCCGGTTTCGGGTGCCTCTGACCGACTGCCCACCCCCTGCCACCATGGGTTGGTCACGGCAGGGCATCGGTTCCGGCTCAGAGACAGTCTGTGCCCGGCAATTGCCCGCCCGGGTCGTCCGTCGGTCGTTTCCGGGCCGCTTCCTATTCGGGCAGACTGCCTTTTCCGTTCACGCCTGCGAAACGGCACGCGCGAATCGCCCGGGCACCAGGGCGCGCCAAGAATGGCGCACCAAGGGCCGGTTCGTGGCAAGAATTGGGCAGATGCACATCGGGGTTTCCCGCTGCCACAGCCGATTGACGCGGGGCCTGCCGCGGACTAAACCCTCCCGGCGTTGCCCGAGTGGCGGAATGGTAGACGCAGGGGATTCAAAATCCTCCGCCGCAAGGTGTGCGAGTTCGACTCTCGCCTCGGGCACCAGCACCTTCAGGTTCTTCTTTCCGGACCGGTCGCCGCGCCTACAGGCGCTCGGCGGCGAAGGTGTCGCAATCGGCAATGTTGCCGGATTGCAGCCCGATCGCGAACCAGCGCATCCGCTGTTCGGATGTACCATGGGTAAAGGTATGCGGCATGGGCCTTTGGCCAGCGTTGCGCTGCAAGGTGTCGTCACCGATCTGGCGCGCGGCGACCAGCGCCTCCTCCAGGTCGCCCGGTTCGATCGAGCCGAACGAGGCATCGGCCTGCCGCGCCCAGATTCCGGCCAGGCAATCGGCCTGCAATTCGACCATTACCGAGATCGCGTTGCTGTCGGCCTGGCTGACCTGACGGCGCAGCTGGGTCGTCTTGCCAAGGATCCCAAGCTCGTTCTGCACATGGTGGCCCACCTCATGCGCCACCACATAGGCCGATGCAAAGTCACCCGAGGCGCCCAGTTGCCGCTCCATCGTGGTGAAGAAATCGGTGTCGAGATACACCTTGCGGTCGATCGGGCAGTAGAAGGGCCCGGTCGCCCCGCTTGCCCCGCCACAGGGCGACGCGGTCGCCCCCTTGAACAGCACGAGCACCGGCGGTTGGTAGGCCGCGCCAAGCTGGTCGCGGAACACATCGGTCCAGACCTCCTCGGTATCGGCCAGCGTGACCGATACGAACTGGCCCGCCTCGCGGTCCTGGGCCGTCAGTTCCGCCGGAGCGCCGGTCTCCACCACCGACCCGCCCTGCAACAGCGGCGAGACATCGACCCCCAGGAACAATCCGACAATCAGGATCAAGACGGCGCCCACGCCCCCGATGCCAGCCTTTCGGCCCACCGACGAACCACGCCGGTCCTCGATATTGCCGCTGCCCCTGCGTCCGCGCCACTCCATAGGATTCGCCCTCTTCCACCCACAGGTCGAATTTAGCGACAGCCGACCGGCCACACGACAGTTTTGTTCAAGTGGGGCCGGAAAACCCCGGGTCACCTCGCGCAGCCGTGCCTTTCGCTTGCCTCACGAAGGCCCTATGGTCGCCCCGGCAGAACGAAGACCTGCGGAGAAGGCGATGCTGACCGAACGAAATGCCCTGGTGCTGGTTGCGGCTGGCGGCTCTCTCGCATTGCTGCTCGGGGCGCTGGCCTTCCAGTATTTCGGTGGCCTTGCCCCTTGCGCGCTCTGCCTCTGGCAGCGCTGGCCGCATGTCGCGGCGGTGATGATCGGCGCCCTCGCACTGGCGATGCCGGGGCGGCTCCTGCCATGGATGGGGGCACTTGCCGCGCTGACCTCGGCCGGGATCGGGGTCTTTCACACCGGGGTCGAGCGGGGCTGGTGGAAGGGGCTGGAAAGCTGCTCGGGCGGCTCGATCTCGGGCTTGGACGTGGCCGATCTGCTTGACCCGACCAAGGCCGTGGCCCCCGTGGTGCGCTGCGATGCCGTGGCCTGGGAGTTCCTGGGCCTTTCCATGGCGTCCTGGAACGTGGTGATCTCGGTCCTGCTTGCGCTCCTGTGGATAGCCGCCGCCCGCCGCCGGGGCTGACGCCCTCAGTTCAGCCGCAGCTCGCCCACGACATTGCGCCACTCTCCCGGGCCGATCAGCTTGCGATGGGTGAAGCGCACCGAATGCAGCGGCCCTTCGATCTTTTCCTGCCAGAACTCGATGAAGCGGAACAGCTGGGGATAATCTGGCGCAATATCATAGTCTTGCCAGACAAAGCTGTTGATCACATGCCGGTAGTCCGGCATCCGGTAGAACAGCTCTGCCGTTGTCAGACCATAGCCCTTCAGCATCAGTTCGGTTTCCGATCCACGCATCTCCGTACCTCCGTGGTTTCTTCTTTTCGGGAATGATGCGCGAATCGGACTAATTTTCAACGATAACAGTGTGTTGGCACTTTGACCTTATGGCTGCCAATCGGCTGCCGGACCGGCCATTGCACCCCATAGCTTGGATGGTCTATAGTTGCGCCAACAAGATGTAGCGCCTTGCGCAGGAAAGAGCGGCCACCGTGACCGATCAGCCAGAAGATACTGAAAACACGCAGGAAATGCCCGAGCGGCCGGTTCATCACGGCCCCCAGGTTTCCATCGCCGACGAGATGAAGACCGCCTATCTCGACTATGCGATGAGCGTCATCGTCAGCCGCGCGATCCCCGATCTGCGCGACGGCCTGAAACCTGTGCATCGGCGTATTCTTTATGCAATGCACGAAACCGGAAACACCCACGACAAGTCCTACCGCAAGTCGGCGCGGCCCGTGGGCGACGTGATGGGGAAGTACCACCCCCATGGCGATGGCGCGATCTACGACGCGCTGGTGCGCATGGCGCAGCCCTTCTCGATGTCGCTGCCGCTGTTGGACGGCCAGGGCAACTTCGGCTCTATGGACGGCGATAACGCCGCCGCCATGCGCTATACCGAAGTGCGGATGGACAAGCCCGCCGCTTTCCTTCTGGCCGATATCGACAAGGAAACCGTCGATTTCCAGGACAACTACGATGGCAAGGACCGCGAGCCTACGGTTCTGCCAGCACGCTTCCCGAACATGCTGGTCAACGGCGCGGGCGGCATCGCCGTGGGCATGGCCACCAACATCCCGCCCCACAACCTGGGCGAGGTGATCGACGCGACACTCGCGCTGATCGAAAACCCCGACCTGTCGACCGAGGCACTGATCGAGATCGTGCCCGCCCCGGACTTCCCGACCGGCGGACTGATCCTGGGCCGGTCCGGCGCGCGCAAGGCCTATCTCGAGGGGCGCGGCAGCGTCATCATTCGCGCCAAGACCCGGATCGAGGAAATCCGCAAGGACCGCTTCGCCATCATCATCGACGAAGTGCCCTATCAGGTGAACAAGGCCTCGATGATCGAAAAGATCGCCGAGATGGTGCGCGACAAGAAGATCGAGGGCATCGCCAACATCGCCGATGAATCCGACCGCGTGGGCGTGCGCGTGGTGATCGAACTCAAGCGCGACGCGACGCCTGATGTGGTGCTGAACCAGCTCTGGCGCTTCTCCCCCATGCAGACCTCATTCGGCTGCAACATGCTGGCGCTGAACGGCGGGCGGCCCGAGCAGCTCACATTGCGTGATTTCCTGAGCTATTTCATTAGCTTCCGCGAAGAAGTTGTCGCGCGCCGCACAGCCCACGAACTGCGCAAGGCACGCGAGCGCAGCCATATCCTCTGCGGCCTCGCCGTTGCGGTCTCGAATGTCGACGAGATCGTCGCCACGATCCGCTCTTCAGCCGACCCGGCCGAGGCGCGCGAGCGTCTGATGACACGGCGCTGGCCGGCGCATGACATTGCCGACTACATCCGCCTGATCGATGACCCCTCGCACAAGATCAACGAGGACGGCACCTACAACCTGTCCGAAGCGCAGGCCCGCGCGATCCTCGATCTGCGGCTGCAGCGCCTGACGGCCATGGGGGTCAAGGAGGTCACGGACGAACTGGCGGAATTGGCTGGCAAGATCCGGGATTACCTGGATATTCTCGGATCGCGCGACAGGATCATGGCCATCATCTCCGACGAGCTGCGCGAGGTTAAGGCGCTGTTCGCCGTGCCCCGCCGGACCGAGATCGTCGACTGGGCCGGCGACATGGAAGATGAAGACCTGATCGAGCGCGAGGATATGGTGGTGACCATCACCTCGGCCGGCTGGATCAAGCGCACGCCGCTGGCCGAGTTCCGCGCCCAACGGCGCGGCGGCAAGGGCCTGTCGTCGATGGCGACCAAGGAAGATGACGTGGTGACGACGCTGTTTGTGGCGAACACACACACGCATCTGTTGTTCTTCACCGATGACGGGATGGTCTACAAGCTCAAGTGCTGGCGCCTGCCGCTGGCGGGCCGCACGGCCAAGGGCAAGGCCATCGTCAACATCCTGCCTATCGAGAACGGCGTGTCCATCGCCGCGCTGATGCCGGTGGACGTGCCCGAGGACGAATGGGAAAACCTGCAGATCGTCTTTGCAACATCTGAGGGAGATGTGCGCCGTAACGCCCTGAGCGATTTCACGAATGTCATGCGCAACGGCAAGATCGCGATGAAACTGCCCGAAGGCGTCTCGCTGGTGAATGCCCGCATCGCCGATGAGAATGACGATGTGATGCTGGTGACCTCGCAGGGCCGCGCCATCCGCTTCCCGACGACGGATGTCCGCATCTTCAAGGGGCGTGACTCGACCGGCGTGCGGGGCGTGCGCCTCGGCGATGGCGACCGCGTCGTGTCGATGGCGGTGATCCGGCATTTCGAGGCGGACCCGGCCGAACGTGCGGCCTATCTGAAACAGCGCCGCCTGATGGCCGGCGCGGTCGAGGACGAGGTCGAGGCGGACGAGGACGAAGACGCCGTGGTCGAAGGCCAGTTGTCGCCCGAACGCTATGCCGAGATGTCCGCCGCCGAGGATCTGATCCTTACGGTTACTTCAACCGGCGCCGGCAAGCTGTCGTCCAGCCACGATTATCCGGTGCGCGGACGCGGCGGAATGGGTGTCAAGGCCATGGATGGCGCCATGAGGGGAGGCCCGCTTGTCGCCGCCTTCCCCGTCGAGATGAGCGACCAGATCATGCTCGTGACCTCGACCGGCCAGTCGATCCGTTGTCCGGTTGAAGGCATCTCCTTCCGCTCGCGCTCGGCCGGCGGCGTCAAGGTGCTGAACATCGGCAGCGAGGAAGAGGTCGTGTCGGTCGCCCGCGTGGCCGACCAGGGCGAAGAGGAATGACGCGTGGGGCCATTGGCCCCACCTGTGCATCCTTGCAGAGTGCCCTCGCGCCCATGCGCATTTATGTGCGACCGTTCTCCGGCTAGGAAGTTCCCACGCCCGCCAAGACGGGTGGGGACAAGGGAAATGTCATGGAAAAGACCACTGCCTACGCGCCGCTGATCGCGCGCATCCTGATCGGGGTTCTGTTCGTTGTCGCCGGTGTCGGCAAGCTGGGCGATGTTGCCGGCTTTACGGGCTACCTGACCTCTGGCGGCCTGCCGGCCTTCCTGGCCTGGCCGACCATCGCCCTGGAGGTTCTGGGCGGCCTCGCGCTGATCCTGGGCTATCAGACCCGGATCGTGGCGCTGTTGCTGGCCGGATTCACGCTGCTGGCCGCGCTGCTCTATCACTTCCAGCCGGCTGACCAGATGCAGATGACGATGTTCCTCAAGAACCTGGCCATCACCGGCGGTCTGCTGATGCTCTACGCCCATGGCGCTGGCGCGGTGGCAATCGACAAGCGCTAAGGTCAAGGCCGAAAGACAACCGGGCGGGTCGGGGATATCCTCGGCCCGCTTTCCATTTCCAGCCATATCGCCTAGATCCGCCGCATGAACGAACCTCTTCACATCATCGGCGGCGGCATGGCCGGATCCGAGGCAGCCTGGCAGGCCGCGCAGATGGGCGTGCCTGTCGTTATCCACGAGATGCGGCCCAAGGTCGGCACATTTGCCCACCGGACCGGCAATTTTGCCGAAATGGTCTGTTCGAACTCGTTCCGTTCGGACGATGACGAACGCAATGCGGTGGGGTTGCTGCATTGGGAAATGGGGGCCGCGGGCGGACTGATCATGGAAACGGCCCGCGCCCATCGGCTGCCGGCGGGCGGTGCATTGGCGGTTGACCGCGATCCCTTTGCTCAGGCCGTGACAGACCGCTTGAAGGCGCATCCACTGATTTCTGCATCTTATGAGGAAGTTACCGAGCTTCCCTCAAGCGGGAACTGGATCATTGCCACCGGGCCGCTGACCTCTTCCGCACTGGCGGAGAGCATCCGGCGCGAAACCGGGGCCGAGGCGCTGGCCTTCTTTGACGCCATTGCCCCCATCGTCTATGCTGAAAGCGTGGACATGTCGGTGGCCTGGATGCAATCGCGCTATGACAAGGGCGAGACGGCCGAGGAACAGACCGCCTACATGAACTGCCCGATGGACCGCGAGCAGTACGAGGCCTTCATCGATGCCTTGCTGGCCGCCGAAAAGACGGAGTTCCACGAGGGCGAGACGGCGGGCTATTTCGACGGATGCCTGCCCATCGAGGTGATGGCCGAACGCGGTCGCGAGACGCTGCGCTTTGGCCCGATGAAGCCCGTGGGGCTGACAAACCCGCACCGTCCGGACATCAAGCCCCACGCGGTGGTCCAACTGCGCCGCGACAACAAGCTGGGCACGCTCTATAACATCGTCGGCTTCCAGACAAAGATGAAGTATGGCGCGCAAACGGCTGTTTTCCGGATGATTCCCGGCTTGGAGAATGCCAGTTTCGCCCGCCTTGGCGGCATACATCGAAACACTTTCCTGAATTCCCCCACGCTGCTGGATGACCAGATGCGGCTGAAATCCCGCCCCAACTTGCGCTTTGCGGGTCAGGTTACGGGCGTCGAGGGCTATGTGGAGAGCGCGGCAATGGGGCTGCTTGCCGGGCGGATGGCGGCCTGCGAGATGCTGGGGCGAACCCTGCCGCCGCCGCCGCCAGAAACCGCTATGGGGGCGCTTGTCACCCACATCACCGGCGGGGCCGAGGCGAAGACCTTTCAGCCGATGAATGTGAACTTCGGGCTGTTTCCACCGATAGACGCACGCGGAGGCCGGCGCGGCCGCAAGGACCGCTACAAGGCCTATACCGACCGGGCGAAAGAGGCCTTTGCCGCATGGCTGGCCCGCTAGACCGTAGAAACCACTATGTCACGCGCTTTGCGCCCTCGCCCACGGGGCCCTTGCACATCGGCCATGCCTATTCTGCCCTGACCGCCTGGAACCGCGCCAGGGCCTTCGGTGGCATGTTCCTGCTGCGGATCGAGGATATCGACCGCGCCCGGTGCCGGCCCGAATGGGAAGCGCTGATAGGCGAGGATCTGCATTGGCTGGGGCTAAGCTGGCCTGAACCGGTGATCCGGCAGTCGCAGCGCATGAGCCTTTACGCCCAAGCGCTTGAAGAACTGGGGCAACTTGGCGTGACCTATCCCTGCCGCTGCACCCGAGGCGATATTCGTGCGGCCCTGTCTGCGCCACAGGAAGGCGCCGCACCCGAGATGGGCCCAGATGGCCCCATTTATCCGGGAACCTGCCGGGGCCGGATCCTGGCCGAAGCGGGGCCGACGGATGCGATCCGGCTGGACATGGCCCGGGCGATGGGGCTGGCCGGGCCAATTTGTATCCGGGAAACCGGGCCTTTGCAGGCGGGTCTTCACCTGTTTGACAAGGAGAGGATGCAGCGGGAGGTGGGCGATATCGTTCTGGCCCGGCGTGACATCGGCACGTCCTATCACCTGGCCGTCACAGTGGACGATGCTGCGCAGCGCGTGACCGAGGTTGTCCGGGGCGTCGATCTGTTGCCCGCCAGCCCCATCCACGCGCTGTTGCACCGCCTGCTCGGCTCACCCGTGCCGGATTATCATCACCATGACCTGATCCGCGATGCGGCTGGCAAGCGTCTGGCCAAACGAGACGATGCGCGGGCTCTGTCGCTCTACCGGGCCGAAGGTGCGACGCCGGAAGACATCCGCCGACTAGTCGGCCTCTAGCGGCTTGAGGATTTCGACCTCGGCCCCATCCCTTATGGCGGTGTAGAAGCACGACCGGCGGTGGGTGTGACAGGCCGCCCCCGTCTGACCGACGAGCAGCAACAGGCAATCCCTGTCGCAATCGATCCGCATTTCGATCAGGCGCTGCACATGGCCCGAGGTTGCGCCCTTGGCCCAGAATTCCTGCCGCGAGCGTGACCAGTAGGTCACCTGCCCGCTGTCCAGGGTGCGGGCAATCGAGGCGGCGTTCATCCAGGCGAACATCAGCACTTCACCCGTGGCATGATCCTGCGCGATGGCGGGGATCAGGCCTGCGGCGTCGTACTTCAGGCTGGTCGGATCGAAGGCCATGCGCCTTCTCCTTTCCAAGGTCGGTTGCAGGGCCTATCTAGGGGCAAGACGGACGACAGGAAAGCCATGAGCGACAGCGACCTGATCAAGCTTTACTCCGGACGGATCCTGCAACTGGCGGCGGATATTCCGCATCTGGGCCGCCTGCCTGCGCCACAGGGCAGCGCGCGGCGGCGCTCGCCCCTGTGCGGATCGACGGTGACAATGGACGTGGTGCTGCAGGATGGGCGCGTGGCCGAGATGGCGCAAGACGTGAAGGCCTGTGCGCTGGGGCAGGCCTCGGCCAGCGTGGTTGGCCGTGCGCTGCCTGGCCGGACATTGCCCGAGGTGACCCGGGCAAGGGATGAGTTGCGCGCCATGCTGAAGGACGATGGCCCCGTACCCGCCGCTCCTTTCGACGGGCTTGAGGTTCTGCTGCCTGCGCGCGAGTACAAGAACCGTCATGCCTCGATCCTGTTGGCGCTGGAAGCGGCGGTCGAGGCGATCGAGGCAGCCGAGCGGTCCGGCGCGGCCTGAACAACTCGTTGGAAGAAAAAAACCGCCGCGCGGGGAAGCCGGCGGCGGTCAGTCATGTCTCTGGGTTGGGCGGGGAATGCGGGGCGCATTCCGGGCGTCGATGGGCGATGACGCGGGCAGCCTTGGGAAGGACTGGGCCCTGAACCAAAGACCGAGGCAGGCGGAACAGTCAGGCAAAAACGGGCAGATGCAGCCCGGCAACCAACAGCATGAACAAAGCCACCACGCCAAGCGCATCTTCCGCGATGGTCAAGGATGAACGGGACAGCACGGCTTTCAGATCGTTCAGCAAGGCAACCTCCTGTCTGGGTTGCCTATTTGTTCTCACATGATTCGGAACCTGTAAAGAACTTTTAAAGAACATTCGCGAACTTTCCGCTAACCCACGGAAATCAGGCGGATCGCACGGTCCTGATCCAGCAGCCACAGAAGCATCCGCGCGGCCTGCCCGCGGGGCGAGGTCAGCGTGGGATCTTCGGCCAGCAGGCGGCGTGCGTCGCTTTGGGCAATGGCCATGAGCCCCGCCTGGCGCTCCAGATCGGCGATCCTGAAGCGTGGCAGGCCGGATTGCGCCGTGCCGATCAGGTCGCCCGCGCCGCGCATCGCCAGATCTTCCTCGGCGATGCGAAAGCCGTCCTCGGTTTCGCGCAGCACGGTCAACCGACGTTCGCCGCTGTCGCCGAGCGGGGACTGATACATGAGAAGACACGTGCTTTCGGCCGCGCCCCGCCCTACCCGACCACGCAACTGGTGCAGTTGCGCCAGGCCAAAGACCTCGGCCCGCTCGATCACCATGATCGAGGCATTGGGCACGTTCACCCCCACCTCGATCACGGTGGTGGCAACCAGCACCTTGGTTTCGCCCTGAACGAAGCGCGCCATGGCGGCATCCTTTTCGGCGGGGGGCATCTGGCCATGCACCAGGCCCACGACCCCCTCGCCCAGGGCGGCGCGCAACATGGCAAAGCGGGCCTCGGCGCTGGCGTAATCGACCACTTCGCTGTCCTCGACCAGCGGGCAGACCCAATAGGCCTGCCGCCCCTCGGCCACGGCCTGCCGCAGATGGGCAACAACCTCGTCGATCCGGGCCGAGGAGACGAGCGCGGTGCGCACGGGTTTCCGCCCGGGCGGCTTTTCGTCCAGCACGGAGACATCCATGTCACCATAGCTCGCCAGCGCCAGACTGCGCGGAATGGGCGTGGCGGTCATCACCAGGACATCGGCGGCCAGCCCCTTGGCCCCAAGTTCCATCCGTTGCGCCACGCCAAAGCGGTGCTGTTCATCGACGACGGCCAGCCGCAGGTCGTGAAAGACCACGTCCTTCTGGAACACGGCATGGGTGCCCACCAGCACGCCGATCTCGCCCGATGCCAATGCCGCGAGCTTGTCTCGCCGGTCTGCCCCCTTGTCACGCCCGGTCAGCAGGGCGAGCCGCACGCCGGCAGTGCGGGCAAGCGGCTCCAACCCGTCGAAATGCTGGCGGGCGAGGATCTCGGTCGGGGCCATCATCACCCCCTGCCCGCCCGCCTCGACCGCGACAAGCAGCGCGAGGAAGGCGACCAATGTCTTGCCCGAGCCCACATCGCCCTGCAGCAGCCGGTTCATGCGCAGGGGCGCGGCCATGTCGGCGGCGATCTCGGCAACGGCGCGGGACTGGGCGGCGGTGGGCGCATAGGGAAGACTGGCCAGCACACGCGCCTGCAAGGCACCGGTGCCCAGGCTTTCCACCCCCTTGCCCCGGCGCAGCTGGTTGCGCGCCAGCGACAGGGTCAATTGATGGGCGAAGAGCTCATCATAGGCCAGCCGCGCCCGGGCGGGGGACGTGGGGGCCAGATCTGCGGGCGTGGCGGGGCGGTGCACCGCGTCGATCGCCGCGCGCCAGCCGGGCCAACCTTCGCGCGCCTTCAGGGGGGCGTCGATCCATTCGGCCAGGTCCGGCGCGCGGGCCAGGGCCGAGGCGGCAGCCCGCGACACCACTCTTTGCGTGACACCGGCGGTCAGCGGATAGACGGGTTCGAAGGCCGGAAGCTCGGCCGCCTCTTCCGGGCGCAGGACATGGTCGGGGTGCACCATCTGGACGATGCCGTCGAACAGCTCGACCTTGCCCGAAACCAGTCGCCTCTGACCCGTGGGCAGCAGCTTTTGCAGCGCCTCGGCGCGGGCGTGGAAATAGACCAGCTGGAACTCGAGCCGCGCGTCGCGCACCGTTATGCGATAGGGACGGCCCTTTTGCCGGGGTGGCTGGTGCAGACCGATCTCGACCTCGACCGTGGCCGTGCAGGGCGGCACCACGTCGCGCAGAGAGGTGCGGCGGCTGCGATCGACCCCCGAATAGGGCAGCAGGAACAAGAGATCCTTCGGCCGCGCCACCCCTAGCCCCTCAAGCGCCTTCGCCGTTTTCGGGCCCACGCCCTCGAGCGTTTCAAGGTCGGCAAACAGCGGGAAGAGCGCGGGCGGGCGGGTCATGTGGCGCCGATCAGCGCGAGCCAGGCATCCTCATCGATCAGCTGGATGCCAAGACGCTCCGCCTCCTTGGCCTTGGAGCCCGCCCCCGGGCCGGCCACGACAAGATCGGTCTTCGCACTCACGGATCCGGCCACTTTGGCCCCCAGCGCCTCGGCCCGGGCCTTGGCCTCGGCCCGGGTCATCCTTTCCAGCGTGCCGGTGAAGACGACGGTCTTGCCGGCAACGGGGCTGTCGACGGGGGCGCGGATTTCGACATCCTCGACCATCAGATGCGCCACCACTGCGTCAATGGCCCGCCGTTCGGCCGGCTGGTGGAAGGTGGTGACGACCGAAGTCGCCAGAACCTCGCCCACGCCGTCGATGGAAAGAAGCTGCGCCCAGTCCGGGCCGTTGCCCACCTCGGCCCCCGTCATCGCCGCCTCGAAGGCGGCCCAACTGTGATAGCGACCGGCCAGCAGCTGGGCCGTGGTTTCGCCCACATGGCGAATCCCGAGGGCGAAGATCAGCCGGTTGAGCGGGATACGGCGCTTGTCCGCGATGGCGGCAAAGAGGTTCGCGGCCGATTTCTCGCCCCAGCCTTCGCGGTTCTTCAGCTGCTGCAGGCCGCTGCCATAGCGGGCCTCGAGGGTAAAGATATCGGCGGGTTCGCGGATCCAGCCATCACGGTAGAAGGCTTCCACCTGCTTGGCTCCCAGCCCCTCGATGTCGAAGGCGGCGCGGCTGACGAAATGCTTCAACCGCTCCACAGCCTGGGCCGGGCAAATGAGCCCACCGGTGCAGCGGCGAACCGAATCCCCCTCTTCCCGGATCGCCTCTGACCCGCACTCGGGGCAGCGGTCGGGGAAGAGGTAGGGCACGGCCCCGTCGGGGCGCTGCGACAGGTCGACATCGGCAACCTTGGGGATCACGTCGCCGGCGCGATAGACCTGCACCCAGTCGCCCACGCGGATGTCCTTGCCGCCGCGGATGGGCTGGCCGCGCGAGTCGCGCCCGGCGATGTAATCCTCGTTATGGAGCGTGGCGTTCGACACGACGACGCCACCCACCGTCACCGGGCTGAGCCGCGCGACGGGTGACAGCGCTCCGGTGCGGCCGACCTGGATGTCGATCGCCTCGAGCCGCGTCCAGGCCAGTTCGGCCGGAAACTTGTGCGCAATGGCCCAGCGGGGCGTGGCCGACCGAAAACCAAGCCGGCGTTGCAGGGCAAGGTCGTTGACCTTGTAGACCACCCCGTCGATGTCATAGCCCAAGGTTGCGCGCTGTGCCTCGATCGCGGTGTAATGGGCCAGCAGGTCGGCCGTGCCATGGCACAGCGCCGTCAGCGGATTGGTCTGGAACCCGAGGGCATGCAGACGCGCGATGGCGCCCAGCTGCGTCTCGGCCAGCGGTTCGGAAAGCGCGCCCCAGGCATAGGCGAAGAAACGCAAAGGCCGGGCAGCTGTGATTGCGGCATCAAGCTGGCGCAGCGACCCGGCGGCGGCGTTGCGGGGGTTGGCGAAGGTCTTGTCGCCGGCTGCCGCCTGACGCTGGTTCAGCGCGTCGAAATCGGCGTGGCTCATGTAGACCTCGCCACGCACCTCGATCACTTCGGGCACCGGGCCTGTACCCGTGGCGAGCCGGTTCGGAATGTCGGCGATGGTGAGGGCGTTTTCGGTGACATTCTCGCCCGTTTCGCCATCGCCCCGCGTTGCAGCTTGCACGAGCAGGCCGTTTTCGTACCGCAGCGACAATGAAAGCCCGTCGATCTTGGGCTCGGCGGTCACGGCGAGAGGGGCGCTTTCCTCCATCCCGAGGAAACTGCGCACCCGGGCCAGGAAGTCCTCGACCTCTTCGGCGGTAAAGGCGTTCTCAAGGCTGAGCATCCGCACCTCGTGACGGACCTTGGCAAAGCCGTCGGCCAGGGGGGCTCCGACCTGATCGCTGGGGCTGTCGACACGTTTCAGGGCGGGAAAACGCGCCTCGATGGCGGCATTGCGCCGTTTCAGCGCGTCATACTCGGCATCCGAGATCTCGGGGGCATCGGCGGTGTGGTAGGCGGCATTCGCCTCGGCCAGTACCCCAGCCAGCCGATCCAGTTCTGCCCGGGCCTCGGCCTCGGTCAGGCTGTCGACGGATTTCAGCTCGGCCATGTTCCCCTCCCCGGATTCCGCCTGAAAGGTTTACGGGCCGAGTGTCGCAAGGTCCAGATGTGCTGGCCCGTCCACACATGACGAAAGCCGAGCCCCCTGGCACCCGCCATCGACGCAAACCCTCATCAAGAAAAGAGGCAGAGCCACCGGCCCTGCCTCTCCCAGATCATCCTGGTATGGCGTCGATCGGTCTTGCCCGTCCGCCCGTCGTCCTCTGGCCTGCCGAGGGCAGTCGAGCGCGGGGGCGGTCAGGCCCCGGCCGCCATCCGGCGCTGAGCGGGTGTTGCGGGGTCGCGCAGCACATAGCCACGGCCCCAGACGGTTTCGATGTGGTTCTTGCCCCCGGTCGCCTCGGCGAGCTTCTTGCGCAATTTGCAGATGAAGACATCGATGATCTTCAACTCCGGTTCATCCATCCCCCCGTAAAGATGGTTCAGGAACATTTCCTTGGTCAGGGTGGTTCCTTTGCGAAGGCTGAGCAATTCGAGCATCTGGTACTCCTTGCCGGTCAGATGCACGGCCCTGCCATCGACATCGACCGTTTTCGCGTCGAGATTCACATTGATCGACCCGGTCCGGATGATCGACTGTGAATGGCCCTTGGACCGCCGGATGATCGCATGGATACGCGCGACCAATTCCTCACGATGGAAGGGTTTGGTCAGATAGTCATCGGCGCCAAAGCCGAAGCCCTTGATCTTGTTGTCGGTATCATCAGAGCCGGACAGAATCAGAATGGGCGTGTCCACTCGGGCAAGCCGCAACTGGCGCAAGACGTCATGGCCATTCATGTCGGGCAGGTTGAGGTCCAGCAGAATGAGATCATAGTCGTAGAGTTTTGCCAGATCGATGCCCTCTTCACCAAGATCGGTGCAATAGACATTCAGGTTGGCATGGGTCAGCATCAACTCGATGCTGCGAGAGGTTGCAGGATCATCCTCCACCAGAAGAATACGCATTCCAGAACTCCACGACGCGCTTGATGTTAACTACCCTGACGGGCATTGGTTAATCAAAGATTATCGTCTGAGTTGCAGGAAGTAAAACAACTTAAGGTTGTCTATACTTTTGGATGGTGGTCACCTTGAGCGCTGTCGGCCCATGCTGCTCGACCGCCTGGAACCACAGGGCCAGTTCCTCCTCTGACAGGTCGTAGCGCGAGAGGGCCTCGGCCTGGGTCAGCAGCCCATGGCGAACCGCCTGCACCACGATGGCCTTGCGGCTGGCCACCCAGCGCTGCGTATCGGGCGGAGGCAGATCCGCGCGAGAGAGAATTGTACCGTCCGGCAAGGTGATCTGGCGCGGACCATCGACCTTCTTGAGAAACATCCATCTACCCCGACTGCCCCGCCTTCCCGCCCCTGCGGAAAGCCCATCACCCGAGCCCAAGAATTCCAGTCCAGCCTTAACCGGACGTGAAATGGGGGGGTTGAGAGTAGCGAAGATTTTCTTATATTCCGCGTCTTCTGGCGCCGGTACGGATCGGCCGCCGCCCTGCCGCCCGACACCGGATACCCTGCCATGCCGCTTGATCAGCCCGTGAACTCGCTGGGCCTGCCGAAAGCACCGTCGGCCACCCGTGTGGTGGTGGCGATGTCGGGGGGTGTCGACAGCTCGGTCGTGGCGGCGCAATTGGCCGAAGAAGGCTATGACGTGGTGGGCGTCACGCTCCAGCTTTACGACCATGGGGCGGCGCTGGCCAAGAAGGGGGCCTGCTGCGCGGGCCGCGACATCCACGATGCGCGCCGCGTGGCCGAGACCATGGGCTTTCCCCATTACGTTCTGGACTACGAGAACACCTTCCGCGAAGCGGTGATCGAGGAGTTTGCCGACGCCTATCTGGCCGGGGCAACGCCCGTGCCCTGCATCCGCTGCAACGAACGCGTCAAGTTCAAGGACCTGCTGCAAACCGCGCGGGAGCTGGATGCCGATTGCATGGCCACCGGCCATTACATTCAGCGCAAGGTCGGCCTCTCGGGGCCCGAGTTGCACATGGCGGCAGACCCCGCGCGGGACCAGAGCTATTTCCTGTTCTCGACCACGCCTGAGCAATTGGCCTTCCTGCGCTTCCCTCTGGGGCATCTGGCCTCAAAGGCCGAGACGCGGGCGCTGGCCGCGCGCTATGGCCTGCCGGTGGCCGACAAGCCCGACAGCCAGGACATCTGCTTTGTGCCGAACGGCAACTATGCCTCGGTCATCGAGAAGCTGCGACCGGGCGCCGCCGACCCGGGCGAGATCGTCGATCTGTCGGGCAACGTGCTGGGCAGCCACCGCGGCGTGATCCATTACACGATCGGCCAGCGCAAGGGCCTGGGGATCGGCGGGCTGGAAGAGCCGCTTTATGTCGTGCGGCTGAACCCCGAGGCGAAGCAGGTGGTGGTCGGGCCCAAAGAGGCGCTGTCGACCCGCCTTGTGCCGGTGCGCGAGATCAACTGGCTGGGGGATGAACCGTTCGACGCGCGGCCCGAATGGCATCTTTCGGTGCGCGTGCGGTCCACCCGCGCACCGCGCCCGGCGATCCTGCGGCCCCTGTCCGCGACAGAGGCCGTCGTCGAACTGCTGGCGCCAGAGGATGGGGTGTCTGCGGGCCAGGCCTGCGTCTTCTACGCGCCCGAAGGCAGCCGCGTGTTTGGCGGCGGCTGGATCTGGCGCGGTCGCTGAGCGCCCTTAGCGAGCGCCCTTAGCTGCGCGCGATCGCATCCAGTACCGACTGGGCCGCCCGCAACCCGGGTGGCGGCCCGCCAAGTCCAAGCCGCTGCATCGTAAGCCGCATGGCTTCCCTCTGTTCTGCGCGCGCGGGACCGTCCGACAGCAGCGACTGGAGCGCGGGGGCGATCAGATCGGCCCGGCAGTCGCGGCCCAGGAACTCGGGCACTGCCCGCGTCTCGGACACGAGGTTCACAAGCGTCACCGTATCGACCAGCGCCATGCGCCGCATGAGCCAGAGCGTCAGCGGATTCATGTCATAGGCGATGACCATGGGCACGTCATTCGCGGCCAGTTCCAGCGAGACGGTGCCCGAGGCGGCAAGCGCGACATCGGCCGCCGCAAAGGCCGCCCGCCGCGCCGGGGCGTGCTCGACGATCACGGGCCGGATCGGCCAATTGCCAGACAGCTCTGCCACCCGCTCGGCGATATGGGGCAGCGTGGGCAGCGCCACGCACATCCCCGGGTTCTGCCCGGCAAGCTGGCCCAGCACCTCGCCGATCACCGGGGCGATCCGTTCGATCTCGGCCCGGCGCGATCCGGGCAAAGCCAGCAGCAGCGGCCCGTCGCCCGCCCCGATCTCGTCACGGAAGGCCTGCGCCTCGGCGTTCGAGGCGCGCTCTTCGGAAACCACCGGGTGGCCGACGAAATCGCAGGTCATGCCGGCGGCGGTCATGTAGGGCGGCTCAAAGGGCAGCAGGGCAAGCACATGATCGATGACCTCGGCCATCCTGGCCGCCCGACCCGGCCGCCAGGCCCAGACCGAGGGGGCAACGTAATGGATCGTGCGCAGGCCGGGCCGTGCGGCGCGCACGATCCGCGCGACCCGCAGGCAGAAATCGGGGCTGTCGATGGTAATGAGCGCCGCCGGCTCCTGCGCCAGAACATCAGCAGCTGTTTGGCGTATGCGCCGCTTGAGATGGGCATATTTCGGCAGGATCTCGGCCAGCCCCATGACCGAAAGCTCCTGCATCGGGAACAGGCTCGTCATCCCCTCGGCCTGCATGAGGGGGCCGCCAATCCCGGCAAAGCTGACGTCCGGCGCAAGCGTCCTGAGCCCCGCCATCAGCGCGGCCCCCAGCCGGTCACCCGAAGGCTCGCCGGCGATCAGGTAGAGCTTCACGGCTCGCGCGCCCAAAGAAAGAGGCCTGCCGCCGATGCGGCGGCGACGGTCGCCGCGCGGTCGAGCAGCAGCACGCCCCCAGCCGCCCAGGCAATGCCACCCAGCCCCGCCTCGGCGGCGCGGGCGACCGTGGCGGGGCCGATCGCAGGCAGGTCGATCCGGCGATCCTGCCCTGGCTTTGGTGCCTTGTAGAGAAGCCCGCGCGTGCCTTTCGGGTCGGGGCGGAGGCCGGTGGCACTGCGCGCGACGAAGTCCAGCATGGCATCGGTGCCCGGCAAGGTCTCGATGGCCAGACACAGGCCCTGGGCCACGACACAGCCCTGTCCCACGTCGAGCGGACCAAGCGCGGCCGTCAGTATCGCCGCCCGGGCCGCGTCGCGTTCATCGCCCGGGGTCACCATGCCGCAAAGAACGCCCGGCCCCGGCACCAGATCGGGCGCGACCTGATCGACACCGATCACCTGGAAACCCCAGTCCTCGAACACGCCGATCACCGCGCGCAAAAGCGCGTCATCCCCCCCCTGCAAGGCAGGCAGAAGCCGCGGCACAAGCTGCGCCGTTGCGGCATCGAAAAGCGCGGGGTCCAGCCGGGGGCGCTGTACGGCGCCCGCGAACAGCACCTGCCCTACCCCCTGGTCGCGCAGATGGTCAAGGAACGGGGCCAGTCTTTCCACCCGGAAGAAGACGTCAGGCGCAACCCCCTCTGGCGCAAACCCCTCCAGCGCCGCAACAAAGGGGGCTTCGAGTTCCGCGGCAGCCAGCGCCGGCAGCGTGCCCCGCCCTGCGATGATCGCAATACGTTGGCCGGGCGAGATCATTTCGGCGTCAGGAACGAACGGTCGGACTCGGCCAGGATGAAGGCGGTGATTTCCTTCACCAGCTCACTGTCCGCAGTTTCGGCCAGCCGTCGGGCCCGGTCGAGGAAGGCCCCTTCGCCCTGCGCCAGTTCCTGATAGGCGGCACGCAGAGCGGCGATTTCGGACCGTTCGACACCTCGCCGCTTGAGCCCAACCAGGTTCAGCCCGTCCAGCTCGCCCCGCGGTCCCTGGACCAGGCCATAAGGCAACACATCGTTCGTCACCATGGTGACCGCGCCGATGATGGCGCCCTTGCCGATGCGCACCCATTGATGCACGCCCGACAAGCCACCCACGATCACATCGTCGCCCAGCACACAATGGCCGGCAATAGCGACCTGATTGACCAGGATCACGCGGTTGCCGATCTGCGCGTCATGGCCAACATGAGCGCCGGTCATGATGAGGCAATCGTCGCCCACCCGCGTCACGCCGCCACCGCCCTCGGTTCCGGTATTGAGCGTCGCGCCCTCCCGGATGCGGCAGCGGGCTCCCACGATGAGCCGGGTCCGCTCTCCCTTGAACTTGAGGTCCTGCGGCACCTCGCCCACGGTGGCGAAAGGGAAGATCACGGTATCGTCGCCGATCGCGGTCCAGCCGGTCACCACGGCATGGCTCTTGACGTGGACGCGCGCGCCCAGCGTCACTTCCGGGCCGATCACGCTGAAAGGACCGATTACGCACCCCTCGCCGATCACGGCGCCGGGCTCGACCACGGCAGAGGGGTGGATTTGCGCCGTCACGCTGCCGCGCCCTTGGGAAGGTCAATCATCGCGGTGAACTCGGCCTCGGCGGCCACTTCGCCATCGACCATGCCGCGCCCTTCGAACTTCCACACGCGCCCACCGGGGCGCTTCACCGTCACATGCAGCTCCAGCACATCGCCCGGCACCACCTTGCGGCGGAACTTGCAGTTGTCGATCCCCATGAAATAGACCAGCGGCTCTTTGTCCACGAGGTCCATCGACAGCCCAACGAGCACCGCAGAGGCCTGGGCCAGCGCCTCGATCACCATGACGCCGGGAAAGATCGGGGCATTCGGAAAGTGGCCCTGGAACTGGGGTTCGTTGAAGGTGATGTTCTTGATGCCGATGCAGCTTTCGCGCAGCACGATGTCGCGCACCTTGTCGACCAGCAGAAAGGGATAGCGGTGCGGAACGATCCGCTGGATCAGGGCCAGGTCGGCCTGTGACTGGTTCTGCCAGCGGTTGGCATCGCTCATCGCGCTCTCCTTGCTGCGTCGCAAGACCCCTGCCTTGCCCCAAAGTCACTAGCAACTTGACCGATGCGAGACAAGCGGCTGTCCCGAGGCCACACAAGGCTCAGTCGGCGGGATCGGGCTCGGCGGGCACCTCTGCGGCCGGGGCTTGTGCTGCGCCTTGCGGTTCGGTGCCGCTGGCAGGACCGGTCGCGGGCACCGTTGCCTCGGGGGCGGCTTGATCGCCGGTTTCCGCGGTTGGTGTGGCGTCAGGGCCGGAGGCGGCGTCGCGGGCGTCAAGCTGCGCGTCGATGCGGGCGATTGCCTCGTCGGTGATGTCGATCCGATCGAACGAGAGGATCACGGCATCGCGGTTGATGATGACTGAGGCCCCCCGCTCGGTCATGATCTGGGCGAGGATCGGCACGGCCGCTTCGAGAAAGGTCTGCTGGGCAAGGTCGCGTTGCAGCCCGATGTCCCGGGCCTTTGCGTCACGCGCGGTGCGGATGTCCTTCACCTTGGCGTCAAAGGCATCTGCCAGTGCCCGGAACTCTTCCGGCGACAGCGTGGCGCGCCGTTCCGTCAGGTCGCGCTCCTCGGCTTCGAGGCCGGCTTCGATGCGGCGGTTCTCGGCCTGGAGCTCCTTCAATTGCCGGTCGAGGTCCGCCAGGATCTGCTGGCCATAGCGCGATCCGGTGTAAAGCCGGTCCTGGTCCAGTGTCACCACTTCGCTGGCCACGGTACCGGGGGCCAGCGGCACCTCCTGTGCCGCGACCGGGCCGGACAGCCCGGTCAGCACCACAAGCGCCGCAAGGACCTGCCCCGCCGCGAACCGCATGCCCGTCATCAGAAGGTCGTCGTGATGGCAAGGTCGAAGTTCTGCGGCTTGTCGTAGTCTTCCCGGATGAAGGCGTTCGTGAAGTTGAACCGCAGCGGGCCGATCGGCGTTGTCCAGAAGATCGAGAAGCCGACAACCGCGCGCAGATGGAAGCTGTCATCCACAGGGCCGCCGGTGCCATTGACGTTGTTCAGGCTCCAGACCGACCCGGTATCGACAAACAGGCCACCCTTGATGCCGTACTCTTCAGGCAGGCCCAGTGGAAACTCTGCCTCGACCCGCGCAACCGCCATCATGTTGCCGCCAAGCGCGTCCTGGTTCGGCGCGGTCAGGTCGCGCGGGCCCAGGCCGTTTGTCTCGAACCCGCGGATGCGACCGTTCGCGAAGTAGCGGTTGATCACAAGGCTGTCCTGATCGTCCAGCATGTTCAGCACGCTGCCTTCCAGCGAGGCGCGCAAGGTGACTTCCTCGTTCCAGATCTTGCGCTCGACCGCACCATAGGCGTTCGTCGCGATCGACTTCACATCCCCGCCAAGACCCGAGAAGTCCTGGCCGAAGCGCAGCACCACGCCACCCAGCGGGTTCAGCCCCGTGTTGCGGGTGTCATAAGTATAGGTGTAGCCCGGCGTGCTGCTGATCAGCTCGCCCTCGGATTCTTCCTGCTTGAGGATCGCAGAGGAATCGACCGACACGTTGGTCACTTCCTCGCTCGACAGCTCGTAACGCACGTCGAAGCGGCTCATCTCGCCGATCGGGAAGATCAGACCGGTGCGGAAACCATACTGGTTGGTATCGTATTCCGACGTGTCGCTCTGTTCGGTGACATTATAGAACAGGCTTGTGCGGAAGCTCAGATCCCGGCCCAGGAACCCAGGTTCGGTGAAGGTCGCCAGAATGTCCGTACTGTCTGACAGCGCAGCAACCGATACGCCAACGGTCTGACCGCGGCCCAGGAAGTTGGTTTCCTGGAACCCGAGGTTCACGCCCACGCCGTCACCGACCGAATAGCTGGCCCCCAGCGAAAGCGACCCCGTCGGCTGTTCCACGACATCGACGTTGACCAGCACCTGTTCGTTGCTGCTGCCCTCTTCGGTGTTCACCTGTGCATCCGAGAAGAAACCGAGCGCGCGGATGCGTTCGGCGGAGGCGCGGATTTCGCGCGGGTTGAAGGGGTCGCCCTCGACCGTGCGGAACTGGCGCCGGATGACTTCGTCGCGGGTCGTCGTGTTGCCCTCGATGTCGATGCGCTCGACAAAGATTCGCGGGCCACGGACGATGGTGAAGTTCACGTCCAGCAGGCCATCACGCTCGCGCCGGGTGATGCGCGGCTCGACACGGATGAAGTTAAGCCCCTCGCGCAGGGCCAGGTTTTCCATCCGCGCGACGTTGTTCTCGATGACCGCCGGGTTGTAGGTCACGCCCGAGCGCATGCGGTTCACAGCCGCAAAGGGCAAGGGGTCGATGCCTTCGACCTCACTCGAGGTCTCGACGGTGCCGATGCGGAAGCTTTGCCCCTCGCTGATGGTGAAGGTCACGAAGAAGCCGTCGCGCTCTCGCGCAAGCTCGACCGTGGCGTCGAGCACCTGAAAATCGGCATAGCCGCGCGACATGTAGAAGTCGGTCAGCAGCTGCTTGTCGAAGTCGATCCGCTCGGCGATGTAGGTATCAGACTTGATGAGGTTGCGCAGAAGGCCCGCTTGCTTGGTCTCGAGCACCTGGCGCAGGCGGCGGTCCGAGTAGGAGCGGTTGCCAACAAAGGCGATACGCTCGATCTCGACCACCCGGCCCTCGCGCACCTCGAAGACCAGATCGACACGGTTGCCGTCGCGGCGGATGATCTGGGGCGTCACGGTAGCGGCGATACGGCCCTGTGCGCTGTAGAGATCCGTGATGGCAGCAGCGTCCTCTTCGGCCAGCGACGGCGAATAGACACGACGGGATTGCGACTGCACCACCTCAAGGATCTTGTCATCCTTGATCCGGCGATTGCCTTCGATGCTGACGACGTTGATCGTGGGGAACTCGCGCACGCGGATAACGAGGGTACTGCCCTGCGGATCGATCGCGACTTCCTCGAACAGCCCGGCGCCCTGGATGCGCTGCGCGGCATCGTTCAACTGGCCGGCGGTCAGCGCCTCGCCCCGGGCGATTCCGGCATAGCGCAGCACGGTCGCGGTATCGACACGTTCGTTGCCTTCCACCACCACGCTGGAAAACTGGTAGTCCTGCGCGCGCGATGCACCGCCAAGACCCAGTCCAACCACCAGAACCAGCGCAAGAAACACACTCAGGAGGGGACGGCTGCCTTTCGCATAGACCGCTTCTCTCAACGTCCGCAAACGCAGCATCTTGCCCCACCTGTCGTATCTTGCCTCTAATCGTTGAGTAGCCCGATTGCCCCGGAATGTCAAAAGCCTCCGACGCGGTGCGGCGGAGGCTTGCAGGTTTTGGCCGGGAAGGACGCGTCGGGTTACTGAAGCGTCGGAGACAGGGCCGATCCCAGGAATGCACCGGCCAGAAGGCCCACAACAATGGTGCCGACAAAGAATACCCGGTCCCAGTTGAGGCCGATCAGCAGCGACAGTCCACGATAGCCGTTCATGACGGTTTGCATGTTGGATACCCCTTTCCACCCGCAACAAATGTGCGCGTCGAATGTGGCGCCTTTTGGGCGCGCTGAGGGCCGAACCCGGGCGACAGGCCACCCGCCGCCCGCCGCACCCTCAACAGGTTGATGACGGACCCGGGACTTGGCCCCGGACCCGGACCGTCACGGGCAGAAAATGTCGTTCGTCAGCGCAAAGATCATGAGCGTCAGCAACACGGTCAGCCCCGTCGCCATAAGGACCCGCAGCGCGCGGTCCGAGGGCGGACGGCCGGTCGCGGCCTCCCAGACGTGGAACACAAGGTGACCGCCATCGAGCACCGGCACCGGAAACAGGTTCAACAGCCCCACAGCCGTGGACAACATCGCGATGAACCAGATGAAACTGGTCAGCCCCATGCTCGCGGCAGCGCCCGAGGTTTCCGCAATGCCGAGGGGACCGGTCAGGTTGCACGAACTGATGGCCCCGGTGATCATGTGCGCGAGGCCCGAGATGCTGGTGGTCACCACGTTCCAGGTCTGCTCTGCCCCGAGTTGCAGCGCCTCGATCGGGCCGGGCATGCGGGTTTCCGGCACGAAGACCAGCCCGCCGGTCAGCCCGATCAGCCAGCGCGTCTCGAATCCCCCCTCGTTCCTGGGAATGTCCTGGCGTTTGGGTGTAAGGCTTACGTCAAATGTCTGCCCCGCCCGCCAGACGGTCAGCTCGACCGGCGCGCCGTCCGAGGCACCGATCCGCTCGCGCAGCTCCGAAAAGGCGACAACGGGCGTGCCGTCGACGGCGAGAATCACGTCGCCGGGCTCGAACCCTGCATCCATCGCGGCCGAACGGGGCTGCACCCCATCGACCACGGGCGGAAACGGGAACGGGCCCTGGACGGTGATCTGCTGTCCGTCACGCTCCAGCCGGTATTCGACCGTAGCGGCAGGCACCAAGGCCTCGGTCGCCTTGCCCAGAGCGGCAAAGTCCGGCGTATCCGTGCCACCGATGGCCAGGATTCGGTCGCCCGGTTGCAGAACCTGCGCCTCGCCCGGCATGTCCTTCACGGTGCCGATATAGGGCAGATCGGTCGCGATCCCCTGCACCATGAAAAGGCCGGCAAAAATCAGGATCGAAAGAATGAAGTTGAAGACCGGCCCGGCGGCCACCGTGGCCGCGCGCGCCCAGAGCGGGGCACCGTGCATCGTATGGCGCTTCTCGCTCTCGCTCAGCATCGACAGGGCATCGGCATCCTTGCCCGAGGCGGCATTGGAATCACCCAGGAATTTGACGAAACCGCCGAAGGGGAGCGCGGCCACCTGCCAGCGCGTGCCGCGCTGATCGACGCGGGAAAACAGAACGGGGCCAAAGCCAAGCGAGAACACCTCGGCATGGATGCCCGACCAGCGGCCGACGATGTAGTGGCCGAATTCATGCACGGCCACGATGATCGACAGAGCGACGATGAAGGCCAGAACAGTCCAGATCAATCCACCGAAACCGGGAAGAAACGAAAAAAAATCCACGATCTACCTCTGCCTTTGCCTGCCTGCGACCATCTCTTGTGCCTTCTGGCGGGCAAGTCGGTCGACGTTAAGGATATCGTCCAATGTGGGCACGGCAACATTGCGGCGCAACTCGCCCGAAAGACGGACAAGCACCTCTTCCACCACGGGCGCCATGTCCGAGAAGCCAAGCGTGCCATCGATGAAGTGATCCAGCGCGATCTCTTTCGCGGCATTGAAGGCAGCGCCGCTCAGCCCGCGCTCGTGCATGACGTCTCTCGCCAGACGAAGCGCGGGAAAGCGTTCTTCGTCAGGTGCTTGGAACCCAAGGGTCCCGATGCGCGCCAGGTCGAGCCGCGCCACCGGCAAATGCCGCCGCGCAGGCCAGTTCAGTGCAAAGCCGATGGCATGGCGCATGTCGGCGGGGCCCAGATGCGCCATGATCCCGCCGTCGGCGAAGCCCACGAGTGCGTGAACGATCGATTGTGGGTGCACGATCACTTCGATCCGCCCGGGATCGAAGCCGAAGAACTCGCGCGTTTCGATCAGCTCGAGCGCCTTGTTGAACATCGAGGCCGAATCGACCGAAATCCGCTGCCCCATCGCCCAGTTTGGATGCGCCACGGCTTCGGCCAGCGTCGCCCGCGCGATCCGCTCTGCCGGCCAGTCGCGGAAGGGCCCGCCAGAGGCGGTGATGATCACCCGTTCCACAGCCGCCGGGTCTTCGCCGGTCAGCGCCTGGAAGACTGCCGAATGCTCGCTGTCCACCGGCAGGATCGTCGCGCCATGCTCGGCAGCTGTCTGCAGCAGCAGCGGGCCTGCGGTGACAAGGCTCTCCTTGTTGGCCAGGGCCAGCGTCGTTCCGTGCCGCAATGCCCTCAGCCCGGGCAGCAGGCCCGCGGCTCCGACGATGGCGGACATGACCCAATCTGCCGGGCGATCGGCCGCCTCGACCAGCGCCGCAGGCCCCGCCGCTGCCTCGATGCCGCTGCCTGCAAGCGCCGTCCTGAGCGCCGCATAGCAGTCGTCATGCGCCGTGACGACCACCTGGGCGCCGAACCGACGCGCCTGCTCGGCCAGCCGGTCCACCTGCCGCCCGCCGGTCAGCGCCACGACGTCGACCTCGCCCGGTTTCAAAAGGTCGAGCGTGCTTTCCCCGATCGAGCCGGTCGCCCCGAAAACCGAGATGCGGCGCATCAGAACAGCCTCACCGGCAACAGAAGCTCGACCGTGATCATGGCCATGAGCGTGGCCCCAAGCAGCCCGTCGAAGCGGTCCATCAGCCCGCCATGGCCAGGGATCAGGCGCGAACTGTCCTTGACGCCCATCCTCCGCTTGATCGCGCTTTCGGCGATGTCCCCCATCTGGCTGGCAAAGGCGAGGAGCGCCGAAACGAGAACAAGTTCATGCCCCACTGGCAGAAGCGACTCGAAGAAGAGGCCCACGAGCGCAGCACCGATCCAGCCCGCGATGGTGCCGGACCAGGTCTTCTTGGGGCTGATGGCGGGCCAGAATTTCGGCCCGCCAAGTGCCCGGCCCGCAAAGTAGCCGGCCACGTCCGTTACCACGACCACCGCGACCAACCAGGCCAGCCAGACCGCCCCGTTTCCGTTGCGAAAAGTGACAAGGCCCCAGGCCGCCAGCAGGATGACCAGGCCGTAAGCCACGAACAGACGACGCCGGGCGCCAAGCGCAAACATGCCGGCCACGGCCGGAACCACCAGCGCAAAGACCCCCGAACTGCCCGGCAACCAGACCGCGGCAAAGACCGCAAGGCCTCCGGCCAACCCGATGGCCCAATCCGTTCGCTTGCGCAGCGGCTGGATCATGGCCGCAAGCTCCCACAGCATCAGCCCGGCCACCACCGATGCCAGAAGATGAAACCAGATGCCGCCGGCCCAGATCGCGCCCAGGCCTACCACGACCATCGCCGCGGCCGAGGCGATCCGCGGACCCAGGTCGTTCCACCTGTCTCCCGCCGTCATGCCGATGCCGCGCCGTACCGACGCTCGCGCCCCCCGAACCGTTCGACGATATGGCCGAGCTCTTCGGCAGTGAAATCCGGCCACAGGGTTTGCGTGAATTCGTACTCGGAATAGGCGGATTGCCAGAGAAGGTAATTGGAGATCCGCGTCTCGCCGCTGGTGCGGATCACCAGGTCGGGGTCCGGGAGGTCGCGCGTATCCAGCATGCCCTCGACCACCGCCTCGTCGATCGCCTCGGCCGCAAGCTCGCCTGCCGCAACCTGGCGGGCCAGCGACTGGGCGGCCCGAGCGATTTCGTTGCGGCCGCCGTAGTTGATCGCAACCGTCAGGTTGAACCGGTTGAGGCCGCGTGTCCGCTCTTCGATCCCGGCCATCAAGCGTTGCAGCTTGGGCTCAAGGCGACTGCGGTCGCCGATGAAGCGCATCCGCACCCCTTCGGCGGCCAGACGGTCGGCCTCGCGTTCGATGTAGCGGGCAAAGATGGCCATCAGCCCCAGCACCTCTTCGGTCGACCTTTTCCAGTTCTCGGTCGAAAAGGCATAGATGGTCAGCCAGTGGATCCCCAGATCGGGCGCGGCGCGGACGATCTCTCGTACCCGCTCGGCCCCCTTGCGGTGGCCCACCAGCCGGGGCAGGCCCCGGTTCGTGGCCCAACGCCCGTTGCCATCCATGATGATGGCCACATGCGAGGCGCGCCGGTGGGGCGGCTGCACATCATGCTGTTCGGCTATCGCCACCTCGTCCCGCCCCTTGCTCCGCTCCGGTCGATGCCTGTCCAAGACCGGCGTCACACCTGCATGATTTCGGCTTGCTTCACTTCCAATGCCTTGTCGACCGCGGCAATCGTCTTGTCTGTCAGATCCTGAACCTCGTCCGACCACATCTTCTGGTCGTCTTCCGACATGCCGGCGGCCTTGGCCTTCTTGATCTGGTCCATCCCGTCACGCCGCACGTTGCGGATCGCCACGCGGGTCTGTTCGGCGTATTGCGCAGCCACTTTGGTCAGCTCGCGCCGGCGTTCCTCGTTCAACTCGGGGATCGGCAGGCGGATGAGCGGTCCATCGACGACCGGGTTGATCCCGATGCCCGAATCCCGGATCGCCCGTTCCACCTTGCCCACCATCGCCTTATCCCAGACATTGATCACGACCATGCGCGGCTCGGGCACGTTTACCGTGCCAAGCTGGTTGATCGGCGTCATCTGTCCATAGGCCTCGACCTGAATCGGTTCCACGATCGCCGCCGAAGCCCGCCCGGTGCGCAGCGAGGCAAACTCGGTCCGCAATGCCGCAATGGCGCCATCCATGCGGCGCTGGATCGCGTCCAGATCGATCTCGGTTTCGTCCTGGCTCATGGGTGTTTCCTTCTGTTTCGCTCAGGGGTCTTGACCCCTGCTCTATAGCGCAAGCGTTTATCCCGCGTATAGAGCGTCAGCCCTGCACCCGCGTGTAGGTACCCTTGCCCGCGAGGATCCCGCGGAAACCGCCGGGCTCATCCAGGCTGAAGACGATGATGGGCAGGTTGTTGTCGCGCGCCAGCGCAATGGCCGAGGCGTCCATCACACCGAGGTGCTTCTGCAGAACCTCGTCATAGCTGACCGTGTCGTACCGCTTGGCATCGGCGTGTTTCTTCGGGTCCTTGTCATAGACCCCGTCCACCTTGGTGCCCTTGAAGATGGCTTCGCAGGCCATTTCGTTGGCGCGCAGGGTCGCCGCCGTGTCGGTGGTGAAGTAGGGGTTGCCGGTGCCGGCGGCAAAGATGCAGACCCGCTTCTTCTCGAGGTGCCGCACAGCCCGGCGCCGGATGTAGGGCTCGCACACCTGATCCATCGGAATGGCGCTGATCACCCGGGTATAGACGCCGAGCGATTCCAGTGCCGCCTGCATGGCCAGCGCGTTCATCACCGTGGCCAGCATTCCCATGTAGTCGGCGGTCGTCCTCTCCATGCCCTGCGCAGAGCCCTGCAGGCCGCGGAAGATGTTGCCGCCGCCGATCACCATGCAGATCTCGACGCCCAGGTCGTGGACCGACTTCACTTCCTGTGCGATGCGGCTGACCGTGGGGGGGTGCAGGCCATAGCCCTGATCGCCCATGAGCGCTTCGCCCGATATCTTCAGAAGCACGCGGCGATAGCGTACCTTGCCCGTTCCATCACCGCCTTCCATAGGCGCTGCCCCCATATGCATGTATTGCTCTATGACTTTGACGCAAAATGTCGGAAAACGCCGCCGGGTTCAACGGGGAAGCGCAGCCGGCACGAAAGCGCGTCGACAGGGCGACGGAACAGCCTCGAACCGGGCCAGAAACGGGAAACAGGGTGAACGATCGGGCATCACTTGACTGGAAAAGGCGACTCGAGCACGCGGCGGATCAAGTGCCGCCGGGCCAGCCGGTACTGATCGCGGGACCGACGGCCAGCGGCAAGTCGGGCCTTGCCATGGAGATTGCCAGCCGGGGTGGCGGCGTGATCATCAACGCCGACGCCCTGCAGGTCTATGGGTGCTGGCGGGTGCTGACAGCCCGCCCCGACTCCGCCGACGAGGCCGCCCTGCCCCACCGGCTTTACGGGCATGTGGCGCGGGACGCGGACTATTCCGTAGGCCATTGGCTGCGCGACGTCCGCAGGGTGCTGACAGACGACACCCGACCGGTGATCGTAGGGGGGACCGGGCTCTATCTGACGGCGTTGACCGAGGGGCTGGCCGAGATCCCGTCGACGCCGGCCGAGGTGCGCGCAGAGGCGGACCGCATTCGCCTATCGGGCGGTATCGACAGATTGCGGCGCGACCTTGACCCTCAGACCGCCGCGCGGATCGATCTCGCAAATCCGGCGCGTGTCCAGCGCGCCTGGGAAGTGCTGCGCGCCACCGGCCGGGGACTGGCTGACTGGCAACAGGACACCGGACAACCGCTTCTGCCGCTGGCCGAGACTCATGCGCTGGTCCTGCATCCGGACCGGGAGGCGCTGAACCGGCGAATCGACGACCGATTCGATTTGATGATGGCCGCCGGCGCCCTGGACGAGGCTGCGGCGGAACGGCCCTTCTGGGATCCGCGGCGCCCCTCGGCCCGGGCCATCGGCGCCCCGGAACTGATGGCGCATCTGGAGGGCCGCTTGCCCCTCGACGAGGCCGTGGCCGCCGCCAAGCTGGCCAGCCGGCAGTATGCCAAACGGCAGCGCACCTGGTTTCGCAACCGAATGGCGGGATGGCAGGCGGTGACGACCGCCTGACGCCCGGCAGATTGGCGTTGTCCCCGCAATCTTGCAGCACGGTATCGTGCAGGAATGCCACAATCAGCGCGCGACCGCTTCTTTCCGCTTGGGTCCGCCGCCCACCTTTGCGTAGCATGACCGGGCTGCCAGGGAATGCACCGACATGAAAGACCAGACCGCAGTCTCGCAATTGCGACTCGTTGCGATTCCACGCCTTGCTGCGGGAGGGCGTTGGCGTGTCGAGGCGATGCGGTCAATCTCGGAGCCGATGCTGCTATGGTTCACCAAGGGCCAAGGGCGCATTACCGTGTCCGGGGTGACCCGCGGCTATACCCCGCACAATGCGATCTTCGTGCCGCCGGGTGTCATGCACGGGTTCGAGGTCGGCCCGCAGGTTTTTGGAACGGCAGTGTTTTTCGGGCGGGATACCAACGTTACCCTGCCGCGTGAGCCGCTTCACCTGCGCATCCGCGAGAACCAGGCCCAGGTCGAAATCAACCTGATCCTTGATTCCATCGGGCGTGAACTGGACGGAACCAACCCCGCCCATGATCGTGCGGCCCGCCACTATCTTGGTCTTCTGGGTGTCTGGCTGGAGCGGCAGGCGGCCAAGTCTCCGCCCGAGGCCCCTCGGCCCGATGCGGCGCGCAAGCTCGTTGCCCGTTACACCGACCTTCTGGAACGCGGCTTTCGCGAAGGTCACGGCGTGGCGTTCTACGCGGCCGCCCTGGGTGTCACCCCCACGCATCTGACACGCTGCTGCCGGCAGACCTGCGGTCGCCCGGCCTCGGCCTTGCTGCATGATCGGGTGCTGTTTGAAGCCCGCCACCTGCTTGCCGAGACCGATCTTCCCGTGGGCCGGATCGCAGGCCAACTGGGCTTCACGTCGCCTGCGTATTTTACCCGGGCCTTCCAACACCATACGGGGCGTACGCCAACAGCGTTCCGCCGCGCCACCTGATCTTTCGCCCCTGACGCCCGGGATGGGCCAAAGTGTCGCAAAAGAGCCATCAAACGACTAAACCAGTCGTTGACGCCCGGTCATTTTCAGTGCCGAATGCGCATGTGACGCCCTCGGCCCTGTCGAGGCTGCAGTATCGCTTGTCACCACAAAAAACAGACCTGACCAGGGAGACCGAAATGAAAGATACCATCCAGGCAGCAGACCGGATCCATCCGGCAGCGCGGATGTATGCTGAAGAGGTTGCCGCGGGTACCCTCTCGCGGCGCGAGTTTCTGACCCGCAGCACTGCGCTCGGGGTAAGTGCGGTTGCTGCCTACGGGCTTCTGGGCCTGTCCGCGCCTGTGGCGCGTGCCCAGGAAACCCCTGTCGCCGGCGGCACGCTGCGGATGGATATGGAGACCAAGGGTCTCAAGGACCCGCGCCTGGCCGACTGGTCGCAGCTTGCGAACTTCACGCGCGGCTGGCTGGAGTATCTGGTCGAGTACCAGGCCGACGGCACCTTCCGGCCCATGCTGCTGGAAAGCTGGACCACGAACGACGACGCCACCGAATACCTGCTCAAGGTGCGTCCGGGTGTGAAATGGTCGAACGGCGACGACTTCACCGCCGAGGATGTGGCTTTCAACATTACCCGCTGGGCCGATGGCAATGTCGAAGGCAACTCGATGGCCGGGCGCATGTCCGCGCTGGTCGATGCCACGACCAAGACCGCCCGGGAAGGCGCAATCACGATTGTCGATCCGCTGACCGTCAAGCTGTCTCTGACCGCCCCTGACATCACGATCATCGCCGGCATGGCCGACTATCCGGCCGCCGTGGTTCACCGCAACTATGACGGTGGTGACCCCTCGGTGAACCCGGTCGGGACCGGGCCCTACATGCCCGAAGTGAACGAGGTCGGCGTCAAGCAGGTGCTGGTCAAGCGGGCCGATCCCTGGTGGGGCACGGACGTCTATGGCGGCCCCTACCTCGACCGGATCGAATACACCGACTATGGCACCGACCCGGCTGCCGTACTGGCTGCCGCCAGCGGCGGCGAGATCGACGCGACCTATCAGACCGTGGGCGACTATGTCGAACTGTTTGACGGCATCGGCTGGCCACAGTCGGAAGCCGTGACGGCGGCCACCATCGCTGTGCGCTTCAACCAGCTGGCCGAGGAATACAAGGACGTGCGCGTGCGCCGCGCCCTGTCGATGGCGGTGGACAACAATGTCGTGCTGGAACTCGGCTATGCCGGCCGCGGCACGCCGGCGGAAAACCACCATGTCTGCCCGATCCACCCCGAATATGCCAAGCTTCCGCCGCTGGTGGTCGATCCGGCCGCGGCCAAGGCGATGATCGCCGAAGCGGGGATGGCCGATCACGAGTTCGAACTGATCTCGATCGATGACGGCTGGCAGACCGGCACCTGCGATGCGGTCGCCGCACAGATCCGCGACGCCGGTATCAACATCAAGCGGACCATCCTGCCGGGTTCGACCTTCTGGAACGACTGGACGAAGTATCCCTTCTCGGCCACCGAATGGAACATGCGTCCGCTCGGCGTGCAGATCCTTGCACTTGCCTATCGCTCGGGCGAGGCCTGGAACGAGGCCGCTTTCTCGAATGCGGAGTTCGACGCGTTGCTGGCCGAGGCACTGGCGATTGCCGATGCCGACAAGCGCCGCGAGGTGATGGCGAAAATCCAGACGATCATGCAGCAGGAAGGCGTGCTCATTCAGCCCTACTGGCGGTCGGTCTACCGACACCACGCTGAAAACGTGCACGACATCGAAATGCATCCGACCTTTGAGCATCACCACTACAAGTGGTGGATGACGTCCTGATCGTCACGCGTTTCTCCGTCAGCGCAGGGTATGTCCCGCGCTGACGGTCTTCATTCGTTGAACAGCCATGAACCGTGACGGGCCGCAAGGCACGGCACCGGAGAGCGAAACGCATGCTTCTGTTCCTGCTCAGACGTCTGCTGACGATGGTTCTGACGGCCCTGTGCCTGACGTTCGTCGTCTTCTATCTGACCAATCTTCCGCCCAACCTCGAAAAACTTGCGAAATCCGAAGCCTCGGCCCGGATGACGGACGAGGATGTGGCGAAATGGATCGAACGGAACGGCTACAATTCCCCGGCCTTGGTCCGCTATGGCGAATGGCTTGGCATCCTGCCGGGCTGGACCCGCACGGAAGAGGGCGTGACGACCGGGCGCTGCATTGAACGCGGCCAGGATGCGGCGGCGGCCCCTTCCCGTTGCGGCATCTTGCAGGGCAACTGGGGTTGGTCGACGGTCTTCAAGGCGCCAGTGTCGAAGATCATCGCCGAACGGCTGGCGGCGACCGGGTGGCTCATGTTCTGGGTCATGGCGGTGATGGTGCCGACCTCGCTGCTGATCGGCGTCCTGTCGGGCATGCGCGAGGGGTCGCGGCTGGACCGCGGCTTGTCGATCTTCTCGATCGCCTCGACCGCCACGCCGGAATATGTCTCGGGCGTGGTGCTCATCGCGCTTTTTGCCTCTGCCACCACCGGCATATCGCCCTGGCTGGCCGAGAACGGATGGATCAGCGGCAAGACCCTGTTTCCCGGAACCGCGACCTCGGCGATGGAGGGGATCACCTTCTGGAACTTTACCCTGCCGGTGATGACGATCGCGCTCTACGGCATTGGCTATATTGCCCGGATGACGCGGGCCAGCATGACCGAGGTCATGACGGCCCAGTACATCCGCACAGCCCGGCTCAAGGGGCTGAGCTTCCGCGATGTCGTCTTGAAGCACGCTCTGCGCAACGCGCTTATCGCCCCCTTCACGGTGATCATGCTGCAGTTTCCCTGGCTTCTGAACGGGGTCGTGATCGTAGAGACCCTGTTCAACTACAAGGGCTTTGGCTGGACGCTCGTCCAGGCGGCCGGCAACAATGACATCGAGCTGCTGCTGGCCTGTTCGGTCGTGGCTGTCTTCGTGGTGCTGGTGACGCAGCTGATCTCGGACATCGGCTATGTCTTCCTGAACCCGCGCATCCGGATTTCCTGAGGAGAACCCCGTGGACGACGCACTTTCCTGGGGTCAGATCTTCGCCCGCATGGCGATCCAGTTCACCCCTGTCTGGATCGCCCTGGTGGTGACCTTCGGCCTTTCCATCGCCTTCAAGCGCCGGCTGGGCCTCTACGGCAAGATGTTCGACAGCCCCATCGCGATGGTGGGCTATGCGCTGGTGATGTTCTGGGTGTTTGCGGCCCTGTTTGCGCCCATGATCATGACGCATGATCCGCTGTCGCAGGTCTCGGGCATGAAGAACGCTCTGCCCGGCGCGCCGCTGAGAGGGGTCGAGGGCGACTACTACCTGCTCGGAGGAGACAACCTCGCCCGTGACGTGTTCAGCCGGATGGTCGCCGGCTCGGTGCTGGTCATCCAGATCGCGCCGCTTGCGACGCTCTTTGCCTTCATGGTGGGGGTCACCCTTGGCCTTCCGGCCGGCTATTACGGCGGCAACCTTGACGTCGGACTCAGCTTTCTGGCGAACCTGATCCTGGCCTTTCCGGTCATCCTGCTGTTCTACCTGCTCGTCACGCCCGAGATCGTGGCCTCTGGCATGCCGCAATATCTGGGCATGGTGCTGTTCCTCTTCCCGTTGGTGTTTCTGGTCGTGCTGTTCAACTCGCGGCTTTATGTAAAGCCACAGCTGCGCAACATGGTGATTGCGGTGGTGGTCGTGGTGGGAGGCTGGCTTTACCTTTCGCTCCTCTCCACCCCGGGCAGCAAGATCGACATCCTCCCGCCGTCCATCGACCCGATCAACGTTCCGGGCAACATTCTGATCGTCTTCGTCTCGGTTGTCTTCGTGAACGCGCCCACCGTCTTCCGGATCATCCGCGGCCTCGTGCTCGACATCAAGACACGCGACTATGTGGCCGCCAGCCAGACCCGTGGCGAAGGGCCCTGGTACATCATGCTGTGGGAGATCCTGCCCAACGCCCGCGGGCCGCTGATCGTCGACTTCTGCCTGCGGATCGGCTACACCACGATCCTGCTCGGCACGCTCGGCTTCTTCGGCCTCGGGCTTTCGCCCGAAAGCCCCGACTGGGGGTCGACCATCAACGCCGGGCGCCGCCTGCTTGCCGCCTTCCCGCACCCGGCGGTCGTGCCGGCGCTGGCGCTGATGAGCCTCGTTCTCGGCCTCAACCTGCTGGCCGATGGCCTGCGCGAAGAAAGCCTCAAGGACTGATGCACAGGCTCCGCGCCTTGTTCTGTTAGCAAATTTCCCACGGGGGCCCGGGGGAGTGACTCCCCCGGACCCGCGCTCTCAACCGAAGCGAGGCCGCCATGACAGCCACCACCGACTGGGACCCGTCCAAACCCATTCTCGAGATCGAGAACCTCTCGATCAGCTTCTTCACGCGCCTGCGCGAGATCCCGGCGGTGATGGATTTCTCCTGCACGGTCATGGCGGGCGAGGCGATGGGGCTCGTGGGCGAATCCGGCTGCGGCAAGTCGACCGTGGCGCTGGCGGTGATGCGCGACCTGGGCAAGAACGGCCGGATCGTGGGCGGCTCGATCAAGTTCAAGGGCCGCGACCTGACCACCATGTCGCAGGAGGAACTCCGTCACATCCGCGGCTCCGAGATCGCGATGATCTATCAAGAGCCGATGGCCAGCCTCAACCCCGCCATGAAGATCGGCGCGCAACTGGCTGAAGTACCGATGATTCATCAGGGCATGGCCAAGGACGCGGCCTGGGCCTTGGCGCGCCAGATCGTCGCCGATGTGCGCCTGCCCGACCCCGACCGCATTCTGCGCAGCTATCCCCACCAGCTTTCGGGCGGCCAGCAGCAGCGCATCGTCATCGCCATGGCACTGATGGCCAAGCCTGCACTTCTGATCCTCGACGAACCCACGACGGCGCTCGACGTGACGGTCGAGGCGGGCATCGTGGACCTTGTGAAGGTGCTGGGCGAGAAGTACGGCACCTCGATGCTGTTCATCAGCCACAACCTCGGCCTCGTGCTCGAGGTCTGTGATCGGCTGTGCGTGATGTATTCCGGCGAGGCGGTCGAAACTGGCCGGATCGAGGACGTCTTCGATCACATGCGCCACCCCTATACCCAGGCGCTGTTCCGCTCAATTCCCCTGCCGGGCGCTGACAAGAACGCACGGCCGCTGGTGGCGATACCCGGCAACTTTCCCCTGCCCCACGAACGCCCCCCCGGCTGCAACTTCGGGCCGCGCTGTTCCTACTTCGTCAAGGGCCAGTGCGATGCCCGCGACATCCCGATGGAAACGGTGCCCGAGGGCGACCGCCACGCGAGCCGCTGCCTGCGGTGGCGCGAAATCGACTGGGACGCGCCGCCCGAGATCAAGGCTAAGGCCGACAAGACCCGCGTCGGCGAAGTCGTGCTGCGGATGGACGATCTGCGCAAATACTACGAAGTCTCGTCAGGCCTGTTCGGGGGTGGCGCCAAGAAGGTAGTAAAGGCCAACGAAACCCTCAGCTTCGAAGCGCGCGAGGGCGAGACGCTGGCCATCGTGGGCGAATCTGGCTGCGGCAAGTCGACCTTTGCCAAGGTATTGATGGGGTTGGAGACGGCGACCTCGGGCTCGATCATGTTGTTTGACGAGAACGTGCAGTCGACGCCCATCCAGAAGCGCAACACCGACACGGTTTCAAGCCTGCAGATGGTGTTCCAGAACCCTTTCGACACGCTCAACCCCTCGATGTCGGTCGGGCGGCAGATCGTGCGCGCGCTGGAGATCTTCGGCGAAGGGGCGTCCGATGCCGAGCGCGAGGCAAGGATGCTGGAACTTCTGGATCTGGTGAAACTGCCCCGCGCCTTTGCCGAACGCATGCCGCGCCAGCTTTCCGGCGGCCAGAAACAGCGGGTGGGCATCGCCCGGGCCTTTGCCGGCGGGGCCAAGATTGTGGTCGCGGATGAGCCCGTCTCGGCTCTCGATGTCAGCGTGCAGGCCGCCGTGACCGATCTGCTGATGGAGATCCAGCGCAAGAACAAGACGACCCTGCTCTTCATCAGCCACGACCTGTCAATCGTGCGCTATCTGTCTGACAGGGTGATGGTGATGTATCTGGGCCATGTGGTGGAACTGGGCACGACCGACCAGGTCTTCAGTCCGCCGTACCACCCCTATACCGAGGCGCTGCTCTCGGCCGTGCCGATCGCGGACACCAAGGTCAAGAAGCGCCACATCGTGCTGGAGGGCGACATTCCCTCGGCGATGAACCCGCCGCCGGGCTGTCCGTTCCAGACGCGCTGCCGATGGAAAGCGCAGGTGCCGGGGGGGCTTTGCGAAACGCAGATGCCACCGATGCGCCAACTGGAGGGCGGGCATCAGATCAAGTGCCATCTGTCGGCAGAGATTCTTGCGCGGATGGAACCCGTCATCACCATCGCCGCCGAGTGACGGCGCCCGGTTTCCGCGCTTTCACCAAGCCCCTGCCGGGCCGGCCCCCTGCCGGGGCCGGTCAGCCGCCCAGGATGCGGGTGACGTAATTCTTGGTTTCTTCGTAGTTCGGCACGCCATTCGCGGCCTCGACCGCTTCCGGCCCGGCGTTGTAGGCGGCCAGGGCCAGGCGCCAGCTGCCGAAGCGGTCATACATGCGCCTGAGGTACTTCGCGCCGCCTTCCAGGTTGTCATGCGGGTCGTTGATGTCGACGTTCATGAGTTCGGCCGTGCCGGGCATCAATTGCGCAAGCCCCGTCGCCCCTTTGGTCGAAACGGCCAGGTGGTTCCAGCCCGATTCCTGCTGCACCAGCCGCAGGAACAAAGCTTCGGGTATGCCATGTTTGCGGGCGGCGGCCTTGGCGACCTCGATGTATTCGCCCTTGTAGCTGCCCGCGTAACTCGGGACGATCTCATCCCCTTCGGACTTCGCCTTGGGTTGCAGCCGGACCGATCCTTCGTACTGCCGGGCGAGGCGCGTATCGAGCAGGGCCGCCTGCGACGCAAATACGGACATCCGGTCCTTGCCCGCCTTGCCGATCTTCAGGCCTTCGGCGGCGCCTTGCCCGGCCCCAAGCATGACCATGCCTGTGGCCACAAGTGCCCAAACCGCCCGCTGCCGATCCGTCATTCCGCCTGCCCCGATCCCGGTCGCCTCGCGCGGAACTATAGCGAAACTTCGCTGAAGTTCCAGATGGGGCCTTGGGGCATCTGGCACCGCTCGGCAAAAGGCTGCCGGATAAGCCCTCCGCAGCAACGGCCGCGGGGCGCCGTTCCCGGGCTGCCTGTTCTGCCTTCGCCTCGGCCAGCGGCCCGCACAGCAAGCCTTCGGGCCCACTGCGCCTGCCGTGTGCCGATCAGCCCCCAGACCAGCCGCACCACAACAGGACCCAGAACTGCCGGGCCAATGTTGTGATGCAGGTCGCGCTCGGGATTGGTGAACGCCGCATTCGCGAGGAAACCGGCCACCAGCGACCCGTGAAGCAGGCGCATGGCAGGGTCCCAGACCCGGCTTCTGGTCGTCACTTCGGGCACTCCATCGGGAGACAGGGCGCAGGCCCCGAGGCGTCGCTGGTTGCAGGGGGCTGTCGGCAGGGATATACGATTTGGTAACCATGCCGGGTCAAACTCGGCCGGAACCAACAGCGAACATCGCAGAACAATAACTCGGCGGAGGATGCCCATGGCGGGATCAGTGAACAAGGTCATTCTGGTGGGCAATCTGGGCCGCGACCCCGAGGTGCGCAGCTTTCAATCGGGCGGCAAGGTTTGCAACCTGCGCATCGCCACCAGCGAAACCTGGCGCGACAAGGCAACGGGCGAGCGCAAGGAAAAGACCGAATGGCATTCCGTTGCCATCTTCTCGGAGCCGCTGGTCAAGATTGCCGAGCAGTATCTGCGCAAGGGGTCCAAGGTCTATATCGAGGGTGCGCTGGAAACCCGCAAATGGCAGGACCAGTCGGGGGCCGAACGGTACACGACCGAAGTTGTGCTGCGCCCCTATCGCGGGGAAATGACGCTGCTCGACGGCCGCGAGGGCGGCGGGGCCAGCGCCGGTGGCGGCGGCTATGACGACCGTGGCTATGACGATCGCGGCTTTGGCGGCGACCGGGGCGGCGCGGCTTCGGCCGGCGGTGGCCCACGCGGTGGCGGCTCGGCCCGAAGCGACATTGACGACGAAATTCCTTTCTGAGCAGCGCTTCAGGGGTGCGGGCCCGTTCCGGGGCGCTCTGGCGTCTCGGGGCGCAAGGAAGATGACAGCGGCCCCGACGGGGCAGAGTGCCCCGCCCACCAGTACCCAGAGGTCGGGCCTATGCCCGTTGACCTTCCAGGGCCACAAATGCGCGGCCGGAGTACCGCCGCCGCCGCTGGCCGCATAGACGCGGCCTGCAAGGGCGGCACCGCCTGTGCCAGCAGCCAGGCAAGCAGGCATAGGGGCGCCCTCCCCGGCAGGATCCTGAAGGCAGGGGCGCGTTCCGCAGCCAGGCCCAGTCAGCGAAACAGCCAGTCGTTTCGACAAGGTCCGCCCCCTGAAGCACGGGAATGGGCATCATGACCTTGGGCTCTCTGCCCCGTTGCTGCCTGCACGCGCCTGTTCGCCCGGCGGTTTCGCGCAAGCCTGGATCCGGCGGCCGATGGCGAGAAGCCTTTGCCAGCGGCCCTGACACTGCTAAAGCTGCCCGAATGCAGACAGGCCTTTTCCATCGGCTGCGCAGCATCGGTCTGGTGCTGGCCCTCGCCCTTTCCCTTGGGGCGACCGGTTGGGGCCATCGGCTGGTGTCACCGGCACAGTCCGCCCTGCAAGCCAGCTGGCTTGACTGGCTGGCAGCAGGCGGTGCGATCGGGGACCTTTGCCTTGATACCGGCGAGGATGCTCCCGGGTCGCCGCATCCGGGCGAGCAATGCCTGGCCTGCCGCCTGGTGCAGGCCTTGGCCCTCGCCGACCCGGCCCTGCCGCACCGGCCGGTGACCGTTCTCGTCGCGACGGTGTCTCCCGCCGCCCGGAAGGGTGCCGCGCCTTCCCACGCCGCCCATCCCGGATGGGCCAGCCGCGCGCCACCCGTTTCCTGAAGCCTGATTCATGCCGCCGCGCCTTTGCCGGGTGCCGGTCCGGAACAACGGCGGGCAGGGTCCCGCCCCTTCAAGGAACAAACCGATGTCACGCCTTCTTGGTCTTGTGGCCAGCCTTCTGATAGCCTCTTCGGCCCCCACCCTTGCGCATGAGGTCAAGGCCGGGCCCCTTGAAATCATCCACGCCAACATTCCCCAGCCGCCAAAGGGCGCCAAGAGTGCCGCCGGCTACATGGCCATCTCGAACGAGGGGCCGGAGGCCGACCGTCTGATCGGCGTCGAGGCCGGTTTCGCCGCCCGGGCCATGCTGCACCAGACCACGACCAATGCCGAAGGCGTGGCCACCATGGCCCATGTGCCCGCGCTGGACATTCCGCCCGGCGATACGGTGGTGCTGGATACGGGCAGCTATCACATCATGCTGATGGGCCTGAACACCGCCCTGGCCGAAGGGCAGATGCTGCCCGCCACGCTGATTTTCGAGAAAGCGGGTCCGGTCCAGATCGAGTTCATGGTCGATCCGCCTGGCGTGGGGGGCACGGACCACGCCGCCCATGAGGACCAGGCCGCCGCGGGACACGGCAGCCACGACGCCCATTCCGCCGGCGCCCCTGCCCATGCCCATGGCATTGCCAACATCTCGCAAGAAGGCCTCAGCGACCCCGCCGCCATCGAGGCGGTGCTCATGGCGCAGTTCCATACGCCCGATAACCCGCTGACCGTCGCCCCGGTAACGGTGATGGGCGCGTTCGCCGTCGCCGGCTGGGCACAGGACGGTGCCGGGGGCCGCGCCTTCCTGCGCAAGGACGCGGATGGCTGGTTCGTGGAGTTCTGCGCCGGAGCCGGCCTGCTGGCCCCCGAAACCCTGACCGGCCTGGGCCTGAGCGAGGCCGAAGCCACGACCCTGATTGCCGCGGTCATGGCGGCGGAAGCCCCGCTTGGCCCCGAGGCGATCGCTGGCTTTGACAGCTTCGAAGGCTTCGTGCCCGTCGGCAAGGGCATGGCCCATGGCGGCTGATGCCCGCCCAGGCGAGGTCGCCCTGCCCTTCGATCCCGCGGACAGGACCGAGGCAGGCGTGACCTTCATCGGCCGTGCCCGGACCCCCTGGGGTCCGGGCCGCTGCCCCAAGAACCTGACCGAAGCCCGGGCGGAGGGCGGCCCGTTCCTGCTGGAGATCGACGAGGCCTATCGCCCCGGTCTGACGGGCTTGGTTCCAGGCGACGCGCTGGTGATCCTTCTGTGGTTCGCACAGGCCCGGCGCGACCTGATCCTGCAGGCCCCGCGCCACCGACCTGAACCGCGCGGCACCTTTGCGCTCCGCTCTCCGGTCCGGCCCAACCCCATCGGGCTGGAGATCGTCCACATCCTGACGCTGGACCCTGATGCGGGCCGCATCGCGGTTGACGCGCTCGATGCCTTCGACGGCACGCCGATCCTCGACATCAAGCCCTGGATCGCCGCCATCGACATTCCTGGCGGAGCTTGACCGCCCTCCTCTTGCCATGGGCCTCCCAAGGCGATAAATGCGGACGCGTGCGGGTGTAGCTCAATGGTAGAGCCGCAGCTTCCCAAGCTGATGACGAGGGTTCGATTCCCTTCACCCGCTCCAATCTCCTTCGCGGAACCTTTTGCTTTTCTTCGGCCAGACGACCGGCTACCGAAGCTCAGACGCTGCAAGAGGAGCCCAGCATGACCATCACCCGTCTTGAAACCGGCACGCGCATGTCGAATGCCGTGATCCACAACGGCACGATCTATCTTGCCGGCATCGTTGGCGAGCCTGGCGAGAGCGTCCGCGCCCAGACCCGCACCATCCTGGCCGAGATCGACCGGCTGCTGGCGCTGGCAGGCAGCGACAAGACCAAGATCCTGAAAGCGCAGATCTGGCTGGCCGATATCGGCACCTTTGCCGATATGAATGCGGAATGGGATGCCTGGGTACCGCAAGGCAATACGCCCGCCCGCGCAACCGGCGAAGCGAAGCTGGCGACGCCCGAATACAAGGTCGAGATCATCGTGACCGCCGCGGTCGCGTAACCGTGGCAGGCGGGGGCTTTCCGCCCCCGAACCTCAGAGGATATTTATGAATAAAGGAAAGGCCTTACGGGGCCTTTCTCACCCAAGCAGGTAAGCTACCAGCTGCTGGGTCGAGCCGTCCTTTGCCTCTGCGCTCTCGCGCCCCTCGAGGACCGGCGAAAGGGCGACGGCAAGCTCCTTGCCCAGTTCCACCCCCCATTGGTCAAAGCTGTTGATCCCGAGGATCACCCCTTCGACGAACACCCGGTGCTCGTAAAGTGCGATGATCTGGCCAAGGGTGAAAGGGTCGAGCAGCGGATAGACGAGCGTGGTGGATGGGCGGTTCCCTGGGAAGACCCTGTGGCGGGCCTGGCGGTCAAGCTCATCGCCGGTCAGGCCCTTCCTGGCCATGATGGCCCGGGCCTCCTCCAGGCTGCGGCCGCGCAAGAGCGCCTCGGACTGGGCCAGGCAGTTCGCCGCCAGAAGCAGGTGCTGATGCCCCAGCGCCTCCTCTTGGCCACGGCGCGCGAGCAGGAATTCGCAAGGGATGACACGCGTGCCCTGGTGGATCAGCTGGTAGAAGGCATGCTGGCCGTTGGTACCCGGTTCACCCCAGACAACAGGGCCGGAATTGCGGGTGAGCGTCGAGCCATCCATGGCGACACGCTTGCCGTTCGATTCCATCTCGAGTTGCTGGAGATAGGCCGGCAGGCGCGACAGGCGCTGATCATAGGGCAGCACGGCGCGGGTTCCGTGCCCGCAGATCTGGTTGTGCCAGAGGCCGACGAGCGCCAGCAGCACAGGCAGGTTCCGGTCGAAGGGTGCCTCGCGGAAATGGCGGTCCATTGCGGCGGCGCCGGCGAGAAAACGCGCGAAGTCCTCGGGCCCGATGGCGATCATCAGGCTGAGGCCGATCGGCCCCCACATGGAATAGCGGCCGCCCACCCAGTCCTCGAAGCCGAACACACGTCCGCTGTCGATGCCGAAGGCGGCCGTCTTGTCGGCTGCGGTCGAGACGGCGGCGAATTGCGCAGCGGGGTTCGCCACGGCGGTTGACATCCAGCGCCGGGCGGTTTCGGCATTGGTCATCGTCTCGATGGTGGTGAAGGTTTTCGAGGCGACGATGACGAGGGTCGTGGTCGGGTCCAGGTTCTGCAGCACGTCATGCGCATGCGCGCCGTCCACATTCGAGATGAAATGGCACCGCGGGCCGTCGGCGTAGGGCGCCAGCGCCAGAACCGCCATGGCGGGGCCGAGGTCGGACCCGCCGATGCCGATATTGACCACATCGGTGATCGCGCCGCCCTGGCCGGTGAATTGGCCCGTGCGCACGGCCGTGGCGAAATCCTGCATGCGGCGATAGGTCTCGCGCACCGGCGGCATGACGTTCACACCATCGACAAAGACATCGGTCTCGAGATTGCGCAGCGCCGTATGCAGGACCGCGCGGCCTTCGGTTTCGTTGATCTTCTGGCCGGTGAACATGGCCTCGCGCTTTTCGGCGACACCGGCGGCATTTGCCAGATCGACAAGCAGATCAATGGCTTCCGCATCGATGTTCGTCTTTGAGTAGTCGAAAAGCATTTCGCCCAGCCGCGCCGAGAACTGGGCCGCACGGCCCGTATCGGCAAAGAGGTCAAGGATCGGGCGGTCCTTGACGCGGTCGTGATGCGCGGCAAGCGCCTGCCAGCTTGTCTCGATACCCATGGCGAGCCTTCCTTCCCTGATCGTCATTCTGCCCAATGGACGGTCGCATTCGCGAGCACCGCCTTGACGGGCGCCTCGAGCGGCGACAGGCCCTGGGCACGTTCCAGTGCCGCGCGCTTTTCTGCACCCGTGATGAGGATGTGGATCGCCATCGCCCCGCGCAGGATCGGCGCTGTCAGGGTGATCCGTGGCTCACCCGCCGCTTCGGCGCGCATCGGCAACAGAAGGGGGGCCGTCTCCGACAGTGCCTCTTCCAGCCGGTCGGCGCCGGGGAAAAGCGAGGCCGTGTGCATGTCGGCCCCCATGCCCAGAAGCAGGACCGAAATCGGCAGATGGGGCGCGATGCCGGCGGCCAGTTCGTCAAGCCTCTCTTCCGGCTGCCCGGCAGCAGCATAGAGCGGCACGATCTGCGCCGACGCGGCCTTGCCCACCAGAAGGCGCTGGCGCAAGAGCCGGGTGTTCGACCTCGGGCTGTCCTCGGGCACCCAGCGCTCGTCATTCAGGAAGACCGCGACCTTGCTCCAGTCCAGATCCACCCCGGACAGCGTATCGAAGATCGGGCCGGGCGTGGTGCCACCGGGCACGCAAAGGCTCGCCCGCCCCTCGCGGCGCAGAAAGTCTGCCAGTTCGCCGGCGATGGTGTTTGCCAGCGACAGCATCAGAAGCTCGCGATCGGGATATTCGACGAACTTCACTCGCGCAGCTCCCTCCAGCGGCGACCATCGCGATGCATCAGCATCAACGCATCCTCGGGGCCCGAGGAACCGGGGTCATAGGGCTTGGGCTTGTCGCCGGCGGCTTCCCAGGCGGCAATGATGGGGTCGGTCCAGGCCCAGGCGGCCTCGACCTCATCCCCGCGCATGAAGAGGGTCTGGTTGCCCCGGATCACATCCATGATCAGCCGCTCATAGGCATCGGGGATATCCGCGCCTTCTTCGCCAAGCGCATCGGCAAAGGACATGTCCAGCGGCACCTGCGTCAGGCGCATGCCCCCCGGTCCTGGCTCCTTGATCATCACCATGAGGTTCATGCCCTCGTTCGGCTGCAGGCGGATCACCAGCACATTCTCGCGCCAGCCAGCGGCGTCGTCAAAGATCGAATGCGGCGGTTCCTTGAACGTGATGGCGATTTCGCTGGTCCGGGCGCGCAGCTTCTTGCCGGTGCGCAGGTAGAAGGGCGTGCCCTTCCAGCGCCAGTTGGACAGGTTCACCTTGAGCGCGATGTAGCTTTCGGTCTTGCTGGACGGGTTCTCCGAATCCTGCACATAGCCCGGCTGGCCGTTCATCGGTGCGTATTGGCCGCGCACGATGTCTTCGGGCAGCACGGGGTCGAGCGCGCGGATCACCTTGAGCTTTTCGTCGCGAACCGCGTTCGGGTCGAAGTGATAGGGCGGCTCCATCGCGATCAGACAAAGAAGCTGCATCAGATGGTTCTGCACCATGTCGCGCATGGCACCCGACTTGTCATAGTAGCTGCCGCGTCCACCGACGCCGACCGTCTCGGCCACGGTGATCTGCACATGGTCGATGTACTGGGCCTTCCAGATCGGCTCGAACAGGATGTTGGCAAAGCGCACCGCCATCAGGTTCTGGACGGTTTCCTTGCCCAGGTAATGGTCGATCCGGTAAATCTGATGTTCGGCGAAATGGGCGGCAAGCGTTGCATTCAGCGCCCGGGCCGATGCCAGGTCGCGCCCGAAGGGTTTTTCCACCACGATGCGCGCTTCGGGCGTGGCGATGCCGAACTGGTGCAGCCTTTCGGCAAGGTCGCCAAACAGGGCCGGCGCGACCGAAAAGTAGAAGGCCTGGACGACGCCCTGGCGCATCTCGCCCTTCAGTTCTTCCCAGCCGCCGGTACCCTTGGCGTCAATCGAGACATAGCCGAGACGCGACAGGAACTGATCGATCACCTCGGGAACACGCTTGTCCGTGCTGACGAATTCCTCGATCGCGGCCCGGGTCAGGTCCCGAAAGCCATCTATCCCCATCTCACTGCGGGCAGCGCCGATGATGCGGCTTTCGGGCGGGATCTGGCCGGCCAGGAACCGTCGGTAGAGGCCGGGCAGGATCTTGCGCTTGGCAAGGTCGCCCGTGGCGCCGAAAATCACCAGATCGAAGCGATCTACCGGTATGACACGCGAAACCATGGCTTTCTCCGCTGTGGCCCCGAGGTGAGGTTTCGGGGTCTGTTAGCGCTAACGGGTGCTTTCTACCGGCTGATTTGGCGCAAGTCTAGCATCGCGTGCGCCTTGGGCAAGAAACATCGCCGCACAGCAGCATTGACGCAGCACGCCGCGCCCTCAGCCTTGTTCCAGGGCCTCCCAGCGCACCGAATGCAGCCCCGCTTCACTGGCAAGCGCCGCGACGGCCCGGTCGAGTGCCACCTCTCCGGCGGCGGCACCGTTGGTCGCCAGGGTTGCCGCCAGATCGGCATGATCGCCCTCGGCGCCCTGGCGGGCGGCCACTTCCGACAGGCGCAGGCCCGCGGCTTCAACCGCCGCCACCAGCGCCCGGCGCATCTCGCCTTCGCGGTCATTGTCGCAGGTGATCAGCAACCGATAGCGGTTCTGCTGCGGCTGGCCGGCCAGGAATTGCTGGTCGACCCAGTTCACGATGGGGCGCAGGGCGAGGTTGATGAACATCACCACCGCCGTAAGCATGGCCGCCAGCGGATAGGCCTCGGCCCCGGTCAGCATCCCCACCGCAGCCGCGCACCACAGCGTGGCCGCCGTGTTCAGGCCATGGACGCTGAAGCCATCCCGGAAGATCAGGCCAGCGCCCAGGAACCCGACGCCCGACACGATCTGAGCGGCGACACGCGTCGGGCTCGCCTCGGCAGCAAAGAGGCTCGCAAAAATTACGAAGCTGGCGGCCCCCAGCGCGACGAGGGCATTGGTCCGTACCCCGGCCATGCGCTGGCGCGCCTGACGCTCCATCCCGATAATCGCGCCGAACAGCATGGCAAGGACCATGGAGCCGGCGGCATTGTCGAGCATTTCCAGCTGCATCAGGCCCCTCAGAACCGCCACGAACCCAACAGTGGCTCAGGCATCCAGTTCTGCATCCCAGTACAGGTAATCGACCCAGCTGTCATGCAGATGGTTCGGGGGGAAGCGCCGGCCGGCGTTCTGCATCTCTTCCGCGGTCGGCTGGCGCGGGGCCCGGGCCAGCCGCATGCCGGCTTGCCGCAGTGTCTTCGACCCCTTGCGCAGGTTGCAGGGCGAACAGGCCGCCACAACGTTTTCCCAGCTGGTAATGCCGCCGCGCGACCGGGGCAGGACGTGGTCGAAGGTCAGATCGCCCCGCGCCCCACAGTACTGGCAGCAGAATTGGTCCCGCAAGAAAAGATTGAAGCGCGTGAAGGCCACGCGCTTCTGGGGTCTTACATAGTCTTTCAGGACGACCACGGAGGGTATTCGGATTTCCGCCCTCTGGCTTCGCACGACATGGTCGTATTCCGCCACGATCGACACCCGGTCGAGATAGGCGGCCTTGATCGCTTCCTGCCAGGGCCAGAGCGAGAGGGGGTAATATGACAAGGGCCGATAGTCCGCATTCAGCACGAGGGCCGGATAATGCCGCAGAGCTGCGGGGTCGCGTACGAATGATGTCCTGAAATCGCCGTCCATGATCGATGAGACTCCGCCTTCGTCCTGTCTGCCCGTACCGGCATCAGGGCGGGGAGCCCCACCCCGACACCAAAACTATATATGGCGCATCAGACCTGGCAAGCCCCGCGATGTGTAGTGTTGCCCGCCACCTGCACGCCCGTGCCTGTGGATAACCTTTGCGGGTGAAACTTCGATGACGAAACGGGCAGTTCCCGTCAAAGCCGGCCGCCGTCAGTGCGGCAGTCGGTCGCGCAGGAAACCGAGGGCGACCGACAGCCCGTCAGGCGCGATGCCGTGCCCTGCCCCCTTCATCACATGGCCATAGGTCTCGAACCCCGCTTCGATCAGGGCATTGCCCGCCTCGGCCATGCTCTCGAAGGGCACGACAGGGTCGGCATCGCCGTGAATCAGCAGGACCGGGGGCTTGGACCGCAATTCAGGGCGCAGGCGCTCAGGGGCCAGCAGGCGCCCCGAAAAGGCCACGACGCCGGCCACCGGTTCGACCCGCCGAGGGGCGACCTGCAGGCTCATCATCGACCCCTGCGAGAAGCCAACCAACGCCAGCGCCTCGGGTGGAAGCCCTTCTTGCGCCAGCCGGGCATCGAGGAAGGCATTCAGGTCTTCAGAGGCTGCCGCGAGGCCGGCCGCTGCCTCGGCCTCGCTCGACCCGTCAAGCCAGGGGATCGGGAACCATTGAAAGCCGAAGGGATTGCCCGTGCAGCGCTCTGGTGCGTCAGGGGCCAGGAACACAGTATCGGGCAGATGCGGCCCCAGCGGATCGGCCAGGCCCAGCAGGTCTGCGCCGTCGGCACCGTAGCCGTGCACCAGCACGACAAGACTCTTCGCCTTGCCGGACACGGCCTCCCGGCGCCCGAAGTTCAACGTCCGCGTCATCGTGTTCCCTCTCTTTGCTTGGCGACCCGGTAGTAGGCCCACAGGAGCCGTGCCGCAACGCCCCGCCAGGGCGACCAGGCCTCGGCCATGGCGCGCAGCGCCTTTTCCGAAGGGCGGTCCGGCATGTCATACAGAACGCGGGCCGCCTCCTGCAGCGCGAGGTCACCCGGGGCGAAGACATCGGCCCGGCCAAGCGAGAACATGGCATAGATCTCGGCCGTCCACCGGCCGATTCCGGGCAGGGCGACCAGCGTAGCCAGAACCTCATCGGTCGGGGCCCTGCGCAGCGCGCCATAGTCGAGATCGGCTTCGGCAAGAGCGCGGCCATAGCGCATTTTTTGGCGCGACAGGCCGCAGCCGCGAAGTTCCTCGTCACTGGCGGCCAGCCACCGGTCGGGCTGGGTCAGTCCCGCGCCCTCGAGCCGCGCCCAGATTGCCGAGGCAGAGGCCACGCTGACCTGCTGGCTGACGATCGCATCCAGAAGCGCCGCGAAGCCGTCTGGCCGGCGGCGCAGCGGCAACGGCCCGGTGAGCGTCAGTGCTGCCGCCAGTCGCGCATCGCGCGCGGCCAGCCAGGCGGCACCCTCGGCCACGCAATCCGCTGTCTCGATGATACGTCCGACCATGCCCGCCCCTGTTTCCGACGCCACCCTGCCAGCCAGGCGCCGAAGTGTCACGAGGGGCAGACCCACTTTCGCCCTTGCGGCGGGGCGGTCGGCGGGCCTAGTCCTACGTCATGACCGAGATCGCCTCTCCCCCCGCCGACGATCGGCGCGCCCGCCGCAATGTCTGGGTGCTTGTCGCCGCGCAGGCGATTCTGGGCGCGCAGATGCCGGTGATCTTCACGATTGCCGGTCTGGCGGGCCAGTCGCTCAGCCCCAATCCCTGCTGGGCGACGCTGCCGATCACCGCCGCCGTCGTCGGCTCGATGCTGACCGCAACGCCGCTGTCGGCGCTGATGCAGCGCGCGGGGCGGCGGGCGGGCTTTGCAGTGGGCGCCCTGGGAGGGACCATCGGCGCCGGCCTGGGCGCACTGGGGTTGCTGCAGGGATCGTTCCTGCTGTTCGTGGTCGGGGCACTCTTCACCGGAATCTACATGTCGGCCCAAGGCTTCTACCGCTTTGCGGCCGCCGACACGGCGTCGGACAGTTTTCGCCCGCGCGCGATTTCCTGGGTCATGGCGGGCGGGCTTTTGTCGGCGGTGATCGGGCCGCAGATCGTCAAGGTAACGGCCGAGGCGATGGTGGTGCCCTTCCTCGGCTCTTACCTTGCCGTGATTGCGCTGAACGTGCTTGGGGTGTTCCTGTTCGCCTTCCTGGACATTCCCACCCCCCCGGCGCGGGCGGCCGGCACGCCGAAGGGCCGATCCTGGGGGCAACTCCTGCGCACGCCGCGCATTGCCGTGGCAGTGATCTGCGGCACCGTCTCATATGCGTTGATGAACCTTGTCATGACATCTTCGCCGCTGGCGGTCGTGGGCTGCGGGTTCCAGACAAGCGATGCCGCCGATGTTGTGACCGGGCATGTTCTGGCGATGTATGCGCCCTCGTTTTTCACCGGAGCGATCATCGCGCGGTTTGGGGTAGAGCGTGTGGTTGGCCTTGGCCTGTTCATCCTCGCCTGCGCCGGCGCTGTCGCGCTGAGCGGGGTCGAGCTTGGTCATTTCTTCGTCGCACTGATCCTGCTGGGCATCGGCTGGAACTTCGGCTTCATCGGGGCGACGACAATGCTTGCCTCGTCCCACGCGCCCGAGGAAAGGGGCCGTGTGCAAGGCATGAACGACTTCATCGTCTTTGCCGGGGTGACGGTGGCCTCGCTGTCGTCGGGGGGGCTGATGAACTGCTCGGGCGGGACGGTCGTGGCCGGATGGCAGGCGGTCAATCTGGCCATGCTGCCCTTCCTCGTGCTGGCCGGTGGCGCCCTGATCTGGCTGGTGCTGCGGCCAAGCGAGATACGGGCCTGATGCGCTGGCCCGGGCCGCAAAGGTTCTGGCAACCGGCAGCGCCCCATGACAGCATGCCCCGCGTCAGGGGAGGATAACATGCAGGCGACCAGGCTTTTCGGGATCGGCGACACCCGCACCGTCACGCTCGAGCGGCCCGAGCCCGGCCCTGGCGAGGTTCTGGTGCGGGTCGAGGCCGCCGGTATCTGCGGTACCGACCGTCACCTGCACAAGGGCGAGTTTCCATCGGCCCCCCCGCTGACCTTGGGCCATGAATTCTGCGGGGTGATCGATGCGCACGGGCCGGGCGTGGTGGCCCCGGCCCTTGGCACGCGGATCACCTGCGATCCCAACATTGCCTGTGGCACCTGCCCGCAATGCCTGCGCGGGAGGGTCAATCTTTGCCAGTCGCTGGTCGCGATCGGCGTGCACCGCGATGGCGGCTTCGCCGATTACGCTGTCATCCCGGCCCACCGCGCCCTGCCCCTGCCCGCCAGCCTTGACCCTCGATACGGCGCCTTTTGCGAGCCCCTGGCCTGTTGCCTGCACGGGGTCGACCTGGGCGCGCCGATTCCGGGCGAGAGGGTGATCGTGCTGGGCGGCGGCGTCATCGGAATGCTGACGGCGCAGCTTGCGCGGCTTGCCGGGGCCGAGGTGATGCTGCTGACGCGCCAGCGCGAAAAGCGCGACCTGGCCCTGGCCCTTGGCGCCAGCACCACCGCCGCCTCACCAGAAGAGGCGTTGGCCCTCTGGCCAGGCGGGGCGGATCTGGTGATCGAATGCGCGGGCGTGGCCGAGACGGTCGCCGCGGCCCCTGCCCTGACACGAACCGGCGGGCGGATCGTGATTCAAGGCGTGCTGGCCCAGGGCGAGCGGGTCGAGATCGAGCCCTTTGATCTGCTGTTTCGCGAGATTCAGATGCATTTCGCCTTCCTCAACCCCTTCACGCAGGGCCGGGCCGCCGCGATGATCGCCGAGGGTCGAATCCTTGTCGCCCCGCTGATAAGCCGAACGATCAGCCTTGCCGAGGCACCCGAAGCCATCTCCAACCCGCCCCGCCCGGGCGAAGTAAAGGTATTGATCCTGCCCGGCTAAACACTGCCGATTTTTTCCACCTTTGCCGATACTTGCAGCATGCGCCCACGTCGCCACCAGCGCAGTCGCCCGCTTGTGGCGGCGTTAGCGCAAGCAGTGGGACGTTATCCCGGCGTAAAGATTGACGGGGCAGGCCCGCTCGGACATACCAGAAAAAAAACGATCCCACTCGCCGGCAGGTGGTGGGACAGGGTTATCACAGGGGGGGAGGCATGGGCGGCCTGTTGGCACTGTCGCGCACGATCGACAGGATAAACGAAATCATCGGCAAATCCATGGGATGGCTGATCCTGGTTGCGGTTCTGGTCAGTGCGACCAATGCCGTGGTCCGCAAGGTCTTCAGCGTCTCGTCCAATGCCTGGCTCGAGCTTCAGTGGTATCTGTACGGGGCCGCGTTTCTGCTGGCTGCGGCCTATACGCTGAAGCAGAACGAACATATCCGGATCGATATCGTCTACGGCATCTGGTCGCGCAGGACGCAGCACTGGATCGACCTGTTCGGCCATGTCGTCTTCCTGATGCCCTTCACGCTGCTGATGATCTACTATCTTGTTCCCTATGTGATGAGCTCCTACCGCATGGGCGAGGTCTCGACCAACTCGGGCGGGTTGATCATTTGGCCCGCCAAGGCGCTTCTGCTGATCGGCTTTACCCTGCTGGCCTTCCAGGGGGTTTCGGAAATCATCAAGAAGATTGCAGTCATGCGCGGCATCATCCCCGATCCGACGCCGTTCGTTTCGGCCCATGAAGCGGCCGAACTGGAAGGCAAGGCGCTGGTCGAGGAGATCCGCAAATGATGGAGTTCATCGCACTGAACATGGCGCCGATCATGTTCGCCTCGCTGGTGGTGTTCTTGCTGCTGGGCTATCCGGTGGCCTTCGCGCTGGCGGCGAACGGGTTGCTGTTCTTCTTCGTGGGCGTCGAACTCGCGCCGCTGTCGAACGGCACGATCACGCTGGACTGGCCGCTGCTCAACACCCTGCCAAGCCGGTTCTGGGGGGTATTGTCGAACGAGACATTGCTGGCCATTCCCTTCTTCACATTCATGGGGATCGTCCTGGAACGATCCGGCATGGCCGAGGATCTGCTGGACACGATCGGCCAGTTGTTCGGCCCGATCCGGGGTGGCCTGGCCTATGCGGTGATCTTCGTCGGCGCGCTGCTGGCGGCCACCACCGGTGTCGTTGCGGCGAGCGTGATCGCCATGGGCCTGATTTCACTGCCGATCATGCTGCGCTATGGCTATGACCGGCGCGTGGCCTCGGGCGTCATTGCGGCCTCGGGGACACTGGCGCAGATCATTCCGCCTTCTCTGGTGCTGATCGTCCTGGCCGACCAACTTGGCCGCTCGGTGGGCGACATGTACACGGCAGCGCTGCTGCCCGGCCTGGTGCTGACCGGGCTCTACGTGGGCTACATTCTGCTCGTATCGATCCTTCGCCCCTCCTATGTCCCGGCCCTGCCGGTCGAGGCGCGCACCTTGGGCAGCGGGGTCACGTCACTGCTTGTCGCGGTGGCGGCTTGCGTCGCGATCACCTATGTCGCGCATCAGTGGTTGTACGAAACACATGGTGCCAATGCCGATATTCTTGGCGTGGTGGTGGGCGTGCTGGCGATCTACCTCGCGGCGCTGCTCGACCGCGGGCTGAAGACCGGCATCATGTCGCGTCTGGCCCAGCAGGTCATCATCGTGCTGATCCCGCCTCTGGCCCTGATCTTCCTTGTCCTTGGCACGATCTTCCTCGGCATCGCGACGCCGACCGAGGGCGGTGCAATGGGCGCGGTCGGCGCATTGATCCTGGCGGCGAGCAAGGGTCGGCTGACCTACAGCGTCGTCAGCCAGGCACTGGCCTCGACCACGCGTCTGTCGGCCTTTGTCATGTTCATCCTGCTGGGGGCGCGCGTCTTCTCGCTGACGTTTTATGGCGTGAACGGGCATATCTGGGTCGAACATCTGCTGACCTCGCTGCCGGGGGGCGAAACCGGTTTCCTGATCTTCGTGTCGATCCTGGTGTTCCTGCTGGCCTTCTTCCTCGATTTCTTCGAGTTGGCCTTCATCATCGTGCCACTGCTCGTGGCCCCGGCCGAGGCGCTGGGGATCGACCTGATCTGGCTGGGCATCATCCTGGGCGTGAACATGCAGACCTCGTTCATGCACCCGCCCTTCGGCTTTGCGCTGTTCTACCTGCGATCGGTCGCGCCACGTGGCCCCTATACCGACAAGGTGACCGGGCAGCGCACCGATGGGGTGTCAACGGGGCAGATTTATTGGGGGTCGGTGCCTTTCGTGATCATCCAGGTGGTCATGGTGGGTGTCGTGATCGCCTTCCCGCAGCTTGTGATGCATTACAAGGGCGCGCCGGTTGATACCTCGAACGTGACGATCACCCTGCCAACCATGCCCACTCTGGGCGGGACGGGCCAGCCGGGTGCCCTGCAGCCCGGCGGTCTGGGCCAGCCAGGCGCCTTGCAGCCGGGTGGCCTGGGACAGCCAGGGGCCCTGCAACCCGGCGGGCTGGGCCAACCCGGGGCGCTTCAGCCGGGCGGCGGCGCGGGCCTGCCGCCGGCGCTTCAGCCGGGCGCGGGAGCGGCACCCGCCCTGCAAGCCCCGACCCAAGGCGAACCAGAGGACTGAGCCTGTGTCCGCCCTGCCGGGACGAACCCGGCAGGGTCCCTTGCGCTCAGGCCGGCACGCAAAAAGCAAACCCCGGGACATTGTCCCGGGGTTTGTCGTTCCCTGCGCTTCGTGGGCTGATTACAGCGTGCCGGCGTTGGCCTGCTGCATCATGAAGGTGTCGTAGTTGTACTCGGCCACCTGTGCCCAGATGTAATAGTCCTTGCGGAAGGACTTGATCGATTCCCAGATCTTCTTGAAGGCCGGGTTCGTGGCTTCCATCTCGGCATAGACCTCGTTGGCCGCGGTGAAGCAGGCCTGCATGATCTCGGGCGAGAAGGGGCGCAGTTGGACGCCATTGGCCACCAGGCTCTTGATCGCCGTCGGGTTCAGCCAGTCGTACATCTGCAGCATGTTCGCATCCACGCCCTGGGCGGCGGTGCGCAGTAGCGACTGGTACGACGCCGGCAGCGCGCCGAAGGCAGCCGAGTTGAACATGAAGTGGACCGTCGGACCACCTTCCCACCAGCCGGGATAGTAGTAGTAAGGCGCAACCTTGTAGAAGCCGAGCTTCTCGTCGTCATAGGGGCCGACCCATTCCGCTGCGTCGATCGTGCCCTTTTCCAGCGCCGGATAGATGTCGCCGCCCGCGATCTGCTGCGGCACGACACCCAGCCGCTCCATCACCTTGCCGGCGAATCCACCGATACGGTACTTGAGGCCCTTCATGTCCTCGACGGTGTTCACTTCCTTGCGGAACCAGCCGCCCATCTGCACGCCGGTATTGCCGCCCGGATAGGCGACGAGGTTGTAGGGCGCGAGGAACTCGTTGAAGATCTCGATGCCGCCGCCCTGGTACTGCCAGGCGTTGGTCGCGCGGGCGTTGAACGAGAAGGGCACCGCCGCGGCCAGCGCGAAGGTCGGATCCTTGCCCCAGTAGTAGTAGCTGACGGTGTGGCAAGCTTCGATGTTGCCGGCCGAGACTTCGTCGGCGGCCTGAAGGCCGGGCACCAGTTCACCGGCCGCAAAGACCTGGATCGTGAAATTACCGTCCGTCGCTTCGGAAATCCGCTTCGACAGCACCTCGGCGCCGCCGTAGATCGTGTCGAGCGATTTCGGGAAGGACGAGGTCAGGCGCCAGGTGACCTTGGGGTTGCTTTGCGCGATTGCCGGCGCGGCAAGCGTGGTGGCGGCCGCCGCAGCGACGCCCCCAACGGTTGCCTTGGTGAGGAATGAGCGACGGTCCATGCATTACTCCCTTTCTGCATGTGGTTGTGCATATGGGAACCGCGAAGATTCCCGAATTCACCGCCAAACCCTTGCACGCGCGGGCGAATCTGTCCAGTCGTTCCGGCTGGCTTGACGCAGGATCCCTCGGCGGCACCCGCGTCTGCCGCTCGGCTTTCCAGTCTGTCGCGCGCGGGCGGCGCAGTTGCCCGCACTGGCGGCAGATGCCGAAACCTTGGGCACAGCCACCCTGCCCCGTTCGCCCGACGGCAGGCAGGAGGGCGCTGGACAATTCCCGCCATGGCGACGCAGATGGGGGTATTCAACCGGAGCCTGTCCTGTCCATGCCCCCTGCTGCCCCTGTCCAAGCCGCCTCGGCAGCCCCCCGGCCTGTCTATCGCCCGCTGACGGCAGCGGCCTGGATGCTGGGATCGATCGCCTCGTTCTCGTCCATGGCGATTGCGGGCCGGGCCGTCGCGCCAGTTCTCGATACCTTCGAGTTGATGACCTGGCGGTCGATCATCGGCTTTTTCCTGGTGATCGGGATAGGTGGCGTCATGGGTCAGCTCAGCCAGATTCGTGGTAACCGGCTGGGCACACACTTGGTGCGTAACGTCTTTCACTTTGCCGGGCAGAACCTGTGGTTCTGGGCCCTGGCCATGATCCCGCTCGCACAGGTCTTCGCGCTGGAGTTCACCTCACCGCTCTGGGTAATCCTGCTGTCGCCGCTTTTTCTGGCCGAACGGATCACGGGCGTTCGCCTGCTGTCGGCAGGACTGGGGTTCCTGGGTATCCTGATCGTGGCGCGACCGGATCTGACGCGGATCGACCCCGGCGTGTTGGCCGCGGCCGCCTCGGCCATCGGCTTTGCAGGATCGGCCATCTTCACCAAGCGTCTGACCCGCTACGAAGGGGTGATCTCTATCCTCTTCTGGCTCACCGTCATGCAGGCCGTGTTCGGGGCTTCGCTTTCGGCCATTGACGGCGACGTGACCCTGCCCGACGCGCAAACCTTCCCCTGGCTCTTGCTGATCGGTGGCGCGGGGGTTCTGGCGCATCTGTGCCTGACCAAGGCACTGACTCTCGCACCCGCGACGGTCGTCATTCCAATCGACTTCGCCCGGTTGCCCGTGATTGCCCTGGTTGGCATGGCGCTCTATGGCGAGCCACTGGACGGGTGGGTTTTTCTGGGCGCAGCCATCATCTTTGCCGCCAACTGGATGAACATCCGCGCCGAATCACGCCGGGCAAGGGCCTGAAACGCATTTCGCCGCAACGTCACAACTTCGTGACGCTAGGACAGCGGTTGACCCGAGAGGCGGCATTTTTCTAGCGTGCTCGAACGCCTGGGGCATGCCGGGCACAGATTTCGGGGAGGAATGATGGGCAAGAAGATCGGGGCGCTCTGCGTCATCCTGGCAGGTACGGGTGCGGCACAGGCCGGCGGCGTGGACCGTTCGACACAGTCGGCGTTGATCCTGTTCGAGAACGGCAACTACACGGAATTGACCTTCGGCAACCTCTCGCCGTCGGTTTCGGGTACCGAGGTTCCGCTGCTCGGCGGACAAAGCTCGGGCAACATGCTGACCGATTATCAGCAGGTGAACATGGGCGTGAAGTTCCAGGTGAACGAACAGCTCGACGCCGCGCTGATCTTCGACAAGCCGTTTGGTGCCAATGTCGAATATCCCACCGGGACGGGATACTTCGCACAAGGCTCCAATGCCGAACTCGACTCGGCCTCGATGACGGCACTGCTGAAGTACCAGTTCGCCTCGCAAGTCAGTGTCTTTGGCGGTCTTCGCTATCAGACGCTGTCGGCCAATGCGCTGATCCCCTTTGTCACCGCCATTCCGGGCCGCACCGCACCCTACAGCGTGAACGGCTCGGAAAGCGGCGAATGGGGCTATGTCGTGGGTATCGGCTGGGAGAAGCCCGAGATCGCCGCCCGGGTGGCGCTGACCTACAATTCGGCCATCGACTATGACATCTCCACGGCGGAAACCTCGTTCCGCGGCTCGCTGAACAGCGAAACGCCGGTCACCACACCGCAATCGGTCAACTTTGAGTTCCAGACCGGCGTTGCCCCGAACACGCTGCTGTTTGGCGGCGCGCGCTGGGTGGACTGGGAACAGTTCCAGATCGCTCCTGCGATGTATGCCGCGCTGACGGGCGGCTCGGCGCTGGTATCCTACAACGGGCCGACGACGACCTACACGCTGGGTGTCGGGTACAAGTTCAACGACAACTGGTCGGGGGCGATCAGCTATGCGCATGACACCTCGCTCGACGGGTTCCAGTCGAACCTCAACCCCGTGAACGGCTATGATTCGATCGGTGTCGCGGCGACCTACACCGAAGGCGCGCTCAAGCTGACTGCCGCCGTGCGCTACTATGACATCGGCGATGCGCAGACCCGCGCCGGAGCCGTCGCCCCGGCCGCAAACTTCACCGGCAATGACGCCATCGGCGTTGGCGTTCGGATCGGTTACTTCTTCTGATCTGCCGCACTGCAATCTGTGTCATCCCGCGCCCGCCCGGCGCGGGATGTCGCATTTGGGGCGAAAGGCGCAGCTTTCGGGTCGCGGGGCGCGCACCCGCGCGCTAGGGCTGTGCCATGGAGCCCCAAAAGACCCTCACCCCCGCCGCATGGGCAGAACTGATGCTGCTGGCCTTGATCTGGGGCGGCTCCTTTCTGGCCAACCGGCTTGCCCTGAACGAAGTGGGCGTCTTCACAACTGTTGCCATCCGGGTCAGCGTGGCCTGCGTGGTCCTGTGGGCGGTTGTTGCGGCGCGCGGACTTGGGCTGCCGCGAGCGCCACGGATCTGGATGGCGTTTCTTGTCATGGGCGCGCTTAACAATGCCATTCCCTTCACCCTGATCACCTGGGGACAACTGACGATCCCCTCGGGCCTTGCCGCGATCTTCAACGCCTCAACGGCGGTGATGGGCGTTCTGGTGGCGGCGCTTCTGTTTCGGGACGAAAGGCTCACCGGGAGCCGACTGGCGGGCGTTCTGCTGGGCCTGGCCGGCGTGATCGTCGTGATCGGGCCAGAGGCACTGACCACGCTGAACCTGACTTCGGTGTCGCAACTGGCGCTGCTGGGGGCCGCGCTTTCCTATGCTCTGGCCGCCGTCTGGGCGCGCAAGCGGTTGCGGGGCCTGCCGCCGCAAGTCGCCGCAGCGGGCATGCTGACCGCTTCGAGCCTGATCATGCTGCCTCTTGCGCTGTGGTACGACGGACTTCCCGTCTGGCATCACAGTGCACAGACCTGGGGTGCGTTGGCCTATATGGCTCTGGTGTCCACCGCCGGGGCCTATCTGCTTTACTATCGGGTACTTGCCGTCGCGGGGGCAGGAAACCTGAGCCTCGTAACGCTGCTGACGGCGCCCTTTGCCATCCTGCTGGGCGCACTGGTGCTGGACGAGGTCTTGCCCCTGCGGGCCTGGCCGGGCTTTGCCTTGATTGCAACCGGACTTCTTGTGATCGACGGGCGGATCCTGCCCCGGCGCAAGATTCCGCGTGAACTTTCCGGCCCCGGACGCTAGGAACGCCTGCGTCAGCGGAGTGCAGGGCATGATCTACCAGACGGCGGCAGAATGGCGGGGCGCCAAGGCGCGGCGCGTGCTGTTGTTCGGCATGTCGGGGCTGGGCAAGACCTATCTGGCCAATATGCTGCGCGACAGGGCGAACTGGTTTCACTACTCGGTCGATTATCGGATCGGCACCCGGTACATGGGCGAGTTCATCGCCGACAACTTCAAGCGCGAAGCGATGAAGGTTCCGCTCCTGCGAGAGCTTCTGATGACCGACAGCGTCTATATCGCGTCGAACATCACCTTCGACAATCTGGCGCCGCTCTCGACCTATCTGGGCAAGCCGGGCGACCCGTCCCGTGGCGGCGTAGCCTTTGGCGAATACTGCCGCCGGCAGGACCAGCACCGCCAGGCCGAGATTGCGGCCCTGCTGGACACGCCACGCTTCATCGATCGGGCCAAGGACCTGTACGGCTACGAGAACTTCGTCTGCGACAGCGGTGGCTCGATCTGCGAAGTGGTGAACCCCGACGATCCTGCAGACCCGGTTCTGTCCAGTCTTTCGCAGAACCTGCTGATGGTCTGGCTGAAGGGCGGCGAGGCGCATCGGGCCGAACTGATCCGCCGTTTCGACCGAGCGCCCAAGCCGATCTATTACCAGCCCGCCTTTCTGGCGCGCGTCTGGGCCGAGTACCTGGACGAACAGCGCCTGCCGGCCGAGGCGGTCGACCCTGACGCTTTCCTGCGCTTTGCCTATGCGCGCCTGCTGGATCATCGACAGCCGCTTTACGCCGCCATGGCGCGCTGGGGCATCACGGTGACGGCCGAAGAGGTCGCCGACGTGACCTCGCCCGCCGATTTCGATGACATGATCGCCCGGGCGATCGACCGGAAAGAAGCCTAGCGGCAGCGTCCCTCGGCCTGGCCGATGGCAAGCGCTGCGCCCTCCATGGTGAAGCGGCCGAGCAAGGTTTCGTCGCCGTCCAGAAACTCAACCTCCGGACCCGACGCAAGGTGGAGGAACAAGGGCGCGGAAAGGGAAATCGGCATATAGGCCGTACCATTCTCGACCTGAACGGCGACTTCTTGGCGGCGGCCGGTCACCGCCACTGTCACGCTGCTCCCTCCGGCATAGGGCGAAAGTGCCAGCATCGAGCCGCGCCCCTTGGCGCAAAGCCAATCCAGCCGGGCGCCTGTCGCCGTGTCGCTGACCCCGGCAAACATGCCTTCGCCCTCCGCCGTCTTGCCAAAGCTCCAGCCCGGCACGGCAAGAGGGTCTTGCGCGGGCAGGCGCGGCGCTTCGGCCGGGCTGGTGGAGGGGGCAGCAGAGGGGGTGGCCTCCACGGTCTCGGCGGCAACAGGCTCTGCGCCGGGTCGGGGCTGCGGCCGAAGCGAGGCAACGGGGGCGGCCTGCGGGCGAGAAACAGGGGCCGAAGGCGCCGCTTCCGCGGCACTGCCCTGCCCTATCGCCGTGCAGTATTGCGCGACGCAATCCGAATACTCGCGGCTTTCTGCCCCGGGCGAATTGGCCAGGCAGGACCAGACACAGCGCTGTTCTTCCATCGGATCAACCTGCGCCGCGACGCTTCCTGCGCCAAGGCAAAGGCCGAAAGCCGCACAGATGCGCAGTCGAACAGACATAGAGACCTCTTGGACAGGGCCGACCTGCTTCAGCATCGCGAGCGGTCTTCACCGGGTCAACCCTTGTGGCACCCGGCTGACCGGCCTGCATTTGCAGCGCTTGAGTTTCGGGCAGAAACGCCTTACTTCCGGGGCCTTCCGACCGAGGACCATCATGCCGATCACCCTGCCAGAGACCCTGCCCGCCTTCGACGTTCTTCGGAACGAGGGCGTCATGGTCATGTCGCCGGAACGGGCGGCGCGACAGGATATCCGGCCACTGCGGATCGGGCTTCTGAACCTGATGCCGAAGAAGATCCAGACCGAGAACCAGTTTGCCCGGCTGATCGGTGCGACGCCGCTGCAGATCGACCTGCAACTTATCCGGATGTCGGAACACCAGACCCGCAATACCGCCGCCGAGCATATGGAAACCTTCTACCGACCCTTCCAGGAGGTGAAGGACGAGAAGTTCGACGGGCTGATCATCACCGGTGCGCCCATCGAGCATCTGCCTTTCGAGGCCGTTACCTATTGGGAAGAGCTGCGCGAGGTCATGGACTGGACGCAAAGCAACGTGCATTCCACCTTTGGCGTCTGCTGGGGCGGAATGGCCATGATCAACCATTTCTACGGCGTGCAGAAGCACATGCTGCCGCACAAGGCCTTCGGCTGTTTCCGCCATCAGAACCTCGTGCCGACCTCGCCCTTCCTGCGCGGCTTCTCGGACGATTTCGTGATCCCCGTGAGCCGCTGGACCGAGATGAAACAGGCAGAAATAGACGCGGCGCCGGGCTTGGTCACTTTGCTGGGATCGGATGAGGTCGGGCCCTGTCTGGTCGAGGATGCGCGGCATCGCGCGCTCTACATCTTCAATCATTTCGAGTATGACAGCGACACGCTGAAGCAGGAGTACGACCGTGACGTTGCCAACGGCACACCGATCAACGTGCCGGCAAACTACTATCCCGATGATGATCCCGCGAGGCCGCCGATGAACCGCTGGCGCAGCCACGCGCATCTTCTCTATGGCAACTGGATCAACGAGATATACCAGACCACGCCCTATGACATTGCCCGGATTGGCCGCTAGTCTCGCTCTGGTCGCGGCGGGGATCGCGGGCTTTGGCCTGTGGGTCAACCACCGGGCAAGGCGGCGCGAACGGCAGGCCGAGCGCGCCTTCCCCCCTGCGGGCCAGTTCATCGGCCCGCCCGGCCAGCGCATCCATGCCGAGGTGATGGGCGCGGGGCCCGATGTGGTGCTGATCCATGGCGCAAGCGGGAACACGCGCGATTTCACGCATAGTCTGACAGACCGGCTGGCGGGTGAATTCCGTGTGACGGTCTTTGACCGGCCTGGCCTAGGCTGGTCGGACCCGTTGCAGGCCGATGGCGATAGCCCAGCCGCCCAGGCCCGCGCGCTGCGCGATGCGGCCAATTCATTGGGCCTGCGCAATCCCATCGTCGTCGGCCACAGCTATGGCGGGGCGGTGGCCATGGCCTGGGCGCTTGAAGCGCCGCAGGAGACGGCGGCGGTCGTGCTTCTGGGCGGCGCGACCATGCCCTGGCCGGGGGGCCTGGGCTTTTGGTATGCGCTGACGGCCACGCGGATCGGGCGGGCGGTGATCGTGCCGCTTGTTACCGCCTTCGCGCCCCGCAGCAAGATCGACGATGCCATGCGTGTGGTTTTCGAACCCGATCCTTTGCCAGCGGACTATGACCGGCACTTCGCCGCCGGATTGACCATGCGTCGCCGTGTGCTGGCGGAAAATGCGCGCCAGGTGAACGGCTTGCGCCCGTATGTCGTCGATATGGCCGCGCGCTATGGTCATCTGCGTCTGCCTGTCGAGATCGTGCATGGTACGGCCGACACGATCGTGCCGGCCGACATTCATGCCCTTCCGCTGGCCCGGCTCCTGCCGGATGCGGTGCTGACCTTGTTGCCCGGGATTGGCCATATGCCCCACCATGCCGCACCCGAGGCGGTGGTCGCCGCGATCCGCCGTGCGGCCGAGCGCGGCGGATTGCGCTAGGCTGGCCATTCGCCATACTGGCCCCGTGCCAGCGCCACGTCCGTGCCCGAACCAAGGAGCCGAAGACAACCATGACCGACCTTCCCTTCGACGGCGCCATCAGTCGCTATTTCAAGCACGACGCCCCCAAGCACATTCGCCGCGCCATCGAGAAGGCGGACAAGGACGATATCCTGACCGTCACCTACCCCTATCGGGAAGAGATGAAGTCGAAGGACTACGAGGCGACGATGGAGGGGTTGCAGCTGCAGCTTGTCCGCATGCATGCCGACCTGCGCGAGACGGGCAAGCGGCTGGTCGTTGTCTTCGAGGGGCGCGATGCCGCCGGCAAGGGCGGCACGATTGACCGGGTGCGCGAGAACCTGAACCCTCGCGTCGCAACGGTGGTGGCCCTGGCCAAGCCCAGCGACCGCGAGGCCCGGCAATGGTACTTTCAGCGCTACATCGACTGGCTGCCCGCCTGCGGTGAAATCGCGCTGTTCGATCGCAGCTGGTACAACCGTGGCATCGTCGAGCATGTCTTCGGGTTCTGCACCCCCGCACAGCGCGAGCATTTCTTTCACCAGCTGCCCGCTTTCGAGGAGATGATCGTCGACGAAGGCATGGTCTTGGTGAAGATCTGGCTCGATGTGGGGCGGGCCGCGCAGTTGCAGCGCATGCTCGACCGCGAAGCCGATCCGCTGAAGCAATGGAAGCTCAGCCAGATCGACATCGACGGTCTGGCGAAATGGGATGACTACACCACCGCAATCCGCGAAACGCTCGATCGAAGCCATACGGTCCGCGCGCCCTGGACGGTGATCAAGTCCGACGACAAGCGCCGTGCGCGCATCGCCGCCATTCAGACCATCCTTCATGCGATTGACTACAGGGGCAAGGATACGGCCCTGATTGGCGCCCCCGATCCCGCCATCTGCGGCGGGCCCGAACTGTGTACCGGCCATGACGGCACCGGGTCGGACCAAGGCAGCGCATGAGCAAACGCGGCTACCATCACGGCAATCTCCGCCAGGCACTTGTCGAGGCGGCGCTGGATCTGATCCGCGAGAAGGGTCCGCAAGGCTTTACCCTGTCCGAGGCCGCCAAGGCCGCCGATGTGACACCTGCGGCAGTCTATCGCCATTTCGCCGGGCGAGAGGATCTGATCGCGGAAGCCGCAAGGCAGGGCTACGAGATTTTCGCTGCGCTGATGGATTTCGCCTACAACAACGGACAACCCTCGGCACTGGCCGCTTTCGAAGCCACCGGACGCGCCTATCTCGCCTTCGCCCGCAAGTATCCCGGCCACTACATGGCGATGTTCGAAAGCGGTCTGTCGGTCAACGCAAGCCCCGAACTTGCCATGGCCGCAGGACGGGCCAGCGCGGTGCTGGAAAAGGCGGCCGCCGCGCTCTCGGCGCATATCCCGCCCGAAAAGCGCCCCCCGGCAGCGATGTTCAGCGCCCATATCTGGGCGATGTGCCATGGCGTGGTCGAGCTTTACACCCGCGGCGCGCCCGGCTCGCGTTCCCCGTTCCCGCCCGAGGATCTTCTGGAAGCCGGGATCGGCATCTACCTGCGCGGCCTTGGCCTGCTGCCGCCCGATCGCTGACTAAGGGTCCAGGCCGAAAAGGCGCTGGTGTTCCTGCAGCGCAAAGCGGTCGGTCATGCCGGCGACGTAATCCGCCACGGTGCGGGCAAGCTCCGTCTCGGTCGTGGCCCGGGCCACGTCCGTCTGCCATTCCGGCGGAAGTAGCTCGGGTTTGGCCATGAACAGCGGAAACAGGTCGTTCACCACGCGCGTCACCTTCGCCCGCTCAGCCATCACGGACGGCGCGCGATACATCCGGTGGAAAAGAAAGGACCGGATTGCCTTCAGTTCCTGATAGAGCGGCTTGGAAAAGCGGATCACCGTCGCCCCCATTGCCCGAATGTCGTCCACGGATCTGGGTTGCGCGGCCTCAAGGCGGTTCTTGGCCACCGCAATCACGTCCTCGACCATCCGCCCGAAGACGCGCCGCAGCGCCTCATGCCGCCGCCGCATCGGGTCAAGCCCCGGATAGATCGCGTCTACCTCGGCGAAGGCCGGGCCGGTAACGGGCAGATCCATCAGGTCGGCTTCGGTAAAGAGCCCCGAGCGCAGGCCATCATGCAGATCATGGTGCGAATAGGCCACGTCATCAGCAATGGCCGCCACTTGCGCCTCGGCACTGGCAAAGGTGTTCAGTTCCAGATCCCAGGCCGCGTTTACCTCCGCCAGTGCATAGGCGAAGGGCGGCTCTACCGGGCCGTTATGCTTGGCAATGCCCTCGAGCGTCTCCCAGGTCAGGTTCAGCCCGTCGAATTCGGCATAATGCCGCTCCAGACGGGTGACGATCCGCAGCGCCTGGGCATTGTGGTCGAAGCCGCCATAGGGCTTCATCAGATGCTCCATCGCATCCTCGCCCGTATGGCCGAAGGGCGTATGGCCCAGATCATGCGCCAGCGCGATCGCCTCGGCGAGGTCGGTGTTCAAGTTCAGCACACCCGAGATCGTGCGGGCCACCTGCGCAACCTCGATCGTATGGGTAAGCCGCGTGCGGTAGTAGTCGCCCTCATGCTCCACGAAGACCTGCGTCTTGTGCTTCAGCCGCCGAAAGGCCGAGGAATGAATGATCCTGTCGCGGTCGCGCTGAAAGGGCGAGCGAAAGGTCGACATCCGTTCGGGAAACAGCCGCCCGCGGCTGTGTTCCGGCAGGCAGGCATAGGGGGCGAGCATGGCGGGGCCTGTTCTTGTGCAACTGTCGTTGCGAGCCTATATTCGCAAGGTCTCGGAAATGATACGGGTTTTCGCCATGCAAAGCCTCACCCTTCCCCCGAAAGTGACCGACCGTGCCTTTGCGCGACTGGCAGAAATTGCCGAGGTGACGGGCGATTCCCGGCCGCTGCGCGTCGCGGTCGAGGGCGGCGGCTGCTCGGGCTTTCAATACGAGATCAAGCTGGACGACGCGGCCGAGGATGATCTGGTGATCGAGAAGAATGGCATGCGGGTGCTGGTCGATGCCGTTTCGCTGCCGTTTCTGGAAAACGCGGTCATCGATTTCAGCGACGAACTGATTGGGGCGCGCTTTGTCGTACAGAATCCCAACGCCACCTCGTCCTGCGGTTGCGGCATCAGTTTCTCGATGTAGGTGCCGGTTTCGGCAAAGCCTTGGCCTTCCCGCGCGCGCCGGTCTAGAACGGTCTGGCAGCACGGAGGCAAGGCCATGAAGATCGCGACCTTCAACATCAACGGCGTCAAGGCGCGGATCGAGGCGCTGCCGGCCTGGCTTAAGCAGGCTGAACCGGATGTGGCCGTGCTGCAGGAAATCAAGTCACAGGACGAGGGCTTTCCCCGCGAGCTGTTCGAGGACATGGGCTACAGCGTTGAAACCCATGGGCAAAAGGGCTTCAACGGTGTGGCGATCCTGTCGAAGTTGCCTCTGGAGGATGTGGCCCGTGGCCTGCCCGGGGACGACAGCGACGAACAGGCCCGCTGGATCGAGGCGACGGTGATCGGTCGCCGGGCCGTGCGGGTCTGTGGTCTGTACCTGCCGAACGGAAACCCCGCGCCGGGCCCGAAGTATGACTACAAGCTGGCCTGGATGGCGCGGCTCAAGGCCCGCGCTGCGGCCCTGCTGGCCACCGAGGAACCGGTTCTGATGCTGGGCGACTACAACGTCATCCCGCAGCCGGGTGATGCGGCCCGGCCCGAGGCCTGGATCACGGACGCGCTTTTCCTGCCCGAGAGCCGGGCCGCGTTGCGGCGGGTTGAGTACCTCGGCTTTACCGACGCCATCGCAACGCGCCACCCCGGGCCAGGGCATTTCACCTTCTGGGATTATCAGGCCGGCGCGTGGGAGCGGAACAACGGCATCCGCATCGACCATATCCTGCTCAGCCCGCAGGCGGCGGATTTGATGGTCGATGCCGGCATCGACAAGGATGTGCGGGCAGGTGAAAAGCCGTCCGACCATGTGCCGGTCTGGGTGGAGCTTGCCGCATGACCGTTACGCAGCAGGAGGAACTTGACGGTCTGGCCGCCATCGGACGCATCGTCGCGAACACGCTGCACGCCATGGGCCGCGCCCTGGAGCCCGGGATGACAACGGCAGAGCTTGATGCCATCGGGCGCAGTCTGCTGGAGCGGGAGGGCGCGGTGCCCGCCCCGGAGGCCGCCTATGGCTTTCCCGGAGCCACCTGCATCAGCGTCAACGAGGAAATCGCCCACGGCATCCCGGGTCCCCGGGTCATTGCGCCGGGCGATCTTGTGAACATTGATGTCTCGGCTTCCAAGGCAGGCTACTTCGCCGATACCGGCGCCAGTTTCCGCGTGGCGCCCTCGAAACCCTCGATCGACAGGCTGTGCCGCGACGGTCGGCAGGCCCTTGAGATTGGCGTGGCCCAGGTGGCAGCAGGCAGGCCGTTGGCCGGGATCGGCCAGGCGATCGGACGTTTCGCCTCGGCGCGCGGCTACACGCTGGTGCGGAACCTGGCCAGCCACGGCGTGGGCCGTGCTTTGCACGAGGCCCCGACCGAGATCCCCACCTGGCCAACAAGGGGAGATCGGCGCCGCATCCACAAGGGCATGGTTCTTACGGTCGAGCCCTTTCTTTCGCGCGGCGCCCTTTGGGCCAGCGACGGCGAAGACGGCTGGACGCTTTACGGCGACCCGGTGGCGCCTGTGGTGCAGTATGAGCATACCATTGTCGCGACGGATCGCGGGGCGATCGTCGTGACACTGCCCGGCTGAACGCAGCTCACACGCACTACCCCTTGTTGTCCTGCCCCGCCCGATCCCGCCGGTAGGCCAGAACCGCACCGATGTTGTCTTCGATCCAGTCCGTCATTTGCCGGAGATGAACTGCCGCACCCTCACCCAGGGGCGTCAGCGCATACTCGACATGCGGCGGCACCACATCGAAGGCATGGCGGGAGATCAACCCGTCGGCCTCCAGCAGATGCAGCGTCTGGGCCAGCATGCGCTCACTCACGCCACCGATGGTCCGGCGCAAGGCGCTGAAACGGTGGCTGCCGCCTTCCAGCGCGATCAGCACCAGCACGCCCCATCGACTGGTCATGTGCTGCAGCACGTCGCGCGAGGGGCAATCGGCCGCAAGCAGGTTGCCGCGCATGGCCTCCATCAAACGGCTTGGCGGTACGGGCTTCCGATGACCATCCATCATACTTACCATTTTGTGTGTACTTCTCTTTCGTAAGTATACCGCTATCAAGAGCCGGTCAATGCGCAAACAAGGAGCGACTCACATGACCATTGCGATCACCGGGGCGACGGGACAACTTGGCCGCCTGGCCGTCGAAGCCCTGAAGGCAAGGGTGCCAGCCGATCAGATCGTGGCACTTGTCCGCGATCCGGCGAAGGCGGCCGATCTGGGCGTGGCAACCCGGGTCTTCGACTATGACAAGGCCGAGACACTCGTTGCAGCCTTGAAGGGGGTCGACACACTTGTGCTGATCTCGTCCAACGCGGTCGGTGCGTCACGACTGGCGCAGCATCAGGCCGTCATCGACGCGGCTGTTGCTGCCGGCGTGGGCCGGGTCCTCTACACCAGCATCCCGCGGGCCGATACCTCGCCAATGCTCCTGGCCACTGATCACCGCAACACCGAGGCCGCGATCCGGGCATCGGGGCTGCCGTTCACCTTCCTGCGCAATGGCTGGTATACCGAAAACCACACTGCCTCGCTCGGGGCTTCGGTTGCGGCCGGGGCGCTGATCGGTTCTGCCGGAGACGGACGCTTCTCGACTGCACCGCGGCAGGACTATGCCGAGGCCATCGCGGCGGCGGCCACCCAGCCGGGCCACGCGGGCAAGATCTATGAGCTTGGCGGCGACGAGAGCTACAGCTTTGCCGAGCTTGCGGCCGAGGTGTCGCGCCTTGTGGGCAAGTCTCTGCCCTACAACGATCTGCCGCCCGAAGCCTATGCCCGGATCCTGACCGGGTTTGGCATTCCCGAGGGCTTTGCCGGCGTGCTGGCCGACTGCGACGTACAGGCACGTGACGGCGCACTCGAGGTGACCAGCGGCGATCTGGCACGCCTGATCGGTCGACCGACCACCCCCTGGCAGAAGGTTGTCGCTGCCGCACTCGCCTGACCGGTCTCGTCTGGTCTTTACCCCTGCCGCCGGGCGGGTCTAGGCTCGCCCGGCAAGGGGATGGGGCTAAGGGCAGGACAAGATGAGTTGGGTCGACCTGGTGGGTTGGCTTGCGGCGGGTTTCACGCTGCTGGCCTTCTCGATGAAGACAATGTTGCCCCTTCGGATGGCAGGGATCGCCGCGAACCTTTGCTTCATCCTGTTTGGCCTGATGCAGGGGACCATGCCCATTCTAGTGCTGCATCTGCTTTTGCTGCCGTTCAACTTGTTCCGGCTCTGGCAGATTCTGCGCCTGTCACGCCGGGCACAGGCCGCACGACGGGGCGACTTCTCTCTCGATTGGATACCGGGACTGGTGCCCCTGCGCACCTATCCCGACGGCCAGCAGGTGTTCCGCAAGGGCGATCCGCCGGACAACCTCTACTACCTGCACTCGGGAACGGTGCGGCTGGAGGAGATTGGCGTGACCCTGGGCCCGGGCAGCCTCTTTGGCGAGATCGCCTTCTTCACCGATGCCAAGGCGCGCACCCTGACAGCACGGTGCGAAGGTCCCTGTCGGATCGCGGCGATCGACGAACGCACCTTCATGGATCTCTACTACCGCAACCCGGCCTTCGCGATCTATGTCGTTCGGCTGGTCGCCAGTCGCCTGCTTGACGGCCTGGCGCGCAACCCCGAGGCCTATCGCAGCGATGCGCCACCGGTCACGTCGGACTTGTAAAGCCAGTCGAACCGCCGCAGCGCCAGCGATGGCGCCAGCCGGTTGGCGATCCGCAGGCCAAGATGGGCAATGTCGCGCACCGGCCCGGAGAGATGATAGGCGCGGGCATTCTGGCTGGCGGCCGCTACGATGCGCGCACAGCGCGGGGCGCGCATCGCCTGATAGGCGGCCAGCGCTGCTGACAATTCGCCCGCCCCGGCCAGCCGATCGGCCAGAACCCAGGCATCCTCGAGCGCCATGTTGGCGCCCTGAGCAAGGAACGGCAGCGTCGGATGTGCCGCATCGCCCAGGATCACCGCCCTTCCCCGCTGCCAGACCGGCGCGACAGGATGGCGGAACAGACCCCAGAGCCAGACATCCTCCACCGCTTCAAGCCAGGCCCGAGGGCGCGGCGCGAAGCCTTCGAACGCCAGCTTCAACTCCATCGGATCGTCACGGATCGACCATCCCTCTTCCGCCCAGCGGCGGCGTTCCTCGACCGCCACGATGTTGCGCAGCGCGCCGCCGCGCAGCGGGTAGCTCACCAGATGCCGCCCCGGGCCCATGAAGACCTCGGCGATGTTCGGGGCGCCCGGCTCGCAGGGTATCAGCGCACGCCAGGCCACCTGGCCGGTGAAGGTCGGCGCAACCGCCCCGTTCAGCGCAGCCCGAACCAGCGAATGCAGGCCGTCTGCTCCCACCAGCAGATCAACCTCGAACTGCCCGCCCTGCGCGGTCGTCAGCACCGGGCGACCCGGCGTCAGATCAACCGCCGTGACCTTCTGCAACAGACGGATTTGGACGCCAGCCTCGCGTGCGCCCTCGGCCAGGAGCGCGATCAAGTCGGCCCGATGCACAAAGCGATAAAGCGCCCCGCCCAGATCCAGCCGCAGGACGGGTGCATCTTCCGGCCCATCGCGCAATTGCACTGCCTGGGCCGCAACACCGATCCGCTCCAACCCCGCACCCAGCCCCAGCGCCCGCAGGACCGCTCCGCCATTGGGCGAGATTTGCAGCCCGGCCCCAACCTCTCGC